>Ga0180432_10000043_pt1 | contig 175906 bp, 106 predicted proteins | sample SS_ome_10_FD_132414 | JGI IMG/M metagenome (GOLD analysis project Ga0180432, IMG submission 132414) | Hypersaline lake sediment archaeal communities from the Salton Sea, California, USA - SS_1_MS_2 metaG | ecosystem: Environmental > Aquatic > Non-marine Saline and Alkaline > Hypersaline >... | reverse complement strand
TGGATCATCTACGATCCCAATCACCCGGGCGACGCCAACTACATCGCAGAGGACACCAACACGGTCTTGTACCTGACGATGGACGCCGATTGGCAGATCGAGGCGGCGTTCAAATGTGGTGGCAGCGTACCGCCCTTTATCGCGATGACGCTGTTGGCGCTCGTCCTGGCCGTCATCATTCGGCGGGTGATCTAGCAGCGCGTGAGGGGGGTACGTCAGGCTGCGCCTTTGCCGATCATCTCACGGTACCAGCTGCAAGACGACCTGCGGTGAGATTGCTTGTGCGCGCAGGAAGTGAATCACCAACTGAAACCAAAGCCCAGAAAGACGCTGTGTTGTTCCTGTCGGATCGAGCCGTACCCGTAGTCGACGCCGAGGGGTATGTGGCTTTTCTCGGCGCCGTCCATGGAGGCCGGCAACCCGAGGATGTAGCCCCCGCCCACCCACCAGCGATCTGCCTCGTAACGTAGGCCGATCGTGATGTGATGCTCGACGATGACGGTCGCCGTGGGAATCATGCCTGAAGGCGAGGTCACGTTGCTGCCGTAGTTGTAGCCCACGCCGAGTCGCCAGTGTTCGTCCAGCGCCAACTCGGCACCCGTGGCGACCACCCACTGGTCCTCGAGGTCAAGATTGACCGGTAGGCGGATGTCGACTTGACCATCCGTCGCATACATGGACGAGCCGCCCGAGCTGTTGGAGTGGTTGATCCACCGGAGTTCGCCGACCAGCTTGAGCCAATCGGTCGCGTCCCACGCGACTCCGCCGGTGATCTTCTGAGGCAGACGCGGTTCGTCCAGATTGATGGTGCCAAGGTCGACGGGCGGCCGGCCGAGCGGCGAGGCCTCGCCGTCCCCTCCGGCTATATCTCCCAGCCACGTCGTCGATCGGTAGGCCAGCGCGAGCGCCAGATCTTCGCGTGTCTGATGGTGCAGCCCGAGATTGAACCCGCCACCGAGCGAATAGCCGCGACCGAAGTGCACGTCCGCAGGGCCGAGGACCACGTCGTACTTGGCCGTGACCCCTTCGCCACGCACCGCGGCGCCCACCGAGAGCTTGTCCGTCAGCTTGTAGCCGACGCCGGTGGACAGCGCGACGTTCTTCAAGTCCGACAGAACGCGACGTTCCATGAAGGGCATGAAGACGTGTCGGAGCTGATAGCGCGCCGACAGTCCCGACTTGGAGTGAAACGCTACTCCCCAGGTCAAGCGGTCGTCGATGGGGATCGCAACGCCCACGTTCACGGGAGGCGGCACGCTGTTCTCGGCGTCCGCTGAGTCGACCGGTCCTGACCAATGAGACCGGACCGTGATCAGCTGGCCCGATGCGTCGAGCCGATACTCCTCGGCCGACAGCAACGTCAGCGCCGCCGGATTGTCGATCTGCGTCAGCGCCGAATCCCCGACGGCGATATCCGCTCCACCGCGCGCCCGCGAGCGGGCGCCAACGCCGATCGGTTCGTTGGCGTTCGTGCCAAGTGCCATTTCCCCGGGCACGAGGAGTTGCATCACCGCCACCCACCATCCGGCCGCGGTCCAGCTGCGTCGCGGAGGCCGGTCGCGTTGTGCCCTTTTTTTGGTCTGAGCGCGACTCTCATGCGAAGATAGCATGTCGCCCACGCGCTGGCGCGTTCACGGTAGACGAGGCCATCGCCGACGTCCGCGCCGCCCCTCACCCATCCTCACTCATATCCGGCGGTCCGGCCCTCCGCTGTGGATTAGCGGCAGGTGGCAATGGTAACCGAATCGATGCGAAAGCACACGTGGGATGCGTTCTGCGGCTTGGGGCAAGAGAAACTCAGTTTGCTGACGGTCGCGGTCCCGAGGCGCACGGCACGTTCGTGCGCACTCATCTAGGTGTCCTGCGAACGATCGAGCAGAGCACCCGCGCGTTCGGCCAGTCGAGACACGGTCGTGCTTGTCATGCGCCCTGCCTCGAAATCATAGAGCGTAACCGGGCTTGTGTCGCTGCGAAGTGCTTCGACGTCACCGCGATACACAGTCTTGCCGAGGGCCCCGAGGGCCAGGGACGCCAGGCCCCGGACGTAGGGATCGCTCGACCTCAGCGAGTCAACCAGTTCCGGCGCGCTGTCTTCGAACGGTGCGGCCTCGACGGACGCGGCGCGGTAGACAGCCAGATAGGCCCCGCGTTCGAACGGGGCCTGCCGCAGAAACGCCGTCAGCAAGACGCCCATCTCGCCCACGAGCGGGGGCACATTTGCCAGGATCTCGCCGATGGTCTCCGGGGCATGCCATCCAACGCCACCGGATTCGTCGTTCATGGACCAGAGCAATCGCCGGATCAGGTTCCGGACCCGTTCGACGTCCGTCCGGGCGAGCACACGGGCGACTTGTCCCATAGCTTCGATCGCCCGCCACCGGATGAGCTCGTCCGTGTCGTAGCTCAGCGACAGGAGCACACTGAGCGTTGCCTGCGTGGGCTGCATTTCTGCGATCAAGCCGGGCCAGTCCCTCGTCGTCAGGAATCTTCGCATCTGAGCCTGTCGACGACTGGGCATCGAGGTAGCGCCTCCACGTCATCTTGCTGGGCACATCAACACGGAAAGTGAGTGGGCCGGCAAGTCCACCTTGGTCCCGCCTAGTTCGATCGGGTGCAGGCTGATCTCGTCCGGCGTTACGGACCGGAGGGACCGCGCAGTCAACACGCGACCACGAAGCGTCCCGGGCCTACCAGCGTCTTTAGACATCAGCAGCTCGATCGATACGATGTGGGCGGTACGGTTCAAAGCCACGAACGTCACGGTGTTGCCCTTCGACCCGGCGATGAAGTGAATCTCGTGCCTGGCATAGGCCCCGCCGTCCCCCGACACCCGAACGTCGAGGCGCTGGCAGCCGACCAGCTCGGCCAGGATCCCCATGGCCGTCGCGGTCGGGGTCACAACGTACTTGTCTGCAAACCAGCACGCTGGCGACACGTTCTGCGGCCGCTGTGTCTGGTCCGGGCGGATCCAGGCGTATCGTTTTGCGGGTCGGTCGTAGTAGGCGTGGTACTTGATGAGCCCGAAGTACGTGCTCTCCAGATCATGGAACGAGGCAACGGTGCACTCGGGTTGGCTGATCAGGACGCTCCAGTTGTAGGCGAACGCCAGCGCGTGTGCGAACGAGGGGATGACGGCGAACGGGTCCCAGGAGTGCTCATTCGGTTGCGGAAAGCGGATGACGGACGTCTCCGTGGCCGCTCGGCGGGCGCCGCGCCATCCGAGACGTTCCAGCATCCTTCGGGACACGGCGTAGTTCTTCTCGAATCTCATGTCGGCCATCAGGTAGTTCGCCGGGTCGCGTGCGTCGACGCTCTTGGGCGGCAGGTACCAGTTGCCGAACGGGTAGTGTGTCGTCAGGATCACGTCAGACGAATCGAATCCCGATGCCTTCAGGCGCGGTAGAAGCTCGCCAGCCCACTCCATGGCCGTCACGTAGATGCAAGCTTCTGGATACGTTTGTCGGATGACCTTGGCGTATGCGACGGTCAGGGGCGCGAACTGCTCAACGCTGCAGTGGGCGAACTCCTCATTGCCGATTTCCCAATGCCGGACCTCGAGGGCGTGGCGATGCGTCCACGTCGCCAATCTCCGAATGTACACGACGGCCTCCTCCAGGCGGTTCCGGTCGTAGAGCTCCGGTGCGCGGGCCGAGTACTTGCTCGCCAGGATCGCTCGCGGGCACCCGCCATCGTTGTAGAACATCGTGGGGAGTTGCAGGATCGGCTCGATCCCGTAGTCCCGACAGAACACCAGGAAGTTCGCAAGCGGGGTGAAGTGCTGGTTCTGGAAGTTCTTGGCGGCATAGGTGCCCAGCTTCAGCGCCGTCGTGAGCTCCCGAGTGGCACCCTCGCTGTCGTACAGGTACCAGTAGGAGCAATTGCCCCCGGGGAACCGGAGCGACCGAACGCCGTTTGCGCGAAGCAGCGACGCGAACGCTCGCCGTTTGGAGCGGGGATCATCCGCGGGCAGCGTTCCGAAGTACAGCCCGGCCCGATGGTACTCGCAGTTTGCGTTGAAGTGCGTCGGCCGGAACACGAGCTTCGCTGCGCTCGGGGCCAGGACGACCCGTACGGGCCTCGCGTGCCGTTCCGCACCGGCATCCGGTAGGGCGTCGACGGAGTCTCCTTCTGCACACGCAAGGGCCGTCGGCAGAATCAGGAATGTAAGTGCTGTCGTCCTCTGCATTGACGTGGCCTTCGACGTAAGGACTGAGGTCTCTGGACCAGATCCGAGCAAGCCGACATCCCCCGTTTGCCTCCCGTCAACGAAGCATGCTACCGAGCCGGGCACTCAGGTCAAACGAAGACGCCCACCAATCCCGAGCGAGATCGCTTGTGCCTTCCCAGGCCGTGCGGGTACTGTTGAACCAGGATCGGAGCATTGGGGGGCAGATTGAGGAGTCAAGAGACGATGGGCGAGCGGCTGGACCTGGTGACGGGCGCCTGCGGGTTCTCGGGGTCGCATCTGGTGAAGCATTTGCTCGATAACGGTCAGCGCGTCATCGCCACAGACCGCCCGGACGCCTTCGAGGACGAGAGGAACAGGAGCATCTTCGCGCGTATCGGCCTGGACCTCGACCACGAAAACCTGACGGTGCTTCCCTCGGATCTGACCCAGCCACAGACGCTGGCGAGGCTCTTCGAGCATCCGGTGACGCACGTCTTTCACGCCGCTTCCCTCTACGACTACTCCGCGGGCATTGACGCGCTGAGCAAGGTGAACGTCGAGGGGTTCGCGAACCTCCTCGCCGCCCTCGAAACGACCCGGCTGGAGCGCTTCATCCATTGGAGTACGTGTGGGGTGTTCGGCCATCCCTATCGGCTCTCGAAGAAGGGCAAGGGCAATCTCCCCTTCACGGAGGACTCTCCCTCGCCGAAGACCGAACCCTTCGGGGCCGAGGGTCCCACGGGAACCTACATCGTCAACGACTACAGCGTCACCAAGTGGAAGCAGGAGCAGATGGCGTGGCGGGCTTGTCGTGAGAAGGGGTTCCCGTTGACGGTGATACGTCCCGCACCCATGTATGGCCCCGGCAGCGATTACGGGCACGGCGGCATTGTCCTGGCGATCCACAAGGGTTACCTCCCCGTCATCCCACGTGACGCACGCAACTTCATCACCACCTCGGTCAACGTCCTGGACGTCGCCCGATTCGCCCACTTCATCTCCAAGCGCGATGACGCCGTCGGCGAGGACTTCAACGTGGTCGACGACAGCGTCATCAGCTACAGCGAGTTCCTCAAGTACATCGCCTTGCTCGTGGGCCGCCGCATGCGGGAAGTGCCTTTCGTCAGGCTATCGAAGCCGTTCATGGCCTGCGCGCTGGCCGCGGCGAAGGTCTGGCGTGGGCTGGAGCGGAGGTGGGGCGTGCCCCGTGTCCGCGTGTTCGAGGTGGGCTCGGCCGTCTACCTCGGCTCGAGCTACTGGATCAGCAACACCAAGACGAAGGACTGGGGGTTCACCTATCGCTACCCGGACGTGCGCGAGGGCCTGCGCGATACCGTGCAGTGGTTTCGCCAGATCGGGTGGATCTGACCTCGTGTTCGGTCACTGAGTTTCGTCTGAGGTACCGATGATCAAGCGCGTATCACCCCATCAGAGCCGCGACCGTCAGGGAGCGGTCGCAGGATCCATCGACCCTTGATCCTGCGGTCGGCGATTGGCAGAGATCCGCTGCCATTCGTCCAGGATCGGCGTTGCGCTCCTGCTCAACGATCCCTTTTCAACCACCAACCGAGTAGACCGCGAATGATCGGATATGCGGCGAAGCGGCGGCCTCGACGCAGCGCAATCTCACGCGCGTCACGGAGGCCGGGCCGAACCGATCGATCTTCTTGTGCCCGATGGCCGTGCCGCTGCACAGGATCTTCCATCGCTGGCCGACCTGCCCTTCAATAACGTAGCGTCGCACGCGCTCGCCGTGGCGAATGTCCTCCATCGTCACCGCGTGGTCGATCGTCGTGGGCGTCGAGAGCGAAAGCTCGATACAGTTGCCCTGCCCGTTCGTCTCGGCGAGCGGTTTGCCGAACCGGCGTTTGACCTCGGCGCCGAACTCCGCACCGCGCTTCACGTCCGCCTCGGGGATCTGCCCCGTCGGGTCGGGGGTGTGGTTCAGCAGTAGGACCGCGCCATAACCAGCCGATCGGTAGTACATGTCCATCAACTGCTCGACGCTCTTGAGCGTGTGGGCGTTCTTGCTGTTCCAGAACCAGGTGTTCCGCATCCTGGCATCGCACTCATTCGGCAGCCAGGCCGTCCCGTTGGGATCGCCGTGTTTGGCGGTCGCCGTGCCTGACTTGGCGTCGCCTTCCTTCACGGAGTTCCACGCCGGGTACGGCGCTACGCCGTCTTCGTTCCCCACCCAGCGGATCGTCGCGTGTGGGCCTTGGAAGACCATCGCCCTTGGCGCGTGCTTCTTAAGGATGTCGCCGACGGGCACGACGTTGCTGCCGTCGAACCAGACCTCGAACATCTTGCCGTAGCGACTCAGCACTTCGGTCAGCTGTTGGCGGTAGATCTCGTTGTAGCGATCCTGGGCGTCTTGGGTCTTGCAGCGACCCCCGACGCCGGCTCCGTGCTTTCGATCGCACGGCGAGAGGTAGACGCCGAGGTTCATACCGCGCTTCCGGCAGGACTTGGCCAGGTCGGCAAGCACGTCGCCCTTGCCGCCGCGCCAAGGCGTGTCCTTGACGCCATAGTCGGTGGTATCCGTTCGCCACATGCAAAAGCCGCCGACGTGCTTGGCGACGAACACGATGTACTTCGCGCCCATCGCTTCGGCCGCCGTCACCCACTGATCGGTGTCGAGCTTGGCCGGATTGAACTTGGAGATCGGAAGCGACAAGTCATCACCCTCTCGATCGGTCCACGTGTTGGGTGCGAAGTGGATGAACATTCCGATCTCGCAATCCTGCCATGTCGCCTGCTGGGGCGTTGGCTTGGCGAGCGTCACCATTCCGCGTCCCTCTTCATCGGCCATGCACTGCGCGATGGCAGCCAGGCAGGCCATGGGCACAAGCCCAACGCGCACTGTCCTGTCCGGTCGTTTCATCCTCAGCACTCCTGAGTATGGTGTCCACTGTGCCGAGTCACGGGTTGGCGATCTTACAAGATGGCATTCGACGACACCAGGCTGCCGTTGAATGCGGTATGTTGATGGAGCACGCCCGAGCCGCGGGATTCATCCCGCGCGGCGACCGATCCGCGCGGGATGAATCCCGCGGCTCGGGCAACCCCGTTCGCAGGCCAAGACAATGCCACGATTCGTTGGACGCGCCCACGTGCGCGCCGATCGATGGTTGCTGCTTGACACGGCAGCGAGGGCGCGCAGGATGTCGCTCGCTGGTCGACGTTCCCCGGAACAACGATGGCCTTGGAGAGAGTGATTCGAATGCGACACCTCCCGCATCTGTCCTGCGTGTTTTCCGTGTTTCTCGTGGGTGCGGTGCCTGACGGCTTCGCCCAGGAACGGGCCTCCCAGGCGATCGTGCCCGCCAAGCCCGTACAGCAACCCCCATCGAAGACCGTTCGGCGGTTCGTCATCTGCCGCGACGACGACGTGCACGAGTGCTTCCCGAGTCTCTGCAAGACGACGTCGGGCAGGCTGATCCTTGCCTATCGCGAGAGCGACGAGCACCAGCCACGCAAGTACACGCGTCTGATCGTGCGTCTCAGCGATGACAACGGCGCGAGCTGGTCCGGTCGATATGTCCTGAAGTCGACGCAGAGCGACGTCCCCGACGGACTCTACAAACTCAACTGTCCGAAGGTGCAGCAGCTCCAAGATGGGCGGCTGCTCTATCTGTGCGACGCCTTCGTCAACGATCTCTCCAAACGGCGTCGGGATCGCTACGTCGGCGCCCGCATCCTGTTCTGGTTCAGCGACGACAACGGGACGTCCTGGTCGGAGGCGATCGAGACGGACGTGGGGGGCGTCATGCCCGATGAGGTCGTCGAGCTCGACGCCCGAACCTGGCTCCTGGCGACACACCTGCCGGACGCCAAGGACGGTCATCTCGTCCAATACGTGACGCGCTCGACCGATGGCGGCAAGACCTGGGGGCAGCGCAGTGTGATTGCCGATCGCAAGGGCTACAACCTGTGTGAAGCGTCCATCATCAAGCTGTCGGACGGCCTCCTGATCTGCTACATGAGGGAGAACAGTGGCCTGGGCAGGCCGATCTACAAGTCTCTCTCCTCCGACGGCGGCAGGACCTGGGACGGTCCGCACGCGACCCAGATAGACGGCGGGCATCGCCCGGTCGCACACCTGACGGCCGACGGTCGGATCCTGGTGGCGTATCGCTATTACCCCGGGCGTGGCGTGGGCATGCGCAATACGTTCATGTACGCAGAATCTCAAGCAAGCGCGCGCCAGCGCGAGCGGAGCAAACAGCGCGGCCGAATCCGACCCTTGGACTACGATGCTCATGCGCACCCCGACTCGGGGTACACGGGATGGGTCGAGCTTGCCCCGGGTGAGTTCTACGCGGTCAACTACATCCGAGACGACGCGCCCATGGCCCAGATTCGAGGCTACCGGTTCGCCATCTCGGCGTTCTAGCCACGCAGGGCGATCCGATCGCCCAGGCGGATAGGCGCTCATGATGAGAGGGATTGCCATGTCGAACACGATCATCGTCTTGGTTGTCGGTCTGTTGCTGGCAACGTGCGTCGTCGGGTTGTCGGCCGAGCAGTTGGCGCCTTTTCGTCCGCCGGCGGTGCCGCTGGTTACCGTGGATCCGTACATGAGCGTCTGGTCGTTTGGTGATCGGCTCACTGACGATTGGCCTCGACATTGGACGGGGGCCGTTCATGCGATGGCGGGCATGGTTCGCGTGGATGGCAAGGCGCGACGGTTCATGGGGCCGGAGGGGGTGTGTAAGGAGGCTGCGGATCAGAGCTCGCTGAGGGTCCAACCGACGCAGACGGTCTATGTGTTCCGCAGCGGCGGTGTCGAGCTCACGTTGACGTTCACCACGCCGATGCTGCCGGACGATCTCGATCTGCTGGCATGTCCGGTGACCTACCTGACGTTCGAGGTGCGCTCCTGCGACGGCAAACCGCATGATGTGCAACTCTACTTCGACGCGACGGCCGAGTGGGTCGTCAACAAGCCGGAGCAGGCCGTCACGTGGGACCGTGTTCCGTTCAGGATCGAGGGGCTGACGTTGCGTCGGATTGGCTCGGCCGATCAACCGATCCTGCACCAGTCGGGCGACAACGTGCGGATCGATTGGGGCTACCTCTATGTCGGGGTGCCTGAGGAGGCCAACGGCGCAATCAACGTAACATCCGCCAAGGCGCTGCGTGACGCATTCGTTACCTCCGGGCAGATTCCCAGCGATCGCGACGGACGCAAGCCTCGTGCGGCCCGCGACGAGTGGCCAACGATCGGGTGTGCGTTGCCGCTGGGAAAGGTCGGGGCGAAAACCGTCCGCCGCCATCTGGCATTGGCGTACGACGACGTCTACTCGATCGTCTATATGCAGAAGCGCCTGCGGGGATGGTGGGCGAAGCGATACCCGCGGTTCGACATGATGCTCACGGCGTGCGCGAAGGGCTACGAGACAGTCCGAAAGCGCTGTGACGTCTTCGATGCCGAACTGATCGCCGACGCTCGGAAGGTCGGCGGGGAGAAGTACGCCCGGCTGATCGGGCTGACCTATCGGCAACCCATCGCGGGCGGCAAACTCGTCGTCGGTGCCAAGGGCGAGCCGTGGTTCTTCACCAAGGAGTGCTTCTCGAATGGCTGCATCGCGACGGTGGACGTGGCGTACCCGGCCTCACCGTTCTTTGCGCTGTTTTCGCCGACGATGCTCAAGGGCATGCTCACCCCGGTGTTCGCCTACGCCCGCTCCGATGCGTGGAAGCACCCGTTCGCCCCGCACGATCTGGGCACCTATCCGCTCGCCAATGGCCAGGTCTATGGGCGAGGCAGGAAGCGGAACCAGATGCCCGTTGAGGAGTGCGGCAACATGATCCTGATGACGGCCGCCGTGGCCAAGGCCGAGGGGAGCGCCGCCTATGCTGGTGAACACTGGGACCTTCTGACCCAGTGGGCTGCGTATCTGGAGGCCAAGGGCCTGGATCCGGAGGACCAGCTCTGCACGGACGACTTCGCCGGCCATCTGGCCCATAACGCCAACCTCTCGCTCAAGGCCATCAACGCGATCGGCGCGTACGGTATGCTGTGTGAGATGCTCGGCAAGAAGCCCGAGGCCGCCAGGTACAAGCGGGCCGCCAGAGAGATGGCCGCCCAATGGCCGAGGATGGCCGACGATGGCGATCACTTCCGATTGGCGTTCGACAAGCCCGGTACCTGGAGCCAGAAGTACAACCTGGTCTGGGACAAGCTGCTGGGCCTGGGGCTCTTCGATGAGAAGATCGCGCAGAAGGAAGTGGCCTACTACCTGACCAGGCTCAACAAGTACGGCCTGCCGCTCGACAACCGCAAGGACTACACCAAGGCTGACTGGGAGGTCTGGTCGGCGACGTTGGCGACGTCGGAGGCGGACTTCCGGACGCTACTCGCCCCGCTGTACACGTTCGCCCACCAGACCCGCGACCGCGTGCCCTTCACCGACTGGTACGACACCAAGACGGCCAAGCAGATTCACTTCCGGGCCCGCCCCGTGATCGGCGGGATCTTCATCAAGCTGCTGGCCGACGAGACGATCTGGGAGAAGTGGCGACGGCGGTGAGGACGTACGGTGCGTCTTGACGCACCTCCTCTTCTCAAGGACATAGGCGTTAGGGCGATCTCCCCGGTTCCAGTTGGGTGTTACCGCTGAGCCCCTTGGCCCGACGCTCGCTTGCGACGGAACGCTTCCCGCGTGTCGAGCGGGACCCCGGGGTCCTTCTGTTCCGCCATCCATCGCTCCAACTCGGCGGCCAGCGCGGCCTTTCGTGCGGCGTGCGCCGGGTCGGCAGCAAGGTTCTCAAGCTCGAAGGGATCGGCCACGGTGTCGTAGAGCTCCTCCGCCGGGCGCCGCATGTAGCGGCGCACCATGGCGCAGGCGTGGGGGTCGGCCTCGCTCGCCCACATCCATGAGAGCCAATACGGATTGTGTGAGGCCCTGCCCATGAGGTGCTTCTCGATGTACAGCGCCTCCGGGGTGAGGTTGCGGATGTAGCGGAACCGACCGTCCGTGACGGAGCGGATCGGGTAGGCAGGGCCCTCGGGGACGTTGTTGTGCATGGCGTAGGCAAACTGCCGATGCCTATCGCTCCCGCCGGTCAGCACACGGAGGAAGCTCTTGCCGTCGAACCCCAACGCCTCGGGCCTCCCGCCGGCGATGTCGAGGAGCGTCGGCAGCACGTCGGCATACTGCACGAGGGCATCGGTTCGCGCGCCGGGTTTCACGCGCCCCGGCCAACGCACGATCAGGGCGGTGCGCAGGCCCTGCTCCCAGTTCGTCCACTTCCCGCCGGGCCACTGACCGCCCTGCTCGGAGGTGAAGACCACCACGGTTCGGTCCGCTTGGCCAGCGTCCTTTAGCGCCTTGAGGATGTCGCCGACCTGCATGTCCATGTAAGCGATTTCGGCCAGGTACCTCGCGAAGGATTCTCGCGTCTCCGGCGTGTCCGCAAAGTGGGGCGGCAACACGAGCTTCTTGCGGTCGAAGACGGAAGGATCGCCCACCGTCCACGGAACGTGAGGAACGACCAGACCCACGATCAGGCAGAAAGGCCTCGACCGGTCACGCGTCATGAAGGCGCGGATGCCGGACACGTCGTACCGGGCCGTCTCGGCCACGCAGTTCCGCTCGAAGCCGTCGACCCTCTCGAAGGGGAAAACCGTTCGCGGCCTGGCGTGGATCTTGCCAGCGATGCCCGTTCGGTAGCCGAGGCGGCCTAGGTGCTGGACGATGCTGACGGTGTCGGCCTTCGCCGACGAGTGATTCCAGCAGACCCCGCTCCGGCACGGATAGAGACCCGTGTACAACTCCGCACGGCACGGGACGCACATCGCCATGCTTACGTAGGCGCGGCGAAAGAGGAGGCCTTCCTCGGCCAAGCGGTCGATCTGTGGGGTCGAGACGTTCTTTCCGCCGAAGCGCGGCAACTCGCTGTACGAACAGTCGTCGGCGATGATGACGAGGAAGTTGGGCGGCGTCTCAGCGACGGCAGGGGCCGCTGCCCAGGTGCCGCTTGCCAGGGCGATGCATGCTGATCGCCAGAAGTCTCGCGCCATTAGGATTTGCTCCTCCTGATCGACGTCTCCCACTTGCCTCCCGTCAGCGGGTTACCCTACCGCCTCGGGTGCCCAGATCAAGTGACAGCTGGTTATCACGGGGGCTGTTCATGCACGGTTCGCTTGAGGCCATAAAGAGCTGCCGAGGGGCCACCATGCCAAGATCACTGTAGGTCGGCTGACCTGGTTGGGGCCAAGCTGTCTTGCCCTGAATGAAGCGGATCAACGCATCGCCGGACGCGACAGGCAGCTACGTCGGCCGATGGGACGGCAGCCCCTCCTGAATCTCTCAGTCCCCGCGCGCGAAGACCACGGCGGTTCGATTCATCTATATTCCCAAAGGGGGAGGGGCCAAGGAGACCGAGCGATGAACAGTCGCAGAAGAAACAGGCTGCTGGTGGTTGGGATCATGCTTGCTGCCCTGCTAGGCTGCGCATCGGAACAGATCACGGGCAAGCCGTTCGTCATCCGAGAAGCCAAACTCCCGCAAGGGTTTCCGTTGCCAGGTCCGGTCGGAGAAGTTGTCATCAAGGACTATCCTGCCTATCGACTGGCGCAGGTCAGCGCTGACCGGGAGGGAGAGACGAAGGGGCAGGAAGGGATGTTTATGCCCCTTTTCAACCACATAAAGCGAGGCAAGATCCCCATGACCGCCCCGGTGGAAATGGGGTACCCCGAACAGACTGGCAAGACGGACAACGTGAGGCTCGCGACAGACCACATGCGCGCCGCCGAGACGATGGCCTTTCTGTACGGCGAGTCGACGTGGGGCCAGCTCGGGAAAGACCCGGACGACCGACGCGTGCACGTGAAGGACGTTTCCCCGATGACGGTCCTCTCGATCGCCGTTCGCGGCAGGTACAACGATGCGAAGTTCGCCGAGGCGCTCGGTGCGCTCCGGGAGTGGGTCAAAGCGAATCCCAACCGGGTCGAGGTCGTCGGTCCGCCCCGATACCTGTGCTACAACAGCCCGTTCATGCTGTGGTTCCTGCGCTATGCGGAAGTCCAACTTCCTATAAAGCGACTGGGGCAGGCCACCGAGCTTGTCGACGCCGGATAGCGGGGATTCCTGCTGGTTCTTCGGGCCTCGCTGGGTTCCTGTGAGTCGTATGGAAGATGGCCAAGGCCGGGCGTCCTGGATCGACGCGCGTCTTCTCCTTTCATGCCAACTCGCTGTGTTCGGAGACGGATTGACTGGCAACACCGCCTGCGTGTTCAGGAATGGTGCCGCGTGAGCTTCATTGGCCGCGCCCGCCGGGCGAGAGCTCTGCGCGGACCGTCCGAAGGCGTTGGAGCATGGCGGGCGTGTTGACTTTCTTGTCCCCGCGGTACCAGTTCGTCCAGCGACCTCGGGCGGCCCGCTGGCGGACAGCCAGAAACGCCTCGAGCGCCGCCTCGGCTTCGGCCACACGCGCTGGTTCCCTACCGGCCAGTTGCAGGGCACGAACGCATCGCAACAGGGCCCGCCACATCCGTGCCTGCGTCAGCAAGTGCACGTCGTAGAAGTCTCGCATGCGCGGCGGGATCTGGTCGGCGGGGTAGTCCGCGATGATGCGGTCAAGCTTGGCGATGGCTTCGTCGAAGGCCTTGATCGGGAGCTTCCCCCGCGCCGGCTTGCCCACGCCGAGGGCGGCGACGCGACTACGGATTGCCATGAAGGCCGCGCCGTCCTGAAGCAGACGCGCCGGGCCGATGGGGATGAAGCTGTCCATCAACAGCCCGTACGCCTGCTGCAGGCAGGGGGGGCTCCACGCACGCAAGAACGCGCCGGCGTCCCACGGCCCGTGCATGGCCGTCATGGCCGCCTGAATGCCCAGCACGTGCTCGCGGACGTTGCAGACGTTGATGATGGCGTAGTGCGTGTTGCCCTTCTCGATGACCTGATCGAACACCTTCTTGACGCGTTGCGGTGTGGTTCCCTGGAGCAAGTGCGGCCCGCGGGACCAGAACCCCACGTGGTAGTAGACGCCGTAGGTCCGGTCGGGCCGGCGAGGAGTGTTGTCAAAGTCGTCCTGCATCTGCTGGCTGGCGCCCTCGTCGGCGAAGACGATCGTCACGCCCGGGGGGAACGTCAGGCTGCCCTTGCTCATCAGCTCCGAGCCCTCGAGCCAGAGCGTTGTCGTGGCAGGGGGGGGTGCCCGCGGGTCGGCTTTGCAGACGATCTGCCACTGCTCGGCGATGGCGCGGCTGATCATCCGCCCCGCGTCGGCCTGGCTGACGGATTTGTCGCTCTTCCAGATCGCCGTGTCCCCTTTGCCGCGTAGCCCCAGCTGCCACACCACGCGGTCGCCGGCCAACTCGACCCACTTGGCCGCAGACGCGCGCCACACCTCGCGGACGCTGTCGGGGTCGCTGCCGTAGCTGAATGACTTTTTCACTCCCTTGCGCTGCCAGTAGTTCTCGAAGCCGAAGTGGCTCACCCCCAGCGGCTCGATGTGGTGCTGGCTGACGTAGAGCCCTCGCTCGGCCGCCCTGCGGACCAGGGCCGCCTCCGGCGGATTCATCACGTCCACGAACGACGCCGGAATCACCAGGTTCCCCCCGGACCGCAGCAAGGCCTCATAGATCCGGTCCGCCACATCCAGTGAGATCACCTGCTCGTAGAACGGATAGCGAATGAAGCGTTGGCCGGACGGCTTTTGCCACTCGGTCAGCAGATCCTCGTCGTTGACAAACCACCCGCGATACCGAAAGGCCGGCGCGACGGACTTGCTCCGAGAGACAGCCAAGGGGATGCGCGAACGTGGCTGGGGCGGAAGATCCTTCCAGAACCACAGCGGATCGACGCCAAGCCCGCTTCGGGCAAAGGCGTACACGCCGTAGACCGCCCCGAGGGCATCCCCGCCGGTGATGGTCAGGGCATCGCTTGAGATCTCTCGGAGCCACCGCTCCGGTCTGACGACGGCCGGGTCGATTCTGACAACGATCTGCGCCGCCTCGCTCGCAGCGACAAGCCGGGCCGGTTTGCCCAACACCCGCTTCAGGTCCGCCAGCAGGTCGGCCACCGCCAGGGACACCGCCGGTGCGTCCGTCTCGCATCGCACCGTCACCTCACGCGTGAGCACCAACGGTTCCCGCGATGCGGCGGCCATGGAGTCCGAGCCGACTACGAGAAGAGCTGCCAAAGACAACCGTGCCATCGTCGTCATCATGAATTCCTGCGTGGGAAACGAGGCCGTCGTTGAGTGGCGCGGGCGCCTCATCTGTCGAGCCGCCCGCCTGGGAACGGTGCACGCGTGTGCGCTTCTCGGTCAAGGGGCCGATACCAGAACGACCGCCAGTAGGCCCGATCCACCGCGTAGACGTCGATGGGATCGGAGGCCCCGAGGTCTTTCGGCAGGATCCCATACCGCTGCATCTGGTAGATGTAGTAGTCGTTCGGGCGGAAGCCCGGCATGTCGAACCGCTTGGCCTCGGCAAGCCGCTCGGCGGCCTGGCGAATCGCGCCGAGGATCGTCTGGTAGTCCGAGTCCTTCACCGTGGCGAAGACGTCGTTCTTGCACAAACCCAATCCCCCCGATCGCTTCGCCAGCGGTGCGCGGAGCAGCAGCGACTTGTCCGGGCGCGTGAGATTGCAGAGGGATTGGGGCGGACGGCCGTCACCGAACTTGTAGTACCCGATGTAGGCCCGGATGCTCTGCAGGTCGAGAAACTTGTGCACCAGCGGACGGGCCGGCCCCGAACGCCCGAATTGGTAGTAGCGATGCTTGCCGATGCGACGCTTGCTTGCCGGTTGGCGTTCGTGGCAGGACGCACATCGTCGCGCCATCACCTCCTCAGGGAACCTCACGGGGGTCATGCCCGAGCCGAGCGCGGCGTACGTCCCCGCGTACGGCGCGCTGGACTCGATCCACAGGCGGATCGCGTCGCGCTCCTGTGGGGGGAGCTTCGCGTCGTGGTGGCTGCCGTCGATCAGCTTCATGATCGGGCTCGCCGAACTGCCGATGGATCGCGGCGGGAAGTTGCCACGCGGCTCGTTTCGACCGTCGGCGATCAGTCCGTGCTGCGTGATCGTCCAGTAGCTTTGGCTGAAGAGCGGAGAGTGGTCCCCGCAGAGATCCACGCGGCCCTCGTACCGATCGGGGTTGTGGCAGCTGACACAGTGCTTGTCCAGGAGGGGCTGGACGTCTCGGGGGAAGTCGAACACGTCGGGGATGCCCTCGACAGGTCGGATCTTCTCGGCTGGCCGATTCAGGGCCATCAACCCGTCGACGTTCGTGGGGGGCGGGACGACACGATTCTCGTGGCAGCCGACGCATCCGGTCGTCTCGCCCGGTTGGACGGTCAGAAAGCTGTGCATCCGCTTGACCGACAGGCCGTCTTCGTCGACGGCGACCAGAAACAGCGACCGAAGCGCGGGGATCTCCATGTAGGCCGAGCCGTCGGGCTCGACCGGGACCGTGCCGAGGATCCGCGCCAGCGTGAAGGTCCCGCCGATACTGATGGGCCACATCCCGCCGGAGAAATTCACGGGCTTGGGCAACTGCTCGAGCACGAGCAGCTGCTTGACTTCTCCCGGACGCACGCCGGCCATGTTCCTACCCTCGTAGATGTTGGCCAGCACGAGACGTCCCGTCGGCTGCGACAGGTCGATGCGGGATGGGATGACCCGCTCGCGCTTGCGGGCGCGGAGCGGACGCGGCTCGTGACAGAACAGCTTGGCGTCGTCGGACGGTAAGGTGTAGATCGTTTCGGTCCGACCCCGGTCGTCCATCACGCGGATCTCGCGCTCGACGGCGACGAGGAAGCAGTCGTCGGAAAGGGGATACGGATCGCGGTAGCTGGGCCCACCTCGGCTGATGGGCCGGATCGCCGACCAGTCGTTCGGGCCGAGACCAGGATCAATGGTCCTGACGTAGCCGGCGTGCTCGGGTCGGCCATGTCCCGGCGAGAAGGAGGCGACGACCCTCTGACCGCCCGGGATCGGCTTGGCGTCGATGATGGTGTAGCCCGGACGCTGGTTTCCGAAGTAGACCATCTGGGCCGTGCCGTCGGGGTTGGTCGTCCAGAGATGGTGGAACGTTACCTGGTTCCGATCGACGTATTCCCAGCGCGTGTAGAGGACCCGACCGTCGGGCAGGACCCAGGGCGTGTTGTCGTGCTCGATATTGGTGGAGATCACGCGGATTCCGCTGCCGTCCGTCTCGCACCGATGGAGTGTGGCGACGGGCGTGACCCAGCAGTTCACGAAACGCCGACACCGGTCCGAGCAGAAGATGACCCCCCCGTCGGGCAGGTACGTCGGCTCGATGTCGTTGAAGGGGCCGTCGGTCAGCTGAACCAGGCCGGTGCCGTCGGCGTTGATCTCGTAGAGGTGGTAGTACGGCTGACCGCCCTTGCGGTAGGACAAGAGGATCTTCTCGCCGCTGTAGTGGACCTGCGGGTCCCGAACGCCGCCGTGGGGATCGTCCAGCAGGACCTTCAAGGTTCTGCTACGAAGATGAAGCGTGCAGAGGCGCCCGCCCTCCTTGAAGATAGGGGGCAACTGCATGTCCTTGGGCGCTCGCTGCGGCGGGTACTCCCGGGCGGGGCTCGAGTAGTATCCGAAGTTCGCATACCAGTGGTCGTTTCCCGGAACGCGAACGGCAAAGACGATCTGGTCCACGTCGGCCATCGGTCCGGCCAGGAACCCTTCGAGCAGTTTGGGTTGCTTGCGGACGACCGCCGGTGGCTCCTTGGCGAGCACGTTGGGCGGTTTGGGCAGGGGCAGCCCCACAATGCACACGGGGTCCACGGCGGCGCTGCCGGGGGCGGCGTCCTGGAGAAACAGCCCAGGGACGGTAGCGCCGTCGGGATAGCCCAGCCGGGACAGGTCGATCGCCACGGCCAGCGCCTTGAAATCGCGACTGACATGGGCTGCCGTGAGCGACCCGCCTACCAGGTCCTCGAGGGTCCGCGCCGGGCGGCTCGACTGCATCAGTCGAAACGGGCCGAGCGGCTTGGCCGTCGGATCGTCGAACTGAACGTCATAGGCGCTGATCGTCAGAGCGCGAAGGCCGCCCCGCCAGATCAGTGGACTCACGTGCATCGGGTCGCCGGCCACCGGGCTGTTTCGCCGCGTCTGCAGCTCGAACAGAACGACGTCGTCTCCGGGGAGGTTCGTCACCGGCCGCTCGAATCTGACGGCAAGGCCGGGGGTCGAGTCGCGTCCGGACATGACCGGCGCCTGACGCAAAGGCCGGTCCGCGCCTCCCGGGTTGATGAGGCCCGCGTTGAGCGTCAGCCCGAGCAGTTGGTGACACGCTTCAGGCCTCGGCGGAGGTTCTCCAGTGGGCACCACAACGTTGTTGGTGTGCGGCGAGTTGAAATGCACGACGCTTGCCCGGATCAGCCGGGCGGCATCGAAGACGACCGTGCGTCCGCCCCGCTCGACGGTGACGCTCGTCAAGCGCGTCGTATCTTCCTCCTGGCTGATCGTGTAGTTCGTCACACGTGCCTGAAGCCCCCCCGTCGTCCACAAGACCGTGACGGCGGCGAGAATCACAAGACGGCTCATGCGGTACATTTCGCGTTTCCACTCTCAGCAAGACGCCATGGGCCGAGGACCCCCCGGCGCTTCTCAGCACTTCGCGAATCACACCTTCAGCATTCTATCATCTCGAGAAGCAGCTGAAAAAAGGGGACATTGTACTTTTCTAGAGGGCGCGTTAGAAAAGTAGAATGTCCCCTTTTTCAGAAGTACCCTGCCAAGACCGTCGTCTTGGGCGAACGGCGTCGATGCTTCGCCTTGATCCTGCCGGGCCTCGTCGCGTGTGCTCTATCCAGCGGCCCGTTCTATCAGTTCGGGCAGGACGTCGATTGGTACCAGTTGCGCCCGACGCCCTGGGTCGCCAGCGACTTGCAGTCTTCGGACTGGTCCCTTGTCTACCGAGCGTGGCGCGAGCTGACGCGGCGGGCCAAGGTGGGACGCCTGCCCCATTCGCAGCTGGTTGATATCTGCCTGAAGGAACAGGGCAGGCGCGTGGAGTTTCGGTTCTTCGACGCGCCTCTCGGGTACCTTGAGGGGTCCTATCTGGATCACTCGTTGTCGGAGCAGCAGGAGAAGACGTTCCTTCGACAACTCCTCCAGTTCGAGCTCCTCGTCCGGCCCAAGGTCGTGCTGGGTGACCCGGTTCCTTATGAGGTGAAGGAGTGGCGCGGGTATGCGCAGCGTTCGGACCTGCATGTCCGCACTGGCTGGCTCGATGTTTGGCTCGACGAAGAAGAAGCTAAACCACCGAGGGGCTACAGGAATCGCATCATGCCGGTGCATTCCCATGGCGGCGCCTCCCTGATTCGGTGCGACGAACCAGGCGCGCATACGCTGGCCGTCAGGCATACCGTGACGGTACAGTACTGGAAGTACCCGGAGATCCCGGACCCCGGCCGCATACGTCACCAGTCGCAGGTCTTCCTCGAGGGCACGTTTGAGGTCCTGGCAGCCGAGCCCGAAGGCTACATGAGGCTGGTAGACGCCCCGTCAACCAAGGAGGCATTGCTTGGTGCTGTCACCCCAATTGGCCTCTCCAGGACCGGGCGGCGCACGAGTGAGCTGGAGATTCGACTCAACCTAGCCAACCTCCCCGTCAACGTCGCATCTGACATTCTTGTTCGCATCGACAACCGCGAATATGCATTCACCACGTTCCTTGCTCGAAGAGGTGCTACCTGCGAGCTCTGGACACGCGGCAGCTGCAGAGCGCCGCGCAGAGACGCCTATGATCTCGTCATACGAAGCAACCAGAACCTTGCGCGCAATACAGTGGACGTGTTTGAGATCTTCGAGGGCGAGCTCGTTTACGAAGATGTCCCTGTCACCGAGGAGAAGAAGGAGTTCGACCTGACCGACGCCGATCGAGCACTGATAGACAAACTCGTGAAGCAAGCAACGAGCCGACGAGCAACTGACTCGGCCTGGAAGCGCGACTTCTGGGAGTATCTACGCTCCAAGCGGCCTTGATTGCAGTCCTGTAGTATCCTCGACGCATCCGGCCGGACCCGTCCGCCAGAGGAGCCTTACCCCCGGGCCGTCCGCTTATAGTGCTCATGCTTGCCCTTCAGGGCGATGTCCTTCGTCCGGGCGAGGAGGGCCTGTCGCTGGGCGTCGGTCAGCGGCTTGAAGGAGCGTGCGCCCGCGAGGGCTCGGTTCAGCGCTTCGATCGACTCGCACCCGGTGCAGACCGTCGAGACGGGCATGCTCATCACGTAGTGCCAACACTCCTCCGAGCTGGCCACGCCGCTCCTGGGCAGGGCGCCGAAGCCCAGCGTCTTCATGGCGATCACGCCGATCTTCCGTTTGACCAGCTCGGGCAGGACTTGCGTTTCGAAGCTCAGGTAGTGATGGTCGGCCGGGTTGAGCGGTATCTGGACGGTATCCCACGCGAAGTCGTGCGACAGCATCTCGAGGTGGCCCTTCGGATTCTCATGGCCCGTGAAGCCGATGTAGCGGGTCTTGCCTTGCTTGCGGGCCTGGACCCAGGCCTCGATCGCCCCGCCGGGCGCGAACACCCGTTCGGGGTGGCCCGGTGCGATCTCGTGGACCTGCCAGAGATCAAGATAGTCCGTCTGCAACCGCCGGAGGCTCTGTTCGAGCTGCCGCATCGCGCCCTTCTTGTCTCGGACGTCGCTCTTGGTCATCAAGAAGACCTTGTCGCGCTTGCCGCGCAGGGCCTTGCCCATCCGCGCTTCGGATCGGCCGTTGTTGTACTTCCACGCGTTGTCGAGGAAGTTGATGCCCGCGTCGATCGCGGCGTGGACGATCCGAATGCTCGTGGCCTCGTCCGTCGGTTTGCCCATGTGGTAGCCGCCCAGGCAGATCAGCGAGACGCGTTCGCCCGTCTTGCCGAGCGTGCGGTAGGGCATGTCGCCGTGCTTGGCCCCTGACGCAGCAGCCCGTGTCAGCGCCCCGGTGGGGAGCCCCGCCGCCAGCGCTCCCTGGCCGGCGGTCCTGAGGAACTGACGTCGTGTCGTGGTTTTCTCGTTCATATCGAAACCCCGTACGTCACACTTGCACAGCACAGGCACAATGTGCTCCTATCAGGCCGTCATTGCGCCAAACGCCTGACGGACGATCTCCGACGCCTTGCATGCGTCTGCTTCTTTGATGACGCCGTCGAACGCTACCATGCCGAGTTTCTTGATCGAAATGCAGAAGCTGGCACGGGACCACTCCCACTTCTGTTAGAACGCGACGACCTGCCGGGCGGCTTCTGCGATCCTGACGGCGTCGGGGACGTAGAATCTCTCCATGGCCGGCGAAAAGGGCGCGGGCGTATTGGGTGCGGCGACGCGCCTGACCGGCGCGGTGAGGTATTCCAGCATGTCCTCCGCGAGCGTGGCGGCGATCTCGGCCCCGATTCCGCTGCGCTTGGGGCTTTCCTCGACGATCACGACGCGACCCGTCTTGGCCACGGACGCGTTGACCGCTTCCCAATCAAACGGCACGAGGCTGCGCGGATCGATCACTTCTGCGCTGATCCCTTCAGCCTGGAGCATCTCAGCGGCCTGCAGGCTTCGGTGCATCATCAGCAACGTGGCGATGAGGGTTACGTCGGTGCCTTCGCGCCGCACCGCCGCCTTGCCGATCGGAACGACGTAGTCTTCGTCGGGGATATCGCTGGAGGCGTCGAACCCGCCGCTTTCTGCGCGGGCGCCCTTCGAGCCGTACAACAGCTTGTGTTCGAACATCATGACCGGGTCATCGCAGCGAACGGCCGATCGAAGCAGACCGACCGCATCGTAGGCGGTCGCAGGCGCGACGATCTTCACACCGGGCAGTGGTAGGAAATACGTTTCTGTGTTCTGGGCGTGCTGTGCGCCCCGGCCCGTGACGCCCACCGGGGCCCGCATCACCAACGGGACGGTCAGCTTGCCTCCCGACATGTACCGCATCTTGGCCACCTGGTTGGCCATCTGATCCATCGCGCAGAACAGAAAGTCGCTGTACTGCACGTCGACGATGGGCCTGAGGCCCATCAGCGCCGCGCCCAGAGCGACGCCGGTGAACCCGTTCTCCGAGATCGGCGTGTTGATCATCCGCTCGCCGAAGCGCTCCTCCAGGCCGAGCGTCACCGTGAACGCACCCCCCCAGCCGCCGGGGATCGCAATGTCCTCCCCGATGCAGAAGACGCGCTTGTCGCGCGCCATCTCCTGGCGGATGCATTCCCTCAGCGCCTCGGCTATGCTTCGTCTGGGCACGTCTCCTCCACAAACAGGTCTTTGAGCGCGTCAGTGGGTTCGGGTTCGGGCGCGGCCATCGCGCTGGCAACGGCCGCCGCAATCTCCTCGTCGACCTGCGCTTGCAGGTTGTCGAGGGCCGTCTGATCAGCGATCCCCTCGCCCAACAGATACTGTTCAAACCGCCCGATCGGCTCGTTCTGCAGGGCGCGCTCTTTCTCGTCCTCACTTTGGTACTGGCCCGGATCGCGCCGGGAGTGCCCGGTGATCCGATACGTCACGAGCTCCAGCAGCGTCGGCCCGCCACCGGAACGGGCCCGTTCGACGGCTCGCCGGGTCGTCTCATAGACCGTCAGCACGTCGTTGCCGTCGATCGTCTCGCCGCGAATGCCATACGCGCAGCTTCGCTCGGCGATGGTCGCCGTCTTGAAGACCATCTCCACGGGCGTGGAGGCGCCGTAGAGGTTGTTCTCGACGACGTAGACGACCGGGAGATCCCAGATCGCCCCCATGTTGACGCCCTCGTGGAACGCGCCTTCGTTCGCGGCCCCGTCGCCCATGAAGCAGACGGCCACGCGCTTCTCGGCTTTCATCTTGAAGGCCAGGGCGACGCCGGTGGCGATCGGGACGCCGCCCCCGACGATGGCGACGGCGGGTACGACGCCCTTGGCAAGGTCGCCCATGTGCATTGAGCCGCCCTTGCCCCTGCAGCAGCCGGTCGTCCGGCCGAACAGCTCCGCCATCATCGTGCGAACGTCCATGCCCTTGGCGATACAGTGCCCGTGAGGCCTGTGGGTGGTCGTGATGACGTCGTCCGGTTCGAGGGCCGCACACACGCCGACCCCGCAGGCCTCCTGGCCCTGATACTGATGGATCGTCCCTGGCATGACGCCCTCCAGAAACAGGAGCTTCACGCGCTCCTCGAATTTCCGGGTGAGCACCATCCGCCGATAGAGACCCAGCAGGAAGTCTTTCTCATACGATCCCACTCACAGCGCCTCCATGAATTCCTTCAGCCGGGCAAGGAACCGGGCGGCCTCCTGTCCGTTGATGATCCGATGGTCCACCGTCAACGTCACGGATGCCATCGGCGCGGCCGTGACCTGACCGTCTCGCCAGAGCGGCGTCTCCTCGACGCCGCCGATGGCGAGCGCGGCGCTCTGCCCCGGCGGGATGACGGCGTTGAACGACTGGATCGGGTGCATGCTCAGATTGCTGATCGTCAGACACGCGCCCGTCGAGGCGTCCACGGGCAGCTTGCCGCGGGCCGCCTGAACGGCCAGGCGCTTCACTTCCTTTTCGATCTGTTCCGGGGACTTCTGGTCTGCCCGGGCCACGGCGGGCGCATAGAGCCCTTCGCTCAGGCCGACGATGAAGCCGATGGTGATTTCGTTTCGGACGACCAGGCTATCGTCCGTCAGGGATTTGAGGAAGTCTGGGAAGTCCGCAACGATCCGCGAGACGGCGTGGATGAAGACCGCGTCGTAGCTGACGCTACGCCCCAACTGCCCCTCGAGCCGCTCTCGCAAGGCTTCGGCCGAGGACATATCGATCCGACAGACCATGTCGAACGGCACGATCTGGTGGTGGCTCGCCAAGACCCGTCGCGCCACCGCTCGCTGATGGGTCGGTAGCTCCTTCGCTGCGGTGTCGTCCGGTTCGTCACCAGACTTGGCCTTCAATACGTCGTCACGTGTGATCCGACCGCCGATGCCCGTGCCGACCACGGCGTTCAGGTCCACGCCCTCGCGCTCGGCCAGATGCCGAATCAGCGGCGATACGGTCGGTGCGGCGCGTTCTTTCGGCAGCGCGTCCGGTTCGGTCCGTTCCTCCGCTCCCCTCGGCTCGACGATCTTGTCGTCGGGGATCTGCTCCCCGGGCGCGCCGACGTAGGCGATGATCGCGCCGGATTGGACTTCAGTGCCCTCCGATACGACCTGGCGCAGCAACACGCCCTCAGCGGCGGACTCCAACTCGCTGACGGCCTTGTCGGTCTCTACCTCGCAGAGGGGTTCTCCCAGGCAGACGGACTCGCCCTCCTCCTTCAGCCACGCGCGGAGGATAATCGTCTCAACCGTCGTGCCAAGATCGGGCATCCTGATCGGCGTGGCCATTCAAGGGCTCCCAACGATTACTTGCTGCGGCCGTCTAACGAACACTTCCGCTCTGCGTCTGGGCCAGTGCGCTCACCGTCGCCTCCACCTTCGCGAGTCGAGCGCAGAGGTCGGAGATCTCCTTCTCCTGCGCTGCAATCTGTGTGTCCTTCTCCTTCAGCAGCTTGTGGAGGCCTTGGATCGCACCCAATGCGACGCCGTGGCCGTCGATCGTAGTGATGTGCTTGTCGTCCTCACCCACGCCGAACGCCGCGTGGAAGTCCTGCGCCACCGGGCCAATGTGACGAATCGACGCGTCCTGCGTCCTGTAACGCCACGTCGTGATCGGCACCTTGGCGAGACGGTCAAGCAGCTCACGCGTGTCCACCGTCTTGAAGTCTCGCTTGGCGTTGCGGTCGCTGATCGACGACCACGATCCACCGCCAGCGGCCAGCGTCACCCCCGCCGTCGGCGTCCCGCTGCCGTTGACGGCCGAGACGAATCGCGCCCCGCCCGTGCAACGCGCGGCGAACTCGTTCGCCGCCGTCGAGTTGAAGTTCAAGCCCGTCCCATCCGAGAACAGCATCGCACCATCATGCGACGCATCGACCTTGGCTCCGTATCCCGTCGCCAGGCTGTAGTCCCCGGACGCCCGATTCTCCCGCCCCCCAAGCACGGTCGCGTAGTAGCCACTGGCGGTGTTGCCCCGGCCGCCACTGACGGTCGCGTAGTTCTGACTTCCTGTGTTGCCGCGTCCTCCGGCCACGGCTGCGTAGTAGCCCTTGGCCGTGTTGGCGCGCCCGCCACTGACGGTCGCGTAGTTGGCATCAGCGAGGTTGTCGTCTCCCCCGGCGACGGTCGCGCAGTCCTCGGTCGCTTCGTTGCTCTGTCCTCCGCCGACGGTGGCGTAGATGCCGGTGGCCTGATTCACGTATCCTCCGGCGACGGTGGCGTAGTGGGTGTTGGCCTTGTTGCCCCGGCCTCCGGCGACGGTGGCGTAGCTGTTGTTGGCCGTGTTGCCGCGCCCCCCTCCGACGCTGGCGTAGATAGCGCTGGCGAGGTTGGCCCGCCCGCCCGCAGCCGTGGCGTAGTCGCTGGTGGCATCGTTGTCGCATCCCCCCCCGACGGTGGCATACAGGCCGGTGGCCTGGTTCACGTATCCGCCTGCGATAGTGGTGTAGTGCCCGCTGGCCTTGTTTGCCCGGCCTCCGGCGATGGTGGCGTAGTTCTCGCTGGCCGTGTTCCCACGGCCTCCACCGATGGCGGTGTAGTAACCGCTAGCGTCGTTGGCACGGCCCCCTGCGGTCGTCGCGGACTCGCCGTTGGCGTGGTTGTCGGCCCCCCCGGCGACGGTGGCATACGCGGCGCTGGTGTAGTTCAGGGATCCCCCGCCGATCGTGGAGTAGTCGGCAGTGGCGTGGTTGTTCAACCCCCCGGCAACGGTAGGGCACATGGTGGCTTCGGCTTCGTTGTATTGGCCCCCCCCGACGGTCGCATGAGCGCCAATGGCACTGTTCTGGTATCCCCCGCTGACTGTGGCCGTATCACCACTGGCGCAGTTGTGCCACCCCCCGCCGACGGTCGCCTCGGTCGCGTCGCCGACGGTCCCGAGGTCATCTCCCGCACGGTTCAGTCTGCCGCCGCCCACCGTTCCATAGTGGTCAGTCACGGAGTTTGCCGTGGAGCCGCCGCCGCCCCCCCCGCCGATGGTGGCCCCATAGACGCCCGACGTGATTACGTTGTCGGACTGTCCTCCGATGAGGCTCGGGCATTCGCTGTTCGGTTCGATCCGAAGCGCCCGCGCGCCGTTGACGTGGATCTCCAGCGCCACATCGTCCGTCGTGCCCAGGAAGTTGACGTTCGGGTCCGTCCCACCGTTGCCCGTCCGGTACCAGGGGGCCGGAGTCCCCAAGGGCTCCCCGCCTATCCCCAGCCCCTCTTGCGCGTCCGGGACGGTGCCGATCCGCTGGCGCGGCAACAGTGTCGTGTAGGCAGCGCCGCCGTTGGACGGACGGACCGCGATCTCCAACCACAGTCCATCGCCGCTTGAGACGTCGCGACCGAAGTCGAGCAGCACCGTGAACTCGCCATTCGTCACCGGTACATCGCTGCATTCGATCGGAACGGCCTGGGCGCTCCCAAACGTCTCGGCGTCGTACAGCGTGAACGAAAAGTCGTGGGACCCGTTCGCCGCGTTGCCGGAGTCAGCGAGTCGGCCCCGGTAGGTGAACCCCGTGTCCAGCACCTCGGCTACCAGGATCGCGCCCACAGCCAGAACGACGACGAGGGCAAGACCGACAACCAGCGCACCGAGACGTTTGGCCTTCATCCCATTGCTCCTTGGCCAGCAAAGCGCCGCTTGATGTGACTGAGGAATAGGGGCGCACAGAAACTGCCGCGTGCGCCTGATACGCGCCGCGATTCGACAGTCCCTCACCCCCTCCCTTCCCACCTGAAATCCATACAATCACTCATGTTAACTCGACGACAGACCACGGATCAACGTATCCGTGGTCTGGCATACCTGGGTGGTGTCTTGCAGCTTTCGCTGATCGGCGAACCCGTGGACGTGGCGCGCCCGCGATGATGGGCGTTGGCACAAGTAGAAAACCCGCTGTCATTCGATGACAGCGGGCTTCGGATGGGTGAGAGACGGGATTCGAACCCGCGACCCCCTGGACCACAACCAGGTGCTCTAACCGACTGAGCTACTCTCACCATCGGGTCCGTACTTACTCAAACACGATACCCGATCGCGCGACTGGCTGCAACGGCGCGGCGTGCCTGGAGCGCGCGTTGTAGAGGTTCTGCGCCTGCCCTATCGCGTCTTCTCGAGCAGCCACAGGATGTTGCGGGCGAGGTCGTCGCAGGTGTCCATGGCCTCTTTGTCCTTGAGGATGTCCCCTTCCTTCAACCCGTGGCCGACGTTCCAGTAGCTGCTGCCCGGGACGATCATCCCGTTGATCAGGAACCACATGTTCAACTCGGCGAAGGTGAGCAGCTCGCCGGCGCGTCGGGCCGGGCTGACGGCGGCGCCGATCTTGCGGTTCAGGAATGGGTCGTTGACGCGGTTGACGAAGCCGACGCGGTCCATGAAGGCCTTGATCTGACCGGTGACCGAACCGAAGTAGACGGGCGAGCCCAACAGGATCACGTCCGAGGCGATGACCCGGTCGATCACGTCGTTGCAGTCGTCATCTTCGTAGCCATAGCACCGCCGGTCCTTCTTCTTCATGCACACGGTGCAGGCCGTGCACGGGCCGAAGTCCAGGCCATGCAGATACACGTCGTCGATCTCGACGCCGGCCTCAGCCAGCGGCGCGCACACCCGCTTGAGCATCATGCTCGTGTTCCCTTCCTTGCGCGGGCTTCCGTTCACGGCGAGCAGTTTCATAGCTGTCCTCCATTGCCACATCAACGATGCGAAGACGAAACGTCAAAACGTCCAAACGTCGGAAGACCAAAACGTCAAGGCTACGCGCAGGCCCTTTGACGATCCCTACTGCGTCGGAGGGCTCACAAGCAGAGACGTTCACCGGCCAAACGAATTCCCCTGGCAGCGACTTCTCTCCTCTGGCGGCTGCTTGCCGGAATAGCGACTTTGCCGCTCGAAACCCATACGTACTCCGCGGGCATCTGCTGAAGCGACCTTGCGGAGGACGCCAGCCATCGCTTCAGCCACGCGAGCTTGTCAAACATCTCCTGAATGTGGTGCGAAGAGGCCGGATGCACCTCGAGCCAGATTACACGATCGTCCTTCTGGGATTCTCGGAATCCGACTGCGTAGTCCCAACGCGGATCGTTGCCATGCGACCCAGCCCGAGCCAATGCTTCGTCGAGATACACGCTCCCAGTCAGCTTGCGTGGGGTCCTGCATACGATTCTGCGTCGGTCTCGTCTCCGCAGGGCCTGAAGCCCAGACCGGTACGCGTCCTCTAGCCCTTTGGTCTTTCCGACGGCATTCTCGAAGCGCATGTGCCCCCTACTCCCTGGAGCCACCCACAACGCCGGCCACGACGTCCGCCGTTCGCCCGCTGAATTCAGTGAGTCCGCCCCAGCCCGACTCGATGGGTTCGCTGGCTCCGGGGTCCAGACTCGAGATGTCCCTCGCTTGCTGTGTCCTCTGATCGAAGTAGTACACCCGTGCGTCCTTTCCCAGCACTCGCTGTGCCATTGATTTCACGTTGGGCGTGGCCCGCACATCAAACAACTCCAGCAGCTTCTCAGGCCCAGCCCCGTGGTGCTGGATGATCTTCAGCGCCCACACCATGTCCAGAACGTGAGGGGAGTGTGTGGAGATACAGACCCGGTACCCACGCGACAGCAATTCCAGGACGAGCAGCAAGACGGCCGATATCGCCGTAGGGTGCAGCCCCATCTCGACCTCTTCGATCACCACCCACTCGATGTTTCCACGTCGGGAGACCTTGGTCGGCGGAAGCAACCAGTAGAAGCCAAGCAACAACGGCACGAACTCCCGCTGTCCGACCGACCACACCATGAATGGAAGGGAACCACGCGGCTTGCGGGGCCGGCCACGCGATGAAGGAGCGAGGACGAGCCGCCTCTGAGGACGATCTTCGTCCACACGGAGCTCGAAGTCGCGGAAAACCGTTTCGTTCAGAAGGTTCCTGAGTTCCGACTTCAGGCGTCGCGTTTGCGGGAAGAGCGATCGGTCATCTCCCAAACCGGGCTCGATGAGCAGGCGAAGGTTCTCGCTGAAGTCCCTTACCGCAAACGGATCTCCTGCCTTGTAGTCGCTGAATGGACGCGGCCACCCGTCGCGTAAAGCCAGGACGCGTTGCGCTGGTATGTAGAACATCGATTCGTCTTTGTTCCTTCGTTGGCGACTGACCAGCTTCTGCACGTCCACGGCGCTGCCGTTGTGGAAGATTCTGCTCTGCCCCTTGCGCCAAATGGCGCCCATCCCTTCGCCTAGGTAGATGTCCAAGAATCGTGTGCTGTCCTTCTTCCAGTCGAGACCATATTGCTTGAGGTGCGCGAGGACTCGACCAGTATCCACAAGCAGCTTGAAGAACTGCAGGAAGATACTCTTGCCGGTGGCCTGCGGACCCACCAACACGGTCAGATCGCCGAAAGCGACGCGGGCATCTGCAATCTGTCCGACGTTCTTGATTCGCAAGGTGGGTGTGTCCATGATGCGCCCTCGATGGCTTCGGTGGTCGTCGCGGCTCGGACACTCAAGCGGGCGGCTCGTCGTCCGAACGGTTCAGTTGGAATGCCGATGATACACGTAGCTACATCCCGCTATGATAAGACACCGCCAGGCTTGACGACAAGCAGATTCATCTCGCCGTTCGGGCCCATCTGGCTGCACGGCGCTGATCCGAAGACGAAGATCCTGTCTGGGTGGGTGGTATCGACGACGCGACGGACCACCGCATCGAAACGATCAGAATGGGCCGATGTCTCCCGCTCCAAGGGGTGTGCCTACCAGAGCGCGAGGCGGTTGCGGTTCGTCAAGGTCGCTCTGGGGTTCGACCGGCCCGGGGACGGGCCGGCTCTGGCATCATGTCGGGCGCGCCCGCAGAATCATCAGGTGTGGTGCGCTACCCAAGATTCATCGTCATGAGGAACTCGGCGTTGGTCTTGCATTTCTCCAGACGAGCGCGGAGGAGCTCGACGGCCTCGACGGCGTTCATGTCGCTCAGCACGCGGCGGAGCTTGAAGACCAACTCCAACTCCTTGGGGTCGAGCAGCAGCTCTTCCTTCCGCGAACCCGACGCGGCGACGTCGATAGCGGGCCAGACGCGACGATCGACCAGGCGGCGGTCGAGGTGCAGCTCGCTGTTGCCCGTGCCTTTGAACTCCTCGAAGATCACCTCGTCCATCTTGCTGCCGGTGTCGACCAGCGCCGTGCCGATGATCGTCAGGCTGCCGCCCTCCTCGATGTTGCGGGCGCCGCCGAAGAACCGCTTGGGTTTCTCGAGGGCGTTGGCGTCCACGCCACCCGTCAGGATCTTGCCGGAGTGGGGCACCTCGGTGTTGTAGGCCCGGGCGAGACGCGTGATCGAGTCGAGGAAGATGACGACGTCGTGGCCGTATTCGGTCAGACGACGCGCCTTCTCGCTGACCATCTCGGCGACCTGGACGGAGCGACTGGTGGGTTCGTCGAAGGTCGAGCTGATGACCTCCGCCGACGTGACCCGCTCCATCTCGGTAACTTCCTCAGGCCGCTCCTGGATCAGCAGGACGATCACGTAGTGATCGGGGTGGTTCTTGGAGATGGCGTTGGCCATCTTCTGCAAGAGGATCGTCTTGCCGGTTCGTGGCGGGGCGACGATGAGCATCCGCTGGCCGCGTCCGATCGGGGTGACCAGGTCCACGATCCGCATGTTGACCTCGTCCGCCGCGGTCTCCAGGACGAGCCGGCCGTCGCCGGGCGTGTAGCCCAGGATCTGCTTCGGGCCCGGGTGGACGGGAGTCAGGTCCTCGAAGACCGTCTTCTCGTTGACCATCTCGGGGTCTTGAAAGTTGATCGCCTCGACCCGGAGCAGGGCGAAGTACCGCTCGGATTCCTTCGGGGGGCGGATCTGACCGGCGACGATGTGGCCCGTCCGCAGCCCGAACCGACGGATCTGCGACGGACTGATGTAGATGTCGTCCGGGCAGGGCAGATAATTGTATTCCGGCGAGCGCAAGAACCCGAACCCGTCCGGCAGGATCTCCAGCACGCCCTCGCCGTACATCAGGCCGTTCCGCTGGATCCGCTCCTTGAGGATCTTGAAGATGAGCTCCTGCTTCTTGAGCGAGGTGTACTCGGTCAGGCCTTCGTTCTTGGCGATTTCGTGCAGCTCGGGCACGGTCATCTTCTGGAGGTCGGTGATGTGTAGATCGCCCCGCTTGACCTCCTCGTATTTTTCGTGCGTCTCCCGGTCGATCGAGGCGGAGATGTCCTCCTCGGCGGCCGCGTCGGCCTCAGGAGCGGCCTGGGCCTCCTTGGGCGCGTCGGACTTGTCCTTGGCCTTGCCGTTCTCCACGGCCACGTTCTTGGCCTGTTCCTTCTCGGAAGCGGACGAGCTCGCTGCCTTTTTCTTGGTTGCCCTAGGCCCGTTCGAACTGGCCCTAGCCATCATGCAGTCCTCCATCTCAACACAGGCTGGGAAGTGAAGGTTACGGCGGCCTCACTCGATAGCGGTGACCTGCCCCTGTTCCCTATGCCTTCTAACTCCATGCCGCATCCGGCGGTTGGTACCAATGACACAAACGTCCCGAACTATCGACCCGAGGATGTTATCGCGGTGAAGGCGTTCTCCGCCTTTCGACGGAGGTCAGAGACGCTGGAGTTGTTCTCCACAATATGATCGGCTCTGTCCCTTTTGATGTCCAGCGATTTCTGCATTTTCTCTCGTCGCCTCAGTTCCGCAAGCGACCAGCCCCGCCTTTCCTGGACGCGACGCGCCCGGATCTCCTCGGGAACGTCCACGAAAACGATCACGTCACATTCGCCGTCTAGGCCGCACTCGAAAAGCAATGGGGCATCGATCACGACAGCCGATGCGAAGCCCGGCTCGGCGCGGCACCGTTGCAGCGTCTCGGCCCATCGAGCGAAGACACGCGGGTGGATCAGGTTCTCCAGTCGCCGGCGCTGCTCGGAATCCTCGAAGACGACCTGGGCCACCCGCGCCCGGTCGACCTGGCCGTCGGACCCCAACACCCAATCGCCCCACCAGTCCGTCAGGGAGGCGATGACCTCCGGATCGGCCAGGACCTCGTGGGCCGTTTGGTCGGCGTCAAGCACCAACGCGCCCAGCTGGCCCATGGTTTGGGCCACGAGACTCTTGCCTGCCCCAATGCCTCCCGCCAGTCCGATGATGGGGGTTTTGACACTCACAGCGGGGTACCGCCGTATCCCCGTCACGCTACGACACTGATCGGCCCCCAGCCCATCCGGCGAAACCTTCCGGGCGGGCACCCCATCCTGGGGACCTCGTCGTCTTCCACGAACACGGACCCCCTGAGGCCTTCCTGCGGGTATGCGGGCTTGCCCGCCCTTCCATCGGTTGGCCGGCCTTCTTTCGGGCCTGCCCGGCATTGCCGGGCCCAATCGATGTCCACTACCAGGAAATCAGGTCGGTTCTGTCAACCACGACGGGACGCAACGTCAGGTTAACCTCATGCCTGGAAGTAGGCGACGGGCTGAATGGCCCATGCCTGCGGAAGCACTCATAGTGTACACCATGCCCGGGCGGTTGTCACTCACCTTTTTTTGACTTTTTCTTGGGCAGGGGGGGCGGGTCGATCTTCGTGATCACCACGGCCGCCAGCCCGCTCCCCAGGCGCATGGGCACGATCTGGGGGCACTTGGGGGACTCGCCCCGGCTGACGAACGTCAGTGTGTGCGTTCCCGAGCTGAGGCGCTTGAACCCCAACGGGACCGGTCTCATGTCGGTCGATGGGTCGCAGGTGTCGATCGGCCCGACGGTGGGCTTGCCGTCGAGCAGCGGCTCCCAGATGCTGGCGATGATGGCGTACGCCAGCCAGGGCTCGATGATGTACCAGCCGCTCTTGGCGATGTCGAAGGTGACCGTGAAGCTCGCCTCCGGCTTCGGTGGGAAGTACACGAAGCCGATCAGTTCCTGGCGGACCACGCCTTTGGGCTCGAACTTGGCGGTCTTAAGCAAGTCCTTGCCCCAGATCAAGCGGTGGGGCATGACCCGCTCGGGGCCGGGGGGCAGCTTGCAGAAGGGCTTGCCCGTTCCCTGTTGGTACCAGAACGCCACGCTGCTAAACATGTCCTTGCGTGGCAGGAAGCCTCCCACCGGCAGGCCGAGCTGGTTGTGCATGCTCCCCTTGTGCTCGATCGTGACCTTGAGCGACTTGTGAAATACCACCGGATCCCGCATGTGCCACCGGTAGGCGGTGATGCGATCGCCCGTGACGTATCCCTCGAAAACGCTCACGCCGTGATAGGGCCGACAGAAGCGACGGAATCCCCAGGCGTCGCCGAAGTAGTCCTCCGTGCCCGTGCCGCGAAGCGAGGGCTCGGTTTCCCCGTCGATGAAAAACCGGTCGTCTCCCTCCCCGAACCAGCCCACGTACATGTTGCGGACCGACAGGACGGTTCCCACGTAGTGTCCCCGGCCGGTGATGTCGGCGATCAGGTAGTCGTCGTCGCCGCACGGGAACTCCTGGCGGTAGCGGGCGTGGAAGTAGCCCACGTCCTGGGGCAGGGAGGGCAGCTTTTGCCAATCCACGTAGTAGTAGAACGAGTCGATCTTGGTCCGCGTCGACTCGTTGGTCACCGTGACGCGAGCGCGCTTGCGGAACGGCATCGGCCAGTAGCAATTCATCGCCCGTCCCTCGGCCGAGACCGAGACCGGTTGGCTGTTGACGGTCACGCGGAGTCCGTGGCCCATTGCGAAGAAGTCGCCGAGGGGCGTCTCCACCGCGGGCTCCTTTGCATCGTCGTAGTAGATCCGCAAGGTGATCATCCGCGGCCAGTGGGGGTCGGTGGCGCCGACGGTGCACCAGATGTGCGTGATGACGCCGGGCCCGGTCAGGTCGGCCAAGGTGAGGGTCTTGCCCATCTCGATCGAACGTGCGTCGCCGTTCTGGTTTCGCCAGTCGGCGGCTGAGCTGCTGCTGCGGCAGGTCCGGCCCGCACGGAGGCGGGCGAGCGCCAGCGGGTCCGCCCCGGTGGGGGACGCGGCGAGGGCGCTGCCCGGTGCGCACGCCAGGGCGGTCAGGATGACGAGCAGACGACTTGGATGCTTGCGCGCGGTTGGCTGTGGGCTGGACATCTTCGATTCCTCCTGGGTGAGGGGCGGCTCGCCAGATGGATGCACAGACGTCGATGGGGCCATAGCGTAGCGGCAGCGCGGAAGGGCTGGCAAGGGCTCGCGGGGCCGACCGCCCGAGTCCTGATTCTGACGGACCGAATCTGGGGGCGGTTGACAAACGCGGCGGCGCGCCCACAATGCCATGCCAATGATTAGGACCAAGATCCTTGCGACGATCGGGCCGGCGTGCAACGAGGATGAGGCCCTGGCGAGGATGTTCGAGGCCGGGCTGGACGTCGTCCGGCTCAACTTCAGCCATGGGACGCTTGCCGAGCACACCGTCGCCCTGGAGCGGATTCGTCGCGTGGCCCGCGAGCGGGGTCTGACCGTTGCCGTCGTCGGCGACCTCTGCGGACCGCGAATCCGTGTGGGGGATCTCGCCGAAGACTCATGCGAACTCCGTCAGGGCGCGCAGGTCGTTATCCAGCGTGAACCCTGCGAGGGAACAGCGGGGCGGATCAGCACCAACCATCCCGCCATTGTCGATGACGTGGCCGTCGGCGGCGTCGTGCTGATTGACGATGGGATGATCCGGCTTCGTGTCGTCGATAAGACGTCCGATCAGCTCGTCTGCCAGGTCGACATCGGCGGGACGCTGGTTGGCCGGAAGGGCGTCAACCTGCCCGACGCCGCCATCTCGACCCCGGCCCTGACGGCCAAGGATCTGGCCGATCTGGATTGGGCCATCGCCCACGAGCTGGACTACGTCGCCTTGTCATTCGTCCGCGGTCCCGAAGATGTTTACGAGCTACGCCGCCAACTGAAGGAGCGCAACTGCGAGATCGGCGTCATCGCGAAGATCGAGAAGCCGGAGGCCCTGGATCACATTGACGAGATCATCGAGCACAGCGATGCGATCATGGTGGCGCGGGGCGACCTGGGCGTGGAAATGGAGGCCGCTCGGGTGCCGCTCGTCCAGAAGGACATCGTTCTGCGGTGTCGGCGTGCGAGCGTGCCGGTCATCATCGCCACCCAGATGCTGCAGACGATGGTGACGTCGCCCGTGCCCACGCGGGCCGAAGTCAGCGACATCGCCAACGCCATCCTGGACGGCGCAGACGTTGTCATGCTATCGGCCGAGACGTCGGTGGGGCGGTATCCCGTCCAGGCCGTGGCCACGATGAATGACGTGGCCGAGCAGACCGAAGAGTTCCTCGCTCGAACGGGGCCACCACCGGAGCACCATCCGGCGCCGGCCTCTTTGCGGGTTACCTGGTCGGTCGTACACGGCGCGCAGGTCCTTGCCGGACAGCTCGGCGCTCGCTTGGTGGGCGTCTGGACGGAAAGCGGGTTCACGGCTCGGTTGCTGAGCAAGCGACGACTGGATCAGATGATCGTCGGCCTGAGCGCCAACGAACGAACCTGTAGACGGCTGTGCTTGCTTTACGGCGTGGTGCCGCAGCACGCCAATCGTCCCGATGACGATAACGAGATGCTTGTCGAGCTGGACCGGACGTTCGTCGAGCGCGGGTTGGTGGAGCAGGGCGATCTGATCGTCGTGGTGGCGGGCACGCGCCTTCGCGAGCCCGGCGCGACCAATGCGCTGCTGATCCATCTGGTGGGGACGACGTCGCCGCCTCCGTAGGCAAGCTCCACCCATTTCGTCCGTCGCGACCGGACGCTACGCGTGCTTGGCGTGGAGCACCCTGGCCCCCGTTGGCCTGCGGCGTCCGCGGGACTGTGCCTTCGCGATCCGCTGCGCCATCGCTGCCCGACGCGCATCGAACTCGATCAAGGGGGGCAGATCCTCCGAAGCGTCACCAGCGTCCACGGCTGAGGACGATTCCGCTGTGCGCTCCGCTTCCTTGAGTTCCTCCGCCGAGATTCGGATGGTGCCCTGACGCCGTCGCTGATCTCCGGCGACTGGCGAGGCGGCCGATTCGGACGCCGCTGTTTCCTCCGAGGTCCTGACTGCCTGGCCGACCGCTGTCAGGGCGGAGACGAACCGTCCGGCCTGCGACATGATCGCCTTGACACGATCCGTGAGCGCTTTGGCCTGATCCGTCTGCGATTGGCATGATGCTATCTGGCTGTCGAGCTTCGTCGAGACGGTCCGAGCTTCCTTGGTGGCCGCTTGGAGTTGATCGATCAGCTCTGGCATGTCCCGTGTGAGCTCTTCGGCCTGTTCCAGCTTTCGGGTCAACTGGTGGGTATGTTCGTCGGCGTGCTTGTGGGCCTGACTGAGCAGCTTGATCGTCCGATGGGCATCGGGAAGGGCCGTGGTCAGCCCCTTGGCCTCGGCGTTCTCCCGGACCAGCTTCGCGTGAATCTCCTTGGCCTCGGCGTTCTGTCCCGTCAGCTTGTGCGTCACCGCCCGCACCGCGTCGCACAGATCCCGCAGCTCCGACGCCTTGCGAGACGACTTCTGCACGATCGTGTCGGCTTCCTTGCCCAAGCTGGACAAGGTACCTCCGAGCCTGACGATTCGGGTCTCCACGTCTTGCGCGATCGTTTGCTGCAGGGCTTGGCTGCGCTGGGCCGTCCTTTCCACGATCTTGTCCGCGTCTTGCGTCAAGCCCGCCAGGATGTCACTGACCTTGCGGACGCGGCCCTCCAGGTCTTCGGCAAGGGATCGCTGCAGGTCTTGGCTGCGACGCTGAGCGCCCTCGAGAACGCCGTCCGCCTCCTGGTTGAACTGGCCCATGGCCTCCTGGATCTCCTCGATCCGTTCCTCCAGCTCTTGAGACATCGATTCGCGGAGCGCTCTCCCACGCTCAGTGGTATCGTTGACGATCTGGTCGGCGTCGCCGCTGAGCTTTGCGAGCGTCTCCTGAACTTCCTCGGTTCGCGTCTGCAGCTCCTTGGACAGAGATTCCTGCAGCTTCTGGCCGCGGGTGCGGATGCTCTCGGCCAGACTGTCGGCATCCCGCAGCGAGACCAGGCTTTCCTGGACGCGCCCGACTTGCTTCTCCAAGGCCTCGGACAAAGACGCCTGCAGCTCCTCGCCGCGTTGATTCGTATGCTCGATGATACCGTCAGCGTTCTGGGTGAGCTTGTCGAGCGTTGACTGGACCCGCCACTCCATCTCCTCGGACAGCGATTCGGTGAGCGCCCGCCCACGCTCCGTCGTGTCGTCGACCAGTTGGTCGGCGTCCTGGGCGAGCTTCGTAAGCGTCGTCTGGATCTGGTCGACTTGTCCTTCCAGCTGTTGCGATAGCGATTCCTGGATCGTCTCGCCGCGCTGTCGGATGCCCTCCGCGAGCCTGTCGGCATCCTTCTGTAGCGCGCCCAGGCTCTCCTGGATCTGGTTGAACCGGTCTGTCAGGGCCTCGGACAGAGACACTTGGAGCGCTTCGCCCCGTCGGCTCGTGTTCTCGATGAAACTGTCGGCGTCGCGGCTGAGCTTGGCGAGGGTCTCCTGGATCCGGCCCAGGTGTATCTCCAATCCCTCGGCGAGTGATTGCTGAAGCGCTTCGCCTTTCAGGCTTGTCCCCTCAACGATGTCCTCGGCCTCTCTCCGCAGGCTCGCAAGGCTTTCCTGGACCTGGCCGATCTGCGTCTGTAGCGTCTCGGTTAAGGATGCCTGCAGCGCCTCGCCGCGTTGGTTCGCGCCCTCGACCACGCTGTCGGTGTCCTGGCTGAGCTTGGCGAGGGTCGCCTCCATCCGTTCGACCTGCTCGTTCAACCCTTCAGAGACGGATCGCTGGAGCTCCTCGCTTGTCCGGCTTGTCCCCTCAACGATGTCGTCAGCCTGGGCCTGCAGCGTCGCCAGAGTCTCTTGAATCTGGCCGATCTGCACGTCCGACATCTCGGCGAGGGACTCCCGGAGCGCGTCGCCGCGGTCGCTTACGTTCTGGATGAGGCTGTCGGCCTGTTGGTTGAGCCTGGCGAGCGCGCTTTCGATGTGCTCCAGCTTCTGCCCCAGCCCGTCGGCCAGGGAGTGCTGAAGCTCCTCTCCCCGCTGCTGGATCCCGCTGAGAAGGCTGTCGGCATCCTCCTGCAGACTTGCCAGATTCTCCTGAACCTGGGCGACCCGTTCCGCCATCGCTTCGGCCAGCGAGTGTTGCAGCGACTCGCTTTGCTCGCCCGCGCTCTTGACCAGGTCGTCGGCCTCTTGGCCGAGTCTGGTGAGCGTTTCCTGGATCCCACCCAAGCGCTGCTCTAACCCGTCCGCGAGAGACCGCTCCAGCTCCTCCCCCCGCACGCGGTTTCCGTCAAAGAGGTCATCGGCCTCCTTGCGCAGGGCCGCCAGGTGCTCCTGGATCTGTCCGATCTGTCCCTCCACCGTTTTGGCCAGCGATTGCTGGAGGGATTGCCCTCGCTCGTTCGTGTTCTGGACGACCTCGTCCGCTTCCTGGCTGAGCGTGGCGATCGTCTCTTGGATTCTCGCCAGCTGCTGCTCCAATTCCTCGGAAAGGGACCGCTGAAGCGCCTCTCCTCGCTGGCGGGCCTCGCCGAGAAGGCCGTCGGCCTCCGTTTGCAGGGCGTTGAGGCTCTCCTGAATCTGGCCGAGCTGTCCGCCCAGTGTCTCTGCCATCGAGTCTTGGAGTGCCTCGCTGCGCTCGTCCGTGGTCTCGACGAGGTGGTCGGCTTCGTGGCTGAGTTTGGTGATCGTCGCCTGGACCCGCTCCAGTTTCTGCTCCAGTCCCTCAGCAAGCGCTTGCTGGAGTTCATCCCCTCGCCGGCGGGTCCCGTCGAGGAGGCCGTCGGCCTCCTGCCTCAGTGCGGTCAGACTCTCTTGAATGTGGCCGACCTGAACGTCCATCATTTCGGTCAGAGACTTCTGCAGCGCCTCGCCGCGTCGGTTCGCGCTTTCTATAAGGACGTCGGCGTCCTGGCCGAGCGTGGCGAGGGTGTGCCGGATACGCTCCCGCTGCGCGTCCAACTCCTCGGATAGAGATCGCTTGAGCGTGTTGCCCTCCCGATCGGTCTTCTCGGCGATGCGGTCGGCCTCGGACCGGAACTGGTCGAGCACGTCTCGGACCTGCTGCGTCCGCCCGCTGAGTTCCTCCGAGAGGGACTGGCGCAGCTGATCGCCCTGCTGCGTGGCCTTCTCGACGATTCGGCTGGCATCCTGATCGAGCCTGCCGACCGTGTATTCTGCTCTGTGAACGCGTTCCTCCACGCCGGTGAGGTCGGGAATGGGCCGGGCCTGGCTGCCGGGACGTGACTGCAACCTATCGATTTGCGAGATCTCCGACCCCGAGGTCCCCGCCTGACTGGGCGTTCGAACTGGCGGGCCAGGGCACAACGTCACCATGCCGTCCACCACTTCCTGAGCGATGGATGCGTCCACGGACTGAACGGACCTCGCGTAGGCCGTCAGGAGACATTGATCGCAGATCTGGTTGATCATCCTGGGCAGGCCACACGAATGCGTGTGGATCAGTTCGATGGCCTCATCGTTGAACGCCACGTTCCCCTTGCCGCCGGCGACGGCCATACGGTGAGCGACGTAGCCCGCCGTCTCTGCCCGGTCTAGCGCAGCCAGGTGGAACGCCCGAACGATCCTCTGCTGGAGCTGCTTCATATCGGGGCGACGGAGAACCTGCAAGATCTCGGGCTGGGCGAGGATGAGGACCTGGAGCAGCTTGGCGTCGTCGGCCTCGAGGTTGCCCAGCATGCGCAGTTCCTCGAAGCTTTCGGCGGGTAAGTTCTGGGCTTCGTCGAGCAGGACGACGACCAGGCGGTCCTTGGAGTATTTGTCCAGAAGGTAGTCTTGCAGTGCCTGCGTCATCTGCGTCTTGTTGGCGCCAGGATCAAGGGACAACCCGAGTTCTTGGCACAACGTCGCGATCAGCTCGTGGGGTGATAGGGCGGAGCTGGAGATGGTGGCCGTCCGCGCCCGGCCACCGAGATGCTGCACGACCAGGCGGCTCAGGAGGGTCTTCCCGCTGCCGACTTCTCCGGTGAGAAGGACGAAGCCTTTTCGCTCTTCTGCGGTGTAGCGTAGCGAGGCGAGGGCCTCCTCGTGTTGTGGCGTCCCATAAAAGAACCTCGGGTCAGGGGTGTTGTTGAAGGGAGGCCGGGCAAAACCGAAGAATTTGCAGTACATGTTGCACCGTTCCACTAGGGACTGGCGATTCTTGCTGACAATATCGGTCGTTGGTGCAGGCCCCTTAAGCACCATGACACGTTAGGGGCGATAATTCGAGGCAACGGTCTGAGGTGGCCTACAGGGCGGTGTTTATCGGACGCTGGCTCGTCGGCACGCCCCTCAGGACCTCGAAAACGCGGGTCGTGACCGCGTGAGCCACGATCGTTCTCGGACCCTATCGTGCTCGGGCGCTTCGTCCGAAAAGATAACTAATCAAGCTCCCGCCCAATCCGATAAGTGTCCACAGACGAGAGCGTCAGATCTGTCCAAGGCCCCGCGCGGAGCGCGCCAAGCAATTGACGTTTCGATCGACGTGGGCCTCGGCCGAGAACGAGCCAGCCGATGATGGGCGGACCGGGCCGTTGAAGGAAATGACCGCGGAGGTTCTCGGAATGTGTGGGATCGGCCGTTATGCGACCCTATTGGTCGTGGCCAGTTCGAGTGTGGCGATGCTCGGGTGTGGCCCGAAGCACGAGGACCTGAAGGCCTTTCTCAAGGCCCACGAGCACAAGGTGTCGGCCAGTGGGTACCGGATCACGCCGCCGGACGTCCTGATGATCAGCGCCCCAGGCTGCCCGGAGGTCGATGGAGATTCCCAGCAGGTCCGCGTGGACGGGATGGTATCGCTGCGCTTGCTGGGGGAGGTGCGCGTCGTCGGCCTGACGCCCTCGGAGGTCAGCGCCAAGCTGGAAGAACTGCTCAAGCGCTACTACGTCGATCCGAAGGTGCACGTCCGTGTGGGAGGCTACAACAGCAAGGAATACTACGTCTTGGGTCAGGTGGAGAGGCCTGGGCCTCGGACCTACACCGGGCGCGACACGTTGATGCAGGCCCTGGCCGACTCGCGACCGAATTTCCTGGCCTGGAAGAGTCAGGTCAAGGTCATCCGCCCCAGCCCGAACAAGGATGAGAAGCACGTCATCACGGTCGACATCGACGAGATGGTCAAGGAGGGGGACATGCGGATGAATTTCCTGCTGCAAGAGGGTGACATCGTTTACGTCCCGGAGACGCCGATGGCGTGGCTGGGTTTGCGGATCCGCGAGGTCCTGTACCCGGTCAGCCCGGTGTTCAGTGCCTACACCACGCCTAGCCGCTTCTTGGACGCTTCCGACAACTATCGCTACCGCGACGAGCGCAACAGGTACTACAGGGATGATGACGATGACGACGATGAGGCCTGGAGGTGGATGTTGCGGCGCTAGCGTCGGACGGCAAGGCCCGATCCGCGGACGGACGCCCCATTGACAGGAGTCGCACGGTGACCGGATACGAGCACGAGACCGACCAGGACGTCCGGCATATGCTGGGCCAGCTGTTCAGCGTGGCTCGTCGTCGTCATTGGGCCTTCATCTTGCCCGCCGCGTTCGGAGTACTGGCTGCGTTGGGGTACACCTTCACCTATCCGCGGGTCTACAAGGCCAAGACGATGTTCGAACGCCGCGACAGCATGGTGTTGGCCAGTCTGATCCGGTCATACCAGTACAATCCTTACTCGTTCCCCAAGATGCGGCAGTCGATCTACGTGGACATCAAGGGGTACAAGGCGGTCGACCGCGCCGTGAGCGAACTGGGCTTGGACGAGGACCTGCCGCGCGACGACGATGGCAAGCTGACGGAAACGGGTCGGCGGATGAAACAGGCCCTCGTCAACAAGTTCTCCGCCGACTGCGCCGTCTACCTTCAGGACAAGTCTGACACGCGAGATATCATTACCGTGCACCTGCCGAACGAGGAACCGAATGTGGCGGCGGCGCTGGTGACCAGACTCCGCGACAACTACATCGCGTCCGTTCAGGAGCGGATGAACCGCCTGCTGATGAACGCTCAGGAGTATTTCAAGACACAAGCCGACAAGAAGCGCGAAGAAGTCACCCAATGCGAGGAGGGGCTCGTCCAGTTTCGCTCGGAGCTGCTGGGGGTCGATCCCGCCAACCCGGACGCGATCGTGGCTCGAATGACGGCTTTGAGGGACCAGCGGGAAGACCTGACGCGTCGCATCGAGGAGCTCGGAAGCGAGATTCGCATCAACGAGGAGATCCTCAGCGATGGCGGATCGGCGACGACGCAGCCCGCGGACGCCAAGCGCCCGAAGGTCGTGAGCGTGGCGGTGGCTGCGCCGCCGACCGGGCCGAATCCGGCCTACGTCTCCGTGCAGAAGCAGATCCAGAAGCTCGAGACGACGATCCTCGAGCACAAGATGACGATGACGGACGAGCATCCCGTTGTCCGCCGGGCGCGCTTGAAGATCGCGCAACTGGAGGCGGAGCTGTCACGCATTCCACCCACCGTTCCCGTCGATGAAGCGTCCCGGGCGAGGCCAAGCGGACGGGCGGCGGCGGGGCCCGTCGATGCCGCCGAGGCCATCCGTCGACAGGATCAAGCGCGGGCCAGGGTTGCACTACGGAGGTTGAAGGGACAGCTTGACAAGGCCACCAAGGATCTTGCGTTTGTCAAGGAGCAGATGTCCCGATACGAGAGCCAGAAAGGTGCCCTGTTCGAGCGGCGGGAGGACTACCTCCGCCGGCAGACCGAGCTTGCGGTGGCCAGGAACGAGTTCAACGCTGAGATGAACCGCTACAATCACGTCACCCAGCTCATCAACGCCGAACAGAACAAGCGCGGCATTGCCTTCGTGGTGCTGGAAGACACGCAAGTGTCACCCAAGCCCGTTTCGCCGGAGATCGGTCGGTTGATCACGGTGAGCTTCGGGTTCGGGGTGGCGATCGGGTTGGCCTGTGTCCTCCTGCTCGAGCTGCTCGATCGAACGTTCCGCTCCGTAGGACAGGTGAGCAGCGCCTTGCAGCTGCCGGTACTGCAGAGCGTCGGTCAGATCATCACGCCACAACTCCGGCGTCGTCGTCTGGCCAAGCAGGTGGCGATGCACGTGGCGACCACGGTCCTGGTCGGCCTCGTTTGCCTTGCCAGCGGGCTGGTGTATCTCAGCCTGGAGCGCCCCCAGGTCTTTCACCGCTTGACGGATGATCCTGGGGGGGTTGGCAAGCAGCTTCTCGGCATCGGACCGTAGCAGATCGGACGAGGGTAGCCTGGGAGACCTCGACATGGGCAGGATCGCGGAGGCACTCAAGAAGGCTGAGGAGGAACGGGCGGCAGCGGCTGGTCTGTCCGAGGTGAGCGCGGTGGGCCAGGAGCTGGTGGAGGGGCTTGCATCAGATCGGATCGCTGGGGTGGAGGTGGCCGCCGACCTCGGCTCCTTCCAGACGCTCGCGGACCTCGAAGACGACGACGCTTACACTTCCGCCGCTGACCGGTCTGCGTGGATCGGTCGGGTCTCCCCCTCCCTGGTTGCCTTGAATGGGCAGGACACGATTCTCGTCGAGCAGTACCGGGCCCTGCGGACCAGGCTGGCGAGCCAGAACCCCCGGACTGCGTCTCGGGTGCTGACCATCACCAGCAGCGTCGCCGGAGAGGGCAAGAGCGTGACCACCGCGAACCTCGCGGTCGTCATGGCCGAGGTCAGACACCACCGTGTGCTCGTCCTCGACGCCGATTTCCGTCACAGCAGCCTGGCCGGATTGCTGGCGATGGCGCCGAAGCCCGGTCTGGTCGAGGTCCTTCAGGGCAAAGTCACCGTCGAGCAGGTCGTGCAGCGAACGCCCATCCCGAACCTCGGCGTCATCGCCGCTGGCGCGACCAAGGGCGTGAATCCTGCCGAGCTGCTCAGCTCCAAACGCGCCGCCGCCGTCTTCGACGACCTCCGGGACCGCTACAGCTACGTCCTGGTCGACACGCCGCCGAGTTGCGACCTGGCCGACGCGGGCATCGTGGGCCAGCTCGCCGACGGTGTGGTGGTGGTCGTTCGGATCGGCAGGACGCCCCAGCCGGTCGTCAAGCGAATCGTCCAGACGCTCCAGGCCAGCCAGGTCAATCTCATCGGTTGCGTCCTGACCGGCATGGACTCGGCGACGTCCCGCTACGGGTACTACGGCTACCCCACGCCGGGAGAGGAGTAGTCGGCCCACCCCTGGGCCGACGTGCGCGGGCCGATTCGGCGTGTCGTGCCCATTGGCGTTAAGTAGTTGTTTTTTAGTGGGATACGACGCGTCATCCGCCCGGTAAATCCAGGACTTATAACTCAATCGGGTCGCCCTTCGGGCCGATAAAACTCGGGTCTGAGAGCTGATCCTGCGCGAATCCGGTTGCAGGACACCGGCCCCCCTTCCTCGGGCGCGTACGGATCGCCGGGTCCTGATCGCAAGGAGCCCCAGCATGTGGCGTGGTCATACCGTCTCGGTCATCTTGCCGACCTACAACGAGCGTGATTCGATCCGTGGGATTATCCACGGATTCGAGCGGACCGGGTACGTCGACGAGATCGTCGTGGTCAACAACAACGCCGCCGAGGGGACGGCCGAGGAGGTGGACCAGACGTCGGCGGTCCAGCTGTTCGAGTCGGTGCAAGGCTACGGGGCGGCCATCCAACGGGGGTTCCGCGAGGCGACGGGCGACTACCTGTTCGTCTGCGAGCCGGACGGCACGTTCGAACCTGCCGACGTCATCAAGTTCCTTGCTTATCTCGACGACTTCGATTTGGTGGTCGGGACCCGGACCAGTCGCGAGTTTATCTGGGACGGCGCGAACATGGGCTTCATGCTCAAGTGGGGCAACTGGGCCGTCGCCAAGATGCTCGAGTTCCTGTTCAACACCACGCTGTTGACCGACGTCGGCTGCACCTACCGGGCGATCAAGCGCGACGCGCTGGCGCGGATCCAGAACCGCTTCGAGGTGACAACGTCGCACTTCGGTCCCGAGATGATGCTGCACGCGATCATGAACGGCGTCCGATTCACCGAGATCCCGGTGAACTACAAGAAGCGGGTAGGGGTCTCGATGGTGACGGGCAGCAAACTCAAGGCCATCGCGCTGGGCCTGACGATGATCGGCATGATCCTGAAGTTCAGGTGGATCGGCCTGACGGGCAGCTACCGGCGACGTCCGGGCAGGCGCGCCGCTTCCCAGCCCCAGCCGCAACCAGCGCTGTCGAGAATCTCCTAAGCGCAAGGGGACGCCGGTCGATCGGACGAGCCGGGACCGGCATTGGACGATGAGAAGCCTTCGCAGTCGACGCTTCGATCCGGAAGAGACCGACCCGTTGCTGCTCCGCCGCGACGCGTTCGGTCCATTGACGTCGAAATCCGCCACGCCGGTGCCCGAGCACTCCCGTGGCCGACAGCGTCCCGAGTTCGTGGGCCTGGCGGCCGTCCTCACCGTCGCTGGATTGTGGGCGCTGCTGAATCTCCGATACGGATATCACCTCGAGGACTCGGTTCTATACCTGACGCTCGCCAAGCAGCAGCTCAGCCCGGCACTCTACCCGGACAACCCGCTGATCGAGCATCTCCGTCGCATGCCTTATCCGCTCTACAAGTCGATGGGCAGCCTGCTGGGAACGTCACTGGGGCTGAACGCCCACGTGGCGGCGACCGTGGTGATGCGGCTTGCCTTCGTCGTCGTCCTGTTTTGGTTCATGACGGTCTTGACCGGGAGGCGGTGGGCCGGAGCGCTCGCGGCGTTGGCGTCGATTCTCCAGCCGGCCTTCTATGGCACGTTGGCGTGGACCGAGCTGATCAGCCCCGAGTTCGTCCAGAGCGATCTGGGCAAGATGGTGTTGATGGCGGGCCTGGCCGCCTACCTCCGCGGCAGGCCGATCCTGACGGCGCTCATCCTGGGCGTCGGGTTCAACGTCCACCCGATCTTCAGCGTGGCCACGGCCGTCATGATCGCCCCGGACGCGATCTACCGATGGCGGGGGTTCGGCAAGTGGCGGATGCGGGTCGCGGTCGCGATGGGCGTCCTGCTGGCGGCCCCAACGGCAATCGGCACCATCCGGTCGCTGTCGCTGAGCGTGGCGTCGCCTGCACGCGATCACGTGGAGCTGATCCGCTTCTTCAACTACTTCCACGTCTTCCCGAGCCTGTTCCATCGATGGGAGTACGTCTGGTTCTTCGGCCTGTCGGGGGCGGGGATCGTGGCGTTCGCGATGTTGGCGTCCCGGCTGGGCGACCGCCGCGCCGCGTTCCTTCGACTCGCGTTGGGCATTGCTCTGTGGCTCGCGGTAGGCGTGGTTTTCGTTGAGTGGGCGCCGCACACGTTTGCACTGCAGATGATGCCGTTCCGACTGACCTACGCGGTGCGCCTGTTGGCCACGGGCCTGCTGATCGCTGCGTCCCTTGATGTGATGAGACACCGGGAACCGCGATCGTTCGTGCTGGTGACGCTGTGGATGGCGACGGCGATGGTAGCCGTCAAGTATACCCCGTGGATCACGGTATTGGTGGCGGCCTGGCTGTTGGCGCGACGACGGGACCGATGGTCGGTCCTGGCCATGGTCGCCGCGATCGGATCCGCAGGGACGGTGGTGTGGATCGATCCCGACCAGCTGCCATCGCTGGGTAACGTGCCGTGGGCGGCCGTTTTGGTCCTGACTGCTGGGCTGATCGTGCTGCGCTTGGAGCAGAAGGCAGCCGCATCGCGCGGAGAGATGTCTTCGGTTGGGGACTGGCCTTTCAGCAACGCGGGTCGGATCGGATGGGTGGCCGTCATCGTCGTGGCCGGCATGGTCACTGTTGCCAAGACCGCCGACGGCGTTCGGCAGCCGAAGCTCACCGCCAAGCCGTGGTTGTCGCCCGCAGGACACGACCTGGGGGGGGATGCGTGGCAGGACGTCATGGCCTGGGCGAAGACACACACCGGTCCGGGCGCGGGGTTCATCACCCCACCGGATCTGCTCAGTTGGACCTACTACAGCGAGCGCAACACGCTGATCAGCTATCAGCTCGGCATGCAGAGCGTCTGGGACCGCCAATACGCGCCCGAGGCCCGGCGTCGGCTGGCCGACATCGGCGGAGCCAAACCGTGGGCGCCCGGTCCCACCTACCACGCATTCTCGCCCGGACGTCTGGCGGCCATCGCGTGGGACTACGGGGTCAGCTACATCGTCTGGAAGAAGGCCGAGCCGAACCGCATGTCCTGGCCTGTGGTCTACGAAAACGGCGAGTTTCTGGTCTACGACGTGCGCAAGCTTCTGGCGGACAGCTTCCCCAAGCGCTCCGCCGACGTAGGCCCTCCGGATGCCCCAACGACAGGAGACGCCAGCCCGTGAGCGACCCAGCGGTCATTGTCGACGGCGTCTGGAAGCGCTTCCGTCTGGGCCAGACCGGCGGCAGCATTCGGGATGCCGTGCCGCGCCTGATTCGTCGACTCGCGGGGCGCGACCGCGCCGACGACGCCGAGATCTTCTGGGCGTTGCGCGACGTCTCCGTCCAGGCCCGTCCCGGTGAGGTGCTGGGCATCATCGGTCCGAACGGGGCCGGCAAGAGCACGCTGCTCAAGCTCCTGTGCGGCATCCTCAAACCCGACCGGGGCGCGATCCGCGCCCGCGGACGCTTGTCCGCCCTGATCGAAGTGGGGGCCGGTTTCCATCCTGACCTGACCGGCCGCGAGAACATCTACCTGAACGGCAGCATCCTGGGCATGACGCGGGCCGAGATCGCGTCCAAGCTGGATGCCATCGTCGATTTCTCCGGCCTGGCGGAGTTCATCGACACGCCGATCAAGCGGTACAGCTCGGGCATGGTGGCGCGGCTGGGGTTCTCGGTGGCGGCCCAGCTCGAGCCGGACGTGCTGCTGGTCGACGAGGTCCTCAGCGTGGGGGACTTCAGCTTCCAGATCAAGTGCTTCCGGCGGATGAACGAGATCCGGCAGCGCGGGACGACGGTGGTGTTCGTCAGCCACAACATGCAGGCGGTCTCGACGCTCTGCGACCGCTGCGTCGTGTTGCGTCGCGGCGAGGTCTACTACGAAGGCACGTCCGAGGACGCCACCCGCCGCTATCTGGAGGCCATGGGCGAGCAGCTCTGCGCGTCGGCGTCCGACGGCAGGGGGGACCTGCTTGCGATCGAGTCGGCCGAGCTACTCGACGCCGACGGCCAGGCCACCCACATCGTCCAGCCCGGCGAGCGGTGCACGATTCGGCTGCGGTTCCGCTGCCACGATGACCTGCCCGATGCGGGCATGTCGTTGCGGGTAATCCACGACGACCGGACGGCCGTGTTCGACCAGACCACCGCCGTCGAGGGGCACTTCTTCGATTTCCGCCGCGGCGAGGTCCACCAGGTCGAGTTCGAGCTGTCCGCCAACCTTGCGGCCGGGCCGTACAGCATCGGCATCAACCTGTTCAACCGACACACGATGGACTTCTACTACTGGGCCGACAACGTGCTGCACTTCTCCGTGCCCGGGAAGCGGTTGACGGACAACCTGGTCCACATGGACTGGCGCTATCGCGTCGAGCCGTGCGGCCAGCCGGCGACGGCGGGGAGCGTGCCATGACCGACGCGATGAGCTCGCTTGCGACTGACGCAACGACGCGCCGCCAGGGAGCGCGCGTCTCGGTCATCATGCCGTGCTACAACGCTGCCGACTACGTCGGGCAGGCCGTCGAGGACGTGTTAGGTCAGACCTACGGGCCGATCGAGCTGATCGTCGTGGAGGACGGATCCACGGACGCATCGGCCGACATCGTGGCCGGCTACGGACGCGACGTCACCTTGGTCCGCCAGTCAAACGCGGGGGTGTCCGCCGCGCGGAACGCCGGGCTGGCCCGCGCGACGGGCGAGTATGTCGCCTTCCTGGACGCCGACGACCGATGGGACCATCGTTTCGTGGAGACGATGATGGCCGCGTTGGATGACGACAAGAGCGGCTCGGCCGACGAACGGGCCGATTTGGCCTACTGTGGGTGGGCAAGGTTCTGGGGCGATCTGGACAACGCCAGGCCGTTTATCCCCGGCGATCTGGAATCCGCCGGGCGAGACAAGCTCGAGCTGATGCTCCAGTGTTGCCCCTTCCCCATACACGCTGTCCTGGTGCGGCTCGAGCGCCTGCGCGAGTTGGGCGGTTTCGACCGGCGGTTCCCGCCCGCCGAGGATTACCACCTCTGGCTGCGGCTGGCGATACGCTGCCGATTCCGCCGCGTGCCGAAGGTGATGGCCTACTACCGTCGCCACCCCGCACAGCAGACGGCCGACCACTTCGAGCTGACGCTCAAGCGATGGCGTATGCTGCGGAAGTTCGTGCGAGAACACCGTGACTGTCTCCGGCCTCTCCCCAGAGGTGAACTGAGCGATTGGATCGATGGCGTGTTTCGGCGCGAGGGCTACGCCGCATACTGGCGGCGAGATCTGCCGACGGCCAGACGTTGTTTTCGCAGGATGGCGGCGACCGGCCGAATCGGCTTGGCGGATCTGAAGGTCATTCTGCCCAGTCTCGTCCCGCTGAGCGTGCACGAGCATCTGCTGCTGTGGCGGGACGCGTCGGCGCGAGACGAGGACGTCCCGGCTGTGATGGCCTAGGCCCGCCTCGGGCGGCATCCCGAGCGGAGGATTACCGTTTGAGCCCAGCAGAGCGGCCAATACGTGCCACGGTGGAAGGTCCGGTCGACCTGTCCGTCGCGGTCTGCACCTACAATCGGGCCGACCGGCTGGCGCGGGCGTTGGAGACCATCCATCAGGCCCGTCTGCCCGACGGATGCCGATGGGAGCTGCTGCTGGTCGACAATCGCTCGACCGACCGAACCGTGGAGGTCGCGCGGGCCTGGTCGGATCGTCTGCCGCTGCGATACCTGTATGAGGCCGAGCCGGGCCTGTCGGCGGCAAGAAACCGTGCACTGGCCGAAGCCTGTGGGCGACTGATTGTCTTTACGGATGACGACGTCGAGGTCGACGCCGGCTGGCTGACCGCGATGATGGATGCTCGGCGGCGCTGGCCGTCAGCGGCGTACCTGGCCGGCCGGATCTTGCCTGCCTATGAGCGCCCCAGACCGTCGTGGCTGACCGATGCGTGTGAGTCGTTGCTGGCCGGGGTGGTGATCAAGTTCTCCCCCCCGTGCGAACCAGGTCCACTCGCGCCCGACGACCCTCGACCGATGGGGGCCAACCTCGCCTTCGACACGGATATCCTGAGGACGGTAGGGGGGTTCCGAACCGATCTGGGACGCAACGGGGCGTCGCTGGTAGGGGGGGAAGAGGTGGCGGTTCTGGCCGAGCTGGAACGGCGCGGCCATCGCGGCGTCTACGTCCCCGACGCGATCGTCCACCATCACACGCCGGCGGATCGATTGCGACCTCGATTCCTGCGCCGGTACTTCGCCGCCGTCGGCGTCGCCGCCGTCCGCATGGGCCACATTCCATCGGCCACGCGGCTTGGCCCACCCCTCTGGATGGTCCGGAAGACCGTGGCGACGGGCCTGGCCTACCTGCCCAGATGTCTGACCGGCCGGCCCGACGCATGGATCGAGCGGATGCGGGCTTTCTGCTACTACCTGGGAGCGACGTGGGAACTCCTGCGAACTGCGCCGCATCCGGCGCCGACGCGTCCGTTATCGATTGGCGAAGCGGGCGCCGGCCGTCCCGCGTACGACCAACAGTAGGTACCTCACCCCAAAGAACAGGTGCACCGACAGCCACGTCAGCAGGAGGGAGTTCTTGGGGAGCACGCGACTGTAGATGATCGGAATGGACAGGGGGCTTTGCCAGACCGTCTTGAGCAACCACGGGAGCATCAGCACCAACGCCCCCCATAGCGCCGAGGCCGCCACCCAGAACACCAGGCAGCCGGTCAGATAGGAGGCGGTCTGCATCGCAAGCCCCAGCAGGTTTCTGCCGTGTGCGGCCGAACGATGGCGCAGCGCGGCACACCATGCCGCCGCCAGCGCGCCGGCAACGCCCCCCAGCGCAACGAGATACCCCGCAGCGGAGGCACTCAGCCAGTCTGGCTCAGCGCCCCAGACGAGGCTCAAGACGTCCTTCATAGAGACGTAGCCCCCGACGCCGATCGAAGGCCAAACCGCCATCCCCACGGTCCCAAGCACGAACAGCACCAGGATGTGGCACAGCAAGAACCGCCGATGGTGGACTGGGTCGGCCGAAGACGCGATCTGCCGTCCGAAGCGCTCGGGGCGGAAGTTCGCGTCCGCCGTGCATCGCCACCAGGCGCGCAGCCGACCCAGCCGACGCCGATGCTGCCACGGCGCCCCCGGGCGAACGTCGGGGCCCTCAGACCGCCGGACCGGTTCGCCGCACTCCGGGCAGCGTCCATCGACGGGCATGCCCGTCAGCGTATATCCGCAGACCTGACACAAGGGCGCCCGCTGGACGACGGGGGTGGTCCGGTCGGCCCCAACACTCCGGCACAACCCCCACACAAACCATGCCAGCGCGAGGAAGAAGCCGTTTCTAACGATCGCCGCTCGAGGGGGGTACCGGTAGTACCACGGGACCGCGGCGTGGTACGCCTCCCACTCCGGCCAGAACGGTTCCCACGCGGCACGATGTGCGTGCAGCGCAGCGTTGTAGTCCCGCCATGCCCGAGAATGAACCGGGACGGTCGCTGCCGGACATTTGGGTGGCCTCGACAACGGCGGGTCGGGGCGCGGGTTCGCGAGGATCCAGCTCCGGACTGCGTATTTCATGCCAAGGACCAGCCCCCCGAACACCAGCACCGCCAGGACCAGATGCGGCGTCTGCAACCAGGTTCGCCGTATCGCGTGGACGATGCTGGCGCGGATCGGCTCGTCGCGGGCGCCCCAGGGCGTAACCAGGATCGCCAGGGCGAGGAACCCGAGTTCGCCCCCCACCACACTTCCTATCGCGAGGGTCGTCCACAGGAGCGGCTCTCGGCCGAGGTCGTAGACCAGTTTGCCTGCCGCGGTGGTCAACGTCCCTACACGCGCCTCCCCCGGTGGGTCGACCCGCGGAATGTACTCGATCAGTAGGAGGATTTCGCTTGCCACCAGCAGAAGAGCCGCCCAATGGGTGGCGTACGCACGGCCGAGGGACACGTGGTTCGTCCGCCGTGCCGCGGTCGCGGGGCGGACGCACGCCATCAGGACCGTCGTGATGATGGGCAGGTTCCTCTCGGATCGGCCAACCGACACGGGTGTCCCCGCGGGATCGGGCCCGGGCGTCGCGGATGCGCCTCTACCCGACGCTCTGGCGGGTTAGCCAATGCGCCTGATCAAGACCAGCAGGAGCAGGACACCGAGCGCCAGGGGCAGCGTCGCCTCGGCTCCGTCGCCGCACGTGAAACGCCTGATGTACTCATCGGCGCCGATGTCAACGCCCGTTGAGTTGCGCCTTCGTTGGCCGTCGATGTCGGTCTGGTCTTCGTAGTCGCCGTTCGGATCGCCTGCGTTGACGCACGGCGAGCCGGTGGCGAGGTGATGGTCGTTGTCTTCCCACGTGTTGGGGTCCCCGTCCGGGCCGTCGGGGTCGACGAACAGCGGGTCTGTGTCGATATTGCCAGCTCCCCAGGTCAACGTGCAGTTCGGGTCGACGTGGATGGCGTTCGGATCGCTCGGGTCGCCCGCGACGTCGCAGTAGGAGACGGCGATCTGAGACGCCTTCCCCTCGCTCTTGCTCTGCAGGACGATCTCGGTGCCCGCGATCCCGACGTTGTCCCACAGGATCGAGTTGCTGACCGTCGGCGATGCCGTGTCGTCACAGAAGATACCGCCCCCCAGGTTGGCGGCCTGGTTGCCGGCGATCGTGCAGTTGGTGATGATTGGTTCGCTGTACGAGCCGCAGTAGATCCCTCCGCCGTCCAGGGAAGAGCCGTTGTTGCTGATGATACAGTTGGTCATCCTGGGCGTGCTGAACCAGCGGCAGTAGACGCCGCCTCCTTCCCACCGGGTGGAGTTGGGGTCCTCTTCCCAGGCTGCATGGTTCGGGTCGCGCTCGGCGTTGCAGACGTTGTTGGTGATGGTGCAGGCGGTGATCTTCGGGTCCCCGTAGCCGCAGTAGATGCCCCCGCCTCTAGACGTGGCAGTGTTTCCCGCGATGGTAGAACGGGCAATCGACCACGCATCGCAGATTGCCCCGCCCACTGCACTGGCGTTGCCGGACAGCGTCGAGTCGGCAATGGTGGCGCCACGCAGCGAGTGAACTGCCCCTCCATACGTCAAGCTGGTGTTGTCGCTGAGGGCGCTGTTGCTGATCGAGACGGATCCGTAGAGGCAGCAGATCGCGCCGCCGTGCGTCAAGCTCGCATTGCCAGTGAAGTTGCAGCCGTCGACGGTGATCTCGCTGAACTCACAGTAGAGCGCCCCGCCTGCCCCCCCCTCATTGTCGGCGAAGTTGCAGTCGACGAGGGTTAGGGCGCTCCGCGGGAGGTAGGGGTCTGGTGACGCACAGCAGACGGCTCCCCCGTAGTCATCCGCGAGGTTGTCAACGAAGACGCAGCGCGTGATGGTTGGGCTTGCATCGCCGCAGTAGATGGCCCCACCCGCTGAAACGGTCAGGGCAGCAAGGGTCTCCTGCGGACCATAGCCGTTCTTGATCGTGAGGCCGGTCACCACGCTGTTGGGGTCCTCACCGGACGCAAACCTGAACCCCCGGTGGCGGTCTCCCTCCGTTGCCTCACAGTCGATGACGGTGCCGGCCACCGCGTTCGGGTCGTTCGGGTCCGTCCCTCGGACGGTGATGGCCTTTCCGTCGAAATCCAAGTCGCGGTTCCCGTCGCCGGTGTAGGTGCCCAATGAGAGGAGGACGACGTCGCCGTCGCTGCAGGCATCGATGGCCGACTGAATGGTGGGGTAGTTTGGGCTGGGAACCACCCGGTCCGTCGCCCAGCTCGTCGCAGGGAGCATGACGAGAGACAGAAGCATCCCCACCGCAGCGGGCCTTCCGATCGAGCAGCCATGTATCATCATTCCCGGCTCCTTCAGCTCGTCACAACAACGTACCCCCTGGGACCAACGGATAGCATACCAGGCTACGAGGTATTCTATCAAGATATTCTTGACAAGAAACCAGAGACGTGCTTAAGTAGTAAGGGTTGCGGCGGGGCCTGCTGTTGCCTTTTCCTTCGGTTACTTGGACCCGCGGAGGGAGAGCCCATGATCAGGCGGAGACGTGCGAATAGGTGTAGAGCTGCTTTCTCGGCCACGGAGCTGTCCGCGGTGCTGGCCAGCGCTGCCGTGCTCGTGGCAGTCGCCGTGCCTTCCGCGAGTCGGTTGGGCGGTCATGCGCGGACCACACTATGCCTGAGCAACATCCGGCACATGGCGACGGCGTTTCTCGCCTACGCTGAAGACTACGACAAGGTATTCCCCTTCGTTTCCACCATGCACCACTACGTGGGTGGCGACATCCCCGACCCGAACGAGATCTGGCTGGCCGACTGGCAGGGGTGCCCTGATCCCTTGTTGGCCATCGGGCAGGTTGCCTACCAGCAGGAGGCGGGATGGCCTGCCTGCCCGAACGTCCCGGGGAGTGGGACGCTGTTCCCGTATGTCCCGTCCGCCAGCGTCTACCGGTGTCCCGAGTTCGAGCGGATCGACGACCCGAGCAAGGCGCAGGGGGTCTTCAATTATACGCGCCCCTTTTGGGCTCGACGGTGGTTGATGCCGGTGGAGACCGGGTGGCAAGAAGAGTGGGGGAACCTCGAGGGGCCCATCCTACGCGTCGCAGACATCCACAAACCGAGCCGACTGCCCTTGGTCCTCGACGAGCAGTGGGATCGGCACGTCGCTACGGCGGGCGTTTATGGGGCGGATGAGGGTCCGTACAACTGCAATGACTATGGCTTTGCGCTCCACAATGTGACCGGGGTCTATCACGGTCCTCCGCTTCCCAGCGCCGTCCACGACCATGACTACGACGCTGTCGGCTACTACGATCCGTTCTTGTGGAAGCTCGGGAGCGTCGGGTACTACGACGGGCACGCTGGACTCAAGCGCGACCCGTGGCCGACGTTCGAGCTGGGCAACAACTGGCGGTGGGCCGGGGTTGAGCACTGGCGCTTTCAAGGCATGGGAGCGAGGGCTTGGGACGAGAAGCTCGGGGTCATCGAGTACCTGAGGAATGTCGTTCACGCGCAACGAGGATTCGACCCGCAAGAGCAATTCCCTGGAATCCCCCCCTGGGGGTAGTAGCTCCAACAGGCAGGGGGGATCCCGCGTGAGAAGACAGCGCGGTGCGTACGTCATCCAGCGTGCGGCAGTGATCGCGAGGTTGCGCCGCGAACCTGTGTCCGGCAGGCCCGTCATCGCGCGCCGGCGGCTCGACTGCGACTTCGATTGCGGCGCCGGTGCTTCGCCGCCGTCCGCATGGGTCACATCTCACCGACCGCGCGGCTTGGCCCACACCTGTGGATGGTGCGGGAGGTCGTGACGACGGGCTCGGTCCACCTGCCCAGATGTCTGACCGGCCCGACCGACGTATGGATCGAGTTGCTGATCGTCGGCGACGTCGTGTCATCACGGAAGATGCCGCCCCCCAGGTTGGCGGCCTGGTTGCCGGCGATTGTGGGTTAGACGTGGCGGTGTTCCTATGCCCTCATTTGCGCCACCTTCAGCTGTTCGCAGTAGGGCGCATCCCAATCCAACGCATAGCGTAGCAGGCCAAGAGGCCGCCCCATCAAGATAATCTTGACAAAAAACCAGAGGCGTGCTTAAGTAGTAAGGGTTGCGGTGGGGCCTGCTTTTACCCTTTTCTTCAGTTGCCTGGCCCCTCAGGAGGGAAGCCCATGATTAGGCGGCCAGACAAGAACCGGCGTAGGCTTGCTTTTTCGGCCACGGAGCTGTGCACGGTGCTGGCCAGTGCTGCCGTGCTGGTCGCAATCGCCGTGCCTTCCGCGAGTCGGTTGGGCGGTCATGCGCGGACCACGCTGTGCTTGAGCAACATCCGACACATGGCGACGGCGTTTCTCGCCTATGCTGAAGACTACGACAAGGTGTTCCCCTTTGTTTCCACCATGCAGGAGTCTCCCAACCCCTCCATGGCCCCGAACCCCAACGAGATCTGGCTGGCGGATTGGCAAGGGGCCGCCGACCCGTTGGTGGCCATCTGGGATGTGGGTTACCAGCAGGAGGGGGCGTGGCCTGCCAGTCCGAACGTGCCGCAGAGCGGGACGTTGTTCACATACGCGCCATCCGCGAACGTCTACCGGTGTCCCGAATTCGAGCGGGTCGCCGACCCGAACAAGGCGCAGAACGTCTTCAACTACACGCGGGCGATCTGGGGCCGACGTTGGATACTTGCCGTCGAGGGTGATCCCAACGATGTGCCCGAACCATGGGGCGATGTGACCGGTCCCATCCTCCGCGTCAGCGACATCCACAAGCCGAGCGAATTGCCGATGGTCCTCGACGAGCAGTGGAACCGCCACGTCGCCACGGCCGGTGCCCTCGGGCACAACGGGTCAGCCTACAACTGCAATGACTACGGGTTTGGCCCTGACAACGTCATTGGCGTCTATCATGGTCCGCCGCTCCCCAGCAAGTTCCACGGCTGTGACTACGACGCTTACGACTACTACGATCCATTCCTGTGGAAGCTCGGGAGCGTCGGGTACTACGACGGGCACGCGGGACTCAGGCGCGACCCTTGGCCCAGTTTCGAGCTGGGCAACAATCAACGATGGAGCACCAAGGAACCGTGGCGCCTCGGCAGCATTGGGGGACGTGAGTACGACGAGTTATGGGCGATCATAGAGTGCATGCGCAACCTCTTGTATGCGCAACGAGGGTTCGACCCGGTGGAGCACTTCCTCGATCCGTATGTCGTTCCTCCCTGGGGGTTGTAGCTTCAGCAGACAGACGGTGTGCTGTACGAGAAGAGAGCGTAGCGCGTACGCGATTCGACGTTCGGTGCTATGGTGAAGCGATCTCCTGAACCCGCGCCCGGCGGGCCCACCACCACAGCCACGCAACCCCCAAGATCGCCACGATCAGACCGAGCCAACTGGACCAGATGCGTTCGCTGTAGCCGCGAAAGCCGGGGATCACGTCGACGCCCAGCCGCAGGAAGACCAGCGCCGCAAGCAGCAGCGCCGTGCCCGACACAAGCCAGCGAACTCGCATCTTCGGATGCGCCAAGAGCAACACCATCGTTGCGAGCACGATCAGCTCGCGGGGGAGGGGGAACACGGCCGTGCCGAACGCCAACGTTCTCGGGACGTTCTCGACGGTCCGCCAGTCGAACCGCGTCCCGGTCGGGGTGCTGATCGCCGTTTTGCGTCCGCCGGGCCCCATCAGCTCGTCGCGTTCGACGCCGACCCAGACGTGACGCAGGTCGGTGGCCAGATAGGATTTCTGCCCCAGCTGCCGCAACAGCGACGCGGCCAGCACGGCGCGGCCGTCGCAGTCCTCGCGGCGCATCTCCAGCAGCTCGCTCACCGTGGGGATGTAGTCGGCCACCCCCCAGGTATTCCAGTCCCAGTCGTAGGGGATCGTCTTGTGGACGAACTCTTCAACCCGCCGGTGGATCTGTCGGTTGGTCAGGCCCGCGGGCAGGCTTGTTTGGAGCTGCCGGCCCAGCGCTTCCAGCCCCGGCGCGTTGGGCTCGATCAACCGGTCGAGGTGGCGCACCCGGTCGACGTGCCGCACGAGCAGCCACGGTCGGGGAAACAACACCAGCAGAAACACCGCGGCGAAGATCACGATCTTCACCGGCACGCGCACCGCTGCCCGAACCCCGTTGAAGGCGGCGTACCATCGGACCACCACCCACCCCGGCTCATCTGTCAACGGCGCGCTCCGGATGTCGCTTCGTTCAGCCACCTGCAGTTCTCCACGATGTCTGAAGTTTAGCAGTTCGCAGGGGTTAGCGGAACCCGAGCGGCCTTTGACATCAGCTGCCCCTTGGCGATCCGAGGACTCTCCATTAGCATATGATTAGGGAGACGCGACCGACGGCGCGGTTTGGCGCCCGGGCTCAAGTTCAGAATCGCGGTCACTCGGGGAGTGGGCGTACATGGCGAGCCAAGACCCTCCACGACGCCTGGCGGACCTACGCATCTTGACCTACCTGCTATTGGTGTTGGCGGTGCTCGTGGTCGTTGCCACGTTGGGTGGGCTGGTTTGGGTTGGCCACGAGTGCTTGTTGGCCGAACGAATCCCGGCCTCGCGTGCGGTCTTACAGGCCCTCAGGCTACTCGTGGGCGGGATGGGGGCGGCGGGCATCATGCTGGGCCTGGCCGCCGTCATCCACTATGTCCGCCGGATGACGCTGGCATTCGAACCGGCAGGGGGCGACAACCCATCCGCCCCGGGCGGGGGCGAAAGCGCGCCCGTCACCATGGTCGCGCTCGACGTCCCAGACGCGGCGGCGGGGACCGAGGGGCGCGTCGGCTCGCAGCCTCAGGAGGAGATGCTCCGCCTGCTCCGGGAGATCAACGACAACTCCCTGCTGTCCGAGGACCAGAAGCGAGCCAAATGGGAACGACGCCGGGAGCAGGAGCGGCAGGCCGCCATCGATCACGTCGAGGCGCTGGCGCGTCAGGGCGATTTCCCGTCGGCGTTTCGGATCTGCCAGGAGCTGACCGATCGGCACGGTCAGGACGATCAGATCGATTCGCTCGCCAAGCGAGTGGAGCAGGCCCGCGCGGCGGCGGAGGCCAAGGACGTGGCCGAGGCCCGCCAGAAGGTGCGCGATCTGATGAGCATATCGGCCTGGGAGCGGGCCGAGGCCATCGCCACGGACCTGGTGCGCAAGCACCCTCGCAGCGACGAGGCCCGCCAATTGCCCGACCTGATCGTCCGGGAGCGCGAGACCTTCGAACAGCAACAGCGTCGTCGGATCTTCGCCGACATCGAGAAGCATACGGTCCGCCGTCAGTGGAAGGAGGCGTTGGTGGCCGCCCGGATGCTCGTCGACCGCCACAGCGGCTCGCCGGAGGCCCAGGCGGTCCTGCCCAAGCTGCAGACCCTCGAAGCCAACGCGGAGATCCAGGAGCGGCAGACGCTGGAGAATCAGATCAAGGATCTGGTCAAGCGGCATCGTTTCGACGAGGCCGTCACGCTCGCCCGGCGCGTCATCCAGACGTATCCCGATTCGCCCCAGGCGGACGTCCTCCGCAGCCAGTTGCCCCGGCTGGAGGAGAAGGCCAAGCAGAAGAGCTGATTTCCCCCGACCCGGCCTGTCCGTTTCGGCGCTTCCCGTCTTGTTCGGGGGTGAGGGCTTTCCTAAAATGGCGTCACTTGATCGTCGGCTTCAGGGGTGATGCTGCGATGCCAATGGATGAAATCGAGTTCGAGTGCGAGGAGAAGATGGAGCGGTCGGTCGACTTTCTGCGCACGGAGCTTCGAACCGTCCGCACCGGCCGGGCGAGTGTGGGGCTGGTCGATCATCTCAAGATCGAGGTGCCCGGCTACGGCGCGACGATGGACCTGCGCGAGCTGGCCACGCTGTCCACCCCCGAGCCGTCGTTGATCGTGATCAAGCCGTTCGATCCGAGCACGCTCAAGGACATCGAGCGCGGCATCGAGGCCAGCAACATCGGCATCACGCCGGTCAGCGACGGGCGGATCATCCGACTGCCCGTGCCTCCGCTATCCGGGGAGCGCAGGCAGCAGCTCATCCAGCAGATTCGCAAGATGTCCGAGGGCCAGCGCGTCGTGATCCGAAACGGACGACGAGACGCCAACAAGCAGATCGACGCCGAGAAGAAGAGCGGCGCGCTGAGCGAGGACGACGCCGACCGCTGCCGCGATAACATCCAGGAGCTTACCGATAGGTACGAGAAACAGATCGACGAGTTGCTCGAGAAGAAGCAGAAGGAGCTCGAGGAGCTTTAGCGTCTCCCCCCCCATCTCCTCCTCAACCCCCAAGTCGTCACGGAACGTGCCATCAAATCAGGCGCGCAGCGTCCTTCGGGATCCAACCGGACTTGCCGTTGGGCAGGCGAATGTGGTGCCAGCGATCGCGGTCTTCCAGAAGCTCGAACTCGACGCCCTGATGGAGCTTCTCCTCGAAGGCCGGGCTGGATCCCAGGCCCGGGTCCTTGTTGGCCACCACGTCGTCGGTCACGATCACGCCTTCGCGCCAGTGCTCGGCGGCGTATGCGCTGGCGCTCACCGAGATCCCCAACGAGATCCAGACGACGGCCAGGGCGATGAGGATATATCGCCAGGCGACGTGTCTGTAGAAGGTCGCGCTGATGGCGACCAGCCAGAACCCCACGTAGGCGACGATGCCGGCCGCTGCCCGGCCGCGCAGCGTCGTTCGGTAGTGCCAGAACAACAGGGCACGGATCAACGCGGTCTGTCCCGTCACGGGAATGTCGTTGCGTCGGACGCTCCGCGCGACGCGGAGGCCTTCGGCCAGTCGGCCGTCGTCTGGGATGCGTCGTGCCGCCTTGCGGTAGTAGAGGATGGCCAACCCGACTTGGTTGAGGCGGAGGTAGGTGTTGCCCAGGTTGTAGTAGAGCCGTCCGTTCACCCGGCCATCATCGACGAGGGCCTGGAACCCGTTGGCGGCCTCGCGCAGGAGCCGCTCGGCCCCGTTCGGGTCAGTCGCGGTCAGTTGCGCGCCGCGCTCATACGCGCCTTGCGCCTGGTAGAAGACCTCGGCCCGACGGGCCCGCGACATCCCCGCCAGCGCGGAAGCCCGCGGTATGGCCACCACGCAGATGGCGACGACGGCGGCCATGCCGAGTCGCCCTGTCGACGTGTCGACGTGTCGACGTGTTGACGTGTCGTCTCGCTGCGTCACGGTTTCCACGTCCGTTCGAGCTGTTGCAGGCAGCGCTTCGCCTGCGTCACCAAATCGCTGCCGCCCGTGTCCATGCCTGCGTATCGGGCCTCCTCGCAGGCCTGCAGAAGCTTGTCCAATTCCTCAATGTCCTCATCCGGCACGGCGTCCTCGCGAAGACGCCCGACGGCGTCCGGACGTGTCAGCCCGCCGGCCGGTAGGTTGGCCCGGTCTGCGATGTAGTTCAGCAGGGCGTCGGCAAGGTGGACGGCTGCGTCTGGGGATCCCGCTGCGGTCTGGAGCCGGGCCTCGACCTGCTTGCGGGCACCACGCCGACGTGCGAGGGCGACGTCGTTGCGGAGCCGGTCCGACCGCCGCCGGATCAGCCATCCGACCAGCCACAGGCCCGGCGGTAGGGCGAGGGACGCCGCCCACCCCGGACCTGGGGCGAAGGCTTGGTTGGCCAGGACCGCTTCAGCTTCGCCGTAGTTGGCGCGAATGCTGTCCGCCGCTGCCGTCAACAGGGACGATCGGCCTGGCCCCATGGCGGCGGGTACGACGATCTGATTTGGCGACAGGGCTTCGGCTGCGTAGACGGTGATGGGAATCGGATCGCTCTTGACCGTCACGAACCGGCCCTTGCCGCCATCCGCGTCCGGGTCGAAGAACGAGAACGGGATCGGCGGGATGGCGTCTGTCTCATCGTTGATGGCCCGAATCTTCTGGCGGTAGACCTTCTTGCCGCCCTTGACCTCCCCGGCCAACTGTTCGTCGAGCACCTTGAAACGCTCGGTCAGCTCGGGCACCTTGGCCAGCCGCGGGGCGGGCACGCGGTCCAGCAGCCCCAGCCCGCTGATCTCCATGTTCAGCGTGATGAGCTCGCCGCGGCGGACGTCCGTCCGGTCCGGCCAGACCTTCCATGTGTAGCGCCCGATCGCGCCGTTGTACGTTGACGGCCGGCCCTCCTCCGGGATCGGCTGGACCACGATGTCCGGCGCCTTTGCTTGCTGGATCAGGTGACGGCGTCGCCGCAGCGTGAGGTCTCCAAACGGGTCCCTGCCCAGCGCGACCGGGTAGGTCATGCCGATCGTCACTGGCTCGGGCTTGTATGGGCCGGGCTTGTCCGGCCGGATTGTCTGGGAGACCTCGTACAGGTAGTACTTCCGTTCCTGACCCTCACTGTCTTTGCGTGGGGTCTCCTGTGCGGTGAAGCCTTTCTTGGCGATCTGCTTGGCGAATCGCCCGAAGTCGCAGTCCCGGTCGAACAGCCTCGACATCTGGCGGTCGCTCAGCTTGATCTTCCCCTGTCGGAACACTCGAACCCAGATCCGCAACGTCAGCTCGAACGGCTGCTCCACATAGACTGACTTCCGACTGGCGATGAACTCCACCAGCAGCGCGTCGCTCGTCTCTCCCTTCGCCACCACGATGGGGATGGGTCGGGTCTTGTAGGTCTTGCCTTCTGCCTTCACCGTGATCGCAGGGATCGTCAGTCGGCCCGTGCGGCGCGCGCGGAGCTGGTACGCGTATGTCAGCGTGCTATGGCGAGTGACGCGGCCTTGGATGATCTGCACTGAGGAGCGCTGGTTCGGCGCTCGCCTGAGCATCTTGACGATGAAGTCGGGCATCGATGGCAGCTGTGGCTGCCCCGCCTGACTCGCCCCTTCAATCACCACCTGCAGCTCGAGGGCTTCGCCCGGCACCACCTCGCGGGACGACACCATGGCCTTGACGCTCACGCCCATCGCCGGACGGACCGCGCCAACCGCAAGGACGCCGGCCACCATCATCACACCGAGCTGCCAATGGTGCGTCCGGGCGCGTGACAGTCTGAGCGACGGGTGCCCCATCCTGTTCGAGTGGCCGCGGAACGCGGGCGCTCGAATAGGGTGGGGGACGGAACCGACAGCAAACCGGTCGGCGCGGTACGATTTCGTCCCCCACCCTTCGCCCCCTCTCGCGTTCCGCGAAGGGGAGCGAAGGATGAGGCACCCCGCGACCGTTACCCCGAACTGCCGATGGAGCGTCGCGCTCATGTCCCTGCGACCTATCGTCGTGGCGTCTTCCATGTTGGGCATTCTGGTCGTCACCAGTCCTTGTCGACCCCGACCCGCCCGGCTGCGCGTCTCAGCATCTGGTCCCGCCGACGCTTGCGCTCTTTGTCGCGCACCGCCTGCAGCAGCCGTTGGGCTTCTTCCCGGCTTATCTTCTGCGGTTGGGTGCCGGACTGCTTCTGTTTCTCCTGCTTCTGGCCGTCTTTCGATTGCTGCTCCTTCTTCTGTTGTGCTTGTTGGTCGGACTTCTGCCTCTGCTGATCGGGCTGTGACGACGGCTGCGACCGGGGTTGAGACGACGGCTGAGATTCCGGTCGAGACGACGGTTGCGATTGCGGTTGCGACGATGGTTGGCTCTCGGGCTTCTTCTTCTCCTGCTCCTTCTTCTTCTTGTCCTGCAGGTCCTTGATCAGCAACCGGGCCGTCTCGATGTTCGCCCGGGCGTCGGCGTCGTTGGGGGCCAGGTCCAGCGCCTGGCGGTAGTGCCCGATCGCCTCGCGGGCCAGCTTGATCGCCTCGTCGTAGCGGCTGAGCTTCTCGAGGGCCTGGCTGTACGCACAGTTGCCCAGGTTGAAGTGGGCGGCCGACTCCAGCTTCAGATCCCGCGTCGAGAGCGATTTCGTGAAGCACTCGCGGGCCTTGACGAAGTCGCGCAGCCGGTAATGCACCAGGCCTCGGTTGTAGTCGAGCTCCGGCGACTCGGGCAGGCCCACCGCCGCCTCTTCGTACGCCTTGAGCGCCTCGTCATGCTTGCCCGCCTTCAGGGCTGCGTTGCCACGTTGAATCCACGCAGCCGGACTCTCCCCCGCGCGGGCCGTACTCGCCCACGCCAACGCAACCAGCATGCCCAACGTCAACCGTCTCACGCCGCGCTCCTGCTCTGCCCCGACCCCGCGCCGGCCGTCGACCGACCCACACGCTCCGGCACCAACGCCTCCACGATCAGCAGCACCAACCCGACCAGCGCGAACAGCCAATGCCACGCCTGGCCCCGCTCGATCTTCTTGGCCTCGTACTCACGTTGCTCCTTATCCATCTTTCCGATGATGTCCTGGTAGATCTTGTCCAGCTCGATGCTTCGCATGCCGGCGTCGACGTACACGCCCCCGCCGACCGCCGCCATCTCACGCAGCACCTGCGGGTCCATCTTCGATAGCACCTGCTCACCCTGATACTGCAGATAGGTGATCCGCCCGTCCTTCTTGATGGGGATCTTCTGGCCCGCTACCGGGTCGCCGATGCCGATCGTGCACACGCGGATCCCACGCTGCTCGTACGCGTCTTGTGCGGCGTCCACGGGCCAGGACGAATGGTCCTCGCCATCCGTGATCACGATGATCACCTTGTGCTTCTTGGCCCGGTCGTCGAAGTGATCCGCCGCCAGGCGCACTGCGTCTCCGATCAGGGACCCGCCCAACGGGGCGCTGTGCGGACCCACTTCGTCCAGGACCAGCCGGTAGAAGCCGTAGTCCGGCGTCAATGCACACTTCAGCACCGCCTTGCCCGCGAACGTCACCAGTCCGACCTGATCGCCGTCGAGGATCGCCAGCAGGTCCCGGATGTCCTGCTTGGCCCGCTCCAACCGTGACTCACCCGCGTCTTCGGCCAGCATCGACCGGGACACGTCCAACGCGATCATGATGTCGATCCCCGTCAGACGCACCGTCTTCTCCGAGATGCCCCATCGCGGGCCGAGGCTCGCGCTGGCGATGCACAGGATGGCGGATATCGTCAGCGCCGCCTTGATCACCTGACGCGACGGGCTGACCTTCGGCATGAGCTCCCCAAACAGGTTCGCCGTTGCGAACTGTCGCAGCGCCCGCCGTTTCTGCGCAAACCGATAGACGGTCAGCCCGACCGCCAGCAGCACGCACCCGATCCCCGGCCACAGCCAATCCGATCGCTGGAAGTGCAGGTCGTCCCGCGTGCCCGCGTAGATCCACACCACTGCGGGTGCCAGCAGGATCCACGTCAGATGCAGCAGATGTTTGGGTCGCGGCAACCGGTCCATCACGGGATCTTCCTGAACCGCGTGCTCAGCAACGCGATCTCGATCAGCAGCAGCACCATCGCCATCCACACGCGCGGCACGAGGCCCGCGCCGCTCCAGCTCGCCGGCGCCGTCGCCAGCTCGGTCCACTCCAGGTACCGTTGCTCGATCGTCTTGGTCTTCTCCAGCCGGTCGATCTCGGCGTAGATCTTGCGAAGGCTGTCCGTGTCGGTCGCGCGGAAGTACCGTCCGCCCGTCATCTCGGCCACCTTGCGGAGCGGCGCTTCGTTCAGCACGTGTCGCACGCGACCCAGGACGACGCCCTCGCCTTCGACCTCATAGGGGTACGGGCAGGGACGCATCGATCCCGCTCCGATGACGTAGATCTTGTAGCCGAACGTCGCGGCGATTTCGGCGGCCTTGGCCGGCTCCATGCTGCTGGGTTCGGTCTGGTTCCCGTCCGTCAGAAGGACAATCACCTTGCTCTTGGCGTTGCTGTCCTTGCCCGATCCGCCCGTCTGTCCGCGGTGGCGGGCGAAGTCGCGCAGCCGCTCGACCGCCACCGCGATCGCATCGCCGATGGCCGTGCTGTCTTCCTCCGTGCCGCTCACCGCCTCCGCCCCACGCGGGGTTCGCCGGAACACAACCTTGATCGCCTCGGTCTGGTCCAGCACCCGCTGCAGGTTCGCGTGGTCCAGCGTCAGCGGCACCTTGCTGTCGGCGTACTTGGCGAACGTGATCAGGCCGATCAGGTCATCCTTCCGTCCGTCCAGCCCCCGCCCGCCGCGGATGAAGTCCCGCATGACGTTCTTGGCTGCCGTGATCCGGTCTGCCCGCTTGCCGCCCCACTCGAAGTCGAGCGACCGCATCGACGACGACACGTCGAGCACCATCTGGATGGCGATGCCCTCGGCCGACACCCGCTGTTGCTCGTTTCCCTTCTGCGGGCGGGCCAGCGCTAGCAGGAGCACCAACATCGCCAGCCATCGCAGTCCGGGAATCAGCCAGCGCACCCGGCCCGCCCAGGTCTTGCCCGGCTTGCGCAGCCGATCGATCGTCGAGAAGCGGATGCCCGAACGCTGCGGCTGAAACCGACGCCGCAACACCCACACCACCGCCAGCACGACCAGACCGATCAGCAGGGCTGTATCCCACTGCAGCCTCATGCCGCCGACTCCTGCATCTCCGCGTCATCCGGGGCCGGCGCCGCAGCCTTGCCCCGTTCCGTCGTCTGATCAATGAAGTCCCGCGCCGCCGCGAACACCTCCTCGACTTCCGCTCCGCCCGGACGATAGCACGCGTACTTCACCATGTCACAGGCCGTCAGGAAACGCTCCAGCAGGCCCTTGTGCCCGGCCGCCAGCCGATCGCTCGTCCGAAGCGTATCGAGGAACTCCTCCGTCGTCATCTCGGGCGCCATCAGCTCGTACCTCAGCTCGACGTACTGTCGGACGATCGCGTTGAGCCGATAGTAAAACGGCTGGATCAGGCCCTGGCCCAGCAGGTCGTCGTCGATGAGCTGTTGCAACTGCCCCATCGCCCATTCGTGTGGTGGGATCCGCGCGACCTGAGGCCCGCGACGTCGGCGCCGACGAATCAGCATCACGACTAACACCACGATGACGGCCGTCCCCGCCACGCCGCCGAGCACCCACCAGGGCCATCGGGCCGGCGGCACGGGTAGCTCGGCCGGACCCTTCACGTCGCGAAACGCCGTCGGATCGAACTGACCCTCCAACAGCGACGTCACCTCCAGCTCGAACGGATCGGTGCTCACCTGACCGGTGACCCCGGGTTGGCTGGCCGCCGTCGTCGTCGGACGGGCGCGGGCCAGCGTGTCCTTGCGACGGTCGAGGAACGTCACCGTAATCGGCTTGACCTCGTACTTGCCGGACAGATCGCAGTCGATCTCGTATTCCTGCCGCCACCGTCGCTTGCCGCCTTCGATCGGACGCGCCGACGTTTCGCTGAAGTCGCGGATCGAGAACGCCCCCAGCGACGCGCCGAACTGCGGCATCGTCACGTCCACGCCGTCGTCGGCCTCCACGGTGATCGTCAGCCGGAACCGTTCCGCGATGGTGGCCTGGCTTCGATCCGTCTTGACGGCCAGCTTCACCGGACCGCGCAACGCCGTTCGTGAAATGCCCGTATCCTCCTTCTCGTCGGCCTGGTCGGCCGGGCGCTTCGTGCACCCGGGCGCAATCACCACGGCGATGCACCCGATCAGCACGGTCACGTTGCCCAACCGACGCGGCATCTACTGCTTCTCCTTCGTCTCGCTGCGACGGGTCGCGATGGGCCGGCTCGTCGCCGCCGCCGACAGGAACGCCTCCGGGTACAGCTTGACCTCTGCCTCGGCGAACAGCTCCTTGATGTACTGCTCGGTGACCTCCTGCGTGCGCGCCCGTCGTGTGTCCGCCTGGACGCGGTCGGCTGCCTCGTCCAGCCCCAGTTGCCGCGACGCATGCCGTTCGAGAACCTTCACGATGTGGAACCCGCCGGCGCCCTTGTAGGGCTTGTCCAGCACCGTGCCCGACTCGGCCTCGAAGATCGCTTCGTGCAACGCCTTGTCCTCGCCGATGCCGGGCACGCGCGGAGACAGCTCGGAGACCGGCTGTTCGATCACGCCGCCCTTGTCTTTGGTGGCCGGGTCCAGCGAGTGCTTCTTGGCCAGCGCCTCAAACGCCTCGCCGTCCTTCGCCTGCTTGATCAGCCCGGCAGCTTCCTTGTTCGTCTTGCAGACGATGTGGGCGATCGCCGCACGCCCGGGCTCGACGTAGCGAGCCTTGTTGGCCTCGTAGAACCGCTTGCAGTCGTCGATCGTCACCGTCGCCCGACGCCCGATCTCCTCGGCCAACAGCCGGTTGGCCATCAGCATGTCGGACATCTCCATCAGTCGCTTGCGGAAGGCCGGCGTCTTGTCCATTCCCGCCTCGCGCCCCTTCCGCGCCAGCACCCTCACCGACACCAGCTCTTGCAGCTTCTGCGCCCGCGACTGAGGCGAGGCCAGCCGCTTGGCGAACTGCTCGCGGATCTGATCGGCCTGCTCGTCGGACAAGCCCGGCATGGCCTTGATCGCCAGATCGACCTCCTGACGGATCATCCGGTCGAAGTCGGCGATCGTGATCTTCTCCGGACCGATCTGCGCCACCACCTGCTGGCCCGCCAGGCCGGACGTCCGATCGCTCTCGGGCGCCGTTCGCTCGGACAGGTCCCGGCCCAGATCCGCGTACTGCCCGAGCTTCACGAAGCAGTCGCGAACGCGAACGTTGATTTCGTGCTCCAACTCGCCCTTCGCATCTGCGAGCATCGCTTCAGCCCGGTAATAGGCGGCAATCGCGTCTTCGTATTGCTCCGCCGACTGGTGCAGCTTGCCGACGCGGTAGTGAATGGCGGCCTCGGCCTGCGACGACAGGTTTGCCATCTGGAGGTACCGCGACCACGACGACGCCGCGGCCGCCGGCAGGTTGCGATCCTCCAACCGCATCGCCAGCGCCTTCTGCTGATCGGCCGACCAGCCCGCTCGCGCCGGGATCGTCGAGGCAGTCCCCGCGGGCCGGAGCATCAGCAACGCGACGACCACGCCGAACAGGACCAACACGCACAGTGCGAAGAACGTCGATCGCCGGTCGAAGATCCGACGCTTCGGCACCACGCGCTGCGGCAACTCGAGCTTCGGTTTGTCCTGCACCGTTTGGCCTCCCACCGTCTCGACTTACAGTCGCGCCTCACGTGCACGGAAGAACCGCGTCAACGGCTCGACGAATGGCTCGCCCGTCATTACCTCGACGCTGTCGACGTCCATCGATCGCAGCATCCGCCGTCGCTCCTCCGCGCTCGAGGCCGCCCGTCCCTCGTACGCCGTCCGGAATCGGACGCTGCTCGTGTCCACCATGACGGTCTGATCGGTCTCCGCGTCATACAGCTCGATGAACCGGACGTTCGGCAAGGCCATCTCGCGCGGGTCGACGATGGTGATCGGGATCAAGTCATGCCGCCTCTTGGCCACCCGCAGCGGACGCTCGTAGCCAGTCGCCTGGAAATCGCTCACCAGAAACACCACCGACCGCCGCGTCGTCACCCGGTTCAGGTGCTCGATGGCCGTCGCGATGTCCGTTCCCGTGCCCGCCGGGTCGTGGTACAGCAGCTCGCGGATCACGCGCAACACGTGTTGCGGGCCCTTCTTCGCCGGCACGAACCGTTCGATCTGGTCCGTGAAGCAGATCAGCCCCACCTTGTCGTTGTTCCGGATCGCGCTGAACGCCAGCGTCGCGCACACCTCTGCCGCCAGCTCCCGCTTGAGCTGGCCCGCCGTCCCGAACAGGTGCGACCGGCTCATGTCCACCAGCAGCATCACGGTCAGCTCACGCTCCTCGCGGAACACCTTGACGAACGGCGCCCCGCTTCGCGCCGTGACGTTCCAGTCGATCGTCCGCACGTCGTCGCCGATCTGGTACTGCCGTACCTCCTCGAACTCCATCCCCCGCCCCTTGAACGCGGAATGGTACTGACCCGCGAACACGTCGTTGACCATATGCGACGTGCGGATCTCGATCTGGCGGATCTTCTTCAGTAGCTCCTTTGGGATCATGGCTTCGCTGCCGCTACACGTCGAAACGTCGAAACGTCGAAACGTCAAAACGTCGAAACGTCAAAACGTCAAAACGTCAAAACGTCGAAACGTCGAAACACTGACACGTTGAACGTGCTATCCAGTTCGGTTCTGGGGTGCTTCCTCAGCTTCGCCTGGATCGTTCAATGTGTTCCTGAGTCTTTCGTACGATCGTGCTCAGGATCCGGACAAGCTCGTCTGCCTCTGTTGCGATGTCGTCCGTCTGCTCCTTGGGGACCATGCCGGCTCGCGTGATGATCTCGAGCCAGTACGCCGTCTCAGCGGCCTCCTTGCGGGCGACTGACGCCTTGTACGCGAAGTCAGCATCAGTCAGCGCATGGTCGGCCTCGGACAGATTCGCCCCGATCGAGGTGCCTGCCCGGATCAGTTGTCGCCCGACCTCCCATCCCTTCACGTTGTGTGGAAGCGCGTCGGTCAGATCCAGAATAGCCACCGCGAAGTCCATCGCCCTCTGCTGAACGTCACCCACCAGTCGCCCCATCCCGAAGCACCTCCGCCGCCCCAACCCAAGCTCTCACCACGACAGCATTTCGACGTCCTGACGTTTCGACGTTTCGACGTTTTGACGTTTCGACGTTTCGACGTTTCCTATGGAACGGGAACGTTGTCCAGCACCGTACGAACCACGTCTTCGCTCGTCTTCTCCTCGGCTTCGGCCTCGTAGGTGATGATGACGCGGTGGCGGAGCACGTCGGTGGCCATGGTCTTGACGTCTTGCGGCGTGACGTATCCCCGGCCCTCGAGGAACGCCGCCGCCTTGGCCGTCAGCGTCAGGTAGATCGTCGCGCGCGGCGACGCGCCGTACTGGATCCAGTCGCCGATCTCGAGCCGGTACGCGCTCGGGTCTCGGGTCGCCAACACAAGGTCGACCACGTAGTCCTTGATCCGATCGTCGATGTAGATTTCGTCGACCACCTGACGGGCGGCGGTCAATTCCGCCGGAGACATCACCGGGTCGATCGTCGTCTTGGGGCGGGTCTCGGCCATGCGGTCGAGGATCTGGCGCTCCTCGGCCTTATTGGGATAGTTGACGATCAGCTTGAGCATGAACCGGTCGACCTGGGCCTCGGGCAACGGGTAGGTCCCCTCCTGCTCGATCGGGTTTTGCGTGGCCAGGACGAGGAACGGGTCGTCCAGCTTGAACGTCTCGTCGCCGATCGTGACTTGCCGTTCCTGCATCGCCTCCAGCAGGGCGCTTTGCACCTTGGCCGGCGCGCGGTTGATCTCGTCGGCCAGAATGATGTTGCTGAAGATCGGTCCCTTCTTGACGGTGAACTCGCCGGACTGGGGCTGGTAGACCAGCGTGCCGATCAGGTCGGCCGGCAGCAGGTCGGGCGTGAATTGCAGGCGTTGGAACCCGGTATCGATCCCCCGGGCCAGGCAGGATACGGCCGTCGTCTTGGCCAGCCCGGGTACACCCTCCAACAGGATATGCCCGTTCGCCAGCAACCCGACCAGCATCTTGCGGATCAGGTCTTCCTGACCCACGATCACCCGCCCGATCTGTTCGGTGAGTCTTCGGAACGGATCGCTCGCCGCCTCGACCTTCTCACCGATCTGCTTGACGTCCATCTGTGTCGTGCTCATTGTCTTTAAGGCTCCGCTTGCTGTCTGACCGATCCGCCAGTGTGCCTGTGGGCAGACCGACCCGACCGATCCTGACCCATCGTTGTTGTGTTGTGAATGAACCGGGCAATCGGATCACCAGGTCGACTGTCCGGCCACGACGCACGGCGCTGGCTTGGCGCGGCTGTACTAAGACAAAACCCGCGCGGGGCGCCGTCCGTCTTGTGTGCCCATCAGACTACTACGCATCAGCCCCGCAAGAGGTTCGCGAACACACCTAACAATCCAGGCCTTCAATGGTATTATTCCGTCCAATTAACGACGCTTCAGCTTCCCGAGCCCCGCGCCTGTTGCGCCGCCTCGGCACTCAGCTGCTTCTTGAGCACCTTGCCCGTCGGCCCCTTGGGCAGTTCGTCGCGGAACTCAATCATACGGGGATACTTGTAGGCTGCCAGGTGCTTCTTGCAGTGGTCGACGATGTCCTGAACGGTCGTCCCGGCTCCAGGGCGGAGGACGATGATGGCCTTGACCTCCTCACCGAGATATGCGTCCGGCACGCCGACAACGGCTGTCTCCTGAACGTCCGGATGCTCGAAGATGACGCGCTCTACCTCCGCCGGGTAGACGTTGAACCCGGCGCGGAGCAGCATCTCCTTCTTCCGGTCGACGACGAAGACGTTGCCGTCGGCGTCGATCTTGCCGACGTCGCCGGTCCGCAGCCAGCCGTCGACGATGGTCTCTGCCGTTGCCTCCGGGCGCTTGTAGTAGCCTTTCATGATGTTGTGACCGCGGACGACGATCTCGCCCTCCTGGTCTGGCTCGAGGAACTGCCCCGCCTCGTCGATCACCTTCATCTGCACGCCCCAGATCGGCCGGCCACTGGAATGCGGCACGATCGGACGGCTCATCTGGCTGAAGCAGGCCACCGGCGACGTTTCGGTCAGCCCGTAGCCCTGGAAGATCGTCAGGCCCAGCTTGGCCTTCACCTGTTCGAAGACCGCCCAGGGCAACGGTGCGCCGCCCGAGATACACACACGGACGCTCGACAGGTCGTAGCGGTCCGCGTCCTCCATCGCCAGCCACGACATATACATCGTCGGCACGCCCGCAAACGCCGTTACCTTCTCCCGCTGAATGATCTCCATCGCCTCCTTCGGGTCCCAACGCGGCAGGTAGCAAATGGCCCCGCCGTAGATCAGGGCGGCGTTCTGCATGCACGTCTGGCCGAAGCTGTGGAACAACGGCAAGGCCCCCATCGTCACGTTCCCGGGGCCCAGCAACTCAATCCGCTCGGGGTAGTCGCTCAAGATCCACATCGGCAGGTACTGCGCGTTGCTGTACAGGTTGAAATGCGTCAGTTCCACGCCCTTGCTTCGCCCCGTCGTCCCGGACGTGTAGATGATGACCGCCGTATCATCTGGCGTGGTCGGTTGGAGGTCCGCCCAGGGCTCGGCCGCCAGTATCTGGTGGGTCAGGTCCGCCGCGTCGCCATCGCCGACCATGAGCAGCTCTCGGCAGTCGTCCGCTTGATCGAAGCCGGCGCGGGCTGCTTCGGCGAAGTCGTGCCACGCGAGCAGCAGCTTCGCATCGCTATCGTTCAGGTAGTAGGCCACCTCGTCGCCGGCGCTCAGGACGTTCAGCGTGACGGCCACCGCGCCCATGCGTAGGATACCGAAGTAAGCGATCGTGAACTGCGGCACGTTGGGCAATAGGATGGCGACCTTGTCCCCGGGTTGGATCCCCTTGGCCCGGAGCAACGTTGACATCCGCATCGATGCCTCTTGCAGCTGTCGGTGGGGGATGCGGAGATCCCCCACGATCATCGCGGTCTGGTCGGGGAACGTCTCGCCGGATTCGTCCAGTATGAAAGCAAGGTTCAGGCCCATGGGTTCCCTCGCGCGCTGGCCCGGTGAGAGGGGGATGGCTAGACGGGCATTGGCCTACGGTCAGGCTGTATCATAAGCGGCGGCATCGGCATTAGACAAGTCCGCCTCCCCGTGGAACTTCGGGCGAATCGCCGGTAAGGTATCTGGGCCGCCCTGAGGCATAGGGGAACGTCGCCCCATAGGATCGGACGTCATCCGTCTCGGATTGCGGCGTCCGAGCAGACGGTGCCCGTCATGAGACTTCGCTGGTCGCGTCAGGAACTCGCTCTTACGCACACGTTTACGATCGCCCGGTCGAGTGCGTCGGCCAAAGAGACGCTGCGGGTAGAGCTCGAGTACGCGGGCATCGTGGGCGTGGGCGAGGCGATTCCCACGAGCTTCTACGGCCAATCGCTGGCGTCGGCCGAGGCGGCGCTGGCGGAGATGGCCGGACTGCTGGGGGGTGATCCGTTTCAGATTACGCCGATCGTGGACCGCTGCCTGGCTCGCTTCGACGATCAACGGGCGGCGGTCTCGGCGGTGGACGGGGCCTTGCACGACTGGGTCGGCAAGCGGCTGGGCGTCCCGGTGTGGCGCCTGCTGGGGCTGGACCCCGAAGCGGCGCCGCTGACGTCGTTCACGATCGGCATCGACGAGCCGGACGTCGTCGAGGCCAAGACCGCCGAGGCGGCCGGCTTCCCCATCCTGAAGATCAAGGTCGGCACCGACCGCGACTCCGAGATCCTGTCGGCCGTCCGTCGAGTGGCTCCGGACAAGGTCCTTCGCGTCGACGCCAACGGAGGGTGGCCCCCCGCGGCGGCGGCCGAACACATTCGCCGGCTCGAACCCTACCACGTTGAGTTGGTCGAGCAGCCGGTCGAGCCGGGCAACAACGATGTGTTTCGCCAATTGCGCCAGACGGCAGCGGTGCCGATTGTGGCCGACGAGAGCTGTGTCCGACCGGCGGACGTCGTTGCGCTGGCCGGCTGCGTCGACGGGATCAACATCAAGCTGAGCAAGTGTGGGGGCATCCGCGAAGCGCTCAGGATGATCCACACGGCCCGGGCGTGCGGCCTCAAGGTCATGCTGGGCTGCATGATCGAGAGTTCCATCGGCATCGCCCAGGCCGCCCACCTCGCGCCGCTCGCCGACTGGATCGACCTGGACGGTCATCTCCTGATCCGCGAGGACCCGTTCGAGGGCATCGGTGGCGCAAACGGACAGCTGACGCTCACCGATCGTCCAGGCCTGGGCGTCGATCGCAGATGCTAGCCGTGCGTCTCTTGTCTTTCTCGATGACCGTCGGGGAGACGCGGTTCGCCTAGACGGCCGCGCATGAATCCGTCCCACCGTGGCACGGGCGTCTCGCCCGTGACGGTTCATGGGCAGGGATGCCCATGCCACGCGCCGGCCGCAGCACCGGCGTCTGAACTTGTATGCTCGTCTAGTTCACGACGGGGTAGTTGGCGTCCTCCCACGCGGCGAATCCGCCCAGCATGTCGTAGACGGTTTGGAAGCAAGCGTCGGCCATCTCCGCGACGGCCGCGTCACTGCGGACGCCGCCGGCGCAGTAGACCAGGTACATCTTGTCCCTGTCGAGCGTATCCAGGGCGGCGGTGAGTTCGCCGCTGTTGTAATCCAGGTTCGTCGAGCCGGCTATCCGGCCGTTCTGAGCGACTTCGTCTGCCGTGCGGACGTCGAGGATGACGAGAGTGGCGTCGTTAGCATAGTCGTCGATCAGTGCCTTGGCCTGCTCGACGGTGGCGTCCTCGATCGTCTTGTTGGCGAGACACGGGTCTTGCTGACAGCAGCATCCACCCACAGGACCCCATAGCAACGCCGCCAGACTCAGCAACGCCGCCACACGCATCGACCGCAGATTCAATCCTCTCACAGCGCACTCCTCCCGAGCCCGATAAAATCCTAGAATTCTACTCGGGGTTATTCTAGTGGAACGCTTCCGGGCGAGCAAGGCTTGGCTTTGCGCTTTTCCGAGCCCGCTACAGGCAGGTCGGGGCCGGCTTGTCCGGTCGTGCGATTGGGGTACACTGCGGCTGCGGGGGAGGTTCCGAGGCGCAGCCATCGCGGGCTCGATGTCCGGGGTGCCGGTCGGATGGCAACGGAGGACAGGCGGATGACGCGCGTGGGATGCCGAATCGCGGGGGCTGTGTTGGTCACTCAGACGTGCGTCGGATTGGCCCAGGCCGCATCGCGCGACCCGATGCTGCCGACCACCACGTCCCCGATCGTCTACATCATCGACTACACTGGGGACTACTTCACCAAGCCCGGGACGCTCGAGCAATTCCGCGCCGCGCCGCCGGATCTGCTTCACGTCGGCAAGGCCGTCCCGATCTCGCATCACTGGGGCCCCACCTGCCTGTATCAGGGCGAGAACCAGTACACCGGCGGGCCCGGGCACACGCTGAGCCGCAAGAACATCGCCCTGCTGACGCCCGAGGCGCTGGCCGAGCGGATCGAGACCATCCGCCGGACGCTCGAGCGGTACCACGCGATCGGCATCCGGGAAATCGTGCCCTACATCTCGTATCACACGGTGGCGGGCGATCACCAGAAGCGCGAGGGGTTCTGGGCGTTTTACGATCGGTGGGAGGACTACGCCAAGTGGGCCGGTCCGCGCCCGCCGCGCGACCCGTTCGATTGGCTGGTCGTGGACGCTCGGGGCAAGTTCGTGGGCGGCTCGTGCGGCGGGTACTCGCCCGACTACTACGCGCCGCTCCATCGCTACCGCGCCTGCATCAACCACCCCGACTGGGCCGAGTGGCACCGCCGGCTGATCCGGATGATCGCCGAGGTCGGGTACGACGGATGCTTTGTCGACAACGCTGGCTCCGATCCCTGCTTCTGCAGTTACTGCAAACGGCTGTTTGCCGAGTTTCTTGCGCAGTCGGGAGACGTCGCTTGGGTCCGGCGTCTGAGCAAGGGGCTTCGAGGCGAGCAGCTCGTTTTGGGTTCGCCCGACGTGCCTCCGATGTTGGTGCGTCGTTGGCGGTGGTTGCGGACGCGGGATCATCTGGCCATGCTCCGCGAGGTCGGTCGGCAGATCCGCCCTGGCTTTGCGATCTTCCCGAACCACGGTCGTCTCGACAGCGCGCTGATCGTCGGCGCGAAGTGCGACCGACTGATGTTCGAGAGCACGTTCTCGCCCGGCATCCTCGCGGCCGACGAGCCGCCGGATAGCGCCGATGTGGCCATCAGCGTCTCGAGTGATCCGGTCCAGGCCAAGCAGATGATGTATCGCTACTCGCTCGGCGATCGAACGACTTGGATGGAGATGGCGGCGGAGGTCTCCATGCCGTCTCGTGTCCAGGTCGGCAAGCCGGCGACCCTCGCGGTCAAGATCGTCAGCGTCGGCGACAGCCTTCGCGACGGCGACGCGGCGGAAGGGTTCCACGTCGTGTTGCACCGGTCCGGCACGGACGACAAGGTTCGGGTGGACTTGGCACCCACCGGTTCGGTAGGGGGGTCGGGTTCGTCGCTGAACCCCAAGCAGCCGCCCGTCAGTCTAAAGGGCACGTGGACGCCGATCCGGCCGGGCCGATACGGCGTTAGCTTCGGGTTCCTCTACACCGACGACCAACACGCCGACGTGACCACGCGCCGAGCGCGGCTCGATCGGCTCGTCTGGGGACGGGTCTGTCGCAGCCATCTGGCCGAGCTGCTCTTCACGCAGCACATGCGCGCCCGGACGATCTACCTGGGGTATGAAGCACGAAAGGTGGGGTGGGAGAACGTCCAGGATCTGGCGATCGCCGAGATGGCCGCCTTCAGCGGCGGCGGGGGGTTCTCCGGTCGACGCGGGCCGCAGGCCAAGTACCGAACGTTCTTCAAGAAGCACCCCGACCTGTTCGTCGGCTGGCGGCAGACCGCGCCGGCCGCCGTCCTCTACGCCGCCTGGGGTCCGAACTCGTTGGGCACCGGCCGTCCGCATTCCGCCCCCACGATCCACGATCATCTCGCCAGCACCGGCCGACTGTTCGCCGCGCTGGTGGACACGACCTTGCCCGACCAGCCGGACGCGCTCGCGGAACTCCGCGTGATCTACCTGCAATCCCCCAGCTACGAGATGACGCCCGCCCAGATTGACGCCCTGCGACAATGGATGCACGGAGGCGGGTCGCTCGTTCTGGCCGGCCACGGCGTCCGGATCAACGACCAACCGGCGGGGACCTGCTTCGGCCTCGGCGCCAACGCGTCTCGCCAGGCACACGGCAAGGGCGTGGTGACACTATGGACACCGGCGAGTCCGCATACGCCCACGCACCCGGTCGCCGCGATGGACGGCCTGCGCCGGCACCTCCGCTTCGCGCTCTATCGCAAGCCCGATCGTCTGGCCCTCCACGTCGTCAACTACAACGTCTGCCTGCTCGACAAGGCCAAGCGCGTCCTCGACGTCGCCTCCACGCCGATCGAGGTCCCCTTGCCAGAGGGCTGGACGTCCGCCCGCGCCACCAGCTTCGACCCCGACGCCGCCCCCCAATCCCGCCCATGTACCGTCACCGACGGACGGGCACGCCTGACCTTGCCCAGAACCCACATCTACCAGATCGTCGTGATCGAGAAGACATGAGCGAAGCAACGATCCCAATGAGCCCCCGCTGGGATGCGCGGTCCGTCAGGTTCATGGGGGACGCACAATGCTCCGCGTCGTGCAGCAGTTTGGATTGCCCGCTCGCGCGCCTGATGAGCTGATGACATGGCGACAGAGCGCACCCCCGAGCGCTCGCACCGGTCGGATCATGCGTGCCCTGCTTGTGTACGACCCCCCTTGGCTGTTGTTGATGATAGTGGCTTGTCATATGATAGATAACGTAATACTCGAATAGTCGGCGCGGAACAAGTGTGAGTTGTGAAGCCTCCAGGATTCGATCTCGGTTCAATTCCAACCGATTGCCCGGCCGGTCGTGAGCCGCCGGGGCCAGCATCCTTGTGCTGGCGGCGATCCGCTGATAGCATGATTTCGATCGAGGATGAAGGGTGTTCCTTTTCTGTACTGGCACCTGCCGCTCCGGGATGGGATCTGGCAGGGCGTGGGCTGCAGCTTGTCAAGCACCATCCTCGTCGGCCATCTGCGAGCATCTTCGGGTTCCGTGTTGCTTGAGTCTCGACTGGTGCTTTGGGTTGCAAGAGGAGGGGCCAAGGATGGGCTCTAAGGGAAGATTCAGGGCAACACTGGGGGATCGCAACAGGAAATTCGTGCTACTGTGCCTGGTCTACCCCGCCATCCTGGGCACTATAATCTGGGAATTCATCGGCAAGCCTTTTGAGCTTCTCACTTGGAGCGTGGCCCTCCTATTGGCGTTCCATTTCACGCTGGACTTCATATACCTAAAGCTGAACCTTGAATACCATGGCGCGGAGGATTCATTCCGCTACGGTTGGTCTCTCTTCACTATTGATCTGGGTATCGTGGTGCTGATCCGACTTGCCTTTACGACGCTGGATGAAATGGTCCTGCCGAGTTCTATCCTATCACATCCTTACTCTTACCTAACCGGAGTATACGTCCTATATGTTATATGGGAAATCATCTACGCTCGGCACAATCCTATCCAGAAGAAGTCCCCGGAGACGACGCCCAAGCACTATGCCATGTGTTGCACCGCATTCCTCTCGACCTTCGTCCTTTACCTTGCGTCCCAGGCATTGTGCTCTGCGACGTGGCTGCATCACGCAACGAACGTCATCTTCGTAACTGTCTTGCTTTGTGCTGTTGGTGAGCATTTTTGGAGCGTCTTCCTCAGGGTGAAAGCGTAGTATTGGGAGTAGATAATGTCTTGTTTTTATCGCACTGCCGTTGGCTTCGTTCGTACCGCGTCTTCATTCGCGCTCCGCGCACTACACACCCAAGCCGATCTCCAGGAGTTTTGCTCATCAAGCTCGCTGACCTCAAAGCCGCTCATGCTCGCGTCCGGAGCAGTCTATCGAGGTATCTTCTGCGAGCGCGAGCACCTCTCTAACGAACTCTTTTCGGCGGTGAGTTCCCTTGACAGCGACCTGCCGCCGCTCTGGCTCCTAGCAACCGCTGATGTGCCCATTGTCCCCGACTCCCTGGCAGAAGTTCGTAAGATGACGTGGGGTTTTCGCAGAAGCTGCAATGCCCACTCCCTCAACGGCTGCCTTTGCCTACGCGTGTGTGACTACGACGCCACGCTCCTCGATCGGGAAGAGTTGCTCGACGAGATTTCGGTCCAGCCCTATTGTGTTGGCAGGCCGAAGGTTATTTGCCATCTAGTCTTCTCATTCGCCGATGCTCTGGCCGACGCGAATCTGTTTGACCTCGCGTCAAAGACCGCCTTGCGCCGACCGGATCTCGCCCAAATGCCCCTTCCGATTTGCGGTCTCTACCTATTCGCTCAGCTTTCCGCGGCGTTCGGCTTCTCGATGTCCCAGAGACGTTCGCCCGAATTCCCCGCCAAGCAACTTGAGGCCTTCTGCCTAATCCGCGATGGGAAGGATCACCAGTGTACTGCCTCGTGCGAAGATCGTGCCTCCAAGGAGGGATCGGTGCGGATCTGCGGGCTCAAGAACGTCTGCCGAGGGATGACGGGAGATGCAACGACGCATCAGGCGCTTGCCGCATTGGGTGAACTTGCGTTTGGGGGCAGGCGCTCTGGTGTCCTAGAAAGTGATTCAGACTATACATTCAGTTCCATGGAGTGCCAGGACACATGAATTCGTCTCCGCGTGTCCAATTCGATCGTCTTGGAAGCGGGCAGAGGGTGCGCGTGCTTCTACTAAACCCTCCGTCACGAAGCATCGAGTACCCCTCCCCGTCAATTGCCGCAGTCTGTGCGGCCCTCAGGGAGGAGGGGGTTTGCTACGGCGTGGTTGATCTGAATGCGCAACTGAAGGACCACTTTCTAACGAAGGCATGCCTCGAGGGGCTACTCGAAGATGGGCTTCCTTCGCTGATGCGCCTGTCTGCTGCGTTTCCCGAGCGGATTAGGGCCGTGTACCATCTGCGACACTCGCTGTCGGCCGTGCAACGATTCCCGGGCTTCGCTGTTCTTGAGCACTACAAAAGTCTCCTACAGAGCCGGCAGTATGAAGCAGCATTGTGCGCGCCGTACGCTTTCGAGGTCGGGGGAGCATTCTTCAATACTCTCCGAGACATCCACAGCTATCTTACCCTTGCAGGAGCAATGGCAGCGCAGGGCTTCTGGGACGAGCTGCGAGGTCCTCTAAGGGACTTCTTCGACTCGGCTCTTGACATAGTGTGTGGGGGCGCGCCAGAGATCGTGGGCATTTCGTGTATGTCTATACAACGTCCGTTTGTCTATTGGCTCGCGACAGCCATCAAACGACGGGCCAATTGCAGAGTTGTAGTGGGGGGGCCGGACGCGACGAGGTACGCGCGTTCCTATGTCGAGTCGTGTGAAGCAGTGGATGATGTCTTCGTTGGACCGGCGGCGAGAGAATTCGCCAGGTTTTCCGGAGGGAGCCGCATCAGGGATGCGGACGGACAGGTTCACCGATCATCTAAGGATGAAGCCAGAGCGCTTCGAGCGTGCCCGGAAAGGCCAGTGGAACCGCTACGGTTGGTGTTTGACGAATTCGAGCTTGAAAGGTATCTGTTCCCGGTGCTGCCTCTCGCTACCTCTTCCGGATGCTCTTGGCGAAGGTGTGACTTCTGTGATCATTGGCGTCATTCTCCTACGTACGTCAAGCATGAACCTGAGCACGTAGCTGCTGAGGCCCTGCATTTGCGCGAGCGCTACGGTGCCCGTCTGTTCCACTTCCTTGATGATGGACTTGATGCCGCCCATGGGTGCGCTGTCCTTGCGAGAATCCGCAGGGCTGTGCCGGACGCCAGGATCTTAACTTACGCGCGGCCGGACGAGACGATGAACCGGCATGTGCTTGAGAGCTGGTACGACGGCGGTGTGCGGGTGATTGAGTGGGGCCTCGAAACGACATCCAAGCGCCTGCTCGACAAGATGAAAAAGGGGATTACTCCGGCATGTGTGCGTCGAGTTGTCGCCGATTCGGCGTCCATCGGCATTGTCAACAAGCTCATGATGTTTCACGGGTACCCAAGCGAAACGCTGGAGGAGCTACAGGCATCTCTGCTATTCCTAGAACAGCTCTACCTAGGTGGCCAGATCCGCCCGTTCTTCCCCGTTCGCTGCATGCTCGAGCTACGGAAGGGCACCCAGCTCTACCGAAGCGCACGTAGGGGGAGGCTCTTCCCAAAGGTCTGGTGGCCCCATGGGAGCTTTCCCGACAGAGCGTTCTATGCAGTCGACCAACGCCTATACCAACGGAAGGTTGCCCTTCTAGATTCCTTTTTGGCAAGGGCGAGGGCGGCGATGCGCCGTGGGTGTGTACTGACAACCGACGACGAGAACCTTTTCCTTGATCTGATACTGTGTGACTTGACGGAGCGCGGCAGCTCGCCCAACATCGAAACTCATTGCTGCCCCCCCGAGCAATAGTAGTCTCTATGCTCGTCATGCCAGGCATGGGTTGTACTCAACCCCATCACCTCATTCGCCAAAGCAGCCTCTCACGCGCCCCTAGCTGAGGGAGGGGATTAGGAGAGCGCGATAGCCCACTTCTTGGTTGCCCTTCTTGGTCGTCCTCAAGCGCGAGGAAACGACTCCAGGCGGAACCGTGTGGCCGCCCATCGGATCCAGGCATCGATGCCAGAGGGCGCCCTTCCCTTCACGGCCTTCCGTAACGCGGTCGGTTCATCTTCTGTGTATGCCTCGTTGACCTGGCGGACCCATCTGGGATTGGTTGGGCATCAAGCAGCCACGCGCGTAGCGACCCGCTCGGACGCAGGCCCCATCGGTCTCACGAAGCACGCTCAGTCCTCCTCCCCATAGAAGACTCCTGGCTGACCGTTCTTGCGGTCGATGGCGTGGCAACAGATCCCACCGGAAAGCGCTGGCGCCGATTGCAGCATGCGTGAGCTCTGCTGTCGCACGTCCACCTTCGGTATCGGGAAGCGACTTCTCGCCGATTTCCCCAATCCCCGACCGATTCTCAAAGCGGTCTGTTCGCACCTGCCCGAGGGGTTTTGCCGAAGGCCGGCTTCAGACAGGATCCCGGTCAGGTGGCAGGAACACAGGGCCTTGCAGGAACTGATGACTGCATTGACGGCGTCCGGCGCCCGGCTAGGATCATGGCGAAGGCTGGGGCACGACCGTGGGCAGGCGTCCTATGGCACATGTCGGTCTCGGTGCGTTTGCGATCCTGTGCGGGGCGTTCGCGGGGGCGTGCTGCGTTGACCTGTTTCAGGGCGACGCGACGCTGCCGCCCGCCGATGCCTCCGCGTCGCCGATCGCTCGGGGCCTCCATTACCTGCGCGTCACCCAAGTTACGGCCGACGAAGAGGCCGCCACCGGACTGGACTTCGCGGGCAATTGGCCGCAGTACTTTCACATCGGTGGGTGCGCGGGGAAGCCTGTGCGCGACATCAGCCCCTTTGTCGCCACGTTCATTCACCATGCGCTCTCGCTGATCACCGATGAGAACGCAGCGGCGCTCGGGCTTGACGCCGCCGACGCCGCCGATGCCCGGGCGATGCGCCGCGCGGCGGTTGACTTCATGCGGCGGTTTGAGGCCCCCGCGGAGGGCCCGGCGGCCGGGACCTTCGGGTTCTGGCCCGAGCGGAAGCCCGTTCGGTCCCTTCGCGACGCCGTGTTCGCCCGGGTGGGTGCGCGCTTGCTGGAGGGGCCCATGCTGAGGGGGAACCTTGCCCCGAGCAACATCAGCTTCTTTCCGAAGCGCCTGGCCATACCGCCCGATGCGGACGACACCGCCACGGTCTACGTCGCGCTGCTCGACGACGCCTTGCTCGACGGTGGACCTCTGCCCAATGCCCCGCTCGATCGCTATGTCACCGACTGGCGAGACCTGGGGCAGGTGCCCCGGCGCCTCAATCCCGACTGGCTCGAGCCGGCCAGCGGTGCGTTCCTCACGTGGCTGGCCTATGACAGCGTCCCGGGACAGCCAAAGCCGAACGACGTCGATCTCGTCGTCAACGCCGACGTGCTCTACGCGCTGGCCCGCTACGGCCTGCTCGATACCCCCGGGGTCGACGAAGCCATCGCCCTCATCAACCGTGCCGCCTTGGCGGGTTACCACATCACTCAACTCGAAGAGGTCTGCGACTACTGCCCCGACAACTTCGCCTATCACTACTGCGTCTCGCGGGCCTATCACGACGGGCCCGTCCCGGCGCTGCAACCCGCGGTGGAAGCGCTGGCGGATGAGTTGCTGGCTTGCGTGCAGACCGACGCCGACGGCACCGCCTTCTGGGACCGCGGCGACCCGCATCTAAACACCGCGTTCGCCGTCCTGACGCTCCTCAACGCGGGTCATGCCGGGTCTCCGGTCGATGCCGCGGTCCAGTACCTGCTCGACGAGCAAGACCCCTCGTTTGGCAACTGGGACGAGTCGGCTTTCTTCATCGGCCGGTCGGACCGCGGGCTGATCATCCCGTGGACGTCCACCGCCTTGACCACCGCGATGGCCATCGAGGCCCTCTGCCGGCACCGACTCGCCGCCGGGGCCGGCGTCTGATGGCGTTGTGCCTGATCAGGCGCGAGACGATGGGGGGATCGAGGAGAGGCTACTTCGCCCCCGCATTCCTTGGTCGTCCACGCCGGTGGAGAGGAGAGCCCGGGCCTCGTGGTGGAACCGCGCCCTGATGCGCATCCGCGCATGCACGAGATGTTGTACCTGCACGGCTTCAGGGCGAGGAACGGCCTGCCTGAATGGGCCAGACCTTAAGAAGGTCCGATCGCACGGCCCATTCGGCGCCGGCGAGAACCTCGAAGAACAGCCAGTCCGGATCCCACACGCGTGGCCCGGCGGCTGTTGAATCGCTAGCGGGCGCAGTCGCAGCGCGGCGGTTCTGTTCGTATTCCTCGGGTGTGACAAGCATCGTCCTGTCCACGATGTCGCGTATTGGCGTATTCGCTGGCGGCACGCGCTTCGGCCCGAACTGCACCCACCAGGTAGTCGGGTAGTGGAGTCCGCATCCATTCCCGGTTCTCGTGATTTCAAACGAGCAGCCGCGTTCCGATTGCCCCTCTCGACCAAGGAATTTGAAGAACTCCTGCGTGACGTTGTCCTGAGATGGGGTGCTTCTGAGGTTGAGGCGGACAGGACTGGTGAGAGGGGTCTTGCCCGAGGGGGTCAGGTGGTAGATCTCCCACGTCAGTCCCGGCATCAAGCCGATTCGTTCCGAATCGTCAACGGAGCCGTTCCGCTCGATCCACATGGCTTGGGCGCCGGTGTCAATGACGAAGTAGATCCCCTCCACGCCCTCTCGAGCGGTCCGGCGCCAAGCCCTACAGAGCGGCATGAATCTCCGCTGGAACGCCTCGTACTCCTCTTGTTCTCGGGCCTTGGCGGTCAGCGCGCCCTTCCATGTGCGCGTCTGTGCACCTACGAAGGACGCGGCAGCCCAGGCCATGCCGATCGCCAGGACCATGACCGCGAACCCCGTCCTGCCAAGTCGAAGGGGATGATGAGCCGCTCCGCCGAGCAGGCGGCTGACCCGAATCCGGAGCTGAGACGGGCGATCGTATGCTCCAAGGGCGACCGTCGTCGGCATACCTCGATCGAGGGCGAACGAGCTCCGCGCGATCTCGGCCAGGCGCAGGAGCGAGGTCGCGTAATCGGTCGGTCGAGACCCGGCGGGGAGGACCATGTCGTCACAGCAGTTCTCCCGCTCGACGCGTATGCGGCGGCTCACGTACCAGACGCCAGGATGGAAGAATAGAAACGCTTCGATGAGGCGCTGCAGTGTGTTGATCAGGTGGTCGCACCGTCGGATGTGGGCCAGCTCGTGGGCCAGCAACACCTCCACCTGGTCCGGCGTCAGGCCGCTCAGGATCGAGATCGGCAGCAGGATCGTCGGACGAATCACGCCGACCACCGTCGGACACACAACGCGTCGGCAGTAGGCGATCGGAGGCGTGAACGAGAGTCGCAGCGCCCGGGCTTGCCGGGCAAGGGCGGTCAAGATGGCCGAATCGTCCACCGGCTGCGATCCTCGCCGGAGGCGCTGCCCGCCGCGGAGCGCGACCAGGAACCGTGCCAGGAATGCCGCGACGCCTAGGACGTAGACGGTTAGCGCTTGGGGTGCGTAACGATGCCAGCCCACGGCCGTCAGTCCGCTCCCCAAAGCAAGGATGCCCGAGCGTTGCCCACCCGAGGGCGATGACACAGGACCGACTGTAGCCGGAGCCACTGGGGAAAGGCCGTCGGCCAGGCCGGTCGGATCGGGCACATCCGTTCGGGCCGAGATCGCTGCGCCACCCCTTCTAGCGTCGAGGTCTAGACGTGATCCCGAACCGGCCGCTACCGATCGGACAATCGAAAAGGTAATCGGAATGCACGCTGCCATCAGACAGAGCGCTGCGAGGGAGAAGGCGTACCTGGCCTGCGAAGATGCCCGCCGCATCAGCGCGTTGCTTAGAACCACAACCAGCGATATCAACGTTCCTTGCCAGACGAAGTGCGCGAGCGAACAGACCGTCGCTACGCAGAAGGTGCTGTCGAACCAGTCGAACGGACTCATGACGATGCCTCCTTGGACTTCCGCTCGAGCAGCGATCGGAGTTCCCTGATCTCCTCGTCATCCATGTCGGACGTTTCCAGCAAGCTCAGCATGACCGCCTTAGCCGACCCGTCGAACACCCGGTCCATCAGATCACCCAACATGCGACGCCCGGTGGCCTTCTCGGTGACACGAGGGCGATAGACGTAGCTGGCCCCCTCCTTGTCCCGCCTGAGAAGGCCTTTCTTGGTCATGATGTTCATGATGGTCATGACCGACGTGTAGGCGAGTTCCCGGGACTCGGCCAGGGCGTCGCGGACCGCCCGCACGTTGCCCGGTCCGTTTCGCCACAGGATCTTGAGGATCTCCAGCTCGAGTTCGGTGGGGTGTCTCGATGCGGGACGAGCCATGATCGGCGGTCTCCTATCGAGTTGATCCTACTAATTTACTAGTAAGTATGCGCCAAGAGACAGTGGGCGTCAACCGGATTCTCTAACAAATTAGTGGGGGGGGTATTGGGGGCAGGCTGGTTTGCCGCCGCATTCCCCAATCGCCCACGCGGGAGGAGAGAAGACTCCGGGTTTCGTGATGGAGCCCTGCCCGGTTGTGCCTGCCTGTTGGACAAGGCGGCGGACGCGATTGATGGTTTTGCGCGATTGTGTTACCAGATGACGCGCCGTGGCGCTCGGCGGGCCGCCGCGTGCCGTTGAGCGGAGGGGGCGTCTATTGAGGCCGGTGCCGACTGGCCGATTGGAGACTTCAGATGGGTGGCGAGCGTGGTATCAACGCTGTCTCACTTCGTGCCGCCGTGACCGTGTGTTCGGTGGTGGCACTGCTGCTCTTCGCCGGTGGGCGCGTGTCCTTGGCTGAACCGAGGGGCGCGAGTCCCCCCCAATCCCCGCTGACCGAGGCCATGATGCTGCGTGATGCGCGATCGCACCGGGCATCCAGCTACGATCGGACGGGCCGCAACAGGGATTTCATCGGGATCAAGCCCAAGCAGACGTACCGACTCGCCGAGATTGAGGGGCCGGGCTGCATCAAGCACATCTACTGGACGTACATCATCGGTGACGAGAAGACGCGCAAGCACCTGTTCCGCGACCTGATCCTCCGCATGTATTGGGACGGCGAGAAGCGCCCGAGCGTGGAGTCTCCCATCGGCGATTTCTTCGGCGTGTCGAACTGCGCGCTGCGCCCCATCCGATCGCTCGTCCTGGTCGCGAATCCGGGCGTGGAGGGCAGCCCCCATACGTATGGTCTCAACTGTTACTTCCCCATGCCCTTTGCCAACGGGGCGCGCATCGAGGTGACCAACGAAGGGCCCGTGCCACTGGGGATCTGGTATCACATCGACTACGAGACCTACCCGCAGCCACCCGGATGGCTGGACCGGGCAGGGCGATTCCACGCCCAGTTCCGCCGCGCCAAGCGCAAGGCGCTCCCCGAGCTCGAGGGGGTCAACAAGACGGGCGAGGAGAACTACGTGATCCTGGAGGCGACCGGGCGGGGGAGCCTCGCCGGCTACGTCCTGAGCGTGCACAACATCATCGGCAACTGGTGGGGGGAGGGTGACGACATGGTCTTCGTGGACGGCGAATCATGGCCGCCGTCCTTCCACGGCACGGGCAGCGAGGAGATCTTCGGCGGGGGCGCCTGTCCCGACGTGGAGTACACCGGGCCCTACACGGGCTTTCACCTCGTCGAGAACCGAGAAGGAGACCAATGGTACGGCAAGAACGGGATGTACCGGTTCTTCGTGCACGACCCGATCCGATTTGGCAAGTCGATACGGGTCACGATCGAGCACGGCCACGGCAACAACCTGGCCAACGACTACTCGAGCGTCGCCTACTGGTATCAGGCCGAGCCGCACGCGCCGTTCCCGGCCCTGCCCTCGCCAGCGCAGCGCGCGGTGGTGGACCCGCCGCCGGCTCCCTGCGTCGAAGGGGCCATCGAGGCGGAGCGACTCCTCAAGGATGCCCGGACTTCGAAAGATCGTGCGCAGGCGCTGCGCTTCCCGGGCACCTGGAGCGCCGCTCGCTTTCTGTGGTACGTCGCCAACGCGGTAGACGATTTCGTCACCATTCAGGTGCCGGTCGAAACGGGCGGCACCTACGATGTCGTGCTCTACCTGGCCAAGGCCAGCGACTTCGGCACGTTCCAGCTCAAGGTGGACGGCAAGAAGGTGGGCGCTCCGTTTGACGGCTACAACGGCAAGGGCGGATTGGGTCCGACGCACGTCGTTCGGGCCGAGGCGGTCAACTTCGGCACCGTCAGCCTGACGCCCGGCCGCCACGCCTTCGAGTTTCGCGTGGTCGGCAAGAACCCGGCCGCCACGTCCTACATGATCGGCGTCGACTGCATCGTGCTGCGTCGTCGCGAATAGGGCCTGTCGTTCCCGAGAACTCGTGCGCCCCGAGATTCAAAGACTCGCACGCGAAGCCCGCGTAGTCTGTCGGCGATCTTGTCTGGGGGGACTGAGGGGCTGGAGACAGGTTACTTTCCTGCTGCGTTTCTTGGTCGTTCACGCGGGCGGAGAGAAGACTCCAGGGCTCGTCGTGTAACCACGCTTGGTTGCGCATCCGCGCATCGACGGGACGTTGCCCTTGCGCTGCCGGAAGACCAGGGACGGCCTTGCCCGAGTGGAGCTGACGCGATCGATGTCCGCTCACCGGTCGCCTTCAGTGTCCTTGACACCTCCGAGAAGTAGCCTGTTCCCTGTTCTCCGCAGGATGGCCTGTTCTGAAAGTGACCGGTCAAGGCCGGTCTTGGCTGACCGATGACGGCTCCTTTCCTGCGGTAGGCACAGGATCGCACAAGATCGTATAATGCAGGTGGTGTACCCGATCTCCTGGGGGACTTTTCGAGGTGTGCCATGCGGGTCAAACCCAATCGGACCGTCGTCCGTGGCCGCGTGTCATCGATCCGTAAGGAGTCAGACGGCTGGGGCGCGCAGGTGGAACTGCAGGTCCTCCAGAACGAGTCCCCCTCTCCGGAGGAGGACTTCCTGCGACCCGAGGAAGGGTCCACCATGACGGCCTTCCTCCCCGATCCCGCTGAGCTAAGAGTTGGCGACGTCGTTCGGGCGGCGGCAAGCCTCAACGCCGGACCGTTCGGCGGTCGGTCTGTGATTCATTCCGTCGAGCGGCTGGGATAGCCACCCAATGGTATCTCGTCAAGCTGAGATGGCCGTCTGCGCGCACTGCGCTGCGACGACGGACCTCTGCTACGCGTGACGGGTTTCAGACCTTGACGGTTGCCGTCACTACCCCTGCCGATTCCCGGATCTTGGATACGGCGACCCCGGTCGGTGAGTGGTTGTTGGCTCTCGTGGAAGGCGTCGTTCTGTCATTGAGCGTTCGTACCTTCTTGCTTCCGGGGAAGAGATCACCGTCATCGCCGGCGTTCCGCATGAATTCGAGGTCCTGTTGACCGTCGGCTTGTCCCAGGGCGACGCGGTAGCGCCCGGGGGTCGTGTTGCCCGATCGCGTCTCGTCGACGTGCCAAACGGCCAGCCCCGAGCCCGGCAGAGAAACGTCCAGCCCCTGCTTCTGCCGATTCTCCAGCAGGAAGTACTCGGGTCCGCTCTGGCCGCCCGTCCAGAGCCGATAGCACGCCCTGTGGTTGGTCTCGAGCGTCGGGATCTTCAGGTCTCGCTGTTTCCTTATCACGCTTGGCTTGATCCACCCCAGCGTGGCCAGACACCAGCAATTCAGCCGACACGGCTTGCTCCCTCCGCCTCCCCACGAGCCGCCAGACATCAAGCACCAATCGCCTATCCCGCCGGATCGGTAGGTGATGTCGTATAGGTCCGGGAGGCCCAAGACGTGACCGAACTCGTGGGCGAAGACGCCGACTTGCCCGTCTTCCGGTTCGGTCGAGTAGGCGAAGACCGAGACGCCGTCATTCACGAACGGCACGGGCAGCGTCCACTTGTGCGACCAGATCATGTTCTTCCGTTCTTGTTCGTCCGGTTCGGCCTCTGCGCCGCCGCCCGAATGGATCAGGAATATGCCGTCCACATACCCGTCTCCGTCCGCGTCGAATCGCTTGAGATTGTCCTGCTGACAGAACTTCGTCAGCACGTCCTGCAACAGTCCAGGTGTGTTCTGAGGATACGTGTTCCCGGTACCGCTCTGACCGTTGGTGTAGTAGGTGTATGGGTGAGGAGCGCGAATGTACGAGGTGACCTCGCCCGTCACGTCCAGCAAGCCGTGTGACACCGTGCGATAGTATGACGTCATCGACCACGGATCTGTCGGATCGAAGAGAATGTCGTGGAATTCTGCTGGTGGGCGGACCCCTTTCTGATCTTTGAAATCGACCAGCAAGGCAAGCGCGTGGAGCTTTCGCGGCTTGGCCGTCTCGAGCGCCAACCGGGACGTCGTGCGTGCCAGGCGTGCACGGGTCATCTCAGGCGGCGAGAAGATCGGATAGAATATTCCATCGTTGTACCCCAGCGGCCGGTTCGAATCGGCGGTGACAAGGCCCATCGCCGAAGCCAGCCGGACGTCATAAGACGAGGCGGCTCTGGAGGAGCGGAGCTCTCTGGCAATCCGCTTGAGCACCTTCGGATGGGGCGGAGATTTCATCGGTCCTGTTGGGAAATGACGTGTCCTATTGTTGTTGGCCATGGGAACTCTCCTGTGTTGGAGACTGTCGAAGCGATCTGTTGGCGCACGCGTTCTCGTGCTGGGCACCCTGACCTGCATCCATGCCGACGTATCCAGGGTCTTAATGATGTGCACCTCACACAAAGAGTTCAAGTCGTTGTCTCCAAAATTTTACCGACTACCAAACCGGGTGCCAATAGGATGAAGAGCGACCCTTGGCCGTGTGAGCTGGACAGGGCCGCGGAGAGCGCTTTGGATTCTGTGGGTTCTGCCTTTCGCCGTCGCCTTGGGCATGGTATTCGTCGCGGCACGGAGGTGGCCGTCGTGCGGGCGGAATCTTGGGATTCATCTCCCGACGACGCAAGCACTTGACGCCCTCACCGGCCCGGGTGCTAATCGGGTCAGGCTTGGCCCGGGCCCAGGGAGAGTTGCCAGGGCGGGAAGAAGTTCGATGAGGACATGGCACCACGTACTACTCGCGTTCATGCGCGTCATCGGCGCTGTCTTGATTTCGGTGGCGCTGCCCGTTGCCCACATGTACTGGGGAGAGGACTACCCCGGAGATGGGCAGCGGGCCTTCGGCTTCATCATCATGTTCCTGATGATTGGCATTGGGGTGGGCGCTTTCTACATCGTTCTGGCCACCGTGCTGCACATTTTGCTCAGAGACAAGCGGTTCCGGTGGGCGTTGCTCTGCGACTCAGTCTTGATTGCCATCCTTGTTCTGCTTTTGGGCTATGCCGGTATGACGGCGCAGTCCCAAGGATACCCCGCGCAGCAGATCGCTGCGCCGGACGTCGATACGCGGCCGTCTTCCCAGAGTGAGTAGTGTGCCGTCGATCAGGGAGCCGGGGGGCCTCGATTGCCACGCGTCCTATGTCTTGGCGTCGGCCTTGGCGGGGCCGGCGGGGTCGAGGGCTCGCTTGAGGATCTTGCCGGTCGGGCCGCGCGGCAGGTCGTCGGCGATCCAGACCACCTTGGGGACCTTGTACTGGGGCAGGTTCTTGCGGCAATGGTCGCGGAGCTCCGCGTCGGTGGCCGTCTGGCCGTCCTTGAGCACGACGAAGCCGACCGGCGCCTCGCCTCGGGTGCCGCCGACCTTCTCGGGGATGACGGCCGACTCGGCGACCGCGGGGTGTTGATCGAGGATCGACTCGATCTCCCGCGGGTAGATGTTCTCGCCGCTGACGATGATCATCTCCTTCTTCCGGCCGGTGATGGCGATGTAGTTGTCTTCGTCGACCCAACCCATGTCGCCGGTCTTGAACCAGCCGTCCTTGTCGATGACCTCGGCGGTCTCGGCGGGCTTATTGTAGTACCCCTTCATGATCAGGTCGCCGCGGATGGCAAGCTCGCCGGTCTGGCCCGGGGGCAGGGGGGTGCCGTCGTCGTCGATCGCTCGGGCCTCGACGCCCGGCAGGAGCAGGCCGGCCGTCCCCGCATGGTTCGCCCAGGGCGGGTTCACCGACACCACTGGCGACGTCTCCGTGAGGCCGTACCCCTCCAGAAGCGGGAACCCGAAGCGCTCGAGCCATCGCTCGTACAGCGCTGGCGGCAGGGCCTCGCCGCCGCTGACGCACACGTTGATGCTCTTGAAGTCTTCTGGCTTGGCGTTCTTGACCCGGAGCACCGCCGCGTACATGCTCGCGATCGCGTACACCATCGTGCTGCGCTGCTTGACGAGCGTCTTGAGGACCAACGATGGCTGGAATCGTGGCAAGTAGTAGACGCGCGCGCCGAGGGTCAGTGGCACGATCATCGCCGTGGTCATGCCGAAACTATGGAACAGCGGCAGCAGGCCCAGGAAACGCTCTTCGTCGGTCGGCTTGAGGTGCTTGATGGCCGACCGGGCGTTTTGGTCCAGGTTGTGGTGAGTCAGCATCACGCCCTTGGGGTCGCCCGATGTGCCCGAGGTATACAGGAGGGTCGCGACGTCGTCGGGGGCCACCCGGGGCAGCCGCGGCTGCGGCATCAGAAAGGACGTGATGACCTTTCGCTTGAGCGGCAATTCGTTCAGGTAGAGCTTTTTGTCCACGGGCAGTTGGTCGACGATGTCGTTGAGGTGGGCGACGTCCTTGGGGAACCGAATCGTCATGACCATGTCGAGCCCGGCGTCCTGTACGATCTTGCAGAGTTCGTCCGTATGGAGCAGCAGGTTGAGGGGGACGGCCGTACGACCCGCCCACAGGATGCCGTAGTAGCTCGCGACGAAGCCCACGGACGACGGCAGGAAGATGCCGACGCGCGGGCAGTTCGTCTGGTTCTCGATGATCCGCTTCATCACGCTCGACACGCGGACGAGACGGGCGTAGGTCATTTCCATGCCGAGCAGGTCGGCCACAGCTACTCGATCTGCGTACTGATCGGCGGTCGCCAGAAGGGTCTCGACGAGCATGGTTTCTCCTCAAAGAACAGGATTGTGCCATGCAAAACGCAATGAGCCACGCCCGGCTACGGAACGTGGCTACGTCCAGACGTGGGGCATCATATCGTTCTGCGTCGTGCGTGTCCAGGATGTGTTGAATCGCGCGCGACAACCGACGGCATGGCGCCTGAAGCATGAAAGCAGGGCACCGAGGGCGTCAAGCGCTCTTGGTCGGCCCGGCGGGGTCGAGCGCGCGTTTGAGGATCTTGCCGGTGGGCCCTCGCGGCAGGTCCTCGGCGATCCAGACCACCTTGGGAATCTTGTACTGGGGCAGGTGGTCGCGGCAGTGTTCGCGGAGCTCCGCGTCGGAGGCCGCTTGGCCGCCCTTGAGGACGACGAACCCGACCGGCGCCTCGCCCCGCGTTCCGCCGACGGTCTCGGGAATGACGGCCGATTCGGCCACGGCGGGATGCTGCTCGAGGACCGACTCGATCTCGCGGGGATAGACGTTCTCCCCGCTGACGATGATCATCTCCTTCTTCCGGCCGGTGATGGCGATGTAGTTGTCCGCATCGACCCATCCGATGTCGCCGGTCTTGAACCAGCCGTCCCCGTCGATGGCCTCCGCGGTCTCGGCGGGTCTGTTGTAGTAGCCCTTCATGATCAGGTAGCCGCGGATGAAGATCTCGCCGACCTCTCCGGGCGGTAGGGGATTGCCGTCGTTGTCGATCGCGCGGGCCTCGACGCCCGGCAGAAGCCGGCCAGCCGTCCCCGGACGGTTCGCCCACGCCTGGTTGGCCGACACCACCGGCGAGGTCTCCGTCAGACCGTAGCCCTCCAGCAGCGGGAACCCGAATCGCTCGAGCCACCCTTCGTACAAAGCCGGCGGCAGGGGCTCTCCGCCGCTGCCGCACATGTGGATGTTCTTGAAGTCCTCCGGCCCCACTTCTTTGAGCCGCAGGATCGTGGCGTACATGCTCGCGATCCCATAGACCGTCGTGATGCCCCGCTCGGCGAGGCTCTTCATGACCAGCGACGGCACGAACCTGGGCAGGTAGTGGACGGTCCCGCCCACCGTCAACGGGACGAACATCATGGTGGTCATCCCGAAGCTGTGGAACAGCGGCAGCAGCCCCAGGAAACGCTCATCCTCGGACGCTTGGATGTGCTCGATCGTGCCCCGCGCGTTGCCGTCGAGATTGCTCTGGGTCAGCATTACGCCCTTCGGTTCGCCGGACGTCCCGGACGTGTAGAGGAGCGTCGCCACGTCATCGGGCCCCACGCGCGGCGGGCGGGGCAGCGGGGAATGGCGCGCGTCCTTCATCCTTTCCGCCAGCGACAGATCGTTCAGGTAGAGCCTCTTGTCCACCGGCATCGCGTCCACTGACGCGTTGAGATGGGCCACGTCCTCGGCGAAACGGAACGTGATGACCGTGTCTAGCTCTGCGTCTGCCACGATCTTGGCGAGCTCGGACGGATGGAGCAGTAGGTTCAGCGGCACGGCTGTCCGCCCCGCCCACTGGATGCCGTAGTAGCTGACGACGAAGCCCACGGACGAGGGCAGAAAGATCCCGACGCGTGGGCAGTCCGTTTCCTTCTCGACGACGTCCTTCATCGTGGCCGCCGCGCGCACCAGGCGAGCGTACGTCAGCTCCGTCCCGAACGGATCGCTCACGGCCACGCGCTCGGGGACTCTGTCGGTTGTTGTCAACAGCGATTCGATCAGCATACTCGCGCCCTTGCGTTTGCAGTCACGGACGGTTCCGTGCCCGACTCAAGACGGCGGCATCATATCGTTGGTATTTGCGCCTGTCCAGCAACGGGCCTTCCGGTGCGTGTTCCGCAGGCTGCGCTGCGCCGGATGAAGCCGTAGGTGAAGCGGAGTGGGACGACACTCGATCTGTGAGGTGGGATGATGCCTATCCTTCCCCTGGAAGTGGCGGGGGATTTGATTCCGTACATCCGGTGCGCGAGGGTGAGTTGGGTCCTGACGCGAGCCCGACAAGAGGACCATACGAGCGTGCGTCATGCCGCCGTGGCGTCTGGGGGGACCTGGGTGGACAGTGCGTCGACGAAGCGGCGCGCCTCACTCCGTCGTGTCGTTCGCCTCAGTACTGATCCGCCTTCCCTTCAGTTGACGTGCCGGATGAGTCATGGCAGAATACTGAGAAGGAGGGCCACGTCTTTGCAGGGGAAGTGGCTGTGTTTAGGACGGACGACGGTCACGGATCCCCGCCCTTGAGCTCCGACCGTGTAGGAAGGCCCTCACCGGGTGTGTTGGGGGAGTCTGGGGACGCGACCATGTCCGCAGAACGTATCCGTTGTTGGTGTGTCGTTGCGCTCGTCGGCTTGATGGCGCCTGTTGCCGATGCCGACTACTGGGACGACTTCAGCGATTTGAACTTCTGGAACGACCCCAACTACGCGGACGGGGACTACAGCAAGCTGCCCCAGTATGACGCGAACTTCGGGTGGGAGCCGGACAATCCGCAGTGGTGGGTCTACCCGATGTTTGCGAATCCTGCCACCTACGTCGTGGATGCCAACTACGCGGCGGTCCGGCTCTGGGCCGAGCCGCATCCGTTCATGGCGTTCACCGCGGTGCTGATCTTCGCCGCCGACGACAATGTGCACGATCCCAACGCCAGCGCGTCCTATTGGGACGACACCACCAATCACTACGTGATGTGCCAGGTTTGGTACCCCGGCAGCCCGAATGACCCCGACGATCCGGCGCACGATACGGGCACGGCCGGGGTGTTCATGCACGGCCACCCGTTCGCTCAGGAGACGCTGTCCTTCTCGATCGACTTCCACGACTGTGCGTACCGAGACCCTAACGAATCCTATCATTGGGAGGAGCACCACTACTGGAACACGCACATGGTCCTCGGCGCGACGATCGGCACGAACTGGCGGAACATCCAGCGTCTCTGGATCGACCCGAACGGAATCCGTACGCCCTGGAGCCTGGACCCGAACACATCGGATCCCAATGACACCACCTGGCTCGAGCCGCCCGAGGCAAACAACCGCATCACGAGCATCGACAATCCCAAGTGGCTTGGCGTCGACTTCGACCAGTGGGAGCGCGACGGGTTCTGGCTGCTCATGCAGTTCCAGATCGACCCGAACTACGCCCCCGGCGACCCGAACGGCAAGTGGATCAAGGGGGCAATCTGGCACGGCGACAAGTACGATTGGGACGGTGAGTGGTGCCTCGATTACGAGCTCAGCCAGCCATACTGGAGCGGCGGAGATCCGCTCGAGTTCTACCGAGCTGAGGGACGCAGCGCCGTCCGGGCTCAGACCTCCAGGTGGGATGATTGGGGCAACGGCTTTCCGGCCGACGTGATCTACGACGATTTCGAGGCCCGGGAGGGGCTGTTCGACCCCAATGACCCCCGGCGGCTCACGCTGACGATCAGGAACTCACACATGGGGTCGGTCAACATCGACCCCGACGTACCCGACCCGAACGACCCCAACACCGCCGACGCGCGGCTATGCCGGTACACGAATGGGACGAAAGTCGTGCTGATCGCCGAGCCGCTGAGCGGCAAGTCGCTCAAGGAGTGGATCATCTTCGACCCCAACCACCCGGGCGACGCCAACTACACGAGGACGGACACCAACTCGGTGCTGTACCTGACGTTGGACGCTGACTGGCAGATCGAGGCGGCGTTTAAGTGCGGCGGCGGCAGCGAGCTGGTGATGCCGTTGGGCATGGTGCTGCTCGCGATGTTTGCGGGCGTGGTCATCCGTCGCAAGCTGTAGCGGCTCGCAGAGGCGTCTTTTCAACGGCGATGGGCCATTTGTCGGGCGCCGTTTCTGTTTCGAGGTCCTTCATGGGAGCAGCTGCGACCTGCTGTCCCGGGGGGGATAGATCCCCCCCCCTCGGCCGGTCTGGACTGGCCGGTGTTGTGCTTTTCCGTTGAGGCCCTGACTGAACATCCGTAGAATAGAGCTAGGGAGGGTCAGATCGGGGCACCAGAGGCGGCCACGTTCCGGAGGGTGGCTTTTGTGGCTCCCGTTCTTCAGTTCCCATGGTGTGCCGAAGAGGTGTTCAGCACACGTCCAGGGGGAGACCAAGGAGGAAGCCATGATTGGCAAGCGAGTTCTTCCGTGGTGTGTGGTCGCATGGGTTGGCCTGATGGTCCCTGCCAGCGTGCATGCGGACTACTGGGATAACTTCAGCGATCTGAACTTCTGGAACGACCCCAACTTCTCGGATGGGGATGGCAGCCACCTAAGTCAGTACGACGCCAACTACGGTTGGGAGTCAGACAACCCGCAGTGGTGGGCCTATCTCCTCTTCGGTAACCCCGCCACTCACATCGTGGACGCCAACTACGGCTCGATTCGGCTCTGGGCCGAGCCGCACCCGTTCATCCCACTGTACGCCGCGTTGGCCTTCGCGGCCGACGACAACGTTCACGACCCCAACACAAGCGAGTCCTATTGGGATGACACCACCGATCACTACATCATGTGCAAGGTCTGGTACCCGGGCAGCCCGAACGATCCGTGCGATACGGCTCACGACACCGGCATGGCGAAGATCTACATGCACGGCCATCCCTACGCCCAGGAAGCGCTGTGCTTCGAGATGTGTTTCCACGATTGCGCCTACCGGACGCCCGAGCAGTTGTATCATTGGGAGGAGCACCACTTCTGGAATGCTCACCTCGTGATCCAGGCGGGCATCGGAACGAACTGGCGGAACATCCAGCGTTGCTGGATCGACCCGAACGGCTGTCGCACGCCTTGGAGCACGGATCCCAACACGTCGGATCCCAACGATACCACCTGGCTCGAGCCCCCCGAGCGCAACACTCGCGTCACGAGCATCGACACCGACAAGTGGTTCGGTGTGGACATCGATCAGTGGGAGCGGGACGGGTACTGGATCCTGATGCAGTTTCACATCGACCCGAACTACAGCCCGGGCGATCCCAACGGCAAGTGGCTCCAGGCGGCGATCTGGAACGGCGATAAGTACGCTTGGGACGGTGAATGGTGTCTCAACTACGAGCTCAGCCAGCCGTACTGGAGCGGCGGGGACCCGTTCCAGTTCTACCAAGCTGAGGGAAGGAGTGCGTTCGCTGCCCAGTCCTCGCGGTGGGATGAGTGGGGCAATGGTTTCCCCGCCGACGTGATCTACGACGACATCGAGGCCCGAGAGGGGTTATTCGACCCCAACAACCCGCGCCTGCTCGACCTGACCATTACCAACGGGCACATGGGCACGGTCAACATCAACCCGGACGTGCCCGACCCGAACGACCCCAACACCGCGGATGCTCGGCTGTGCCGGTACACGAACGGCACGGAGATCGTGCTGATCGCCGAGCCGCTGAGCGGCAAGTCCCTGAAGCACTGGATCATCTGGGATCCCAACCATCCGGGCGACAGCAACTACGTCGTGACCGACACCAACTCAGTCCTTTGCCTGATGATGGACGCCAACTGGGACATCGAGGCGGCGTTCAAGTGCGGCGGCGGCGGCGAGCTGGTGATGCCGCTGGGCATGGTGCTGTTCGCGCTGTTTGCGGGGGGGGTCATCCGTCGCAAGCTGTAGCGGTTTGCAGAGGCGTTTCCTGAACGGCGGCCGGCCATTTGCCGGCCGCCGTTTCTGTTTCGAGGTCGCTCCCGCCCGCGGTGGGGGCAGGTTTCGCGGCTGGCGGGGACGGCTTTTTGCGTCGGTCACATCAGTTCCCCATTGAGACGCCGACCGAACATGCGTAGAATGAGATCAGGGAGGGTCGAATTGGGGCATTGGAGGCGGCTGTGCTTTGGGGGCGCTCGGCTGGCATGGTCCCCGTTTCTCGATCTCTGTGGTGCGGAAAGGCGTTCGGGTGACGTCCCGGGAGGAGATCCGTGATGGGCAAACGTATTGGTTCGTGGGGTGCGGTCGTCGTGGTCGGGTTGATCGCGGCCGGCGCCGTTCATGCCGACTGGTGGGACGATTTCAGCGATCTCGATTCGTGGAACGACCCGAATTTCGCCGACGGGGATGCCGCCTACCTCGACGACTACGACCCGAACTTCGGGTGGAAGGCCGACGACCCGCAATGGTGGCTGTACCTCCTCTTCGGGAACCCCGACACATCTTTCTTCGACGCCAACTACGGGTTCTTCCGGTTGTGGTCCGAGCCGCACCCCTTCTTGCCGCAGGGCACGGTCATGGCTGCCGCCGTCGACGATGGCGTCCATGACGCCAACACGAGCGCGTCTTACTGGGACGATACGTCCTGTCACTACTTGATGTGCCGAAGCTGGTACCCCGGCAGTCCGAACGACCCGAACGACCCCGCTCATGACTGCGGCTCGACGGGGATCTACATCCATGCGCACCCGTACGGTCAGACGGGGCTCACCTTTCTGATGAACTTCCACAACTGTGCCTACCGGACGCCCGAGCAGACCTATCATTGGGAGGAGCACCATTTCTGGAACACCCACCTCGCCACCCAGACAGGGATCGGCACGAATTGGCGGAACATCCAGCGTCTCTGGATCGACCCGAACGGCGTCCGCACGCCTTGGAGCACCGACCCCAACACCTCGGACCCCAACGATACCACCTGGCTCGAGCCGCCCGAACGCAACAACCGCATCACGAGCATCGACAACCCCAAATGGCTTGGCGTGGACCTCGACCAGTGGGAGCGGGACGGGTTCTGGATGCTGATACAGTTCGAGATCGACCCGAACTACGCCCCCGGCGACCCGAACGGCAAGTTCATCAAGGGCGCGATTTGGGGCGGCGACAAGTACGACTGGGATGGCGAGTGGTGCCTTTCGCAAGAGCTCAGCGCGCCGTACTGGAGCGGGGGCGATCCACTGTTGTTCTACCCGCCCGAGGGCAGATGCGCCATCCGGTCTCAGTCCGGTAGGTATGACATGTGGGACAACGGGTTCCCGGCGGATGTGATCTACGACGACTTCGAGGCGCGGGAGGGGATCTTCGACCCCAATGACCCGCGCGTGCTCGACCTGACCATCTCGAACTCACACATGGGCACGGTCGACATCACGCCCGACGTGCAAGATCCCAACGACCCCAATACCGCCACCAATCGGCTGTGCCGGTACACGAATGGCACCGAGATCGTGCTGATCGCCGAGCCGCTGAACGGCAAGTCGCTCAAGCACTGGGTCATCTATGATCCCAACCACCCAGGCGACGCCAACTACACGACGACGGACACCAACACGGTCCTGTACCTGACGATGGACGAGGATCGGGAGATCGTGGCGGCGTTCAAGTGCGGCGGCGGGAGCGAGTTGGTGATGCCGCTGGGGATGGTCCTGCTCGCATTGGTCGCCGGCGCGGTGGTCCGTCGGAAGGGGTAGCGGCTCACAGAGGCGTCTTCTCAACGGGCGGCCGGGGTTGAGCGCCGGCCTCCGTCTTCTTCCTCGCGTGTCGTCATCTCTTGTAGGGTGCCTTGCCCAGGAGCAGCCCCCCTTTGGCGCCGCCGCCTCGCCACAGATCCCACTTCGGGTCGGCATAGCGATCGAAGAAGGCGTGCAGTCGCTTCCGGAGATCCGCCTGGACCTCGAGGTGGGCGGGCGTGTTGTACAGGTTGCTTCGTTCGCCGGGATCTTCCTTCAGGTTGTACAGCTCGTCGGGACCTTGGCCGATCCGCTCGATGTACTTCCAGGCCTCCGTGCGGATCGCCCGCACGTTCTCGAACTCGTAGTAGACGACGTTGTCCCACGCGACCGGCCTGCCGCGCAACACCTGATCGAAGCTCCGGCCGGGGGACTCGGGTTGGGCGGGCATCTTGGCGCCCAGGCCGAGGTAGCTCAGGATCGTGGGCATCAGGTCGTAGTTGCTGACCATCAGGTCGGATCGCCGTCCGCCGGGAATGCGGCCCGGGTGACGCGCGATCAGGGGAATCGACATCGTCCAGTCGTAGGCCGTCAGCGGTCGGGTGTGGTCGCCCATGCCCCAGAACCCGCTGTGCCCGCCGGCGAGTCCCTGGTCGGCGGTGAAGATCACCAGCGTGTTGTCGTCCAGGCCCAGTCTTGTCAGCGCGGCCAGGATCTCTCCCACGCCGTCGTCAACGCAGCTGATCTCGGAGGCGTACTTCCGCATCGACGTGAGGTTGTTGATCATCTGCCGGTTGTTGTGAAGCCATTTGTGGGGCGTCTCGCGGGGGAACGACTTCAGCTCCTTGTCGGCGTAGTACGCCGCGTGACGATTCGTGGGCTTGGTGAGCACGCTCTTGCCCAGGCCGTAGGGGCCGTTATAGGCCAGGAACAGGAAGAAGGGCTTGTCCTTGCTTTGCTCGATGAACTCGATGCCGCGTTTCGTCCAGTAGTCGGTCTGATGAGACGGCTCGGTACGGATCTGGCCGTTCTCGATGATCTTCTGATTTCTGAATCCGGTGGTGTGTCCGCCCGGTTTGGTGACCCAGAACGTGAAACCCTCCTGAGGCCTGAGGTGGTCGCCGAGGTGCCACTTGCCGCTGAGCCCGCAGACATAACCCGACGCGCTGAGGATCTGCGGCAGGGAGTCGAACTCGGCGAGGGTGCTGTAGGCCTTGGGCCCGAGCATCACGTCCTTGCTGATGTACTTGTGGACGCCGTGCTGGGAGGGCATCAGCCCCGTGAGACACGTGGCCCGCGTGGGCGAGCAGACGGCGTTGTTGGCAAACGCGCGGGCAAACACGATGCCTTGCTTCGCCATCTTGTCGAGGTGGGGCGTCTTGATGTCCGGGTTGCCGTAGCAGCCCAGCGTCCAGGCGCCGTGGTTGTCGGTCATGATCAGCACCAGGTTGGGCCGATCGGATCGATTGCCCTTCCGCACGCCCCGCGCCTGAACAGACGCCGCCAGCCCGCCCACGCCCGCCGACGAAACCGCGCCCAGGAACAGTCGTCTGTTCATCGTGCTGTCCTCGTATAAGCCAATGAGGGTCGCGTCTGCCTCGACGCCTCGCAGAGGATATCATCATCCACGACTCTCCTCCAGGGTTCAACGACGTGATGAGATATCAGTCTGGACCTTGTGTCGCGCGTTGTCGAAGCGCAGCACGGCGCTTGATTTTGGGCCGCGAAACCGCTATGTATGCGGTAGCCGTTGAGGGCATGTCCCTCGACAGCGCAGGCCCCCATCGTCTAGCGGCCTAGGATATCAGGTTCTCATCCTGGAGACGGGGGTTCGAGTCCCCCTGGGGGCATCAGCATGGCGGCATGCGAGGAATTGCGGGTTCCTGCGTGCCGCTTTTTCTTGTTGTGGATGCGGGCGTCTTGCTAGTGGGTTGTCAGCAGCCCTTGCTTGGGCCGGGCTGCGTTGTGCGATGCGCGGCACGTGCGGTGTGACGAGCCACGTGAACGCGCGTCGGCGGCTGAAGGTCGTGGTGCTGTCCCACAGAATGGGGCCAAGGGCATTGTCATGAATCGACACTACGGGGCCTACCTGCCTGTGCTGGTCTGCCTGGTCGCATGTTCCTGTTCCACGGGCTTCGCGGAGCAGAAGCTGCTGCTCCGGGACAACTGGCGGCTTCAGTCGTCGGCGAAGATCGCGGCGACCGGGCAGACGCTCTCGAAGCCCGGGTTCGCTTCGGGCGATTGGCATGCCACGTCGGTGCCCAATACTGTTTTGGCCGCCCTGGTCGGCGGCGGGGTCTACCCGGATCCCTACTACGGCGACAACCTCAAGTCGATCCCCGGTTACCGCGACGGGCGATGGCTTGCGATGCGCGAGGACAGTCCGTTCTGGCCGGCCTGGTGGTATCGCACGGAGTTTGTCGTGCCCGAGGGATTCCGGGACAGGAACATCACGCTCCACCTGGACGGGATCAACTACCGGGCGAACGTGTGGCTGAACGGTAAGCAGATCGCCGACCAGGACGCCGTCATCGGCATGTTTCGGCGCTTCGAGTTCGACGTCAACGACATCATCCAGCCCGGCAAGAAGAACTGCTTGGCGGTCGAGGTCACCGGCCCGGGCCACATCCCGGACATCGACTATCGCACCAAGCAGCTCGAAGCCACGACCGGGTGGGACGATCACAACCCGCAACCCCCCGATCTCAACATGGGGATCTGGCGGGATGTCCATCTCCGCGCGACCGGCCCCGTGGCCATCCGCCATCCGTACGTGGCGACCGATCTGGATCTGCCCTCGTTGAAAGAAGCTCGCCTGACCGTCTCCGCCCGGCTCGTCAACAAGACGGCCAAGCCGGTCAGTGCCCGACTGGCCGGGGTGATCGAGAAGCGAACGTTCTCGAAGGTCGTCCAGCTCGCCGCCAATGAAACGAAAGAGGTCGCCATCGGGCCCAAAGACAGCGCGCAGTTGGTCGTCGCAAATCCCAGGCTCTGGTGGCCGCATCCGGTCGGTCCCCAGAACCTCTACGATCTGAAGCTGACGGCGACGGTCAATGATGACGTGTCCGACACCGCCAAGGTCCGTTTCGGCATCCGCGATGCGACGACGTACATCAACGACGAGGGGTGGCGGGGCTACAAGATCAACGGCAAGCGGATCCTCATTCGCGGCGGCGCGTGGATGACGTCCGACATGCTGCTGCGACTGACGCGCGAGCGGTACGACGGCCTAATCCGCTACGCCCGAGAGGCCAACCTCAACATGCTGCGGTCCGAGGGCTTCTCGATTCGTGAGACCGAGGACTTCTATGACCTCTGCGACGAATACGGCGTGATGGTCACGCAGCAGATCTTCGGCCGGAACATCCCCGACGACGACCTGGCGATCCAGTGCATCAAGGACATGCTGCTGCGCATCCGAAACCATCCGAGCCTGGTCCACTTCCTCGGTCACGACGAGACGTTCCCCACGGTCAAGCTCGACCTCGCCTATCGGCGCATGGTCGCCAAGTACCTGCCCAATCGGACGTACCAGCCCCACTCCGGCGCGTTCGAGCCGTTCCTCCGCCGCTTCACCGGCGGCACGCGAACCGGGACGCGCGAACTGTGGACCTACGCCGGTCCGTCCCAGTACTACGTGGGCAAGGAGGACGGGGCGTGGGGCTTCGCGCAGTCCGGCGGGATCGGCGGCATCATCTCGCCCATCGAGTCCATGCGCAAGATGATGCCCGTCGAGGCCCTCTGGCCGCCGTGGACCGACACCTGGTCCTTCCATACGGTCATCCAGGGCGGGCGCTACTTCGATGCCATGCTGCAGGCCCTGTCAGCGCGGTACGGCAAGCCCAGCGGCATCGAAGACTTCTGCGCCAAGGGACAATTGCTGAACTACGAATCCGCGCGCGGGATGTACGAGGCCTACGGCCGGAACAAGTACTCGGCGACCGGCATCACGACGTGGAAGTACGATGCCGCCTGGCCCGCATCGCCTACCTGGCAGTACATCGACTACTATCTCCAGGCTGGCGGTGCCTACTACGGCGCCAAGAAGGCCTGCACGCCCCTGCACGTCCAGTACTCGTACGACGACCATTCTGTCTGGGTCGTCAACAGCTTCTACAAGGCGTTCGGAGGCCTCCGCGTCTCCGCCAGGATCCTCAACCTGGACATGACCGAGAAGGCTGCTCGCACCGCGACGGTCGATGTTGCCGAGGACGGCAAGGTCCAGGCCTTCGTGCTCGAGTTGCCCGAGGGTCTGACCAAGACGTTCTTCCTGTCGCTTAGGCTCGACGACGCAGCGGGCAAGCGACTCGACGACAACGTCTACTGGTTGTCGACCGTGCCGGACATCCCGGGAACCAAAGGCCACTGGGGCCGTGAATTCTTCATCAAGCCCAAGTCCGTCGCCGACTTCACGGACCTGGCGAAGCTCCCGCCCACACGGATTGAATGCTCCTCTGAGTTCAAGGGCAAAGGCCGAGAGCAGGCCGCCCGCGTCACACTCAAGAACCCGACCGACAAGCTGGCCTTTGCGGTCCACGTTGCCGTGACGAAGGGGCCCGACGGCCCTGAGGTGACCCCCACGTTCTGGCAGGATAACTACGTCAGCCTGCTGCCGGGCGAAACGCGGACACTCACCGCCACGTTCTACACGGCCAGCCTCGACGGCGCCCGACCTTACATCAAGATCAACGGTCCGAATCTCAAGGCTTCGAGGTAGTCTTCGCTTGAAGGGCGACTGGCGTCGCACCTTTTCCCCCGTCGCCGCGACCGACCTGAATCGCCTGCACCATCGCTTCCTTGCCCTCGTGGCCCGTAAACCGGATCGCGATGACGCCGTGCACCGGGCGGACGCCGTTGAATACCAGATCGACGGCCCGGTGGACGCCGCCTGCCGTGGCGGTGATGTCCATCTTGCTGACGACCTGCTTGCCGTTGATGTGGATCGTGGTGATCGCGCGCTGTGTGGGCTTGACCTTCCGGGTCTCGGCGAATTTCAGCCGTACGTGGTAGATGCCAGGCCCCACGGTGAAGTAGGCCGCAAAGTCCCTGCCGTGTGCGGCGTATCGGTAGAGCTCCGGGTCGGGCGTGTTTGCGACGTGCAGACGTCTGCGCTTCGTCCACCAGCACGCCGCCACCGAGTCGGTCATGTGGCCCGTTCTCGTGACGAACTCGGTCGCGGGCCGCCAGGCGTTCCCGGCGGAGTCCACGTAGTCCGTTCGTCCCGCGTAGCCGAAGATCATACGTTGGGGTTCGGTCGGCCCACCGCCCTCGCCAAAGCCACTGTCGCCTGTGGCTGCGGACCACTGCACGGCATCGATGTAGACGTTGGCGGCCTGGGCGTGAGGGTTCTTCGCGCCGCGGACGACCACCTTGAGCGTGTGGCGCCCGTCGGCGAGCCCGTTGCGGTAGTACAAGACCTGTTGGGCTCTGGCTGACGGGTTCCAGCAATCGACCCCGACGAGCTGCTTGACCCCATCGACGTAGACGTCCGCCAGCCCGCCCGCCGGATCCGCTCGGCCAATCAGTCGAACCTGATTCCCCGCAAACGGGAACGTCATCGCTGCGCCTGCCGTAGAAGCGACGCGGATGGTCCCACCCGAGGCGTTGGCGTCGGTCAACTCGCGCCATTCGCCGGCGTACTCGAGGCGATCGTCCTCCGTCATTCCCTGCGGGTCGTTGCCTTCGACCACGATGGCCTGAAGACCGTCATGGCGAACGGTGACGATGTGGTCGCCGCCGGTCAGTTCCTTGACAAGATAGCCATTCGCCTTCAGGTCCCCCCGGCTAGGCAGCGTCTTGCCGTCGGCCTTGACGGACGTGGGCGCAAACGACAGACGAAGTATGTCGACCGTGCCAACCGGTGCGTCGAACGTCTTGTAGGCGATCTTCCCCTTGCCGTACACGACCGAGCTGACCACCGACGAGCTCCGCATGACGTGGTTCTCGCGATTGGCGCCCAGGACCTCCGGCAGCCAGGCCATGGCCCCCAACACGTGCTTGAGGGCCATGGGATGCGCGATCTTGAACCACCCGCCGGCGACGATCTGTCCCCCGTCGATGTTGTCTTCGACGACGCCGGTCTCGTGGCAGTCGTAGGTGGCCAGCAGGATCTGCCGGCGGGCCATCTCCCGACCCCAGGCGCTGTCGGCCATTACGCCGTATTGGGCGTAGACCATGGCGAGCTCCATCGGCCCGTACCACAGGCTGCGCCCGCAACAGCCCGACGATTCCGGGTAGGCCCATGCGCCGCTGTAGACGTCCCCGTTGGACTTCGGAGAGACGCTGGTGTGGTTCAAGAAGAGCGACAGGACGTTCCGAGCGTCGCACCGCCAGTTGGCGAATTCCTTCGGGGTGTTTATCAGGAACCGTGCGACAAACTCGGTGACGTTCTCCGCCTGCACCGGGTCCTCCCAGTCCCAGTAGTTCCGCCCCCAGACGTCATTGACCGTCCATCGGGGCAGGAGGTCGTCGCGAAGGTACGCCAGACCCGCCTGGCGGGCCTCGATGATGCTGCCATTCTTGCCGGTGACGCCCAGACGAAGCAGTTCGTCGAGGAACTCCAGCAGGAACGCCACGCCGCCGGTCTGGTGGTCCGCCCATCTGACGACTTCGGGATTGGCGTACCGGTTCCAGGGGGGGTGGTCTGGCTTGCGGCAGCGCTTCAGGGCCAATACCTCCGCCCAGTGTGTGGCGGCGTCGAGCCAGCGGGGATTCTTCGTGATCTGATACGCGCGGACGAGCGCCACCCCCACCTCCGCGACGATGTCCAACTGGATCATGCCTTGCGGGTCGCATTGGCCATAGACCTTGCCCCGCGTTGGGACGCTGATCAGGAACTCCGGCCAGGGATGATCGGCGGGGGTCTGACAGTGATCCAGCAAGACGTCGGACAGCAGCGTCATGTGCGCGATGGCGGCCGGATCTCCGGTGTATCGGTAGTAGTCCACCAGACCGGACAGGACGTAGGCCGCCCGCTGCCCGAGATCTCCATTGTGCCAGTCCTTAATCGCCGGGACGGTGATCGTTCCATCGGACGCGATCCGCCAGTGACCGTTGAAGACGTACTCGGGAACGGCGGCGACGGCCTTCTTCTTGTCGGTCCAGGGATACCGCTTGAGCGTCTCGGCGGCGATGCGGACGCGGAAGTCGCATTGGCCATTCTGCCCCTTATACCACGGCGCGATCACGCCGTGCTTGTCCTCGACGATCGGATACGCGTAGTACCGCCTCTGGCCAGCCGCCGCATGGACAGGTTGACCCAAGTGAAGCGACAGCAGCACCGCGCCCCCCCCAACAAGTCGACGCCAGCCGAATGTGAAGGAATCCATGTTCATTGCCTCCTTCTGTAGACGCGGTCGACCCCCCCGGTCTGACCAGGGCACGTCGGTGTCACAAGCACCCGCCTGCGGATCTTACGCTGTCAGAGCGCCAGAGTCACAGCGTCTTTGTGAGGATGGGCATCTGGAGGCGGCGCCAGCCAATGGCCAGAGGTCCCCAGGCCGATGGACACGACGCTCGCCATGCTGGAGAATGGCGCGGACGCGAGCGTGTTTGCTGCACGCCTGCGACAGGACTTGGGAGTTATTGGCATGAGGGAGCGATGTCTATGAAAGCATCCACCACGACTTCGCGACGGCAGTTCCTGCGACGGGCGGCCGGGACGCTCGGCGCCGCGGTGTCCTTCCCTTCGGTGATCCCTGCGTCTGCGCTGGGAAAAGGGGGGTTCACGGCGCCCAGCGAACGGATCACGATGGGCTTCATCGGGGTCGGCGGTCAGGGAGGGGGGCATCTGGTCGGCAAGGCGTGGACCTACCTCAAGGGAGGCTACGTCGCCCGGGACGATGTCCAGGTGTTGGCGGTGTGCGACGCCTGGCGAAGCCGTCGCGAGCAGGCCTGCAAGACGGTCGACGACACCTACGCCGGCAAGTATGGGAAGGGGACCTACGCCGCCTGCAAGCCGTACACCGACTTTCGCGAGTTGCTGGCCCGTGACGACATCGACGCGGTGCTGATCGGAACGCCGATCCATTGGCATGGCGTCATGACGGTCATGGCCGCCCAGGCCGGCAAAGACATCTACTGCGAGAAGCCCACGGCCATCACCATCCGCGAGAGCCAGGCGATGCTGTCGGCCGTCCGGCGATACGGACGCGTCTTCCAGGCCGGCACGCAGCAGCGATCGGAGTACGGCGGCAAGTTCCGCATCGCCTGCGAGTTGATCCGCGCCGGCAGGATCGGGAAGGTCAAGGAGGTCTACGCCTACCGTCCGGGAGGGACGTTTGCCTGGCACCGATTCGGACCGCCCAAGCGCGTCCCCGACGGTCTCGCTTGGGACCTGTACCTCGGACCGGCCCCGTACGCTCCCTACGCAGGCGTCGCCCACGGCCACATGTTCTGCGGTATCGGCGACATCAACTGGGCCCCGCACCACTACGACTTCATCCAGTGGGTGCTCGATGCGGACAAGTCCGGTCCGGTCGAGCTCTGGATCGAGGGCGGCGTGCTCCGGTATCGCTATGCCAACGGCGTGATCGTCCACGGCTGTCCGTATCCGGGCAGCTCCGTCGGCAACGAGGGTGGGGCGCGGTTCGTGGGCACCGACGGGTGGATCGCCGTGGACCGCCGGAGTCTGATCGCACACGATCCCGAGATGGTCAGCCCCCCGATCGCACCGGCCAACGTAGACGTCTACCGCAGCGACAGCCACTCGATCAACTTCCTCGAGTGTGTTCGCACCCGCAAGCGCACGATCTGCGACATCGCGTCGACCCATCGGGCCGCCAGCGCGGTGCTGCTCGGCGGGATCGCCCTGCAGGTCAAGCGTCGACTCAAGTGGGATCCGCAGCAAGAGCGTTTCGTGGGGGATGAAGAAGCGAACCGACTGCTCTCGGCGGCGTTCCGCCCGCCCTGGCTGGTTTGAAGGAGGTCGCACCGTGAAGAGACTCTCAATCGCACTCCTGATGGCGTCCTTGCTGGGCGTTCCGTCGGTTCTGGCGGATTCAGGCACCGAAGCGCAGGCCATCAAGGCACTTCAGTCGAGTGCCATCCCCGCCGAGAAAGAGGCGGCATGCCGGCAGTTGAAACGCATCGGCACGGCCAAGGCGGTTCCCGCGCTCGTGTCCCTCCTCTCCGATGACCTCCTGGCCCAGTGGGCGCTTGATGTCCTCGTGACCATGCCGTGTCCCGAGGCGGGCGAGGCGCTGCGTGCCGCGCTGCGGACAACCGTCCGAAAGCCCAGAGTCGGCGTCGTCCACGCCCTCGGCGAACGGCGGGACCGCCAGGCGTTGCCCGAGCTGATTCGACTGATGAGCGACGCCGACGTGCTGCTCGCGTCGTCTGCCGCCACAGCGGTCAGCAAGATCGGCGGCGCCGATGCGATTGATGCGCTCAAGAAAGCGAAAGCAGCGGCGGCGGCACCGGTCCGCGCTGCCATCGCTGATGCGCTGTTGGCCTGTGCAAAAGGCCTGCTGGCCGGCGGCGATGCCACAGCGGCGTTGGCCCTGTACAGGGAGGTCTATGGCTCGAAGGAAGCCGAACGTTTCCGTGTGGCCGCCTATCGCGGGATCGTTCTGTCGTCGGGCGACCGTGCGGTGTCGTTGGTGGTCGGCGCCCTGAGGGGCGGCGACAGGGCGGCGAAGCTCGCGTCGATCCAGCTGGTTCCCGAGCTTGCGGGCGAGAACGCCACCGCGGCCTTCGCGGGGCTGCTGGCCGGAGCGGCGCCGAAGATACAGGTGGCGCTGCTCGATGCCTTGTCGCTGCGGGGGGATCCTGCCGCCGCGGCGGCCGTGCGGGCCGCCGTGCGAAGCCCCGATCGGCTCGTCCGCATCGCGGCGCTCAAGGCGTTGATGGAACTCGGGGACGCCTCGCACGTGCCGCTGTTGGCGGAGTGTGCCGTGTCCGGAACGGACGCGGAGCGCGCGGCGGCCCGGTATTCGCTCGTGAATCTGCGACGCGGCGACGTGCACGGGGCCATGCTGTCGCTGATCGACAAGGCGCGTCCCGAGGTCCAGGGCAAGGTCCTCGCCGTGCTCGGGAGCCGCGGCGAGCGCGCGGCAGTCCCGGCATTGTTGAAGCTGGCTGCGGCCGACAAGGAGCCGGTTAACGTCGCGGCGATCAGCGCGCTGCGGAAGCTGGCAGGTGCACCACACGCCGAGGCGCTGCTCGGCCTGATCGTTCGTGCGAGCTCTGACTCGGTGCGTGAGGCGGCGCTGTCGACGTTCGTCACGGTCGGCGCCCGCTGCGAACAGCGGGAGGACTTCGTTCGACGTGCATTGGCGGCGATGCAGGGGGCAGAGGTCGCGGTTCGCTGTGCCCTGTTGAAGGCCGCCGGACAGCTCGGGGGCCCGGGTGTGCTGGACGCCCTGCGCGCCGGGGCCAGAGATGCCAGCCCGCAGATTCGTGGTGTGGCCATCCGCACGATGGCCGATCACGCCGGCGTCAAGGCGCTTCCGGATCTCCTAGCTTTCGCCCGCGAGGCGTCCGACAAGGACCAGCAAGCTTCGGCGCTGCAGGGCTACTGGCGCCTGGTCGGGCTGATGAAGATCGGCACGCCCGAGCAGCACCTGAAGCGGGTCCGAGACGGCCTGGCCGCCGGCAAGCAGCCAGATGCGAAGCGCCGGGCGCTTGCCGAGCTCGCCAAGATTCCCCTTCCCGAGGCCATGGAGATGGCGCAACAGGCCCGCGGCGACGATGCGGTCAAGGCGGACGCCGAGTCGGCCTGCTACCAGATCGCGACGCGTCTGATCTACTCGCACCGTCCGGCCGTGGAAACCACGTTGCGTCGCCTGACGCAGGGAGCGGGCAGCGAGGCCGTTCGCAACAACGCCAAGGCCTTCCTTGCGTCCTTGGAGAAGCACGCGGACTTCGTCGTTCCGTGGCTGGTCGCCGGCCCGTACCGCCAGAAGGGCAAGGAGGCGCAAGGCCTCTTCGGCGTCGTGTTCCCCCCGGAGAAGCCGGGCGCCCCTGGCGTGACGTGGCGCGTTCTGCCCGCCCCGCCGGAGCCGCCCAAGTTCTGGCAGGCGATCCTGGACGGTGTCGTGGGCGGCAACCACTGCGTGGTCTATGCCAAGACGAAGGTCTTCTGCCCCAAAGCGCAGCCCGTCTCGTTGGAGATCGGCAGTGACGACGGCATCAAGCTCTGGATCAACGGCCAACTCGTCCACGCCAACAACGCCGTCCGCGGCATGACCCCCGCCCAAGACAAGGCCAAGGCCAACCTGAAGCAAGGCTGGAACGACTTCGTGGCCAAGATCACACAGCACACCGCAGGCTGCGGCCTGGTCATCCGAATTACCGCCGCGAACGGTTCGCGCATCGACGGGCTGCGATGCGATCCGAAGGGCGAGTAGGGCGCGCCACGAGCACGGCGACTCACACGAAAAAGTAGAATGTCCCCTTTTCCGCCCGGTCGGTACGAGGTCGCGTGCCTCGGATGCCAGAGCCGTGGGGTTGGCCCTGCGGACCCACCGGGTGCGTGACATATCTGGCGGGTCGCATTCGGGCCCCTCGGGGCCGAAGGTCCGTGGGTCCTTGCCCCTGCCTGTGTTTGCCTTCGCTTCGCCACTCGGCCTAGACTGTCATGCGTCCTGACGCTGGCGGCGGTCGCCGGTAGGATAGTGGGGATCGCGAGCCTGACTTGGGGCTGGGGCCGCCGTAGCGGCAGATCGTGTGCCGAAAGAGGAGAACGCCCATGTGCCAACGACATGTCCATGGCGCTTGTGCCGGTTGCGGATCGGCCCTCACGCGACGCCGATTCCTCCAGGGCGTCGGGGCCACCGCGGCGGGGGCGGTCGGTCTGACCTCCGCGCCGAGCGCGGCTGACGAGGTCCGTGGCGGCAAGGTCCGCGTTGCCGCGGTCTTCCTGGAGAACACGAAGATCCGGGAGAGCTGGCCGTATCCGGCGTTCGATGCGAAGGGGCGCCAACGGGAGATCCTCGCGGCGCTGAGGAAGGGCTGCCCGCAGATCGAGTTCGTCCCGGTGACCGTCGAGCAACCCGCCGAGGTGACGAAGGCGGCCACCCTGAAGGACCAGGTCGACGGCTATCTGGTCTACGTCCTGACGCTCTCCTGGGCGCTGCGTAAGCCGCTCGTCGAGATCGGCCGGTACGGCAAGCCGATGATCGTGGCCGATGAGTTCCTCGGCGGATGTGGCGTGTTCCTGACGGGCTTTAGCGAGCTGTGCGGTCTCGGCCTCCCCGCGGCCGGCGTTTCCACAACGCGGATGGCCGACCTGGTCGCGGTGGTCCGCCAGTTCGCCGACGTCCGCAAGCCCGGCACGACGCCAGCCTCGTTCGCCCAAAAGTGCGAGCAGGTCTACCGCCAGACGTTCCCGAAGGTCGGCGAACTGAAGTGCCTGGACGATCCTGTCTCGCTGACCGGCATCGGCGAGTGCGTCAAGCGGTTCAAGGCGTCGCGGTTTCTGATCGTCGGTCGGGGCAAGCCAGGACAGCGGCAGGACTTCCTCGGCGCCCAAGGGATCTACGTCGGCTTCGAGGAACTCAAGGCGTTCTACGACAAGGCCGATCGCGACCGCGCCGGCGAGTGGGCCACCCGCTGGTCCCGACAGGCCCAGCGCGTCGTCGAGCCGAAGCCCGAGCCGATCCGCAAGGCCGGCGCCGTCTACCTGGCCACGCTCGAGTTGCTCGGCAAGTACGGCTGCGACAGCGTCACGATGAACTGCCTGGGCGGCTTCAACGCGGGTGAGCTGCCGGCCTACCCTTGCCTCGGGTTCATGCAGATCCTCGACGAGGGCGGACAGGGCGTCTGCGAGGCCATGCCCGACGACACACTGAGCATGCTGATGGCCCGGATCCTCACCGGCCGACCGGGCTACGTGTCCGACCCCGCGCTGGACACGTCGAAGAACCAGATCGTCTACGCCCACTGCGTGGCCACGACGAAGCCCTTCGGCCCGAAGGGGGCGTCGAACGCGTACCGCATCCGCACGCTGCACAATCGCGATCCGAGGGGCACGTGCGTCGAGTCGCTGCTGCCGGGTGGCTATATGACGACGTCGTTCCGCACGAACTTCCGCCACAAGAAGATGATCATCCACCAGGCCAAGGCCGTCGGCGCGCTCGATAGCGAGCGCGGCTGCCGCACCAAGCTCATCGGCGAGGTCCGCGGCGACATCGGCAACCTGTTCGACCAATGGGCCCTCTTCGGCTGGCACCGCGTCACCGTCTACGGCGACGTCAAGGCCCCCCTGATCGAGTTCGGCAAGGCGCTGGGGTTGGAGGTCGTCGAAGAGGCGTAGCATGCTTACGTGCTGCCGGCCCTGTGGCCGCAGGCGGGGGCACCAGACCCCAGAGGGTTAGGGGGCCAGCGTCCCACCCCTGCATCAGAGAGCCTGAAACCTACGTTCTCGCCATTGCGGATGCATGCTCTTCCTGGTAATCTATGCCCGCCCGAGCTTGTTCGGTGGGGTTACGCGGCGTAGGGAGTGTCGGCATCGCGGGAAGCGGATGAGGACGTGAGGTCGGGGTTAGAGGGGATGGGTTCGTCGTGCTGCCTTGCTCGCCGTCGTCCGCGGAATTTCTGACTGGGCCTCGAGGACGTGCGGGGTGCCGTCGGGCAAACTCACGTAGTGAGTCTAGGTGGGGAGTGCCTGCGGTGCCGGGCGGATACGCTGTGATGTGTGTGGGGTCGTAGACTTGTGGTGCAGGAACCACAACCAGGACGTAGGTGGGTAATCTCTCCGAAGGGGAACTCACATGGCGAAAGCTGTTGGCTGCAAATTCTGCGGCGGGTCTGGCGATGACCGCTACCGTAGTGATGTGTGCCGAGCGTGTGGGGGGTCAGGTACGATCGTCATCGCGTACGACAATCCTGTGACGTGCAACTTCTGTCGAGGCACCGGTGACGATCGATACAAGAGTGATGCTTGCCGCGCCTGTGGCGGCGCTGGTGTGATCCCGCCGGGCGTCCAGACTTTGTGACGACGTGGCGGTAGGTGGGCAGAACGCACAGGGAGAGGACCCGGGAGCTGAGTGGAGTGGGGTGCGCGGGTGTCAGGGCGTAAGGCTTGAGCTTCACCCCTGCGAGGACCGCACCTACGGGACGACACGGGCGATCCTCGTTCGTTGCCCCTTGCGAGAGCCCATGTGTGCTGTCACGCTTAGGGCTGAGGGAGACGGGCCCTCGATGGTGGACCTGGCATCTCGGTGCCAGACAGGCATCGCGTCGCCGAGGATTACCGCAACTGCCATTAGCCTTGCGCCACTACGAACTGCGACGCTGGACCGAGACCGCAGACGGTTGCGGACCTGGGCGGATACGACGGGCGGTCGGTTCAGAATGTGCGGCGTTATACGTTGTCAGCTCGGGCGTGCTCGGAGGGCGGCTAGTGATCCTTCTGTCGCGCATTGAAATCGAGGGCTTTCGCTCAATTCGAGAGGCAGCCATCGAGAACTTCGGCAACTTGACGGTGTTCGCGGGCCTGAACAACTCCGGGAAGTCTAACGTCCTACGTGCCCTCAACGCATTCTTCAATGCCGAAACTGATCCGGGCCAGCCGCTTGACATCGACCAAGATTACTACCGCCCTGATTTGGGGAAGAAGAAGCGCAAGCGCATCCGTGTCGCTGTCACATTCTTTCTTCCGAGGGAGTTCAAGTTTCGCGCCCGTCTTGAGCCGGTAGAAGAGCTTCTTGGTGCAGGAAAATTCACCATCAGCAAGGAGTGGATTCGCGGCAGATTCCTGCCGTCATACTACCTTAATGGCAACACGCTTGGCTACGACGATCAGCAGAAGGTTGACCAGTTCCTCGGGCTCATCAAATTCCGTTACATCCCCAATCGCGTCTTGCCTACGGAACTGATAAGAGACGAACACCAGAGCCTGCGCGATGTGCTAGTTCGTCGACTCGCCCGGAGGGCAAAGCGCGACCAGGTAGCCTTCGACGCAATACAGGAAGCCTCTGACAAGCTGATCCAATCTCTCGCCCAACGGTTTGAGCAAGCCTGTCCAGGTCAGGGGAACGTTGCCCTCGCAACCCCCACGTCATGGCACGATATGGCCTTCACGTTCGGCTACCGGCTCGCGAGAGGTGGCGTTGAGATCGATGACGCTGCACAAGGCTCTGGCATCCAAAGCTTGCTTATGCTCGAGACTCTCTATCTGATCGATCGTGACTACTTCCAGCAGTTCGGTTGGCGTCAGGCTGCCGTGTGGGGAGTTGAAGAGCCAGAGTCCTCGCTGCATTCCTCGCTCGAAGCTCGCGTTGCTGCCTACCTGAGCAGCATCTCCACTGATCGGGGCAGTCGACTTCAGATTCTCTGTACGAGCCATTCGGATCTCATGATCCAGTATTCAGATCAACCCATCATCACTGAGCAGCGGGAGGGCGAAAGCGTCTTCGATTGCGGATCCTCAACGCGCGACGCCCTGCAGAGACTGTCTCGCGAGGGCGTTTCCCGCTGGGTTCATCCGCTTCTCTTCTATCCTCTGGACCCCGTCATTCTTGTCGAAGGGAAGTACGATTGCCAATACCTCGAGCAAGCCCTGCGACTTATCAAGCATTCCCGTCGCGTTCGGGTCACCTACCTTGAAGAACTGGGGGTCCCAGGTGCCAGCGGAGGGGTCCCGCACCTTCAACGATACATAAAGGACAACCGTGATGTGATTCGGGCCTGACCCGAGGGCGCACCTGTCATTGTGGTCCTGGATTGGGATTCGCAGAGTAAGCTCCAGACCTTCGCGAACCTTGTGAAACCCCCGGACGGGTACAAGGCCCTGGTTTGGCCGAAGGACGCTTTCAATCCGCGGCTCGGCGCAGCGTTCAAGGGCATCGAGCGGGTGTACTCCGACCGGATCGTCAATAGGGCAATCAAGGCAGGCGCTAGCATAGCTAAACGGAAGGACAAGGTCCTTGTCGTGCACAGCGACGACTACGGCGAAGTCAAGAGGAACCTGGCAAGGATCGTCAAGGAAGGACTGAGACCGAAGGACCTGGAGCGTAGCCGTACCTTCATTGAGAGAGTGCTTAGGGTAGCAGGGGCAAAGGCTTGATGTCCAAGGAACGCAAGCACCTGGGCCAAAAGGAAAAGGGGACATTCTACTTTTTCTGGAGTCCTGGCCGAGCGCTGACCGAGGAAACCGCGCGCATGGTCGGTAAGAGCTCTGGGCGTGGGCGATTGTGGAGAAACAAGAAGTTCCCCCCTTTTCAGCCCAGTATCCGCCGTTTCAGCGGGGTGCTATGCGGTTCGGAAACGGGTGTACCGCACCTTATGCGGGTCAATCTAATCACTGTTGGGGCGGGAACAGGAGAACACGATGAAGGATGGAAAACCTGTAGCGTTCGTCAGCCGCCGATTCGTGCCCGACACAGTGGTTGACGCCATATGCAAGAACCTTGCGCCAGACATTGACTGCCAACCTGCCACCGATCTCAAGCTCCGACCGATCCCACAATACATACTCCAGAGAATAAAAGACTCAGACCTTGTTATCGCGGTCATAACGAAAGAAGGAGATTCGTGTTGGATTCAGAATGAACTTGGCATGGCCTTCGCCTTGGACAAACCCATTCTCGTGTTCTACGAGGAGGGCGTTGCGACGGACGGCTTTGCCCCCATGGTTACCGAGTATGTGAGCTTCCGCAGACAGGACATGGCCAGCATAATAAACGATAAGACGCGATTGATTAATGGTATTCAGGGCGCTGTTGCTGAAAACCGGTTGAAGCAACGAGAGCTAAACGCTTTCGCCGAGCAGCGGAACCTAGGAGTTGTCGGGGTCTACCCAGATCGAAAGGACGCCTTCCTGCACTTCCGCGACCCATGGGACAACGAGCAGGACAGGATCCATATTGTGGCCTCCACCCTAGAAGGCTTCCGGAAGTTCGTCGGGGACGCCGGGCACGAGTTGCTTGAAACGAAACTTGCGAACCGTTGCAAGGTCGACGTCCTCCTCACTCACCCCGATTTTCTGAAGTTCCGCGCAGAGAACGAGAATGTGCAAGAGTCGTGGATTCGAGGCCAACTTCAGCAGACGCTCGATCAACTCAAGTCGCTGAATAGGATTGCACCAGGTGGGCTTAAGGTGCGGCGCTTCGCTGCCGCCCCAACCTGTTTCGCTGTCATCACGAGCGATCACATGCTCTTGAACCCCTACCCCTACATGAGGACAGCCTACTCCTGCTTTGCATTGGTCGTTAGGAGCACGACAAAGCGTGACGACGTGTACCATGTGTACCACGACTACCACTTCCAACGTGCATGGGACCGAGCCCAGAAGATCAAGTTGACTTCGCGGCGCAGTCCCCAGAAGAAGACGGCCCCAACCAAGGCATCCAGCGTACCCCGCAAGGTGCGCGGACGCGCCTCGCGGCGCCGCTGATGCCATACGGTTGATAGTTGCCAGGGCCCACAAAAGACCAACCGCCCCAACGCGGCGGAGGAGGCTGTGGAGCGAGCGATGGCGTGTTGAGCCGTTTGCGACGGACGACGTTTGTGAGATCAGGCAACAGGTCGTTCCTATGCCCCTGCCGGGGCTGAACGGTTCTGGGCGCTTGGTACCACGGGTTTTTGTCCGCCTTCGGCGGACGCCACCCGTGGCTACGGTCCTTGGCCCCGACGGGGCCGACAGATCGCTGCTGGTGTGTGTGCCATCTCCGTTCAATCCGTGCCTCGATTCCTTGGTTGCACCCAACCCAACGGCATGCGGCATGCTGACGTGGCCTGGTGAATTCCTTTGAGGTATATGTGGGGACCAGCGAACTGCCAGCGCGAGCTGGCCGGGAGATTGCTCGCCGCCTCGAGGCGTAAGAGGCGGTCGTGAAGCGGGGGGCTGCTGTGAAGAGGCGAAGATGGCGGGGCATCAGCAGAGCGCTGCCTTTCGAACCATGCTAGCAGCATTCTGGCTTTGCCTTGCAGGCTCTGTCGGTGTGGTGCCTGCGCAGGTGGCGCGGGAGTTCCGGTCCCTGCGGGGAGCGATTGCTGACTTGAGCCAGACGTTTGGGCAGCGGTATCCGCGCGGGCAGGCCTACCTGACGCGTTTGGATGTCCTGGAAGCGGCCGCCAAGCGGGGGGATCCTTCCGCATCCGACCGATTCGGGCAACTCAAACACGAGGCGCTGCTTGCCAATCCGTTGTTGGACTTCGATCGGCTACTCGTGGTGAAGCGACGGATTCCGACGTCCGGCCCCTCGGCCAAGCACCGTCGACACTGGAGCTCACGGAAGGCCGGGACGGAACTGGGGTTTCCCTCGAACCATGAATGCAACTCCTCCCTGCCGCGGGATGGCTATGACAACGAGATCGCCGTCCTCTCTCCCGTCGATCCCGACAGTCGGCTCGAAACGTTGTACCGCCCAGCAGACGGCCGATACGTCGGCGAGATCGACCTGCACTGGAACGGCGAGCGCCTGCTGTTCACCCAGTCGGATCGCGAGAACTGGAAAATCTGGGAGATCCGGGCCGACGGGTCGGGACTGCGGCAGGTGTCTCGGACGCCGTCGGATGTCGACTGCTTCGATGCCTGCTACCTGCCGGACGGCCGGATCGTCTTCGGCTCGACGGCTTCCTTCCAGTCGGTTCCCTGCTGGCACGGTCGGAAGTGGGTCAGCAATCTGTACCTGATGAACGGGGACGGCTCGGGGGTCCGGCAGCTCTGCTTCGATCAGGATCACGACTTCCACCCGTGCGTCCTGGCGAGCGGCCAGGTCCTCTACCATCGTTGGGACTACACGGGGATCAACCACATCTTCATGCGGCAGCTGATGGTGATGAACCCCGATGGGACCGGCCAGCGGGTCGTTTACGGAAGCAACTCCTGGTTTCCCAACGCGCTGTACTTCCCGCGACCGCTGCCCGACCGCCCGGGCGAGCTTGTGTGCATCCTTTCGGGGTACCACGGCACGCATCGCATGGGTCAACTCGTGCTGGTCGACACCAACCGAGGGTGGTACGAGGCCGACGGGTTGGTCCGCCGGATCTCCGGCCGCGGGGACGCGATCACCCCGATCGTCAAGGACAATCTCGTCGACGACGACTGGCCCAAGTTCTTGCATCCGTTTCCGCTGGGCGACAAGTACTTCCTGGTCGCTTGCCTTCCGGACCCGAAGGCGAATTGGGGCATCTACCTCACCGATGTGTTCGACAACCTCGTGCTGTTGCGCGAGGAGCCGGGCTTCGCGCTTCTCGAACCGATCCCGTTGACGCCAACCCCCAGGCCGCCGGCGATCGCCGATCGCGTGGACCCGCGCCGCGACGACGCGGTGGTGTATCTTCACAACGTCTACATCGGACCGGGTCTGACGGGCGTGCCCCGCGGTACGGTGAAGCGACTCCGGGTCATCGCCTATCACTTCGGCTACCGCGGTCTGGCCGGTCCAGACAAGATCGGCTTCGGCGGGCCGTGGGAGGTCATGCGGATCGTCGGCACGGTGCCCGTGGAGCAGGACGGGTCGGCGATCTTCCGCGTGCCGGCCAACACGCCGATCGCCGTCCAGCCGCTCGACGGCGAAGGCAAGGCCGTCCAACTGATGCGGAGCTGGTTCACCGCCATGCCGGGCGAGGAGCTGTCGTGCGTCGGCTGTCACGAGACCCCGGCCGAGACGCCTGCCGGACAGGCCGCCACGGCTGCGCTGCTTGCGCCGCGCGACATCACGCCCTGGTACGGCCCGCCGAGGGGGTTCAGTTTCGCTCGCGAGGTGCAACCGGTGTTGGATCGGTACTGCGTCGGCTGTCACGACGGTCGGCGCGAGGCCAGACCCGATCTGCGCTCGACGGATCGCGTGCTTGACTACCGGGGCAGGGCCATCTCCAAACTGGGGACGGATCGGCTGCACCCGAGCATGCAGGCGGACACGCAGGGGATCCTTAGGTACACGCCGGCCTACGAAGCCCTGCTCGGCTACATCCGTCGCGTGGGCATCGAAGACGACGTGAGCCTGCTCGTGCCCGGCGAGTACCACGCCGACACGAGCGAGCTCGTACAGATGCTCCGCAAAGGGCATCAAGGTGTGCGGTTGGATGCCGAGGCATGGGACCGGCTTGTCACGTGGATCGACCTGAACGCGCCATGCCACGGTACGTGGGGCGAGGTCTACCCCATCCCCGACGGCGCACACAAGCGACGGATGGACCTGCGCAGGCGATACGGTGGGCCAACAGAAGACCCGGAAGTGATCCCCAATGCGTCTCGCGCGTCTCGGGAACCCATCAAGCCGATACCCCTGCCGAAATCGGCGGCCGTCACGGCTGACGGCTGGCCTTTCGATGCGACCGAGGCGCGGAAACGCCAGGCTGCGGTGGGCCCGTGGCGGAGGGTCATCGAGCTTGGCGAAGGCGTGACGATGCAGCTCGTCCGCATCCCGGCGGGGGAGTTTGTCATGGGGGCTGCCGACGGCGAGCCGGACGAGCGGCCGCTCACGCAGGTCCGGATCCGCGAGCCGTTCTGGATCGGTGCGTGCGAGGTTACTAACGAGCAGTTCCGGCGGTTCGATCCCAGCCACGACTGCCGGTACTACGCGAAGCGTCATGCACGGAGTGACGACCAGGGCCTGTGGCTGAACGGGCCGAAACAACCCGTCGTGCGTGTCTCGTGGCGGCAGGCCAGGGCGTTCTGTGATTGGCTGTCCAGGCAAGTCGGCATGCGGTTCGCCCTTCCCACCGAGGCCCAGTGGGAGTACGCGTGTCGGGCGGGCACGGCGGGTCCGGTGTCCTACGGCGACCTCGACGCGGACTTCTCTGCATGGGCCAACCTTGCGGATCGATCGTTTGGCGTGGGACTGGTCCGCGACGGCAAGCAGGTGACCGGGGGCCTGGAGCATCTGGTCCTGGAGGGGGCGTCGCTGGCCGACCGTCGTTTCTGCGACAAGGCCGTCGTCACCGCGGCGGTCGGCAGCTACCGTCCGAATGCCTGGGGACTCCATGACATGCACGGCAACGCCGCCGAGTGGACGCTGACGACCTACCGATCGTACCCGTATCGCGAAGACGACGGCCGCAACGATGCAACGTCCCACGGCCGAAAGGTCATCCGCGGCGGATCGTTCTTCGACCGCCCCTCACGTTCCCGCAGCGCGTTTCGCCTCGACTACCCTGCCTGGCAGCGCGTCTTCAACGTCGGCTTCCGCGTCGCGTCGGAAAAAGGGGACATTCTACTTTTTCGGCGCCCTGACCGAACGGTAATCGAGGGAGCCGCGTGCGTGGTCGGGAAGAGCCCTGGGCGTGGGGGGGGCGCAAAAAAGTAGAATGTCCCCTTTTTTACGGTATGACCGGCAACACGATATGCGAGGGGTGCTTCGCGTCGTGGTAGATCGTGTTGGTGGCGACGATCGTGCGGCGGTGCTCGTTGAGCGGCTCGCCGGTGTTGGGGTTGACGTCGAATCGCGGGAAATTGCTGCTCGAGATATCGAGGCGGATGCGATGCCCCTTCGCGAAGACGTTGGACGTGGGATAGAGCTTGATCGTAAACGGGTAGATGGTGCCCGGTTTCATGAGCGTCTCTTTCTCGAGCGAGTCGCGGAAGCGGGCCCGGATGATGCCGTCTGCGATGTTCAGGTCGAAGCCGCCGGCGAAGTCGGCGCTTGGGGGGCAAACGTCGATCAGCTTGGCGGTGAAGTCGGTGTCGACCGCCGACGAGGACGCCCAGAGCTTCACCGTGATCTCACCGGTCACTTCCATGTCCGCTTCGAGCGGCTCGGATTCGAACACCAGCACGTCGTTGCGGGCCGACAGCGGAATCGGCTCCTGCATGTTCCAGACGTGTTTGCCGCCGCGTTGGTCCCAGGCCCCTTGGAGCATGATGCCCGTGCCCGACGAGATGTTCCCGCCGATGGTCGGCACGGGGTTCCGCGGATCGAACTGAAACGCCGTTGACGCGCGCTTCTCAGCGGGCGGGCCCGTCGACAGCCCGCCGCCGCGGTGCAGATGGAGCTTGGTGTAGCGCGTGCGGGCCAGCGGCCACTCGTTCTCGTTCCGCCAGTACCCGCCGTGGTTCAGTTTGCCGTCGGGTGTCTTTCGACCGTCGCCGGTGCCCATGACGAAGATGCGGACCTTCGTGGCGAACGGGTCCTCCTTGCCCACCGTGTTGTCGATCCCCTTGAGCCAATGGTCGTACCACTCGAGCCGCCAGGCGAGGGGGTCGGGGATGGCGGCCTCCTTGCCGAAACTCACCTGGCCATGAGCATGGCGCCCCTGCAGGCCGTGGATCCAGGGCCCCATGATCAGATACACCGGGCTCTTAAGCTGCTTGCTCAGGACCACGTAGTTGGCGGTCGTGTTGCTGCCCCACGAATCGTACCAGCCGCCGACGAGGTACACGGGGATGTCCTTGTACGTCTCGGCGTGATCGATGATGTTGTTCTGCTTCCAGAAGTCGTCGTTGGCCCCGTGCTTCATGGCCTCGACAAGCCAGTCTTCGTATTCGGGGATGAGCTTGAGCGGCGTGGTGCCGCGTCGCGTCGGCAGATTCAGCAGGTAGTGGATTCGGTTGTCCGACATCTCCTTCAGAATGGCGGCCGTCGCGGGATCGCGCGACTGTCGTGAGCCTCGCGGCCCGGTACCGTAGAAGATCCAGTTCCAGAACCGCAGCTCGAACGCCCCGCCGTTCCGCATGCTGGCGTAGCCGAGGTTGGACATCGCGTCGACGGGAATGACGGTCTTGAGCTCGGGGGGCTTGGTCATGGCCACCGCGTGTTGGGTCCCGCCGACGTAGGACGTGCCGATCATGCCGATCTGCCCGTCCGACCAGGGCTGCTTACCGATCCACGCGGCCGTGTCGTACCCGTCCGGGCCGTCGTCGGTGAGCATGTGCCAGACGCCCTCGGACTTGTACCGCCCCCGCGTGTCTTGGGCGACAAAGACGTACCCCCGAGCCGCGAAGTACATCGCGCTTCCCTTCGAGCCGTCCTTGTTGTACGGCCTGCGCTCGAGGATCGTCGGGAACCTGGCCCGGATGGCGGCGCCGTCCTTGCTTGGCAGATAGAGGTCCGTCGCCAGCTTCACGCCGTCGCGCATCGGAACCATCACGTCCCGCTTGACGGCGACGCCGTACTCGGCCTGGCGGCCCTGCGCCGACGTCCCGGCGCCGACAACCACAAGGGCAGCCAAACAGGCGACACGCGCTCTGGATCTGGTATCCATGATCATCCAAGACGCTCCTTCTGAGATCTTGTTGACTGTCTCCGCACGCCGCGAAGGGCCCTCATTGAAATCCTCTCTGTGTCCGAGGATCCCCTCTCTGGGTGCGGTTGTGGCCCGGGCTGAGGTCCGCACATGCCCGGCAAGCTGGCAGTCCTCGGACGGCTTGGGCAGCGGCGAATCGCACAGATGATCGCGCGTCCGAAACCGGTCACTTCAGTTCCGAGAACATCTCCAGCAGGTTGTTGGTAATCTTCCTGGAGGCCTGCACCTCGACCTTGCTCGTACCGAGCCACGTTTCGTAGCCGCCCAGTTCGTGCTGTTCGGGGGTGGGCAGGTAGCCGTAGCCGCCGTTGGCCAGTTCCATGGTGAAGGTGGGCTTGAGGGGGCTGCGGGCTTTCAACTCCAGGCCCGTTTCGGTGAAGGTCTCAAAGGGAATCCCCGTGATGCCCAACTCACCGATCCGGACGGCCTGCAGGATGATGCGGACCGTGTCGGGCGACTCCTGCAGCTGGATCGCTCTGAGGGCATACGCTCGCTCATGGGGGAACCTGTCGGGTCGTTTCGGTTCGGATAGCAGCTTCTTGCAGCGGGCGAGCTGTTCGGGCGTGGGCTTGCGGATGGCCAACTCCAGTTCCCGCTGCCGCATTCCCAGCGGGACCCAGTCGTGCCAGGTGAGATTCTGGTATTGCCGATGGACGGCCTCGGCGCAGCGATGGGCGACGAAGCGCATCTGCTCGTAATGCTTCTTGCGGACGCGCGGCTTCGCGTAGTTGATGTTGTTGATGTTACCGCTCGTGCCGTTGCTCATGGCGGCGACGAAGGGCGGGTCCAGCCGATCGGCCTCGAGCAGCTGCTGGATGCGGTCGGCGAACATGCCGAAGTAGTCGGCCGAGATGTGCTTCCGCCCGGTCCCGCCTACGTAGTGCAGCGAGTAGTTGGCCAGCAGGCCCAACGGGCGGCCGTCTTCTCGTTGGAGCGCGAGAAACGCGATCTGCGGATCGACGGGCCCGGCCGGCTTGAGGAGCTGCTTCGGGCGATAGCCGGGATTCATCTTCGCCTGGTCCGGCTCGCCAAAGGGATTGACCAGTTTCGTGCCCGGCTTCATCAGCCAGCGGCGGCAGAACACGTGGTCGGGCTGGTCCGCCGTGCCCCACGCGATCCGCGCCGGCTGGAGGTTGTAGATCGCACAACGAACCCCGTCCGCAATGCGGTGGGCGACGAACTTATGGTATTCGGGGAATTCCTTCTTCGGCTTGAACACGTTGCCCCACCGTGCGCTCACCGACGAATGCGTGTGGGTGCAGGACATCAGCATCCGATCCGTCGGCAGGCCGGTCGCCTTGTGCACCTGCCGCTTCGCTTCGTCCAGCAGCTCGCGACTCATGTACAGGCTATCGGACACGACCAGGGCGATTCGCGTCGAACCGTCGTCGAGCACGAAGCACCGGGCATGCAGTTGGTCGTGGATGTATTCGGCGGGCGGCGGCGTGCCGAAGTTGCCGATCAGCCCGTCGCCGAGCCACGGCGTGATGTTGCTGGTCGCGACGCCGGCCCGAAACTGCTTCGCTTTCGGTGACGCAGCCGCTTCCACCAGGCGTGGCGTACAGAGAGCTCCAGACAGCACAACGCCGATGGACCAGAGCAGGAGGCGGGAACAAGACAAACGGGTGCTGCTAGGGGGCATGACATCACTCCATCTTGCAGGAACACCATTACGGTTCCCCATCCTGCGGCGCCGGGGAACGGTTGTCAACGGTTGCCTGCTCGATCTGTGAGCGCGCAAACGGCAAAGGTGCCGCCGTGGCGAGGAAGGAAATGCCGCGACACTTCTTGCCTATTGGGCGGGCTGCGATTGATAGATCACCCGGCCGTCCTTGAATACGGCGAGGTGCCCGCGAGGGATCTTGGTCCAACGCTCGCCTGGCTTGGCGAGGTTATGACCATCGCGTGCGACGATGACGCCAACGGCTATGTGGGAGCCGTCACCGTCGGCATCGTGGTCGGCTGTTGGCATCTCGCGTCGCACGTACGAAAGCCAGCTGGTCCGCGTGCTGCTGTAGGCGAACAGGTGTGTCCCGTCCGAAAGCAGGAGGCTGGTGGTTTGAACCTTGTTGATCCCGGCGATTAGCTGATGCAACCACGTAAACGCCTCCGTATCCCAGCGATCGACGCCACGCCGGTCGATCGCGCCTAGAATGTGGCAGAACATGTGCTCGGCGCAGTTCTCCCCGCTGGGCTTGAAGCGATCGAGCTTGACGTACGGCCAGAGCCGCTTGTCCGCACCTCCCACGTGGGCCATGACGTACTCGACGCCGCCCAGCTCGCGCGTCCACGGGTGCGTGTTGCGATGGGACGGTTTCCCCACGCTGGCCGCGCGGAGATGGGCAACGAGGATCTTCGATTTCAGCAGCCGCCTGTCGATCAGGCACTGTGTCAACTCGCTCTTGGCCGCCGGGACGGGTTGTTTGAAGACGGTCACCGACCGGTCCGTGTAGAAGCCGACCCCCCATCCGTCGAAGTCCCGCTTCTCGGATATCCGGCGAAACTGTTCGAACAACCGGTCGGATCGCACCTCCCCATCGAAGGACAGCCCCATCAGGTCGCACGCCATCGCACGGCTGTGGCAGGCAGCCCACACGACGAGAACCAGGGAGATCCGAACGTGTCGCGAAAGCGTCATGGTGTGGTCCTGAAAAAAGGGGACATTCTACTTTTCTAGCATGCCGCACCCGTGGAGCGGATCGCCCACAGCGAACGCGTCTTCCGCACGGGATGAATCCTGAACTCGAGCGCGCGGATCTGCGGATACTCCCGATTCTAGTTTCGAAGCCAGCCACCCCCGTTCTTCACGGGCTCAAGTCGGTTCACATCATACCACGCCGGTCGACTGTTCTGGGAGACCCGGGCTGTATTGAGTACTCGCCGCCTTCATCTTATCACCCCGAGCAAGCCGAGCGTGGTAAGCATTGCGGGTATGCTGGAAATGAGGACATCCTACTTGGGCCACAATCACCCACGCTCAGGTTTCTTGCGAACGGTCCGCGCGACGTGCTCCGCAGACGGTCGGCGGAGACGCGTGAAAACGTATAATGTCCTACTTTTTAGTCTATCCGGTGTAGACCCTCAAACATAACATAATGTCGTTTGATGTCGAGCTTGTCCATCCAGGCGCGAACAGTGAGTGTCTCCCATGTGCCGGAGTCCTTGCCCTGGCCCTTGTCGTTGTCCCAAAGCCACTTCGGTGTGGGCCAGAGGCAGTATTTCGGGTTAACGACCTTGTAGAACTGCTCGCTCACGCCGCGTTGACCGTGGTGCGCCATCTGCACGTAGTCCGACGGAAGACGCGACCGGTATGCGCTCTTGATCAGCTTGTCGCCACCCTCCACGCCCAGATCGGCCAGGAACAACACCGACTTTTCCCGGTCCGAGAACCTCAGCACCATGCTCGAGTTGTTGATGGCGTTGGCGTGGATCTCGGGGTTCTTGACGCCTAGCACCTCGATCCGAATCCCGTCGATCTGGAGTTCGTCCCCCAGATGCGGTTCGATGACCGCGCGGTTGGCGCCCTCGAGCGTGCGAACAAGCCTCTGGTAGACCCAGTGCTCGACCTTGTGGCAGTGCTTCCTAATCCATGGCTCATCAGGCAGTGACGCGTAGACCTTGCCGATCTTGATCGGCCCCGGCGCAACCAGGATATCCATGAAGGCGAGAACGTGGTCCGAGTGCGGATGCGTCAGGAACCAAGCCGCCACGTTGCCTCCTCGCTGGGCTAGAAACCTCTTGAGGTACGGTGCGTCGCCCGGTACGCCCCCGTCGATGACGATGAGATCCCCTCGCTTCGTTCGAACGACGTACGACATGATTTGCGTGTGTGTCTGCGCCGGAAGCTGCCACAGCGTGAACGTACCCGTCGTTGCCCGATCGGGGCGAGGGCGCATCTCCGGGGTCTGGGCGACCTGCCCCAAGGCGGTTATCCACCACGCAAGCCACAACACGTTCATTAGCATGAGTCCTCCGTCAGGTCGTCGAAACGCTACCGGTACGAGATTGGGTTCCGCGTGGGCATTCGTGGGTGGGTCGGGAGTGCGGCTTTGCGGCTCATGTGGACCCTCCGGAATGCCCTGTCCAGCCGTCTAGACCACACCCCCTCGGCCCTTTCCGCCCCGCCATGGAGGCAGGAGGACGCCCCCAAGCACGACGCGCGCAGTATACCACCGGCCCGGACCCTTTCAACGCCGAGATTGAGCAAGGCAGCGCCTGGTTCAGGGCTCCCAGGGCAGCTCGGGTTCGGCTGAAAAAGGGGACATTGTACTTTTTCTGACATCCTGGCCGAGGAGACCGCGCCAATGGCGCGCAAGAGACCTGGGCGTGGGCGATTGTGGAAAAAGTAGAATGTCCCCTTTTTTACTTACGGCCGTTGGACCACGGGGGCGGTCTTTACGCGGGGACGGATGGGGAGCTCCTCGATGCCTGCGAAGTGAGGGTCGCCCAGGGCGCGGACCTCTGGGTCGCCCATGAAGGGGCAGCACGCGTCGACCCAGGCGATGAGCCGACGCAGGCTCATCGGATCGACCCGGACGCCGTGGTGCTGGCCGCTCATTGCCCGTTTGATCAGTGGGCTCGTGTAGGACAGGAACCGCATGGGCCGGAAGGTCGCGTAGGCCTTCGGGTCGTTCATGGTCGGGTCCATGCTCTCCACGGCGATGGCGCCGGCGAATCCGTAGCCCGCCTGGCCCTTGTTGGGAACGGGGTTTCCCCAGCCGGCCGGCCCGACGAGGGTCAGGTATGGCTCCTTGAAGACGCTCCGGCAGGGCCGCAACGTCAAGTCGAGCTTCTTGCGGGCCTTCCCTTCCCCCTGGTGACATTTGCCACAGTAGCGGTCAAGCACGGGCTGAGCGAAGCGTTCGTAGCTGATGCTTTCGGTCCCCCACGGGGGTGGGCTCATCTCGGTCGGCGGCCGACCCAGCGCTAACCCATACCGGTTGGGCTGGGCCGTGCTGTGCATCTCATGACATCCGACGCAGCCACGCCGTTCGCCGGGCATGACGCCGGTGAAGCTGCGCATGGTCTGCAGGCAGCGGTAGTGCTCGTCGAGGAGCTGGAAATGCAGCGCGCGGCCCGCCGGTACCTTGAAGTGCACCGAGCCGTCGGCTTCGACGGGCACGACGCTCAGAATCCGCTTGACGCCTTCCTCCTGGACGATCGAGACCGGTGGGCCGGAATGACGGTAGGTCTTGGCCCACGTCGAGTACGTCTTGTGGTCCATCTGAAAGACGCGGACGTACTTGGCCGTTCCCCGCGGCAGGTCGGGCACGCCGTCGTAAACGTCAGGACTGAAGAAGACCCCGGGCTCGGCGGGCCCGCGATCCTTCCCCGTGCCGGGCCATGCGACGCGGTCGAGGTGGCGCGGCGGGACGGGACGCGGCCTGACGGGGATCGCGTGCCAGATGTTGAGTGCTCCCTCGTAGATCAACTCGCGGTTGCCGTGTACGTCCATCAGATACAGCCGGAACTTCCCGTCCGACGCCCGGGCCGACACGAGGAAATCCTCCTCGGAGAGCGGGTACGGCGTCTTGTAGCCCGTGTAGGGTCCCGAGGCGTGATAGCGGCGGGACTCGGGCGGGTCGAGGGGCGGTTTGCTGCACTCCGGCCAGCGAAGATCGCACGTGACCTTCGTCAGACCGTGGGGGAAGTTGGACCCCCGGTCCGGATCGATGATGCCGATCGAGCCCGACCACCAGTCGTGATGGCCCACGCCGGAGAACATGACGCGGCGACTGCCCGGAATCGGTCGCGGCTCGGCCAGGTGGTCCGGCCAGACAGACTGATTGCCCCAGAAGACCATCGTGTTCGTGCCATCCTGGTTCGTGGTCCACAGGCTCTGGACCCGCCACAGCGGTTTGTCGGTGTACTCCCAGCGGGAGTAGATCACCCGACCGTCATGCAGCAGCGCCGGCACGAAGTCCGGCTCACCGCCGTGGCTGATCAGGTAGACGTTGCCGCCGTCGGCGTCGCACCGCGCCAAGATGTAGGAGTAGATGAAGGGCCCGCAACGGACGTACGAATTGCCGCGCGTCGTGGTGAAGATGACGTGGCCGTCCGGCAGGTAGATCGGGTCGACGTCGTCGTAGTCGCTGTCGGTGAGCTGGCGGAGGCCCGTACCGTCGAGGTTCATCTCGTACAGGTGGAAGCTCTTCTCGTCGTGCGGCTTGAAACAGAACAGCACGCGCTTGGCATCGAACGAAAGATCAGGTCGCCAGAAGCTGCCCGGCTTGTCGGGGGCGAGCCTGCGGACCTTCCCGCCCGGGTGGAGCCCATCGAGGACCAGAAGCCGACCTCCGGGCGTTGCCGTGATCCCCATCCGATGGATGGCTTCGTGGATGTCGTTGACGGGCCCGCGCGGCGTCGGTTGGTCTATGAACAGGAGCTGTGCGAAGTCCAGGACGGGGTTCTTGAAGGTGATCCGGCGCTTGACCCGCCGGACGGCGAAGTACAGGCCCCGGGCCGCTGCGTTGTCCGCCTGCCTACCCGCCAGCGTTCTGAGTCGTTGCTCCAGTAGATTGAGCTTAGCCAGATCGCCCTTCAGGTCAGGCGTCTTGGGATCCTGTCCGAGACGATCGGCCAGCTCTCGGGTCCACCGGATCTCCTCAGCCGTCCGTAGCGCCAGCGGTTTTCCGCTGGCCTGGAACAACCAGTCTCGCTCGAGCGCGGCTGTTGCCTCGGATGGCGTCAGTGTTCGGGTATCGGGCGTGGTTGGGTTTTCGACGACATAGGGCAGATAGACGCCGTGCGGAACGTTGGCTCGGGCCAGTCTTCTTCTCAGTTCGGGCGGGACGCCGCGGAACGGCTTCCATTGATCGAATGCAATCCCCGTGGCCGTCTGAAGCTTGTCCAGCGAGTTCCACGTGCCCGAGTAGCCGCTGGCCGGCGGATTCAGCCCAGCCATGACGATACACATGCCCGTCGGCGGATCGTACACGAGCAGACCGGCCGTCCGACGATCCAGGATACTGTAATCCCCTTCGTGCGTGTGGGCCGACTCCATGTTGGCGTAGGCCGTCAGCGTGACGTCGACGAGCGGCTTGCGCTGCACGTTGGTCAGCACGAACTCCACGCCCACCGTGCTGCCCGACCCCATCATCGCGCGAATGCGGATGCGGAGCTTCTTGTCGAGCGTCTCGAACACGCCCGTTGCCTCGGTTCTGGCGAGCGCGTGGATCGGCTCGACGATCCGCAGGTTCTCCGGCTTACTGTCGCCGATGTGCGGTGTGCCGGCCCGATGCTGCCCGGTGCCGCCCCAGTAGTGGACGTAGTAGGTGAACTGACTGAGCTGCCCGCCCCGAGTACCCCGCAACGCCTGTCGCTTCACCCGGTGACGGAAGTAGCCACTGCCCTCCAGCGCGAAGTCGGTCACGCCGTTGGCCAGCCAGACGGGCGATGCGTCCCCGCGACGCTCGGGGGCAGAGGGCGGATCGGTCGGCGCAGCGAAACGACTTCTCGCAGTCGCCAGTTGCTTGCTTAGCTGGTCGAGGGAATCGCTGAATGCGAACACGATGACCTGGCGCGCCGACTTGCCTGGGTCCAGCGTTCCCAGCCGCCAGGTCAATACGCCGTCGGTATTGCCGATCGAGTCCAGCCCCGCGCCCCACGATGCCTGTCCGAGCATTGCCCATATCAGGGCTGCGTATCGTGCGATATCGCGCATCATGACTCTCTCGCGTCTCCGGAGCTGGCTCACGATTCTGGTGCACCAGGACACGGTACGCAAGCCTGGTCCGGAGCCGAGCGTCCGTGCGGCTGGAGGGCCCGGGCCGGGACCTGTCGGTGCCAAACTGGCAAATGGTGCTGACTGGACACTGGCTGGCGTATTACAATGCGATTCAGAGCCGTGGTTTGCCCGATCATCCGGCTGTCCCGATCGTCGAACGGGCGGGCACGAAGTCGTGGCTGATGGGGCTATTGCATAGAGGCTAGGGTTTTCGCAACGGGTACGAGTGTAGGGGGAGAACGATGCGGCTGGGGGGCGACAAGGGGTCCGGGGAATGCGTGCGAGAACAGCGGTCTGGCTGTTGAGTGCACTGACGATCGGTTTCCTGTCCAGGTCGGGTCCTGCCGAACAGATATCTCCCAACGACGACGTCACGACCCGCAGCGACGCGACGAACTACGACGAGTGCCACTTCGGAGGTGACGCGTATGCGGGGCTGCTGGTCAAGACCGGCGGGAGCTACAGCTGGATCGAGTTGACACTCGGAAGCACGGAGGCCGAAACGGCCACACTCTACGTCTACAACTACTGGACTGAGAACGGCGTCAACTATGATGTTCGCCTCCGTGGGGCCCAGTACGACTTCAACGAGACCACGCTCACCGGTGCGAACGACCCGGACACCAGCGGTTGGGCCATCGTGGTCAGTTCCTTCCACGTGGACACGACGGCCCAGTGGTACGCGCTGGACATCACGGACTTCTACAACGCGCACCTGGGCCAGACGGTGACGTTCAAGCTCGAGCCCGTGAGCGGTTCCGGCGACGGCCCGATCTTCGTGGATCGCGAGGGTACGGGTGGCCACGCGCAGCATCCCTATGTCGAGTGGACGGCGGGTGGCGGTCCGCCGACCCTCCAGCCCAATGACGACGTGACCACGCGGAACGACGCGACCAACTACGATGAATACCACTTCGGCGGCGACGCCTATGCAGGGCTGCTCGTCAAGGGCGACGGCAGCTACAGTTGGTTGGAGTACACACTGGGCAGCGAGGCGGTCGGCAGCGCTACGCTCTACGTCTACAACTACTGGACCGAGAACGGCGTCAACTATGACGTCCGCCTTCGTGGGGCCCAGTACAGCTTTGACGAAACGACGCTCACCGGTGCCAACGACCCGGACACCAGTGGTTGGACCGTCGTGGTCAGCTCGTTCCACGTCGATACGACGGTTCAGTGGTATGCGCTGAACATCACGGACTTCTACAACGCGCATCTGGGCCAGACGGTCACGTTCAAGCTCGAGACGGTGAGCGGCTCGGGGGACGGTCCGATCTTCGTCGACCGCGAGGGCACGGGCGGACACGCGCAGCATCCCTACATCGAGTGCACGACGGGTGAGGTGGCCCCGGAGATCGCGGAGGTCTCGCCCGATCCCGATTCGGCCGAGGCCAATGCCGGATACACCAAACAACTGTCGCTGACCCAGGGCACGCCGCCCGTGAACTGGTCAGTCGTGCAAGGTCCGACCGGGCTGACCGTCGATCCGAACGGTCTGGTCAGCGGCTGGACGCCGGGCACGGGCGACGTCGGCAGCAGCTTCACCATCGAGATCCAGGCCAGCAACGACTACGGGGCGGACACCGAGAGCTGGCGGGTCGACGTCACTCAAGCTGCACCCCCTGAGCCCATCTACGCCAACGACGACGTTACGACGCGCAGCGATTCGACGAACTACGACGAACACGATTTCGGAGGCGGCGCCTATGCAGGGCTCTTGGTCAAGAGCGATGGCAGCTATGGTTGGCTCGAGTTCTCACTGGGGAGCACCGAGGCCGAAGCGGCGACGCTCTACGTCTACAACTACTGGACGCAGAACGGCGTCAACTACGACGTTCGCGTTCGAGCCGCGCAGCACGACTTCGACGAGACCGCGCTAACGGGCGGCAACGACCCGGACACCAGCGGCTGGACGGCGGTGGTCGACTCGGTCCACGTGGATACGACGGCGCAGTGGTACGCGCTGGACATCACAGATTTCTACAACACTCATTTGGGTCAGACGGTCACGTTCAAGCTCGAGACGATCAGTGGTTCGGGTGATGGGCCGATCTTCGTGGACAGGGAGGGCACGGGCGGCTATTCGGAGCATCCCTACATCGAATGGGCCCGGGGCAACGTGCCGCCGATCATCGGGGATGTGTCGCCAGACCCCGACACCGGCTATGCGAACGTCGAGTACAGGCGGCAGCTTGTATTGCTGCAGGGCTCCTCGCCGGTCAGTTGGTCGGTGGAGCAGGGACCGACCAGCCTGACCGTCGATCCGAACGGTTGGGTCAGCGGCTGGACGCCGGGCACGGGCGACATCGGCAGCAACTTCACCCTCGAGATTCAGGCCAGCAACGACTACGGCAGCGACACCGAGACGTGGCAGGTCAGCGTCGAGGCGGTGCCGGCGCCAATCATCCAGGAGGTTTCTCCCGACCCCGATACGGCCTACGTCGGGACGGAGTACACCGAGCAGCTCGTGTTGCTCCAGGGCGCGGGCGTGACCTGGTCGGTGGATCAGGGACCGACGGGGCTGTCGGTCGATCCGAACGGCCGGGTCAGTGGCTGGACGCCGGCTGCCGAAGATGCCGGCGAGACCTTCACGATGACGATCCGGGCCGCCAATGCAGGGGGCCAGGACACCGAAACCTGGGACGTGATCGTCAGTGCCACCGGCGGGATCGCCTTCCCTGGGGCCAGTTGGGAGTTCAAGACGCCCGCGGAGCTAGGTTTGGACGAGGCCAAGATCAACCAGTTCGTGGCCAACGTGGGCGGCGTGGGCTGCATCGTCCGTCAGGGGTACATGGTCAAGACCTGGGGGGATCAGTCCAGCAAGGGCGACTGGGCCTCGGCGGCCAAGCCGGTGATCAGCACGATGCTGTTCTATGCGGTCAAGGAAGCCCTGATCCCGAGCGTCCACGATCTGATCGAGAACTGGGGCTGGGACCTGATCGCGAAAGACGAGCCCATGGCGTTCTATCACCTGGCGAACATGACCAGTGGCTACGCACGGGGTGAGGCGCCCGGATCGGCCTGGGCCTACAACGACTACGCGATCATGCTCTACGCCAAGACGCTGTTCGACCGGGTGTATGGTGTGACGCCCAACACGGCCGCCACGCATGCCAACCGCCTGGGTGCCCTTCAGTTCGAGGACGGCTCGATCTTCTCGTCGCGTGGCGGATACGGCCTGTCCACCACGCCGCGAGACTTCGCCCGGATCGGTTGGTTCTGGTGCAACCGGGGTTACTGGGACGGCACGCAGCTGCTGGCCCGAAGCTACTTCGACGACTACATGACCGTGCACGTTTCGGCCGGTTTGCCGCGAACGACGACCAGCGGATCGGACTATCTCGGCGTGGGGACGTACGGCGGGGGTTCCGATCAGACCGGCGACGGACCGGGCATCTACGGGTTCAACTGGTGGTTCAACCCCGATTCCTACACTTGGCCCGATGTCCCCGACGACGCGTTCCAGGCCAATGGGCACTGGGGTGGCGAGGTCGTCACGGTGATCCCCAGCCTGAGTCTGGTGGTCGCGTGCAGAGGAAACAACGGCTCGACCGACCCGGGCAACCCGAGCTCAGGCATGAACCAGAACCTCAAGCTGCTGGTCGAGGCCTGTCCGCCGTTCAACCCCAATCCGCCGGTCGCCGTCATCGACGCCGACCCCACGCAGGGCCAGGCGCCGCTGACCGTGAGCTTCGATGGGTCCGGGTCGTATGACACCGAGGGCCCGATCGTCAGCTACGCGTGGGACTTCGATAACAACGGCACCGTGGATGCCAACGGGGTGACCGCCAGCCACGAGTACACCAGCCCGGATGTGTACACGGCCCGGTTGATCGTGACCGACACCGGCGGCCTGACCGACGAGGATCTGATCGAGATCACCGTGACCGCCGCCCCGACGGGCTCGATCGTGGTGGATTCGGCCCACCCAGCCTGGTTCAGGTACGAGGGCGGCGGGCCGTTCTTCATGTGCGGGCCGGGCGATCCGGAGGGCTTCCTCTACCGTGGCAGCCGGAACGCCGACGGCACCCGAAACGGCGATCAGATGACGTTGATCAACAAGATGGTCGGCACGGGCGCGAACTGCATCTACCTGATGGTGCTCCGCAGCCACGGCGGGGATGGTGACTCCACGCACAACCCGTTCGTCGACAGCAACCTCAACAATCCCGTCGACCAGGACATCATCAATCAGTGGGAGACCTGGTTTGCGGCGATGGACGACAACGGCATCACCATCTTCCTGATCTTCTACGACGACAGCGCCCAGCCCTTTGGCTACGATCTGGTCGGCGGCGAGCTCGACGCGCGGGAGGCGTACCTGATCGACACGATCGTCGGTGCGTTCAAGCACCACAGGCGCCTGATCTGGTGTGTCGCCGAAGAGTACGCCGAGGCGCTGTCCGCCGCGCACGTGGCCAAGATCGCCGAGCGGATCAAGCAGCAGGACGACAACCATCACCCGGTGGCCGTTCACCAGAACCATGGCACGGCGTTCGACTTCAACGGCAATCCGAACCTGGACCAGTTCGCGGTCCAGTACAACACGGACTCGACATCGGCGCTGCACAATGCGGCCGTGGCGGCCTGGAACGACGTCGGCGGCCTGAAGAACGTCAACGTCGCTGAGTTCCAGCCGACGCCGACGGGCAGCGACCTGCGTCGGAAGGTCTGGGCGATCGCGATGGGCGGTGGCTACTCGATGATCGTCTTCATGGACATCGCCTCCACGCCGGTCAACGACCTGCAGGTCTGCGGCCGACTCGTGCAATTCATGGAGGCCACTCGGTTCAACGAAACGTCGCCTGCCGACAGCTTGGCCCGCGGCAACACCGACTACGTGCTGGCCAGCCCCGGCGAGGTCTACATCGCCTACGGTGATTCTGGAGGCAGTCTCGGCGTGAACGTGCAGGCGGGTGACTATCGGGTGAAGTGGTACGACCCGGTCGATGGAGACGCCGTCGATCTGGGTGTGGTGTCGCTGGCCGCCGGGGACCAGACCTTCGCCAAGCCCGGTGCGATCGGCAGCGAGGGGGCGCTCTACCTGGCCACGGAGGCACCGGGCCTCGTCGTCCTGACGTTGACCGAGACAAACGAGATGTGGGGCGACGTGGACATCGAGCCCGAGCCGAACGACCCTCAGGACATCCGGTTCCCGCAAGGGACGGCCGTGACGCTCACGGCGGTTCCGATCGATGGCAAGGCGCTTCGACACTGGGAGATCTTCGACCCCAACTTCCCGAACGATGCCAACCACGCGACGGTCGACGCGAACGAGACGATCGTCATCGCCCTGGACACCGACATGCACGTGAACGCCGTATGGCGATGTGCGCAGGGTTCCGGGATCATGCTTCCCGTGATCCTGGCTGCGTTGGGGGTGCTCTGGCTGGTGAGGCGAAGGTTTGTCCATGTCCGCCGGGGCCGCTGAGCTGGCTGCATCACTGACGTTTCGGTTGCGTCCGGTAGTCCCCAGAGTAAACTCCTGGTTACTTTCACGGTGTCCCTACGGGACGGGCTGCTGCGGCGCGACGGGATGGGCTCCCTTGGCCGTGGGTCTCGTTGTTCCCCAGACAGGGCGAGGAACTCAAGCACGCCTGCCGTCACCAGACTGTCCAACAGCGCCCTACGGGCAGCTCAGCCTGGCGGCGGGTTTCGATGGGCTGAATTCCGGCACGGCAAGGTACAAGGAGGCGTGACAAGGTGAACGCGAGCCGAAGGGACTTTCTGAAACGTACATCGGTTGGGGCGGCGACGCTTGCCGCCAGCAGGTCCGGTCAATTGGTCAGTTCCGAAGGAGGAAGCCAAGTGAAACCTGGTGACCCGCGAGCGTACACACGGCGAATCGCATTCGGCGCGTGGATCAACGATATGCGCAACACGCCGTTGCCCTTGCAGAACTGGCCCGCGCCGCACCTAGACGCCGAGGCGGTCAACGGCGTCCTACGGGCCATGGACGTCCAGAGCGAAGCCGGGATCAACTTCATCGACGCCTGGGGGCTGTTCGCCACCTACGGCTACCCGCCCGACATCGAGAGCGCCTTTACCGACAAGGAGCGTGCGCGTACGGTCCGAACACTGTTGAAGGAGGCGGCCAAGCGGAACATGCGCTTCATGCTCGGCATGGGCCTGTTCAGCTGGGGGTACGACCGGATCATCAAGGAAGACCCCGCGGTCAGAGGGAAGGACCACAAGGGCAACCCCCATCCTCACGCCATGTGCGGCGCGAAGGACCGGGCCTGGACCTACGTCGAGAAGATCCTCGACTGCGCCCTGGGCGGGTTCGACTTCCACGGCGTCCACCTCGAATCCTGCGACCTGGGCTGCTGCATGTGTCCCGAATGCGCGGGGAAAGACGGCGTCGTGGGATACAACGTCCGCTTGAACATTCGCGCTGCGGACTACATCAAGAAGAAGTGGCCGCGTCAGTTCATCAATGTGATCCCCATCAATTGGGTGTCGAGGTCAAACGGCCCGAACACGGGACCGTACACGTCCGAAGAGAAGCAGCAGATCATCGAGCTGAGCAAGCACATCGATTGCTTCATGGACCAGGGGTGGCGCGGGACGTTCGTGCTGCCCAACGAGCGCAAGGCGTTCATACCGCGCTTACACTGCGACTATGGCACGTCGGGGGGGATCTGGGTCTACCACTGCGTTCGCCGCAACCGCTTGTCGTACTTCCTGCCGTATCCCAAGGGAACGGGAAGCGCCATCAAAGCGCACTACGCGGACGGCGCCCGCGGATGCATGGTCTACCAGGGCCCGATGATCAATCCGGCCGTCGAGGTCAACACGGCTGTCGCCGGTCGTCTGCTCTGCGACACGACCCGAAGCGTCCAAGACGCCCTGACCGAAGCCGTCGAGGTCTACTACAAGCCCAAAAACGCCAAGGCACACAAGACGCTGGTCGACGTCTACAACCGTGCGGAGGATGCGTTCTTCGACAACTGGCCCGAGGAGGCCAAGAAGAACCCCGCCCGACCGGGCGAGTTTCACCTGGAGCCCTTGTTCGGGACCGCTCCGCAGAAGAGCATGTACCTTGAGCAGTGGTTGACGCCGAAGGGGCGCGGGGCGTATCGCAAGGGCCTCATCTCCATCCTCGAAACGTTGGCGACCATAGAGGATGACTTCAACGATGACGGCAGGATCGCCCGGATGAAGACGTGCATCATCAGCGTCCTGGTGGACATCGAGAACCTGGGCTACGAGAAGGCCTGACTTCCTCGCTGCTCGGGCTCAGTCACGGTTCGCGCCGCGTGACAGGGGTTTCTCAATGCAGGCAAGCGTCGGTCGAACCCGGCTCGCTGCGCTCTTGGTGGTGATCTTGGCATTGCCTCTCAGCGGTCAGGTTCGTCTTCTGCAAGACCATGCGGACGCAATCCGTCGGACATCAGGCCAGTGGATGGTCCGGCAAGGCGTTCTACGTCCGACGGATCTGACACATGCGGAGGACTACTGCAGCGACGTCGGAGCCGCCTTCTTCGATGGGGTGGCTTGGCAGGATTTCACGCTGACCTGCGAGTTCATGATCCCCAAGGGCAGCACCGGGGCGGGCGGGCCTAGCGTGTTCTTCCGCTGCACCGCGCCGAACGACTACACTGTCGTACACTTCATCAACTACTGGAATAACACGTCCCTGATGCGGGCCCGACCGGGAGAATTCGAGACGGAGTTGGCCCATCACATAGGTGCGCCGCTCAAGCTCGACACCTGGCATCGCCTTCGGATCGATGCCGCCGGCGAGCGCGTCGGGGTTACGCTGGACGGAGGGACACTGGTTGTGGCGGACGACGCGCCACGCGCGGGGATCATCGGCCTGGGGGCACGCATCCGCGAGGTCCGCTACCGCAATGTCCAGGTCCAAGGGGCGGTCACACGGGCCAGAACCGAGTGGGCGGGGAAGCGGCTTCGCCGACGTCATCTCGTCGTCTGCGAGGACAGCGGCAACGGAGGGTATGAGGCCTTCCCAGGGCTCGTCAGACTGAAGAACGGCGACCTCGTGGCGGTCTTCTACTCCGGATGGACACACGTCTCGCGACCGGGTGGTTCGGACAGGCCCAACGGCGGGCGGATCTGCATGGCCCGCTCGTCCGACGAGGGCCGAACTTGGGGCAAGCCCGTCGTCATCGGCGATACGCCCTTCGACGACCGCGACCCGTCCGTCTGGCAGGCCAAGGACGGCTCGGTTCACTGTGCGTGGCCCGCGGCGGATTGGACCGCGTATCGCGGCTCGAAGAAGAAGGACGCGTGGTGTCATGCCTTCCGTGTTCGATCGACCGACAACGCCCACACCTGGTCCGGCCCTCAGGAATGGCAGATCGGCAAGACGCTCGACTGGACGGTGTGGACGGCCCCGCGTCTGCTGTCGGATGGGTCGTGGCTGATGCCCGTCTACAAGAACTGCACCTACACCAGCGCGGCCGTGATCCGATCGTTGGACGACGGCACGTCGTGGAGCCCCCCGTCTCTTCTGGACGCAGGCAACAAGCAGACCGACGAGCCGGACATCGTGGAGCTTCCCGGACGGCGGCTGTTGTGCATCATGCGCCCGACGGGCAGGCTGTACGCGTGGCGATCCCAGTCGGACGATCTGGGCAAGACATGGACACGCCCCGAGCCGTTGGACTGGCACGCCCACGCACCCAACCTGCTGCTCACGTCCCGGGGCATCTTGCTCTGTGCCCATCGGGATCCGGGCACCTCGGTTCACTACAGCTTCGACCACGGCAAGACCTGGGACGGCACGGTCATGATCGACTCGTGCGGGGGCGGGTACCCGTGCATGACCGAACTTGCCGACGGGCGCGTGCTGATCGTCTACTACACCGAAGGACGCAGGTCGGACATCCGTGGACAATTCCTCGATGTCACCCGGAAGGGGGTCCGGCCTGGCGCAGTGGGGTCGTGAGGAGGGCATGATCCTGTTGTGTGCCCAGAAGCGACGTCCGTGAACACATGAACACTGCATTGGTCACAAGTCCCCTGGGCATTCTCGCTGCGCTGACAGGCGTGGCCTCGTTCTTCTTCATTCTGGAGAAGCGCACGAGATGGAGGCTGTTCGAGTTCGTCCCGCCGCTTCTCTTCATCTATGCCGTTCCGTTGGTCCTGTCCAATACGGGGGTGATCGCCAACCGGTCCCCGCTCTACGATTGGATGAGCGACGCGGTGCTCCCCATGTTCCTCATTCTCATGCTTTTGGACGTCGATGTCCTGGGCGCCATCAGGATCATGGGCAAGGGAATCCTCGTCTTGCTCGCCGGAACGATCGGCGTCATCGTCGGCGCGCCGGTGGCCTATGTCCTCGTTAAGGGCGGGCTGGGGCCCGATGCCTGGAAGGGCTTCGGCACGCTTGCAGGGAGTTGGATCGGCGGCACCGGCAACATGGCCGCGGTGAGTGAGGGCCTGGGGACGCCACCGGCCGATTTCGGCCTGGCGGTCCTGGCCGATACGTTGGTCTACCTGGTCTGGCTTCCGATCCTGCTGGGCTCGAGAAGCCTTGCCGCGCGGTTCAACAGGTTCGCGCGGGTGGACAGCCGTCGGATCGAGATGCTCGAGCGTTCGTCAGGCAATCTTGCGAACGACAAGGGCAAGCTCGAGATGAGACACGTGCTCTATCTGCTGTTCCTCGGACTGCTCTTCCCACGCCTGGCCGCTGCGTTGGCAGCTTGTCTGCCGCAGGTCCCACCGGTGTTGACCACGGGGTCGTGGCACATCCTGTCGGTCACAACCTTCGGCATACTCCTGTCGATGACGCCGGCGCGGAAGATCCCGGGCAGTCACGAACTGGCGGTCGCCATGGTCTACCTCTTCGTGGCCAACATGGGCGCCCGCGCGGAGATCGCCGGACTCACCGAGCGGGCTCCGTGGTTCCTTCTGGGCGCCTACGCCTGGATCGTCGTCCACGGCGCCTCTTGTGTTCTGGCCGCGAGGGTTCTTCGTGTAGACATTCACTCGACGGCCATCGCCAGCGCCGCGAACATCGGCGGCATAGCGACCGCTCCCATCGTCGCCGCCTATCACAACGACAAGCTCGTGCCGGCGAGCGTTCTGATGGCACTCATCGGCTATGCGATCGGCAACTACGGGGCCTTCGCAGCGGCGTGGCTGTGCTATTGGGTCTCCTGAGAACTGCCGCATGCGGCAGCCCGGCCGCGGGACGTCTTGCCGGGCGCAAACTCGACGGTCATGCCCGAGGGACGGCCGGAGCCATCCAACTCAAAGGCCCCCGGCGCCTCGATGTCCTCGATCACAAATCGCGTCTGCGACAACGGCAGGAGGCCGAAATCGCCCATCCTCTGTGTTCCGATCAGCAAGCGATCGTCCATGGCCTTGACGCGCAGCCTGAATCCCCCGAAATCGTACTCGCCGGCGTATCTCTTCAGAACCTTCGGGGGGAGCTTCACTACGTTGGCATGCCTCGAGACACGCCTGAGAGATACCGTCTTGGGCTTGGCTCTGGGCGCCGAGATCCTCGCCTTGAGAACCAGATCCAACAGCTCGAAGCGTTGCGCATCTGCGACCCGCTTCCTGGCCCTCCTCAGATGCGAACTCAGGTCCCAGTAGGTATCGACACGATGGACGAACACCAGATCCGCGGCGGGGATCACATCGATAGAGTGTCCTCCATAGCCCCGGGCTGAGTACATCCCGAGCTCCTTGAAGGGCCCGTCCACGATACGCCACCACAGGTACCCATAGGCGTAGTGACGATTCGGCGTGGTGTCCGGTTCGCGGAAGTGAGAGGCCGTGCTCACCTTGACCCACTCCTCCGACAGGACCTGTTTGTCCCGCCACCGGCCCTGGCGGAGGAAGAGCAGGCCGAATCGGGCCATGTCCCTCGCTGACATCCGGAACGGGTAGGCCGGGTGGATGGAGTTCTCCTTCTCCAGATGGTAGTACGTGTCTTGCAGCCTGAAGTCTTCCATTTCGAGTGGCCGGGCGAATCGCCGCTCGAACTCCTCGAAGACCTTCGTGCCCGTCTCCTTTTCGAAGATCGTACACAGGGCGTTGAAGTCCCAGTTGTTGTACCAGAAGTATTCGCCGGGCCGATGGCTCCCGCGCTTGGGGCGGCGCATCTTCATCCGGGACGTTTCGTAGGCGGCCGGATGATAGATCCCGGATCGTGATCTCAGCAGGTCGATAACGCGTGCCCGCTTCTCCGCCTCGGTCAGAGGCGGCACGTCGTCGATGCCCAAGTCTGCCATCGTCTTGTTGGGGTCGATGTGGCCTTCGGCGACATGAATCCCATAGAGCGCGCTGAGGAAGCTCTTCCGGACCGAGTGGCACATGTACCTTCTATCGACGTCACCCCATTGGACGAGGACGGCGCCATCGTAGACGACCATGACAGCGGCCGAGCCGATCTTGCGGAAGTGGTCGTGGGCCTTGCCGAGTTTCTCCGAAGACCACCCAGCCTCTTCGGGCGTTGCGTGCCTGGCCCAGGTCTTCCGAGGGTATCGATGTGGCTTGCGTCCGAGCCACGCTTTCCACGCCTCGGTTGGGTAGGGGGGTGCCGCACAGGGCGTGACGACAGCGAGCGTATAGACCGCCAAAAACGGTGCCAATCCGGGCATCATGATCGCTCCCCAGGTCGGATCCAAACGGACGAACCACCGGATCGCTGAGCCGGGGCAATCCTATCTCCCGGCTGGGTTTTCGTCTATTCTGCTGAGGTCATGTCAAACGGCCCAGCCGCATGATGCCGTGGTGTAGCGACAGCATCGTCGCATCACCGAAGGAGCCGACGCATGCACCGCTTCTGTCACTTGGCCTGGGTTTCCGCAGTCCTGACGTCATTGGTGCTGGTGGTGGGGGGGCTTGTCCCAGCCCATGTGTGCTTCGGGGATCAACTCGGCGAGTTGACCCGGTCGATCGCGGGTCGGCCTTGTCGGGCCTCCAGCGGGCTGTTCGACCCCGAATCGAACCGCGATTCTCACCACCCCCAGCCGGGTCAGCGATTGATCGTCGCCGACCTGCAGGGCCCCGGAGAGGTCCGGCACCTCTGGTTCACTGTCGCGAGCCGCGACCGCCGATATCCGCGCACGCTCGTCCTGCGTGTTTACTACGACGGGGCGGACACCCCCTCGGTCGAGACGCCGATCGGGGATTTCTTCGCGGCCGGCAACGGCATGCGTGCGAACGTCTCGACGAAGCCGATCGAGGTCAGCTCGTACGGCCGGGCCCTCAACTCGTACTGGCGGATGCCGTTCCGCGAGCGCTGCCGCATCGAGGTCCACAACCAGGGCAGCCAGACCATGTGCGTGTACTTCCAGTGCGACTGGCTCAAACTCGAATCGCTGCCGGCCGACGTCTACTACTTCCACGCCCGATACCGCCAGGAGTATCCGGCCAAGCCGTTCTCCTGGTACACGGTCTTCCAGGGCAAGGGCGAAGGGCACTATGTGGGCACGGTGTTCTCATCACAGAACAACCTGAGGAGCTGGTTTGGCGAGGCCGACGACCGTTTCTACGTCGACGGCGAGGAGATCCCCTCGCTGATCGGCACCGGCACGGAGGACTACTTCAACGACGCCTGGAACCTCCGGCTGACCTCGGGCCAGCGCGTCGGCACGACGATCTGCGAGCCGAAAGGCGACGAGCGTCGGATCACGGCCTATCGTTGGCACATCGACGACCCGGTCCCGTTCAGGAAGTCGCTCAAGCTCGAGATAGAACGCCGCAGCTACATCTCGGTGACCCATCCCGAGACGGGCAAGCGGAAGTCCTACGATTTCAGGTATCGTCCCGACGACTGGTCCTCCGTTGCGTTCTGGTATCAGAAGGGCGTCGCCGAGGCGATGTGGGCGTTCCCGCCGGCCGAGCAGCGTTTGCAGCCAGAGGTGTGGGTGGAACCGGCCTGGGCGATCGACAAGGTCCGTACCTCGCCCGGCATGAAGCCCCAGCGGCTGTACAACCGGACCTGCAATCTGAAGAGATACTTCTACATGCGCAACGACGAGGTCGGGTCCTGGGTCGAGTTTCCCTTGGCTATCCCCGAGCGAGGGCGCTATGCCGTGTCGATGTTCCCGAATCTCTACAAACAGCACGGCGTCTGGAAGGTCGTCCTACGAGGGTCCGACGACCAGACGGTCCTCGATCCCGGCCTGGACTTCTGGGACTACCGCCTGCCCCGACGCGAGAACTGGCCGGAGAACTACGAGCACGGCACCACGATCGAGAAGAAGATGGGCGTCCATCACCTCGAGGCCGGCGACTACTGGGTCCGGTTCGAGTGCACCGGGGCCAATCCGCTGACACGGCATCCCGAGTCGGGGGAGTTCGGCAAAGGGCGCTCGATCGGGCTGGACGCGATCTGTTTCCGTCGTCTTCGCATCGAGCACCCGTACAAGTGGATGCAGGACTACCTCAAACAGGAAGAGGCGTTGTTCGCCCAATACGATCGGCAGGCGTCCGCGACGGTCACTGCGCTGGCCGAGGCGGTCGAGGCCTTCCGCGGCGATCATGGCCAATACCCGCGCGGTCTCGATCAACTCGTCGGGACGCCTCATTGGACCGCGCCACGGATCCCCTTGGACCCGTGGCGTCAGCGCTACCGCTACCGCTGCCCGGGCGTCGTGCATCCCTGGGCCTTCGACGTCTGGACCGTGCACGGCCGGAGTCGAAGGCCGAGCGCATGGATCGGCAACTGGCAGAACCCGTTCAGTGTAGCCAACGAGGCCAAGGGCCTCGTCTTCGAGGGGGAGGATCTCCGGGCCGTCCGTGTCAGCAACGGCGTGCGAGCGACCCGACAGAAGGTCGCCTCCTACGGGAACGCACCCATCTCGGGCAAGGCTTCCCTGTTCATCCGTCTCAACAGGCCCGGAGACTGGGCCGAGATCGCGTTGCCGGCAAACGTCCCGGCCGGACGATACCAGGCCCATCTTCTCTCGGTCACGTCGTGGGACTATGGCATCTGTGAGTGGTCGCTGACGGGAACGCCGCTGGGCAAGCCCTTCGACGGCCACACGCCGACGATCGGCATGAAGGTCCTGCCGCCCACGATCGTCGAGCTTGGTGGGAGTCCCACGATGCTGCGCGTCGAGGCGGTTGGCAGATCGGACCACGCCACCGGCCACTTCGCCGGCCTCGACGCGATCGTCCTAAGGCCGCTCCGGAAGGATTGAGCCGCAATCGCCGCCCGAGTGCGGGGTGTTCCGCTACTTGCGGGCTTCAGGCCTCGTCTCGCCGAGCGGAGACCACTCTCCGAAGCGTTCCGTCTCGACCTTGCACGGCCCCTTCGATTCCCACGTGGCATTGGAGTTGTAGTCCCACGCCAGGTACTCAGACCCCCCGCCGCTCGTGGTGGTGATCAGGTATCGATTGCTTCGGTACCCGATGACGGACGCGGCCTGCGCCGGATGCTTGAAGACGCCGCGACCGCTCGAGGGATCGACCGGCACCCAACCGTAGTTCGGCAGATACACCTCGGGCCAGCGGTGAAACAGACCGTTGTCGGTCGAGGCGTCGTCGCCTCGGATGACAACCGAGCCGACGTATCGAGCGGGAAGCCCAGCGGCGCGGCACAAGGCAATGTAGACGAAGGAGTACTCCGAACACGAGCCGCTCCCGCGCTTGAGCACCGTCGGCGCCACGTTCCAGCCTCCGCTTAGTTCATACGTCATCTTGCGCGTGACGTGATCGAAGAGCTTCCGGGCGATCCAATAGCAGTTCGTCTCATCGCCAACGACCTTCTGGGCCGTTTCCTTGATGGTCGGGTCTTGGATACAGAGCTTCGCGCCGTCGCACAGATACTGTCGCCTGATCTCTTCCGGCACGTCGGACAGCGAGCCGACCTTCTCCGGGAAGAGGAAGAACCGGGTCTTGTGCAGTTCCAGCTTCACCTTCATGGAGGTCGTGACGAACTTGCCGGCGGGCACGTCTTCGTAGTGATAGTGTGCGACCTTCTGCCCCCACTTGTCCGTCAGGAATTCCTTGGGCTGGGGAACGAACGTCAATTCGCCGAGGATCTTCTGAGACAACGTGTCCTGGGGAACGGCGAGGTAGATGTCCAGCGACGTGATGACGCCGGGGCCGTAGTTGCGGAACTGGTGGACGTACTCGAGCGCTTCGCGCTTGGCGTCGGTCTGAACGTGCTTCACTGCGTCCTGCCGCTTGATTTGGTATAGCGTGTCGGTTTGATAGTCGACGTTCCACAGGAACTCACCGTCGAAGGCCAATCCGCGAGGGAACTTGGCGGGGGATGGAAACGCGACGATGACGTCACCGTCTTGGGGACGGACCATATGGATCATGTCGTCCGATCGATCCGATACCCAGAGGTACTTCCCGTCGTAGGTCAGACCGTGCGGATCCTTGGAGGGGGACGGGATCTCGCGGATCGTTGTGCCGTCCTCGGTGGAGATCTGGAAGAGGCGGTCTTTCTCGAGGTCAGCCACCCACAGGTGCGTGCCGTCCCACGCCAGGCCCTGCGGGCTTTCGCACGGAACGGAAATCGTCTTTGCGGCAATCCTGGTCTTGGGGTCTAGCTTGAAGGCCTCCTTGCGCTCGGCGTCCAGGGCCCAAACGAAGCGCCCTTGCATGGTCAATCCCTCGACTTGATAGCCGGGGGCTGGGAACGACTCGGTCACGCGTCCGTTCTTTGGGTCGATCCGGTAGAGCAGGTCGGACCGCCTGTCCGCCAGCCACAGCGATTCTCCGTCGAAAGTCAAACCCGTCGGGCAGCGGCCAGGCGTGCCAAACTGCTGGACGACATCGCCGGGTGTGGCTTCGGCGGGATCTGGGGCGGCGAACAAGACAAGCGACAAGGTGAACAGGGCACTGCCGTGTACTCTCATCTTCGTGCTCCTCGCTTCAGGGTTTGGTTGGGAACACCGGCTTCAGCATCCTACAAGACCTCCGTTTGCGAAGCACGAGCTGAAGGGCCGGAGGCCTAGAACCCGCCTATGCGCGTGGGCTCTGACTTGCCAGGTCCAGCCCCGACCGACGGGGTCGGCTTGACAGACCGCGCTGGCTCGATAACGTGCCTGACGGCTAGGTGGTGGACGCATTGGGCGGTGGCCACGTTGCCGCGATACCCGTCTTCCGCAAGGGAATCCGTCGATGTCGAAGCGTCTATCCTACCTGCGTGTGCCCTTGGCGTTGGGTTCTGTGCTGGTCGCCGCGGCGAGCGTTCGAGCGGCCGGTCCGCCGACCGGGGAACTGGAGACGCCACGGCAGATCTGGCAGCGGTGCCAGAAGTCGCTCTTGAAGCTTGACTACAGGATCAGCAAGGACGAGATCGTCGCCTCTGATACGAATCCTCAGCAGAAGCTGCGCCGCGTCGAGGTGAAGTTCTACAGCCAGGAACTCGACGGGAGGAAGTGGGGACATCCCTGCGTGGTGTTCATCCCCACCGACCCCCAGATCGCCGGTGCGCCCGAACGACGCGGCAAAATGGTCATCGTGGGACAGCGGAGTTGGGACGGCCTGGCCACCGGCCCGTGGCGGGATTCCTTTTTGGGCAACTACGGGGAGCCGATCGCGGCCCGCACGGGGTATCCCACGATGATCTGCCCCCATCCCGGCGAATACGACGAGAGCCCCGGCCGTGAGATATCCATCGGCCACTTGCGGGCTCGTTGGCGAAACCTCGGGGACGTCGCTGAGCATCCCCACTTTCGGCTGGCGATCGTCTACCTGCGCGCACTCGACGTCATGGCAGGGGTCTTGGGAGTGGACCGTAGCGACCTCCGCGCCGTCATCGGCGGACACAGCAAGCGCGCGACCTGCGCCTACACCGCAGCCGCGGTCGACCCGCGAATCGTCGGCGTCGTCTACATGGGGAATGAGTCGTTCTGGACCGACCGCCACCTCGCCGGTCCGGAACGGGTCGTCTATCCGCCTGTCGCGCAGAAGTGGATCCAGGCCAAGGTGCTCTATATCGGCGCTACGAACGAAGACGGCTATGAGATGTACAACATCAACCGGATCGTAGCGCGGATGACGTCCGCCTGGACGGTCGAGTATATCCCCAACTACAGGCACGCCTCGCAGTCCGAGAAGCACTTTGTCGACTGGCAGATGTGGATCTCGCACGTCTTCCAGCAGCGGCCCATTACCAAGATCCGCGGATTGAGCTACGAACAGGTCGGCGGCGACTTCGTCTGGGGAGGACGCAGGTATGGCGCGGGCACGCTGTTCCGCGCGCGGATCGAATCGCCCAACAAGATCATCCAGGCGAAGGTCTGGTACGTCTACAACGACGATGAGCCGTATTGGCGCGATCTGGTGTGGTACCCGGAGTTCATGATTCCGCAGGAAGATGGCGCTTACGCAGGCTTCGTCAAGGGGCGGTTGCCGGACGCGTGGCTCGTGGAGGTCAAGGATATCGCCAACGGTTTTCCCGGCTATGTCAGCAGCCTGCCGACGGACATCACCGGCAAGAAGACCGCCACGAGGAGGTCCCGCGGCTCGCGCTCACGGCATTGGTGCCCCAGAGCGGCCAAGCCGAAGCCGCATGATTGAGAGGATCGGCCTCCGGGGTCCGGAGAAGGACATGGTGCACTCTGTTGGCACGACGGGTTTGGCGATCTGCCTGGCGCTGCTGCCGGCGCAACTGATGGCCCAACCGTCCGCGCAGGACGGCAGAGCCGCCGACGCGCGCGCATCGTCGCGCTCCAGCCCCATCCCCGCCAAGCTCGATAGCATGGTTCCCCGGCTCATGGCCACCTACCACGTCCCGGGCGTATCGATCGTGGGCATAGAGAACCGGCGCATCACCTGGGAGCGTCACTACGGCGTTCGCGCCGCCGACCGTCCCGAAAAGGTCGATCGGGGCACCGTCTTCGAGGCGTGTTCGATGACCAAGACGCCGTTCGCCTACGTCGTGCTCAAGCTCGTCGAGCGGGGAAAGCTCGAACTGGACCGGCCGCTGGTCGCCTGCCTCGACAAGCCCTATCTGACCGACGAGCCCCTTCACGAGCGGATTACTGCGCGGATGGTGCTGTCGCACACGACCGGCTTTCCCAACTGGCGCAAGGGCGGGTGGCGGAAGGGGGGTAAGCTGCCAGTACGGTTCGAGCCGGGCACAAAGTTCGGCTACTCCGGCGAAGGGTTCCTCTACCTCCAGCGCGTTGTGGAACAGATCACCGGCACGCCCGTGGAAGCGTACATGAAGAGGGAGTTGTTCGGGCCGCTGGGCATGACCATCAGCAGCTACGTCTGGGAAGATCGCTACGAGGATCTCGCCGCCGCGGGTCATGACGCCAAGGGAAAGGTCAAGCCAAACCGCTCGCTGTTTCGCCAGGCCAACGCGGGCTACTCGCTGTATTGCACGGCGTATGAATACGCCAAGTTCCTCGTGGAGATCCTGAGGGACGACCGGTCGGCCCGGCATTCGCTGCGTGCCCGGTCGATCGACGCCATGCTCACGCCCACCACGCAGGCCACGGGACGCAAACCGATCGTCCGGTCGGGCAAGACAACGTCCAAGGTCACCTACTACGGGCTCGGATGGGCCATCGACAAGACCGCGAGCGGCCACCGCGCCTACCACGGCGGCTCGAACGGGACCGGCTTTCGCTGCTACTGTGAATTCGATCGCAAGCGCGGCACGGGCATCGTCATCATGACCAACGCCCTGAGCGGCGCGAGGCTGTGGCACCGCGTGATCGGAGCCGTGGGCGCCCCTTGAAGCGCCCGCTGACCTTCCTTGCAGTCGAGACGTTCGCCTGTACGTATCATCGGTATCATCGGGGGCAATCACCCATTTTTGAGGCTCGTCCCGATGCCTACAGCTGCCGGTCCGGCTTGTGCTATTGAGTCGCCTCGGCCAGAGGGAAAGGCGCCAGGCTCCGGGCGTCAGGCGTCGGGGGACGGGCGTTTCGGCGAGCGAGACCTGGTACTGAGCTTCGCAAACAGCCCCGTAGGCCATGTCCAGGAATCGTACGTAATCGCTCAACGGATGCCGTGCGCAGTCCTCCACGATGTTGGATGCGCACGAGACCGCCGCTCGGCGGAGTTGCTGGGTCAGGCCGAACTGCTCGTGCCTTGGAAACCCCGCCGTCGACCAGGGCCGGCCCGCTGGCGGAGCGGTGCGGCGACCGCACGAGCCCTCGCGCCCAAGGTGGAGCCGGCCAAGAAGGTCGATTTCCGGCTAGACGTGTCGAAGACGGGGTGAGGGGAAACGAGAAGGCCCACAGGGCCGAGCCTGCGTGCTTTGGGGCGATCGCCAAGACCGGATCCGCTGCCGCCTTCGTCTTACCACGAAGAAGGGCCAGAGGACGGCCAGCACCATTGGGAGTAGCGGCGCTGTCCCACTCCCGCATTTGAAGGCGGCAGCGACTTGACGATCAGCGTCCATGACGATAGTGATGGGGTTGTTGCTGTCGATGACCACGAAATTGGCGTCCGCTGCGTAGTTCGGGTCGTAGAGCTCCCAGTGCCCGAACACCTTGCTTCCGATCGGCTCGGCCGTCAGCGTCACTCGCGTGTCGACCAGGTACATCGGCAGGTTCGCATCGGACGGCATCGGGTCCAGTTCGACTCGGCCCCATAAGGCGTTTACGCAGTCCAGCGTCAGCTCCTGCAAGGGGAGACCCAGGATGACGAGCCCCCCGCTCCCGCCGCCTACGTACGCGAACCGTCCGACGATGCACCCACCATACGGATAGGCCACGTCGAGTCGTCCTTTCCAGACGGGGGCGTCGGGGGTGGCCAGATCGATCAGCTCGATGCCGGGCGGACCGTCCATCATCAAGGCACAGTTGCCCTGGATGGGCACCTCACGGACGATCCCGCCCGTCTGGCACCCGCCGACCCAGGTCGGCTCGTTCGGGTCGGCCACGTCCACCACCTGCAATCCCCCCAGGCCGCACGCCACATAGGCGTACTGGCCCGCGATTGTCACCGACATCGGGTTTCCGGTTAGGAGGCAGCGATTCACCCAGGTCGGCGTGTTGGGATCCGAGACGTCAATCACCGCCAGGCCTCCCTCGCCGTCAGCAACGAAGGCATGGTTGCCGGTCACGGCCACGCCGTAGGCCTTGCACGGTGTGTTGTAACCACTGATTCGGGCCGGTGCGTTCGGGCTCGAGATGTCCACGACCTGGATCCCTGCAAGTCCGTCGGCCAGGTACGCCAGATCCCCGGAAACGGCGACGGTGTAGACCTCACCGTCGGTGTCGAGTTGTCCGACGCAGGATGGCACGTTGGGATCGCTCACGTCGATCACCTTCATGCCACCCACCAAGTCGGCGACGTAGGCATGTGGCCCTGATACGGCGACGCGACGCGCATTCGTTGTCGGACACTGCCCGACCAGCAGAGGCTGGTTCGGATCGGACACGTCGAAGATCAGAAGCCCTGAGGTGCTCGCAGCCACGTAGGCCAGGTCACCCGAAACGGCCACGAAGCTCGCGAAGCCAGGCGTGGCAGTCTGGCTGATCTTCACCATCGTCAGAGGCCCAAACTCGGCCGTGGCGCACCGGTCGGCGTTCATGACGACCGTGAGCGGGTTGTTGGGATCGGTCACGGCGTAGTTGGCGTCACCAGGGTGGTTGGCGTCGTCGAGCCGCCATTGGATGAAGGATCGACCTGCGTACGGCGTTGCAGTGAGCTGGACCTCGGTGTCGGTGGCGTATCGCAAGGGGTTGGCTAGGGCGGGCTCGGGCGACCAACAGACTTCCCCAAACGACGGGTTGACGACGCTCACGTCCAGGAGGCATGCACTGTAGTGCAGGATCGCGCCATTGGAGCCGACGGCGTAGACGCTGCCCGGCCCGCTTCCCCAGCCTGCCAGCAGGTCGCTGCTGGCAGGGCTAGACATCGAGGACCAGGTCGAGCCATTGTAGTGGCGAACCGTTCCGTCATCGCCCAGGGTGAAGACATCGTCCGGCGCGGCCCCCCAGATGTCAGTGAGTCGTTTGGTCGTTCCGGTGGTGATGGACGACCAGGTCGAGCCGTCGTAGTGGAACGCCGCACCAGACGAACCCACGGCGTAGACATCCGCGGAGCCACTCCCCCATACCCCCTCGAGGTCGGTCGACGTCCCGCTGACCATCGTTGCCCAACTCGATCCGTCATAGTGGATGATCGTGCCGGACCGCCCTAGTGCGAAGACATCGTTCGGAGAGGCGGCCCAGACGTCGCGGAGGTCCGCTCCCGTTGGGCTGCTCATCGCCGACCAGACCGTCCCGTCGTAGTGAAGAACGGTCCCGCCGTCCCCCACGGCGAAGACGTCCTCTGCGCCGGTGCCCGACAGACCGTACAGGTGCTCGGTCGTGCCGGTGTTCGTCGCCGTCCAGGTCGACCCGTCGTATGCCAGGGCGTTACCGGATTCGCCCACGACGAAGGCAGCGTCGGGACCGGCAACCCAAGCGTCATAGAGCCGGTAGCCGGTCACATTCAGGGAGATGGACCACGCCGAACCATCGAAATGCAGGACTTTGCCCGTGCGCGGAGAGTAGATTCCCACAGCGGCAAACACGTTGTCGGGGGCCGAGCCCGAAATGCCGTAAACGGCCCCCGTGTCTGCGAGATCCACCGATTTCCGTGACCACGCAGATCCGTCGAAGTGCCAGATCCGCCCAAGTTGGCCGGCGACGAGGATGTCGGCTGGACCCGATCCTCCGATGCCCCAGTTCATGCCCCCCGTGGTCACGGTTGACCAGCTTGAGCCGTCATAGCGGCGGATTGTGGCCCCCTCGGCTACGTAGACGTTGCTGGGGCCGCTTGCCCACACGGCGACGTACGTCCAACCGGCTTCGAATTCCGGGAGTTGGGTCCAGGAAGCCCCGTCGTAATGGAAGATGACCGCATAGATCCAGGTCATGTGAGCCATACTGACGGTGCGATAGCCGCACGCATAGATGTCGCTCGGGCTATTTCCCCAGAGGTCCCGCATGCGCAGGTCATACGGTGAGGGCAGGCTGCTGTAGGACCAATCGGTCCCGTTGAAGTGCATGATCGTTCCCGCCGCGTCGACGAAGGTCACATCGTTTGGGCTGGCTGCGTAGGCACCGCGCAACCCATAGGCCGACGTGCCGGTTGTAATCACGCTCCAGTTCTCGCCATCGTAGTGAAGGACGGTGCGGTTCTCACCGGCAGCCCAGACGTCATTGGGACCGGAACCGGAGACGGCCCAGAGATCCTCCGTCGTCCCACCGTTCATGCTGGCCCACGCTGAGCCGTCATAGTGCAGGATGGCCCCCGCCTTGCCGACGGCGAAGGCATCGCTCGGGCCGCTGGCCCAAACGTCCTCGAGGTCCGTTTGGACGCCGCTGTCCATGACGAGGAATCCGGAGCCGTCATCGTGGAGGATCGTACCCGTCTGGCCCGCCAGGAAGACGTCGTTGGGTCCGTTGTACCAGACGGCGTTGAGGTTGTTGCCTTGCGGCAGTGGATTCAGCCATTGCCAATCTGCGCCCAGTGCGACGTGCGGTCTCGACAGGCACCCCATCAATACGCCCGCCGCCACAACGCAATCCAACAGCGTTTTCATGGCTCGCCCTCGTGTGCTGCGATGTAGAGTCTGCTTCCCCCGCAGGCATGCCCTCTACTTCTGCAAGAGATTGCGCCGCAAGTATAATCGACGAGGGGACCCTATGGGAGCCCCAATCCCAGAAATCATCGGGCAACCGTCGTCACCTGCCGGACCCAGCCGGATCCTTCCCCGCCTCGTGTTTGGAATCTGGGATTAGTGTCCCCCGCGCACCGGCAGGCGCACTTCTCAATGAAGGGAACGGGGATCAGGCCTATCTCCGCCTGGCGTCGAAACGGGGGGACGTGAAGTCAGGGAGCTGCCGCTTGCGAGGCAGATATACGCGCGCATCTACGACGCACGCCGCGCTCCTGCAGCTGCCGATCGAGCCTGCGGTATTGAGTGGCCCCGGGCAGGGGGAAAGGCGCCAGGCTCCAGGCGTCAGGCCTCAGGGGATGGGCGTCGCAGTGAGCGGATCAGGGCGTTGAGAGCCTTCGATTTGGGATCGCTACTCCAGCTTCGTCAGGATTTCGTGCAGCTTCTGATGAGAACCGATGGAGAGTAGATGTTTCCCGTTGGGCAGACATTTCTTGAAGTGTGTGCTTGCGGTCTTGCGATCGGCACCGAGCCAGAGGAGTCTTTCGGCCAACTCCGCGTAGATCGCCGGGACCGTGCGCTCAATGTACTTTGCAGCGTTGGCTTTCCCGCTTCGCCGGGCAACGACCGCCATCTTGGTGAGGTATCTCGCTTGGGCGGTCATGTACGTCTCGACCTTTCTGGCGTCGGCTTCGGCGTAGGCCACGTCGGCCAGCGTTCGGAGGGTCTTTGATCGAGCGTCATGCCCATTCGACATGCGGTCCCGGGAAGGCTCGGGGGATCCGAGTTTCAGCGCCTCGAGGCCGAACTCCTTGGCCTCCCTGTACCGGCCCTCCTTGCCGCACGCATCCGCAAGGCTCGCGTACTGACCGACCAACAGCCGGGAGTATGTATTGATTCCTTTGGCATCCTTCGCCTTCCGGGCCCTTGCCAACTTGCTCTTGTACTCCTTCAAGTACTCGAGCCAGCGATTGTACTCCTGCTTGTCGACAGCATCGTGGCGCCTCCCGAGCGTCCCGACGATCGTTCTCGTTCCCGCCTCCGGGACCTTCGGCAGCGAGAGGGTGACCTTGAACTTCCCTTCCGGCATCGGAACCCAGAGCCGGAATACGCCCGCTCTCCACCCTCTCGAGTCGAACGCCACCGGCGACCATGCATAGTGTGTCCGGCCGCCTTGGACCTTCGCACGGAGGCGGTAGATACCCGGCTGGAGCCCGCGGATGGCCGCATTTATGTACAGACAGCAGACCCTCGGGCCGTGGCTGCCATGGACCCGTATGGGCCCCTTTGCCAGGTCCTTTTCGGAGGGGATGACGCCCCACGTGATCTCGCTCTTCGGCTCGTAGAGCAGATTGTGCTCGTACAGATAGGCCGAGGACTCGTAGTCCATCAACTTGACGCGACAGATGTAGGAACTCGGGCGCTTGATTCCCTTCGGCAGCGTGGTCGTCCACTTGAAGGTGAATGTGTCGTCTTTCGGTGTAACGGTGGCCTTGCGCTCGGTCGCAGGCCCGTCCCAAAGGATCGTGTGGTTGACGTTGATGACCACGTCATCTCGCATCAATCCCGCCGGCGTGGTCTTCTTGGCCTCCTCCCAGAAAGCCCTCCGCGCATCGGCCCGCAAGCGGACCTTCCTCTCGACCAGTTTGTTGACGGCTTGCTCCAGGCGCCGCTTCTCTCCCTGGCTGAGCGCGTCCCAGGCCCCAACGATGCTGTCGAGTGCCCTGTCGGAAACGTGCTTCGGGTCGGACCACCTGACGAAGAAGCTCTCCCAATCGTCTTTGGCTGGCGTGTCGAGTCTGGCCTCGCGCAGAATACGTCGAGCGTCGTCGTTGCCGAGGATGAATCCCTTGGCCGCCAGCTGCTCGGCTGCGCGGGCCAACATGCCATAGAAGCCATACAGCTCGGTGGGCGAGAACTCCCTCTTGCCGGCCATTGCGACGAGGTAATCCCTCATCGCCTGGAGGCGAAGCTTCTCGAGAGCTTGCCGCCGGAGCGCCGTGACGGTGATGGTATCGCCAAAGAAGACGCCGCCCTCGATCTTGCCGTTCTTGAGCAGCGAGTACAACTGCAAGCCCGTTAGAGGCCCTTCATGGACCCGGCGATACCAGGTTGCATACAACGACGCCTTCTTGAAGGTCTCGTAGTCAAGCCGGAGAAACCCGTCGGGGTTCTTCTTGTCCCAGATCAGCCAGAGCATGTTGCGCGGGCGCTTGGCGGTCTTCTCCGTGGGTTCGGCAAACGGATACCCGAAGACCGTCAGTTGGTTGTACATGGCGAAGGGACCTTTGTCATAGCGATAGAACCGGCCCGGCTCCATCTTGCCAGGGGCATGCGAGATGAGCGTCCTGTATGCGGCCGGTATGCTGATGTCACGGCGAAGGTCATAGCCCTCCCCCTGATAGAATCGTCGGACGATCTGGTCGAATTCGGCGGCCCAGTCTGGCGCGAGGGTCAGGATGCCGGCGTAATCCCTTATCACCTGCCGCAGGACCGGGATGGGGATCTTGGCGGACGCTGCCGTGATGACCCGTCCGACCGCTTTGAGCGCGATGACAGCGTCTTCGGTCTGTTGGCTCAGGTCCGTCTTAGCCAGCTTTGCACGGGTCTCCTGGTAGTCGCGAACAACGTTGGCGGCCGTCAGCGCCCACTTGGCCGCGGAAGCCGCCCACATTCCACGTTTGAGCCAGAGCGCGCGTCGCTCGAGGTCGGGGATCTTCTCCAGGATCAGGCCATTCTTCTTGCCGTCCCATTCCCTGATGCTGTCTTTCAGTCCCTTTCGAAGGCCCGGAAACTTCTTTTCCGGTATGCTTCGAGCACAATCGCGGAACAGCAGCATCCTGTTGATCATGATGTGCTGCGCGGTTCGCGCGTTCCAGACGGCCGTGTCGGCCTCGTCGGTCAGCTTCTCCAGGTAGGACTCGAGTTCCTGTAGCTTGTCGGCCGCGTCGGCAAGGTCTAGGTCCCCCTGGCCGATCTTCTCGATCTGCTCGGCCCATCCCTTGTATTTCTGAAGGTGGTCGAGCACTTCACTGGTGTTCTGTATGCTCTCGGTGACGGTTTGTCTTGCCGTCGAGAGCTTCGCCGCCGCGCTATCGAGCTTGGGGAACTTCCTTGCGTTGGACTCGGCGATCACCGCCAGCGAATGCGCCGATGCGTAGACGCTCTCCAGCACGGCCTTGGCCAGCTGGCAGTTGTCCTCCAGAGTTCCCAGGTAGTCCTTCAAGGACTGCAGCGTCGGCACCGCTGACGCCTTCTCGTAGCTTCCCGCCTCCGCTCGGGGCGGTGCCTTGCCGAGCAGGCCGGCATAGTGGGCCACCTCGTCGTCAAGCTGCTCGACATCTTCAGCGATCTGCCGGATCTCGTAGGGAGAGACGTACATCCATTCCTCGGGCTTGCTCGTCTGACGGTTGTTCCGCTCGACGTGCATCAAGCGGCTCATCTGCATGCGTCGCATCGCAGCTCGCCACGACCAGATGCCCACCTGCCGCATCGCATCCAGTTGTTCGTCGCTGAGCCATCCCTCCTCCCAGGTCGGCGCTTCGCGAAGGAGGTTCTGAATCTCACACGTTACGCTGAACGTCACCGATTCGCCCGGTTGGGGCAGGGGCGGATCCGCTTGCACGTCTGTGATCTTGATGGTCGCGACCGGCGGCGGTTCGATCGGTCCGACCTCCACGGCGGCCAGCTCCGGGTCGTCCGGAGAGATGCCCGCAGCGATGAGAATTGTCCGCAGGCCCCGCTGACGATTCCGATATTCAGCCAGGAACTCCAGCGTGTCGGCCATCGCCGAGGGGTTGCCGTCCTCGTACCAGGCCGGTCGTCCGCCAGGAAATCGGTTGTGGTGGACGGTGTCGTGGTCGTAGGCGATCGCCTGCAGCATGACCGCCTGCTTATCGGAGAGCTTGCCCTTCCTCAGCATGAAGATGAGATCGTGCCCCATGTCGATGCTGAGCGTGTGGGCCATGAGGCATGACCCGGCGGACATCGAGAGCGATGCTTTCCGGAATGCCGCCAGTCTCGAAGGTTGCCACGCGTGCTCGGCGATGGCCCTTTCGGCGAACGCTTCCAGACGCCTTGCCTGCGGCTCGAGGGGCCGAAGATTGATCGGCAGGATCTTCAGTCCGTCCGGCAGCTTGGAGGCGTTCTTGGCAGCCCGTTCGAGCATCCACGCCTGACGCTTGAGGTACTTGAGCACCTGCAAAACCGTCTTGACCGGCCTCTGTCTGGTCTTCTCCCAGGTGTGGCGGATGAAGTAGTCCATGTCGCAGCACCCGCCGTAGAGATACTCCACCGTGAACGGGCCGATGTCCTGCCCCGCCTGCTGTGCCCATTGCTGGAATTCCATCGGGCGAGGGCTTGATCCGGGGCGCACCGCCGCGCCGCGCTGCCCAAGATGCTGGACTCCGTAGAGCGCCTTACCCCCCTTCGTGATGTACTTCTCCGGATGGGGCGAGGAGCGCTTGACGTCAAGCAGTTGTCGCCAGAACCCGCGAGGACCGCCGCCAGTCAATGAGCGGATCTGATCGTCGACGAGAAAGCTGATTTCCAGCCGCACCAGCTCGTCGCGATCGAGGCCTGCCTCGCCCTGGCCCTGAGCCAAGATCCCGTAGACCTGTTTGCAGAACTTCCCGGCCTCGGGTCCCATGACGACGAAGTCCAGATCGCTGAGTCCCTCCATGTAGTAACCGCGGTACTTGAGCTTGGCGATGGCGATCTCGTTGCCCGCGTCGTAGTCGTTCTTGACCATCTCCGGGCGCAAGAGCCAGCTGCCCGCGCTACCGATCGCGGAGACCAGGACGTTGTGGCCGCTCCGTTGGAGCAGATCGGTGATCACGATACGCTTCATCCCGCTCAGCGTCCCGCGATCGTCGGGATCGACCTGCGACTTGTCGTCGATCGGTGCGTAGCGGTCCAGGCCCTCATAGGCCAAGGCCAGTCTCGTCGAGGGGTCCTGCGCCGTCTTGAATCTCTCTACGACGCGGTCCAGATCCGACGGCGTGGCTGCATCGGCCCATGGGACCCACGTGGCCGTCGTCAGCATCAGCACGGGTGCGACGATTCGGGGCGGTTGCAGGCGGCGGACGCGTCTGGGAATCATGGCGGATCCTCGTCTCTCCCCCACTCAAGAAGGGAAACGAATCGACCAATCCGTGCCGCTTCCGCGACACGTCCGACACTAGAGTGTCTGCCGCCCGGACGGCATGTCAAGACCGCCGAAGTCGTCGAACATTGACCTCCGGGCTCGGCGGGGCGATCATGCTAGCACGATGGGCTCTTGGGATCGGCCCTGGAAACGCGGTAGGTGAAGCGCAGACTCCGGCAGGGCGGACCCCAGACGCAAGCGGACGGGAGGCCCCGATGCCAAGGGCACGCCGGACCCGGACCGAAGCGATCGCCTGTGCGTGTCTCCTGGCGGCAACCGCGGCGACCTGCGCGGAGCCCCCGATTGCCGCAGCGATCCGCCGCCAGGCCCTTTGCCTCGCCATCTCCTCCACGACGAGTAGCACCGAGGACGGCTCTGGTCACGAGGCCATAGATCAGATCAAGGCCAACATCAGCAGGATCATCGACCCCGAAACCACGGACGAGGAGCGAGCCAGACTCTTCGAAGAGAATCGTCGCCTCAAGAAGGGCCTCCGCCTGATCCGGGAGAACGAGTTCGCAACCCCCCAGATCCCTCCCGCGCCGGAAACGCGAGCGGTCCCCTCCCAGCCCAGTCCCGCCTCATCGCAACCAAGCCAACAGCCGGTCAAAGACCGCAAGCCGCCCCGCAGACGTCCCTCGGCGCGACGCCTTCAGGTGTGTTCGCTGTCTTGCTCAAACGTCAAGAGAACGACTGGCAAGCACCGCGGCGTGAGCAGGTTACTGGTCCAAGCACACGTCAAGGCATACGGCATGAAGGGCAAGACCCTCAATGCGTATGTCACCTTCAGTCTGCCGAACGGCGCGCCTATCAGGGCTGCCCCTGGGACGCCCAAGGAGATGATCGACAAGCGCGGTCGGCTCAAGGTTGCGTCCGCTCCCAAGCAGATTCGGTTCGACAGGTCCCGCTGGGACGCGCTGAAGATCTACGTGCCACACAGCGCCTTTTGGATCTCATCTACGACGAACAGGTACGTCGCCACGCTCTGGGTCGCTGCCGACGGATTGACGGCTTGCCTGGCGAGCGAAACCACGATACCCATCAACGAGCACACCAAGTCTCCCGAGGCCAAGAGGCCGTCTCGAATCCTTTGCTGGGCCTCCGTCAGCTGCCGATACAACGTCAAGTCGCCGTCCGGTCCGCAGATGGTCGCCTCTACAGGCATCGGAGCAAGGGGCTTGCGCGGCAAGAGCGTTATCCTAAGCACGCGCCTGCGCACGCCGGATGGGCGCCCCGTCATGGCAACCGGCCAAGCACCGGGACTACTCCGGGACGAAGAGGGGCGCTACAGATCACTTGTCCGGTACGAGGTACTTCGCGATTTAGCCTCCTCTGTCGATCTGCCGCCCAAGGACATCGAGGTGATCGTGCCCCATCGCATGCTCGACCTGCAGCAGGGCAAGACGCACCGGCTGATCCTCACCCTCATGGCCTATTGTGGACCGGTGGGTGGTTACATGGAGCGGGACGTCATCCTTCGCATGCGATGACTCGCGTTGATACGACCCCTCAGGGGCCAGAGGGCTCTTAAGGGCGTTTCTGATTCAACCCACTTTCAACAAAGGACTTGATTTGCTTCGGGTGCGTGCGCCTATCACCAGTGCGTTGCGCCCACTTGCCGGCAGCAGCAACACACACGATGCAGGAGAAGATCCGCCCAGGGCTGCCCACAACGGTCGCTCTACACGGTGCCCCAAGCCTGGGATCATGGCGATGTCGCCGCCTCATTTGAAGATGGTTGTCACTGACCGGTATTCTCACGAGGTATGACCCGCTCTCCTTACGTCGCCTCGTAGACCGGCTCGCCGGCGAGGTACGTCGCTTTCGGTTCGAGCGCAGCGGCGTGTCGGCCTGTTCGGATCTTGCGCAGGTCCCTGTTCCAGATCACGAAGTCCGCTTGCTTGCCGACCTCCAGCGAGCCGAGCTCCTTCTCGTCGAAGGCGGCGAACGCGCTGCCGATCGTGTGGTGACGCAACGCGTCGAGGAACATGACGGCTTCGTCTCGATCGAGCCTTCGGCCCGATTCCGCCTTGCGGTCCATCGCCGATCGGATGCTGTCCATCGGCTTGTGCGAGGGGAACGCGGGCACGTCCGCACCGTATGCGAGCTGGACGCCCTGCTTGACGAACGTCCGGATGGGCAGCAGCGTATCGACGAGCCTGCGTCGGGGCCGGCCGAACTTGTCGGCGAAGTCGTCGGCCTTGACCTCGATGAAGTTCGGCTGCAGGCACACGGGCACGCCCAGATCGGCCGCACGCTTGATCGAGTCGAGCTTGAGGAACACGAAATGCTCGATGCGGTGCCGGCGCCGTCGGCACTCGGCGGCCGATCCGGTCGCCTTGGCGAACGCCGACAGCGTCCAGTCCACCCCTTTGTCCCCGACGGCGTGCACGTCGGCCTGGAGCCCCGCTTTGTGGATCGTCGCGATGATCTCGTTGAAGGTCGACTGCGGATGCATCGGAATGGCCATGTGTCGATGTTCTTTCGGAACGTCATACATCAGCGCATAGCCGTCGACGGCCAGCTTGATGCCCTGCATGCGGACGAGCGGGCCCTCGTATCGCCTGAGTCGCTCGGTCAGTATCTGACAGTGCTGAAGGTTCTTGATGTAGGGATACACGCGCACCCGGCAGGGCAGCCGGTCCATCCGCTCCAGCCGCACGTATGTTCTGGCGTATTGCGGGTGGCAAAAGTTGTCGTGGATGCACGTGACGCCCTGCTCGGCGAATTGCTTCATGCCCCACTCGGCACACTCGATCTGTTCCCGCTCGTCCAGCGTCGGCTGGTGAACCGAGTAAATGGCCGGATAGTGCAACAGTACGCCGTCCGGCACCCCGGTCCGTCGGTCGCGGAGGTACTTGCCACCATAGGGGTCCTTGACGTCCGCTCGGAGCAGGTTGGCCTTCTTCATCGCCAGCGTGTTGGCCGCGCCGAACTGACCGCCCCAGTGGATGATCAGCGTGGGGTGGTCGGGCACGGCCTCGTCCAGCTCCCATCGTCGCGGGAACCGGCCTTCCTTGAACCGATTGAACCCACGCCCGACGATCCACTCGCCCTTGGGGATGTCCTTGGCGGCCTTGGCCAGCGCCGCGTTGAGCGTCCCAAACGAGTTGATCTTCGGGGGTCGGAGCAGGACGTACTTGAGCTGCATCTGCCCGTACCCCATCACGTGGCTATGCGCGTCGATCAGGCCCGGGCTGACGCACTTGCCGCCCAGGTCGATCACCTTCGTGCCGTCCGAGACGACCTTCCGAACGGCCCCGTCGTCGCCGACGGCGGTGATGCGGCCGTTCCGGACGGCCATGGCCTGGGCGACCGGCCGCCTCTCGTCCATCGTCACGATCACGCCGTTCTCGAGGACCAGCTCGGCCGAGGCGTCCGCCGCGGCGAACAGCCGCGAGGCAGCGCCCAGGGCCGGCGCCGCCGCGGCACCCCCCGCGCGTTTCAGGAACGTCCTGCGATCGGTCTTCGTTTCGGATCTCATGGCATGCGTCCTTCTTGCATCCAGACGGACACTTCCCATTCGCCTCCCGTCAACGAACCAGCCTACCGAAGCGGGCCGCGAAGTCTAGGAAAAAGGGGAATCGCGCGGGCGTTCACGCCCGTTCGCTCGGTCCATCGTGCCATGCTCCTCGCGACGCACGGCTTCCGATCTTCCAGACGAATTCCAGAGGCGGATTCCCGAGCCTCCGGGCCGACGGGCCACCCGACCCGCACCGGGCATCCGGAGGAAGACGGAGAAGAAACAGAATCGTCAGCAGTCGCTTGCACAACATCGTCTTGCCCGCGCCCGGCGGGCCGATGAGAAGCACAGTGGGCGTACTGATCGGGGGCATGGAGGGTATGCTGAGCACGATGAGCGGCCGGGGGGCGGATAGGTGTGGGAGATCTACTCGGGGTTGGGGTTGGCCAAGGTGGGCTGAGGGGTGGTCAAAAGGCCCGCAGGATCGACCCGCGGGCCTTGGATGATCGGATCAGGATCGGGTCGCTACCGCCTTCGTCCCGCTAGCCTCAACACGCCGAGCGCGACAAGCAGGAGCGGTAGACTGGCTGCGGCACCGGTGCCGCAGCCAGTGCCGTGGACGACGTCGACCACATAGTCGTCATCCATGGTGATGTCGATATCGCCGACGATGTACTTGTCGGCCTGGCAGGGATCACCGGGGTAGTTCGGGTCGTAGACCAGGTAGTGCCGGAATCCATACCAGTGCGCCTGAAGAACGGCGTGGAGGTGCACCGACGTGTTCGGCTCATACTGACGGCCAGGTGCGTTCGGATCCAGATCCTCATCCGGCGTGACCTCAACATCGTGTTCGTCCGCTCCCAGGATGTTCAGCGTCAGGGTGTAGTACCCGTCGTCGGCCGCCTTCAGCTCCCCTGTGCCAACCACCAGTGCCAAGAAGGCCACCAGTGTCAGGCCAAAACCATATCGCCTGCCCCCGAGCATTGCTGTGCTCCTTTCTCTCTGGTCCAGAGTGGACAACGGTGCCTTGACCCGCCCGCCCTGCGGGCGGCTACATCGCTGCCCGAGTCCGTCTCGCTGCTCAGCCCGTTGCCGAGCAGTAGGTGCCCGCTTATACAGCGACAAGTAAGATGGTAAGGCGCAACGAGCACCAAAGTCAAGCCATTTCTTGTCCGCACGATACGTTGGGTCCCATAATGGCCCCGCTGGGAGTATGGCATCGACGGCAACCGATCGGGGACAGAGCCAAGACGGCTCCAAGGCGCGACATGTCCTGGTCGTGCGGTATGTTTCTGGGGCCGTCAAGACGCTTGCCCTCCAGCCAGAACCCAAGCACAATTGCCCTACGCGGGGTGCAGGATTCGGGGCGAAGGTCACCCAGGATTTGGGCATGAAGGCACAGGAAGCCAAGCGGCTCAAGGAGCTGGAGATCGAGAACGCCTGCTCAAGAGGCTGGTGACAGGTTTGTCGTCGGACAAGCAGATCCTCAAGGAAGCTCCGAGGGGAGACTGACGGGCCCGAGGCGCCGCAGGGAGGCGGTTGCTCGCGTGCGGCGGCAACTTTCGGCCTGGGAGCGTCGGACATGCCAGATGTTGGGGGCAGCCGCGGTTGACGTAGCGGAAGCCTCTCGGCCGACTTGGCTGACTGGGCCCGGCAAGCGGAAGAAGACGCCAAGCGGGGCGTCACGACGATCGTTTTCTACGGAGCGAAACTGCCCGCGCTGCCCATGCCGTGAAGCACAGAATTGCTCCAAGGAGACTGCAATGCCATCTGCGGATCCAGGTAGCGCTTGCCCGTGTTCTTCGAATCGTCAAACCCATCGCGTTGCCCACCATTTCCGGAAACTGGGCACTTCCGCAATCTCGTGGACGACCATTCGCTTCACAGTCATTCCGGTTATCACGGCGGTCTCCGCACTTGCCCTGGCACCAGCGATGAACGCGAAGGGTTCGGAGCGAGCCACACGCTACATCGCGACGTACGGCAACGATGCCTGGTCCGGCAAGAGGGAAGCGCCGAACGGCCGGAAGACGGACGGTCCGTTCGCCACCATCGAGCGCGCCCGCGACGAGATTCGCCGGATGAAGAAGGACGGGAGACTGCCAAAACGAGGCGTGGTCGTCGAGATTCTGGGCGGCAGGTACGAGCTGGCCAAACCCATCCAGCTGACGGCCGAGGACTCCGGAACCGCCGAGTCCCCCATCGTTTACCGAACGCGGCCGGGCGAGCTTGTCCGCATCAGCGGCGGTCGAATCGTAACCGGTTGGAAGCGAGTGACCGAGTCCGGTCTTCTCAACCGTCTGGATCCTGTCGCTCGCGGCAAGGTGGTTCAGACGGACTTGAAGGCCCAGGGCATTGACGAGTACGGCGATCTGGGGCTGGATGCGGCGTGGAAACTGCAGGCACGGCTGGCGACCAAGCACTTCCAAGGCGAATACACGATGGGCAGTGCCCAAGCCAGTGTCGGCAAGAACGTCAGTCCGCGTATGGAGGTCTTCTTCGAAGATCGGCCGATGCCGATCGCACGCGGGCCGAATGACGGCCAGATAACGATCAAGGAAGCTCTCGGCCAGACCGTGCGCAACGTGCGCGGCCGCATCAGCAAAGTGGAAGGGATCTTCCGATACGACGGCGATTACCCGAGGCGTTGGCTGGGAGCGAAGGATGCTTGGGTCTGCGGGAGTTGGAGCCGTGACTGGGCCGAGCAACGTCACAAGGTCAGGACGCTAGACCCGGAAGCGCGGGTCATCGCGGTCCATCCGCCCTACCACTACTACGGTTATCGCAAGGGGTGCTGGTTCTATGGATTCAACATCCTCGCAGAACTCGATCGTCCTGGCGAATGGTATGTCGATCGGGAATCCGGCAAGCTCTACTTCTGGCCGCCAGGGCCGATTGACAGGGCGCGTGTAGAAGTCTCGATGTCGCCTGGCCTGTTCGCTCTGACCGGCACCTCCCACGTCACCATTTGCGGGGTGCTGATGGAGGCAACGCGTGGTACGGCCATCACCATCGACCATGGACGACACTGTTGCGTCGTCGGCTGCACCTTACGCAACGTGGGAAACCACGCGGTCACGATCTACGAGGGGACGGAGAACGGCGTTGTCGGCTGCGACATGTACGGCATGGGAGGAGGCGGGATCTATCTCGTCGGAGGCGACCGCACGACGCTCACGCCTGCAGGGCACTATGCCCAGAACAATCACATCCACCATTTCGCCCGATGGGACCGCATGTATCGGCCAGGCGTCATGATCAGCGGGGTGGGCAATCGGGTCTCGCACAACCTGATTCACGACGCTCCGCACTCGGCGATCGTGTTCGGGGGCAACGACCACCTGATCGAGCTCAACGAGATCCACAACGTTTGTTCCGAGTCGCACGACTGCGGCGCCATCTACGCCGGTCGTAGCTGGACTCTGCGCGGTCACGTAATCCGACACAACTTCCTACATCATCTCTACGGCAAGTCCGGCGGCCCGTGCAACGGCATCTACCTCGATGATCTGTTCTCATCGGCCGTGGTGGACGGCAACGTCTTCCACCAGGTTCTCCGGCCCGTCTTCCTGGGCGGCGGGCGAGACAACCTCGTCCAGAACAACGTGTTCGTAGACTGTCCCAAGGCCATCCACATTGACGCCCGGGCGCTTGGCTGGTGCGGCCCTCATGCCGATGGACGGATCAAGGAAGCGCGCGACAAGGGCACGATTGCCAAAGACCGCTACAACAAGCCCCCCTTCAGCACACGCTATCCGAAGCTGATCGAGTTGCTCGGCGACGAACCGAAGAAGCCCAAAGGCAACATCGTCCGACGCAACATCTTCTGGCAGGGAACCGGGGAGAACCTTCGCCGAGTCTCTGGCGACGCTCCCGTGAAGGAAACCTGGTGGGATGACATTACCCCCAGCATTCGATCGTTGGTCACTTTGGAGGACAACCTGATCAACGTCGACCCGAAATTCGTGGACCTACGGGCAGGCGACTTCCAGCTCCGAGACGACTCACCGGCCTGGAGGCTCGGCTTCCAGAGGATCCCTGTCGAGAGGATTGGGGTCTACCAGGACGACAACCGGGCCAGCTGGCCTGTGAAGCACGAAGCGCGCTCCATGAATAGGCTTCCGGCGAAGTGCACGTCGCGGTAGGGCGCCCAGCCGGTACGGGGTTTGCCCCCGGGCTGCACCAAGGACAGGGGGCATGCTTCTTGACCAAAGGACGTGATCTGCGGCTTGTTCGTGCCCCCATCATCAGGGCGATAGGTCCAGTTACTTGCAGCAACTTCACATGCGGATTTTGGCGGGGCACAACGTGACAAAGTCCTTTTGGATCAGCGAGGACGGTGCTTTCGGGAGGGACAGGTAGCGGGAGCGATGCGGTGCTGTGTGAATCGGTGCATTCCTCCCGACCCCACCCGACATCGTTTGTGAGGTCGATCCCGACTCCTTCAGAAGACGCCCATCGTGAGGCCCTTGACCCGCCCGAACTGCCCCGGGAGTCATGAACCCGTGCGGAACATGCCGATTTCGGTTTTGCAGTGACCGGGATCAGGGGGTATGCTGCGCCCATGCTGCCCGTGGATGGTCCACGGACCTCGGGCGTGAGGGGATGACTCCGCGAAATGGGCCAGGGGCGTCCGATCCCCGGTGGAAACAGGCGCAATGGAGGGCCAACATGAGTCGCCAGGCGACCCCCGCGGAATCAGATCCCCTCTCAGTGACTACTTCGGGAATGGAGGGAACACGGAGCATCCTGCCGCCGGTCCCTTTGGGCGTCCCGGAACGGGCGACCTCAGGCTGAGCGTGTTGCCGTGGTATCCCTTAACAACAAGAGCAGAGGCCGCATCTTGACACTAGAATCATCTCGCGCGACGTCCGTTGTGCTGCGAATTGTCTCGGTTCTTGGCATCCTGTTGGCGACGTCGGTTCCGGCCGCCTTGGCTGGCCCGGAGGATGAGGCTCAGCAGATCGCTTCTTTGGCCGGCTTCCACGGCGGCTTGGTGGTCCACGTCGGCTGCGGGGACGGGCACCTCACTGCGGCACTGCGCCTGGCAGAGAACTGCGTCGTTCAGGGACTGGAGACCGACGCCGGGCGTGTCGAAAGGGCCCGCGCGGCCATCCGTGCGCTCGGCGTGTACGGCCCAGTATCTGTCATTCAGTGGAACGGGAAGAAACTCCCCTACGTGGACAACCTGGCGACGTTGGTCGTCTGCGAAAACCCCGACGTGGTCCCGCCGGACGAACTCACACGAGTGCTTCGGCCCCACGGCGCCGCGGCGCTCAAGCGGGACGGCACATGGACGGTGACGGTAAAGCCCCAGGTGCAGGGCACCGATCAGTGGGAACAGCACTATCACGGCGCAGACAACAACGCCGTGGCTCAGGACGCCGTCGTCGGTCCGCCCCGGCGGTATCAATGGCGGGGAGAGCCGCAGTGGCAGCGATCCCACCTTGCGATGCCTTCGATCAACAGCATGGTCTCGACAAAGGGACGCCTGTTCACCGTCGAGGACCTGGGCTCAGCCGAGCACCCGGCGCTGCCGGGGAAACAGGCGCTCGTGGCGCGGGATGCCTTCAACGGGGTGGTCCTCTGGCGCGTCATGTTTTCCGATTGGCACCCGATCTACATCCGCAACAAGGAGATGCCCGTGCAGATCCAGCGGCGGCTTGCCGCCGTGGGGGACGTTGTTTACTGCACCCCCGGATACTCGGCGCCGATTACGGTGTTCGACGCGGCGACCGGCGCCGTCATCAAGAAGCACGCACGAACCGCGGGGACAATGGAATTCGTGCATGATCGGGGCATTCTGTACGTCGTCACGGGCGATCAGTCCGACATCTCGGCAGTCCACGCGGACCTGTCGCGCTCGGCACTCAAGAACAGCATGTTCAGGCGGGGGGCGTACGGACCGACGATTCGGCGGCCCGCCGATCCCAAGAACGATATCCTGGCAATCGACGCCGACTCGGGCAGCGAAATCTGGAGGTTGTCCGGAACCAGCACGAAAGGCTACCAAGGGGCGACCCTCGGGACGATCGGCGACCGCGTGGTCTTCGCAGCGGCGACGGAGCTCGTCTGCCTGGATCGCGCGACCGGCAACGCGGTCTGGCGTGTGCCGGCGCCCATCGTTCTCAAAGGGCCACCGGGCATTGCGGTCTCGCTCGTGCTCTCGGATCGCGCCGCCTATCTTGCCGATTCCACGCAGCTCCGGGCGTTCCGTCTCGCCGACGGCAAGGCGCTCTGGTCGACGCCCGCCACGATCAATCATCACAAGGCGCCAGATGTGTTCCTGGCAAACGGCCTGGTGTGGGCGGCGGCATACAGCGCCTCGACCGGACGGCCAGCGCCGAAGCTCGGACTCACGCGCATGGGGGTCAATGGCTTCGATCCCGAGTCGGGAAAGCTGGTCAAGCAGCTTGATCAGACCATGGTCGGTCCCATGGGCCATGACCGCTGCTACCGCAACCGCATTACCACGCGGTACTACATCAACACCGCGACCGGCGGCAGCGATTTCCTCGACCTACGTTCCTCGAAGGAGCTTCCCAACCCCTGGATCCGCAGCACCTGCGGCATTGGCCCGCTCCCGTGCAACGGCCTGTACTATGTAGGGCCACCGTCCTGTGCGTGCTGCAACAGCGTCATGCTGAACGGCATGAACGCACTGGCGGCGGAGCCGGGCTTCACCCGATCGGACCAACCCATCAACGTGGGTACGAAAGCGACGCTCGAGAAGGGCGCCGCCTTCTCTGAAATCTCGAATCTGAAATCCCAGACTGCCGATTCGGCGGACGATTGGCCCACCTACCGTCATGACAACGCCCGAACGGGAACGACGAAGAGCAAAGTCCCGGCCGTGCTCGGCAGACGCTGGGAGACGAAACTCGGGACTCGCGCCAGCGCCCCGGTCATCGCCGCCGGCATGGTGTTCGCGGCGGACGTCGACGGTCACACCGTCTGCGCCATGAGCGCAACGGACGGAAAGATTCTCTGGCGGTTCTCCACCGAGGGACGTGTCGACTCGCCCCCGACGTACTATCAAGGCCTCCTTCTTTTCGGCGCTCGAGACGGATCGGCCTATTGCCTGCGTGCCGCCGACGGGGCGCTGGCCTGGCGGTTTTCCCCGCTCGAGCGGCGGCTGATCTGCGCTTACGGACAGCCGGAGTCTGCGTGGCCGATGTGCGGCAGCATCCTCATCCGGGACGGTGTCGCGTATTGTGCCGCGGGGAGAAACTCCTTTACCGACGGCGGCATCTTCCTGTATGGGCTCGACCCGCGCTCCGGCAAAGTCGTCCATCAGAAACGCATGTACGGCCCCTACGGCGAGAACGGTTTCCCCATCCAGAACCGGCACGTCGTCCGGGGCATGAGCATCGAGGGATTCAAGGGGGATATCTTCCTCGCCGGCGAGAAGCTGCTCTATCTCCGACATCAGGCCTTCAAGCCCGACCTGTCACCGGTCGCTCTTGGGGATGTCACGGAGCTGCACCTGATCACGTCGCACGGGTTCCTCGAGGCGATCCCTCAGCACCGCTCGTTCTGGACAATCGATACCAAGCTGCACTACGACATCCCCACGGGTCTGGGCGGCATACACGGGGACATCCTCGTGATCGATGGATCGCGCTTCTATGAGGTTCGCGGTTATGCTCCCGGGCGCACCGCCTGGTTTGATCCCCGGACCGGCGGCTACACGCTTTACGCGGGAACGTACGGCAAGTCGGTGAAACGCCCCGCACGCGCACCGGCCGGCACCGGCAAGCGCGGCGCCAAGCGGGCCGCCGCCAGGCAGGGCAAGGGGAAGAGAAGGCGAGCCAGAAACCGGGGCCCGTCCAATGTTGCCCCCTCGCAGAAACGCTGGAGCAGTGCTATCCCCCTCACCGGAAAGGCCATCGTGCTGGCCGATGACGTTCTGTTCGTCGCCGGAACCCCGGTCGTGTTCCCGCAGCACGATCTGGCCAAGGCGTACGAGGGGCGAATGGGCGGCATCCTGTGGGCGGCCTCCGCATCCACCGGAGAGAAGCTGGCCCAGTACACGCTCGACGCCCCGCCGGCATGGGACAGTCTCGCCGCCGCAAACGGCATGCTTTTTCTATCACTCGCCGACGGTCGTGTGGTGTGCATGGGGCCACAGAAAGGCTCTAACCCCGCGCCACCGCTCCCCGCGGAACCTAATTCCCTATCAAGGAGAAGATCATGATGGACCGTAGAAGCTTCCTGAAGACGGCTGCGGCTTCGGCACCGTTGGTTGTATCGGCCAAGGTGCTTGGGCGTAACAAGCCGGGCGCCAACGAGATCGTGAATGTGGGGATGATCGGGCTAGGTGGGCGGTGCAAGTCCATGGTGAAACCGTGCTCGAAACTCCCGCAGATGCGGGTGGTCGCCATCTGCGACTGTTTCAAGCCGCGGGTGGATGCGTTCATGAAGCACCAGCCCGACGGCTGGAAATGGACCGGCTACACCGATTTCCGGAAGATGATCGAGACCGAGAAGCTGGACGGCGTCATGGTGGAAACGACGACGCACGCCCGGGCGTGGATAACGTGTCTCGCGATGGAAGCGGGCATGGACGTCTACATCGAGAAGCCGATGTGCCTGACCATCGCGGAAGGCCGGCAGATGGTGAAGGTGGCGCGGAAGCACAAGCGCGTGACGCAGGTGGGGACGCAACAGCGGTCGATTACGCTCAACAACTGGGCGAGCGACCTGGTCAAGAACGGCGCCCTCGGCAAGGTGACGTCGGTGCTCGCGCCCAACTTCATCGCAGCCAACCGGTGGAAGGACAAGCCCGGGCAGAAGATGCCTGCGGGTGGCGATGACAAGTGGTGGGACATCTGGACGAACCAGGCGGTGTTCCGTCCGTACCACAAAGATCTGCACCGCGGCTGGTCCCGCTGGTGGGACTATGACGGCGGCGGGATGTGCTTCGGCGTGACGGGTTGGGGTGCGCATAGCTACGACCAGGTCCAGCGCGGGCTCGGCACCGACGAGACCGGGCCGATCGAAGTGGTGTTGGAAGAGCCGATGCGGGTCGAGAAGACCGGCAAGTTCGACGACCGCAAGCCCTCCGAAGACGAGACCGGACAGGACTACTACCGCATGGTGAAAGGGCTCAGCGGATCGCGCGCAAAAGTGCGGATGAAGTACGCCAACGGAACCGAGTTGCTGCTCCATCTCGACGCGGACCGCGGCCCCGGGCTGGGCTGTAGGTTCGTGGGCGAGAAGGGGAAGATCGAGATCAATCGCGACCGGATCGCCGCGGAACCCAAGGAGCTGATCCAGCGTCCCGACAATCCGGGCCAGCTCAAGGTGCCGATGAGCCAGCCGCACGTCCAGGATTGGGTGGAGTGCATCAAGACGCGCAAGACGTGCACCGCCGACATCGAGTACGGCCAGCGCAGCTCGACCATCTGCTATCTCGTCAACATCGTCCGCGAGGTCGGCAAGGTCGGCGAGCCGCTCAAATGGGACCCGGATGCCGAGAAGTTCACCAACTGCGACGAGGCCAACGCGCTCGTGAGCCGGGCCCGCCGTAAGGGGTATGAACTGCCGACGTAGAACGCGGGGAGAATGGGGGGCCGGAAGATGAGGGACAGTCAGACTTCTTCGACGCCCGTCCCGCTACCTATAGCTGCCGGTCCAGCCTTCGATATTGAATCGCCTCGGCGACGTGGTCTGCCATGATGTGCGCTTCGCCGGCCAGGTCGGCGATCGTGCGGGCCATCCGGAGGATCTTGTCGTGGGCGCTGAGGCCTAGCTTGGTGACGGCCTGCCTGAGCAGCGACTCGCCGGCGGCATTGTGTGCTTCGGAGATCCCGTTGGTGTAGAGCAGCAAACGATGGACATCCTTCCAGTCGACGCGGGCTTCGGAACGGTCGAGTTGCCGCGTCACGCCCAGCACTGGACAGGTCGCGCCCAGTTCGTAGATCTGATCGTCTCGGCGATAGACGACCGGGGGAGGATGTCCTGCGTTCGCATAGACCATTGTCTTTTGTCGGGGATCCACGGTTCCGAAGAACAAGCGAGAGGTCATGAAGTACGATCGCATCTCGTCGTTAAGATCACATAGCAGATCATTCACAAGCGCGATCACATCCCGGGGTGAGACGGCCTTTGGATCCGCTGTGTGGATGGCGCCGAATACCAGGGACATCACGAGGGCCGAGAACACTTCGTGTTCGTTGACATCGCCGATCACCAGCGAGTATTACTCCCTCTTAGCAGCCACGAAATCGTACAGATCGCCACCCACGGCCTGGCTCATCTGATTTCTGGCCACGACGTGGGCGCCGCTGCAGCGATGGCAAATGGTCGGCAGCAAGGCGGCTTGCACCTGCTTGGCCACCTCGGTTGGGGCAAACGAGCTTGCGTGCGTTCTGTTCGAAGCCATCATCGTGCCCTACCGGCCGTTGAGGCCAGTAGCCTTGGGGTGGAGGTCTGACGCACTGAGCTTGATCAACCCGCGGGGACGGCAGTCGAGTTGTTAGCGTCCTTGGCGAGGCCGGACGCGATCAACGTGTGCGTCGGTCTGGCTCGGGTTCGGCCGGCGGCCCTCGCTGAAATCATCTGACGTGCTCACAGCATTCATGACTACGCTCTCAGCTGGTGGTTACCTCCCGGCGTGGCCGGAACACCGCCTCACGTCGGGGTTTCCGACCACGCCCCAACGACATCCCCAGCCAGTGCCATGCCGCCGTCCGCAACCGGACCGCCCGGGTGGCGACGGCCCCCGCACGTCTCTCCGCGGCAACTGGCTGTCCGTGAACTCCATGGCACAAGCTTTCTCCGCGGGCAGAGCGCCCGCTCATGGTGGGCTTTATCACGCCCTGCGCGAGTCTGCGGCCTCCGCCCTCTTTGCCCAGCCAGTGGCGGTACGCACTTAGTAGAAGGGCACTCCCAGTCTTTCGTACGTGTTGCGAACGTATTCTTCGGGATCCTCCACCTTGAACTGCTGGATAATTCTGCGCTCCTTATTGATGATGAACGCCCGACGATCGATGAGAAGCGACGCCTTGCCGCCGAGCATCTTGTGCTCCATGGGCACGTCGAACCTGCGCGCGATAGAGCCATCGGAGTCGGCGATCAGCGTGAAGGGCAGTTCATGCTTGGCCTTGAAGGCCTTGTGCCAATCGACTGAGTCGCAGCTGATCCCGGTGACGGCGTAGCCCTTCTCATGGAGCCTGCCCAGGCGGTCGCGGAATGCGCAGGCCTGGGTGACACATCCGAGTGTCTCACCTTTCGGATAAAAGTAGAGGACCACGCCGCTCTCGCCCATCAAGTCGCTAAGCTTGATCGCCTTCCCTTCGTCCGTCACTCCAGAGAAGTCCGGTGCCACGGAGCCGACCTTTAGCGGTAGTTGGCAACCGGCGGCTACCAGCAACCATCCGGCGACTATCGCTGTTTGCTGCAGTGGCTTGATCATGTCAATCTCTCCTTCGCACAAATTGGCTCTGGCGAAGCGTGCCTTTCACGAGCGCCGAAAGTGCTTCGGCAGTGGGCCCAATGATGCCCCAAATCACTTCGATTCCACGAGATTCGATCTCCTCCTGAACCGGGCGTTCGATGCCGCCGCAGATCATCTCGCTCACGCCGAGGGAGGCAAGGAAGTCGGGCAACTGCGAGCAGGTCATGTTCTCGGCTTCCACGATCTGCTCATCTTGGATCTGCCCGTCCTCAATCGATGCGACCAGGAACTTCCCGCTGCATCCGAAGCGAGGGGATACGTCGCTGCCAAAGACTGCCACAGCTACGCGCATATGAATCTCTCCGCTCGACAGCAACCACGTAGCGTGCCAGACAGCGACCGTTCGCGAAGTGTGCTTCTCAGCTGCCGGTTTTCCCGGAGAAGAGGCCGGTACACCCTAACACGAGGGTGTTTCAAAATGACACTAAATGGAACACCTTGACGAGGAGATACGCTAAGTTCTTTATTGGAAATCGATTGCGCGCGAAACACATCGTTTCATTCTGAGACTATCTGGCGCGGATACCAAACTTCCGCATCTTTCGCCACAGCGTGCTGCGACTCATGCCGAGTTCGCGGCTCGCAGCTGCCTTGTTCCACCGATGACGCTCCAGGGCCTGTTCGATGGTCCGGCGCTCCGCCTTGGCCCAGGTTGACTCGCCCTGCGAGTCTCCTAGGGCCGGCGCCACTTCGTGGTGGACTGGCTTGGTCAGTTCCACGGGCAGGTGCTCCAACCCGATCGTCGCTGTCTTGACCAGAACAAAGGCGTGCTCAATCGCGTGCTCAAGTTCACGCACGTTGCCGGGCCAGTGATAGCTCATCAGCGCCTTCATCGCCTCACCCGCAACGCCTCTTACTTCCTTGCCCATCAGTCCGTTGAACCGCTCAATGAAACGCTCGACGAGCAGTGGGATGTCCTCACGTCTCTCCCTCAGCGTCGGCAGCGAGAGCATGACAGTGTTAATGCGATAGTAGAGATCCTCTCGGAATTCGTCCCTCGCAACCTGCTCCTTCAAGTCATGATGTGTAGCAGCGATCACCCGCACGTCCGTCGAACGGGTTTGGCTCGATCCGACCGGTTCGAACTTGCCTTCCTGAAGCACGCGCAGGAGCTTGACCTGCATCGATGGAGACATATCGCCGATCTCGTCAAGGAAAATCGTGCCCTTGTCGGCCAGTTCGAATCGCCCCTTTCGCTTGCCGCGGGCATCCGTGAAGGCACCCGCCACATGGCCGAAGAGTTCGGATTCGAGTAGAGAGTCCGGTAAGGCACCGCAGTTCACCTTGACGAATGGGGCATCCGCTCGCGGGCTTTCGTTGTGGATGGCTTGGGCGAGCAGTTCTTTGCCGGTTCCCGTTTCTCCTTCGATCAACACACTTGCCTTGGTTAAGGCTACATCTTTTGCGAGCGCGAAGATCTCCTGCATCAGATGGTTCTTGCTGAGCAGATTATGCAATGAGTACCGACGCCGCACCTCCCGGCGCAACCCTTCGACCGTCGTCAAATCGCGAAAGGTCTCTACCCCGCCAATGGCGTCGCCGTCTCGGTTACGCAGCACCGCGGTGGTCACGCTGATCGGTACTACTACGTTGCGGCGGTTGAGGATGGTCAGCTCAAGACACGTGGTGGGGCGTCCTGTCCGAATCGACTCAGCCAGCAGACACCCGGTCTGACATATGGGCGCACGGAAGATGTTGTGGCACTTCTCCCCGATGGCTTCCTTTGCGGAGAACCCCGTGATCCTCTCCGCCGACCGATTGAAGCTGGTGATATGGAAATCCTCGTCGACGGTAAACACCCCGTCGCCAATGGAGTCAAGAATCGTGCCGACCTCTTCTAGGCCGAGCGGCGAGCTGGAGGTCTCACGGGCCACAACACTTCTATCATATCGCGCTACGTCGTGCCAGGCCACGCTCAGGCTTTGACATCCCCCGTCCACGCGTCCCAGAACGCTTGAACGGGCGATCCGCGCGACCCCGGTAAGCGGGCTAACCGATGTCGGTGGCATCGGCTGCGCGGCGGGGCGACCACAGAGCCCCGTCTGACCCCGGGGCCCCATGGGGCGCAGGTCACCCCGCCTGGCCCGTGCCCTTCCCGTCCGCAAGCAGAAACGGCGGCCATGCCAAGGCCAGCAACTATGAGACTTCGACGATACTCGTATATTCCGAGCCTGTGCGCTGAGATGCGCATAGGAAGTGCAGAGGTGAATCATTGCCGAGCTTGACTACCAATGCGTAGCAACCGCTTCTGCTCCCATCTGGCACGGGTTCTGCGGGACGTCTACAGACAAGAGCTGCTGTTCACCTCAGCCGTTTTGTGCCTTTGGCCGTGCCGCGCACACGTATTCTGGGCTGCGGGGCAGTTCGAACCAGTTGCCGTGAATACGTGGCGGGCCGGGGCAAGCGTTGCCTCGGTTCTCACTGTCGCCTTGCGCCCGGTAGGCGCGCAATGCCAGAGTTTGCTCCTGATGGCTTGTGTCCGTGCTGAAGTCCCGATCAGGACGTGGGCTTGAGCATCGAATGGACCCGCGCCACCCGTCATGCCGGCCGCCGGGTTGGAGAATGCCTCGAAGCGAAGCGCCTCAGCGTCCACGACTAGTGCTCTGTCTCCCGAGAATTGATGGACTGAAGTAGGCTTCTTTGCCGATGGTGAGAAGGGGTACCAAGGCAGGGAGGCCTATCATGAGAAAATGGTATATCGTCACACTCACGGAGG
>Ga0180432_10000042_pt1 | contig 176260 bp, 134 predicted proteins | sample SS_ome_10_FD_132414 | JGI IMG/M metagenome (GOLD analysis project Ga0180432, IMG submission 132414) | Hypersaline lake sediment archaeal communities from the Salton Sea, California, USA - SS_1_MS_2 metaG | ecosystem: Environmental > Aquatic > Non-marine Saline and Alkaline > Hypersaline >... | reverse complement strand
GTGGTGTAACCGAGGCTGGTGAGAAGTTGCGTGAGGTTATGGAGCACCGCCTCATTGTCATCCACCAGCATTATCGTCTCCGACCCCGTTGCCAGTCTCTTCTCAGGCGGCTTCGACACCGGCGCTTGGTCTGTGGCGACCGGTAGATGAACCGTGAAGGTGCTGCCCTGGCCCGGCTCCGTCTCCACCCTGATAGTCCCGCCGTGCGCCTGGACGATGCCATACACCACCGCTAGCCCCAAACCGGTTCCGCCCTCATTGCCACGCGTGGTGAAGAACGGGTCGAAGATCTGCTGCACGGTCTCAAAGTCCATTCCTACTCCGTTGTCTTTTACCTCCAGCCTGATATAGCGCTTGCCTGACCGTGAGGCCCCATCGTTGCTTGTCAGGGCCTCCGTCGCCTGCGCCAGCCTGGTCGTGACCTGCAGTTGGCCGCCTTCGCTCAAGGCCTGCAAGGCGTTGATGCACAGGTTCATGACCACCTGTTCGAGCTGAACCGCGTCCCCCGTCACTAGCGGCAGATCGGGTTGCAGTTCCTGCACTACTGTAGTGTGCTGGTTGCGGGCGCCTTCCAGCATAGCCAGGACGTTGCCCACACACCTATTGAGGTCCACGCTACCCTTCTCGTGTCGTTCGGGCGCAGCTAGAGCGGTCAACTGCTTGATAATCCCAGCCGCTTGTCTGACCGTTTCTTCGATTGCCGAGGCCTTCCGGTCCTGTTCCGCGTTCAGCTCCCCCAGCATCCGCATCAGCTCGATGTTGGAAAGCACCGCGTGCAGCATATTGTTGAAGTCATGAGCGATGCCGCCGGCCAGCGTAGCAATCGCTTCCATCCGCTGGCTGTGGCGCAAGCGGGTTTCGAGCTGACGGTGCTCGGTTATATCCAGCCCTATCGCTATCACCTGCCACACTTCGCCGCGAGCATCAACCAGGCCGGTGGCCCGCCATGTAATCAAGCGCTCCTGGCCGTCCTTACATATCCATCTGCGCTCGAAGGTCTTTGGGAAATCTCCGGACAGGATAGCCTGGAACGGCCTGGCTGTCGCCTCGGCATCTTGTTCAGCAACCATGACCTGCCACGGCTTGCGGCCTACCACTTGTTCCGCGGTGTATCCGGTCACCTGCTCGGCGATATTGTTGAACAGGGTGATATTCCCATGCCGGTCGAGCCCCACTATCAGGGCTTGAGCGTTCTGTACCACGCTGTGTGAGAAGTTGCGTTCCCGCCGCAGTGCCTCCTGCGACATCTGCCGCTGCACCGCCACTCCCACGCTCGAACCCAGCTCTTCTAGGTAGCTCACCAACTCCGCGTCGAAGCAGCCGGCACGCCGGTCGCCCAGTTCCAGCAGGCCCACGATACTACCCGCCGAGCGCAGCGGGATTATTGCGACCGAGGTGCTGTTGGCAGCCACACACGAGCTGTGCCTCAGTTCCCTGAAATCTTCACTCTTGTCGCGCTCGCCCAGGGCCGCAAGGTCATTAGTCCAGAAGCTGCCGGCCGCCGTGTACCATTCCAGAGCGGGGTCAAAACGGCCTCGTACCAGACCCTCGTAAGGCGCCCGCAGCGATAGCTTGCCATTGTTGCCTTGTGGTTGCGCCCCGTTCGCGCCGGGCACCAGCAGGTGACTATGGCGCTGCAGTTTTTCGGTACTTACGCCCTCCGCTTCCACATACGGATAATCATCACCCTCGCGCAGGCGGATAGCGACCGCGTCACAGTCCGTCAACTGCTTGATTGCCTGCAGGATGGTGCGGATCATCGCGTGACTATCCGAGCTCTCGTTGAGCGCTTTCAGCGCGCCCAGACCGGTTGACTGCCGCCTTTCGGTCGCTCTAGTGCTCGTCATGTCCCTGCCGATGGATATCATGCCGGCGCTGCTGTCGTCCGGGCTGATCAGCGGCGTCGAGGTCCAGGCAATTATCTTGTACGAACCGTCCTTGCACCTGATCCGGGTCTCCGCATCAACCGGCTCCAGTTCGCCCGCCAGGATTCGGTGCACTCTTCCCATAACCCCGGCTCGGTAGTCCGGGTCCGGATACAGCTTCTCCCAGATCTTTGCCGACCCCACAGCCTCCTCGGCTGTATAGCCCGAGATTCTTTCGGCCTCCTGGTTCCATAAAGTGATATTGCCCTCACTGTCGGTCATGGTCATCCACACGTTGGCCGTCTGCATTACGTATTCCTGGAAGCGCGCAAGTGCGACCGCGTCCTGTTCGGCTGCCACCAGCGCCTCATACGCTTGCCGTTGGGGCGTGATATCCACTGTGAAGCCCACTACCCCGACAACCTTGCCCTCCGCATCGCGGTAGGGCACCTTGTCGGTCGCGTACCATCTTTCACCCTTAGCCGTGCGTACCGGCCGAATTACCCCGAGCTTGGGCTCACCCGTCGCCATGACCTCTCTATCGTCCTCCAGGTAACCGGCGGCTTGTTCGCCGCGCAGGTCGTAGGTGGACTTGCCGATGACCTCCTCCGGCGTCATGCCCAGCGAATCAGCGAAGGCTTGGTTGCCCCGCACATAGTCGCCATTGGCATCTTTCCAGAAGATCATCACCGGCACACGGCCCAGTAGTACCTCTTGCTCTTCGGCCAGTTGCTGCAACTGCCGCTGGGTCTGGCGACTCTGGGTGATGTCCTGGGCCGTGGCAACACAGCGACTGGTGCCCGGTATGACCGCCGCTGTCATTAGCATGTCATGCCGCTCGCCCTCGCTGTCCACCAGCGTGCACTCGTAGCTGCCGGGCGCCCACTCGCCTCGCAGCCGCGCCTCGTGGTAGCCGCTCATCATCTGGGCGTCTTGCTCGGTGACCAGGGCGCCGAACTTCATGCGCCCCTCGATCTCCTCACGCGGCCGCTTGCAGAGCCGCGCCAATTCGCTGTTGACCAGCGACAGGGTCCCATCTTCCTCAACTATCGCTATGCCGACACTGGTGTTCTCGAGCATTGTGCGGTACGGTTGTAATTCATTGGCGAGCCGCTCATAAACGATTGTGTACATCAGAAAGAGCCACAGCAGCGGTATCGTTACCTCAATATAGTCTTCGAAGGTGTCCGAATGTTGCCACAAGCCGCTCCATTGGGCGATATTGACGCCATTCAATGTCGCCAGCAGCAGCACCCCTACCGCTAGCAGCCGCGCCGATCTTTCCCACGCCTGAACCGCCACCAGCCGCATTGCGCTGAGGAAGGCGCCCAGGTAGCAGATCGCACCGATGATGTCTAGATTGGTTATCAGAACGTTCATTGCGCGCCAGCCTTTGCGTGCCTCAGTAGACTCTGACAGGCAATCAGGGCTACTACCGCTGCCGTGGCGTAGAAAAAGTGCTCCAGGAAGTTGAACAGATCGGGATAAAAGAAGCTCTCCAGCACCGTGAAGCTCCATGCCTGCAACTGCAGTACAAACCACGCAATCGCGGTGGCGGCGAAGGGCTGCTGCCTGAGCCATTTGCGATGACTGAGCATGAAGATGCCGGCCGCCAGCGCGATTGTTAGAACTGCCACCTCACTTGGCTCGTATGCAATCATGGTCCTGTCCTCTCTCGGCGGTCGTGCTGCCTCACACCTGCCGGTCTCATAGCCGCGCTGTGAATTCCCGCTCCCAGCCGGCCCCGATCCTGATGAAGTCATTACCGTAGCGTTGCGCGAACCTCGCTATCGCCGCATCGCCGGTGCAATGACAGGGCGCGGCGCGCTGTGCGCCCAGGCTCTTTAGCTCTCTGATAATGCCGTCCACACCGGCCAGCGGGGTCGCCGTCAGATGGAACCCTCCCATCACCAGCGCAATATCTTGCCCCAGAGCGGCTTTGACCTGTTTGACGATCTCCACTACCCCCGGGTGCGCGCAACCGGTGATGACCACCAATCCGTCAGCGGTTTCCATAGCCACTCCCTGCTCGAAGATGCCGTCACCGAGCTGCCCGGAGCTGTAGAGGCCGGTCGCGATCTCCTCTGCGCCGTCAATCTCTATCAGCTTCGCCCCGCTGCCGACTACGCGCGCCTTGAAGTCAGGCGAGAAGCGGCTGGGGATTACCACAGTGACCTGCGGGTTGGCTGCCAGCACCTCTGCCAGCCCGCCGGTGTGGTCGTAGTGATCGTGCGATATCACGACGATGGCGAAATCACGCGGCGTAAAGCCGAGTTTTTCCATATTGTCCAATAGTATCTGCGGGTCGGTGCCCGTATCGAACAGGACTTTGCTCTCCGCCAGCTCTATGGCACAGGCGAAGCCCCAGTCCGCTTGCAACTCCGGCTGCAGGGACGTATTGTCGTATAGCACCGTCAGCTTCATCGTCTGCTCCGGCTTTCCGAGTTCGGTCATCATTGACCGGCCCCCACAATATGCGCGATTAAGGTTTTTTACGTTGGTGAATGATATAGCTTCGTATTCCCCTCGTCAACCCGTCTCTGAAGACATCGCAGTAACACCTGGGGCCGCTCATTGCACCCAGGCAATTCCCTTTGCCAAACGCAGTTTCATCATCTATCATACCCCTACAAGCGCTCATTTCTCTCAAACTCAGTGCAAGATTGGAGAAAGAAGATTGGGTATCAAGGTGCGCCGGCCCTCCCAGCACGAACAGTTCAGCTTCCGCAGGTGGGAGCAGATCGAAGACAAGCTGGAAGAATTAGGCCTGAGCCTGCCATACACTGAGAACCTTAGCCCGCTGTTGCAGCCGCTGCAGACCGGCCCGTTGCTCATTCCCAATGCCCTGGCGGTGCATCCGGTCGAGGGCTGTGACGGCTCGGATGAGGGTGCGCCTGAAGAGCTCACCTTCCGGCGCTACCGGCGTTTTGCCGGCGGCGGGGCCGGACTGCTATGGATGGAGGCGACCTCGGTAGTCCGCCAAGCTCGCGCCAATCCCCGCCAGCTTTGGCTGCATGACGAAACCGCCGCCGATTTCGCCCGCCTGCACCAGAGCATCATTGAGGCCGCGGCTGAGCGGTTCGGTGCCGCTCACCGGCCCGTGACCGTCGTCCAGTTAACCCATTCAGGCCGCTACAGCAAGCCGCACGGCGTGCCGGAGCCGATTATCGCCCAGCGTATTCCGGTGCTTGATCCCCGCCATGGCTTAGGGCCCGACTACCCGCTCATCAGTGACGACGAGCTCGACGCCCTGCAGGATTACTACGTCGCAGCCGCGCGCCTGACTCACCAAGCCGGCTTTGATGCCGTGGACATCAAGGCCTGCCACGCTTACCTGCTTAATGAGCTGCTTGGCAGCCACACCCGCGCCGACAGCAAGTACGGCGGCAGCTTCGGAAACCGCACCCGTATGTTGCTGGAGGTGGTCAAACGGGTGCGCGCTGAAGTCCCCGAAATCGCGGTCGTGACCAGGCTCAACGTCTATGACGCCCAGCCGTACCCCTACGGCTTCGGGATGGCTACCGACGGCTCGATGGAGCCGGACCTCAGTGAACCGATCGAGCTGATCAAGCGCCTCCATCAGGCCGGTGTCTGCCTGGTCAACGTCGCCTATGGCAACCCCTACTACAACCCGCATGTTGAGCGGCCCTATGACACCCCCGAGCTGGGCGGCTATGTGCCCGGTGAGCACCCTCTGGTCAACATTGCCACCATGGTCGAGCTGCAGCGGGAGCTGGCCGAGGCCCTGCCCGAAGTGCCAATGGTGGCTACCGGCTTCACCTGGCTGCGGCAATTCGGCCCGCATGTGGCCGCGGCGATGCTGCAGCAGGGCCTGTGTACGCTGGCCGGCTTTGGGCGCATGGCTCTGGCCTACCCCGATTTCGCCAGGGACCTGATGCAAAACGGCGAACTGGCGCCGACGAAGACCTGTATCGCCTGCTCCTCGTGTACACAGATTATGCGCGACGGTGGCCGCGCCGGTTGCGTGGTACGAGACCATGAAATCTACGCCCCGATCTTCCATGAGGGCCAGATGCGCAATCCGGCGGTCATGCGCGAGCTGGCGACTGTCTGCCCCGAATGTGTTGCTCCGACGTGTCAGCTCGGCTGTCCGGCAGGCGTTGACATCCCCGCTTTCGTCAGCGGCATCGCCGATGGCGACGAACAACGCGCCTACCAGGTCCTGCGCCAGGCCAACCCGCTGCCGGAAATCTGCGCCAACGTCTGCCCGGCCGAGGTCCAGTGCGAGGGCCAGTGCGTGCAGCAATGGATCGGCGACGGGCCGGTGCCGATTAGACTGCTACAGCGTTACGTCTCCGAGCGCGCTCGTACTCAAGGCTTCAGCAGCCTGCCGCTGCCCGACACCCTGTCCGACAAATCGGTAGCCATCATCGGGGCCGGTGCCGCCGGCCTGGCCTGTGCTATGGGGCTGCTGCAGCAGGGCTACCGGGTCACGATAATAGACGCCGGGCAGCAGAGCGGCGGCCACGCTACTGAGACCATTTCCCACCATCGCCTGCCCCAGCAGACCGCAATCGCTGAAATCTCGGGCATCCTCGAACAGGTCCCGCAAGAGCGCCTGCGGTGGCGCTTGGGCACGAGCATGAGCCAGCACCTGACGCTGGACGATCTGTTCACCGAGGGCTTCGCGGCTGTCTTCATCGGCGTCGGCTTGAGCGAACCACTGACCTTGCCGGGAAGCACGCCGCCGCGCTCAGGCGTCGTGGATGCCCTGAGCTTCCTGCGCGATATGAAGTCCGGCCCGGCGCCATTGATGCCTGTGACCGTGGCCGTTCTCGGTGGCGGCAACACCGCTATGGACGCGGCGGTCAACGCCAAGCTCGCCGGCGCTCGGGATGTCTATGTCATTTACCGCCGCTCCTTCGCTGAAATGCCCGCGTGGCCCAGGGAGCGCGATGAGGCTCTGGCCGAGGGCGTACATTTCCTGATTCTCACCCAGCCGCTGGATTACGTCACTGACGAGAGCGGCAAGCTGGTGGGAATCAAGGTCGTAAGCACCATCCTGGGCGAGCCGGATGCGAGCGGTCGCCGCCGGCCTCAACTGCTGCCTGAATCGGAACGTGTGATCCCGGTGGAGTTGGTCATCGAGGCGCTGGGGCAGAGTCCCGCTGCGGACCTGTCAGCATGGGCTGGGGGTGTCGAACTGACCGAGAAGGGGCTAATCAGGGTGTCTGAGGAAAATCTGCGGACTTCGCGGGCCGGAGTCTTCGCCGGTGGGGACATCGTCAACGGCGGCACCACGGTGGTCCAGGCGGTCGCCGAGGGTGTCAGGGCCGCCAAGGCCATCGCGGCATTCCTTGAGCAATGATCACGCCGGTCATTTCTTCGCTAGCGCCTACAGTCCCAGGCAGGTGACCGTGTCGTCCGTGGCAGCCAGCAGCTTGACCCCCTTGCCGGCCTGGAGCGTCTCCACCATCACCACTTCGCTGTCGGCCTGCCAGCGGCCCAGCGGCTCGGCGTTGCCATTGAGCAGATAGACCGCGCCGTTGGCCAGGCTTGCGGCGATCAGCGGCTTGCCTTCCCCGGCCACCAGCGCCAGGTCGGTGACGACCTCCCCGAAGTCAATCTGGGCGATTACTTCCGCCTGCGCGTTGAGCACGTACATGTAGCCGGTCTCCGAGGCGACCAGCAGTTCATCGCAATCATCACCGGTGACATCGCCCATGATCGCCTCACGCCAGGCAAATCCGTAGTTGTGGAAATACAGCTTCTCGCCGCTATCGAACTGCTGGAGCGTGAACCAGCCGGTGGCGGAGCCGTTGGCTATTTCATAGTCCTCGTCCTCGTCTAGGTTGCCGATGGCCATTTCGACATCGCCGAGCTCGGAATAGACGACGCCGGTGCGCTTGCCGTCCGCGCTAAATGCCTCGACGTGGCCGTATTTATTGGCGATGACGATTTCCTGCACGCCGTCGCGGTCCAGGTCAATCAGAGCCATCTCGCGGGTGCCGTGGGGGATCGAGTCATAGCGCCACTGCTTGTTGAAGTCGGTGTCATAGCGCACTAGATTACCATTGAGCATGGCGGCGATTATGTCGAGGTTGCCGTCGCCTTCTAAATCACCCACCGCCAAGTTGCTCAGCTTCGGCTGGCGCACCGAACTTCTGCCCACCCGCAGCGGCCAGTTGGCGTGATGGCTGCGTAGCTCCTCGCCCTGCGCGTTGAGCACGTAGATATGCTCGTCATCGGAGCCGACCAAAACCTCACGCACGCCGTCGCCATCGAGATCGGCAGCACAGACCGCACGGTTCTTGCCGCCGGTAGCGAACCGCCACAGCACCTTACCTGTCGCGTCCACGCAGACGGCCCATTTGCCGCGCAGTACGATAATCTCCCGCTTGCCGTCAGCATCGAGGTCCACGGGATAGATCGTGAAGATCGGCTGGGGGTCCTCGCCCGGCTCCAAAGCGATGGCGGTTGACCAGTCGGCCTGCATCTCGTGGAACGCGGCGACCATTTCCTCGTCTGCGGCCGGCGGTGTCATCACCTGCGTCATCGCCTCGTCAAAGAATTTGGGCAACTCCTCGTGGAAGCTAGCCAGCCCCGTCCACTGCTTGCAGTCAATGGTGGCTTTGCCATCATTTAGCTTGAGCGCACTGCCGTCTGGCTTGGTTACCGTCGCGTCAAAGGGTGCAGAGATTGCGGCCTTCGCCTCGCTAATCTCGATTTCCGCCGCCACTGGCCGGTCAGCAGAAAAGAGGCCTTCGCAGGCTGTCAATCCGACTGCATAGTAGCGGTTCTTCATCGCCACACTCATCTGGTTGCCCACAAGTATCGGCCCTGCTACTTGCTCGCGAACGCCAAATGCAGCAAATGGTTGGCCGTCTTTGAGTACTATCACCGACTCGTCGTCCCATCTGCGAACATCGTAGTGCTTCGGCGCATCGGAGGTGTCGTTGTAGAAGATGTTGCAGAGGGTCGCTTTCTCCGCTGCGGCCATCTGCCCGCCGAAGCGCTGCCGCAGGTACGTTATCTTGCGCCCGACGTGGTTGATGCGATGGGCCAGAGTATTGGCGGCAAAACCGTCATTTTTTACATAGAAATCGCTGCTGCCGGCCTCTTTGAGCTGGCCTTCGGGCAGCGGCGGGGCGTCCTCGGCCTGGACCTCGGCGACCATCTCGCCTTCCAAGTTGTGGATCGTGAAGCGGTCGAGCATCACGCCGGGACCCTCGCGCAGGGTGAAGGTGAAGCGGTGCGGGCCATCGCCCTTGACCTCGATATTGGGCGTCGGCGTGTCCTTGGTGGGGCTGGAGGCCGACGGGCCGAAGCGGTTGATAGGGGTGTGCAGGGCGACGCGGTCCGCGCCGTCAACGCTAAGATAGAGGCTGTCGGAGCCGCTGCTGGTGCCGGAGGCGTAGGTGGTGATGGCGTACTGGCCGGCGGGCAGCTCGATGCCGGTATCCAGCCGCGAGTGCGGATCGTTGAAGCTGACCGCGCTTTCCACACCCTCGGCCGGCCGGCTGACCGTCATCAGACCGCGACTGCCGACACCACCGCTGGCGGTGCGCGAGGTTTTGAAGATGCGGCCTTCGGCCAATTCCTGCTCGCCCTCGGCTAAGGTTTTCCAATTGCCCACAAAGGTGTAGTTACCCGGCTCAATCGCCTCCAGCTCATCCATCACGACCGTGAACTGGCCCTTCAGCCAGAAGATGCTGCGCGTCCAGTCGGCCCCATTGTAGCCATAGACCTTCGTCTGCGTCAGGCCGGCTGTGGGCAGGTCGCCGATTACCTCCAGTGCGGTGCAAGTGGGCACGAGGGTCTCGCAGCGACCGTCGCGGATGACGCTGATCATATTGTGGTCGGTGGTGTTGCGCACCAGATAGTCGCCGTCAATCAGCCAGTCCTCGCCATCGGCGTAGTACTTGATGATGGCATTGCCGTCGTACTGCAAATGCTTGCCACGGGCGTAACCGTCCAGCAGGAAGTACTCCCCATCGGCGTCAAGCCCCTCGCGGAAGCTGATTTTGTCGAAGGTCTTCTCTAGCGGCACATTCGGTGGCGAGATCGGGCCGCCGTAGTAGCTCTTGTCCTTGGTATATTCATACACCTGGGGATGCAGCTCGAAGACCTTGACCCCGGCGATGGAGGGGTCTTCCCGCGGCTCGATGCCCCGGTCGTAGGGGTTAGCGTACCCGCTTTCCAGCACCTTATTCAGCCACCACAGGTACTTGCCATCCCGGTAATACCATAGGGCCCAGTTGATATTGCTCACATAGGGGCCGTGTCCGTAGCCGGAGTCGCCGAAGCCGCCCGGATCGCCGGTATTGTCGCAGATGCCGATGGTGTAGTCGGCGTGCTTGCGCACCGAGCCATTCTCGAAGTAGCGGTAATCGTTCTCGGCCAGGGTGTATTCGATGGTGTGTCGCGGCACAATCGAGTAATAGCCGAGGGAATCCTCCTGCGGCTTCCAGGAAGTCACCTGGCCCTCGAAGGCGACAGATGCCTTCTTCAGCATGGCCGCCATCTGGCCGTCAACATCGCCGTAATAGCGGTGAAAATACCGACTGAGCCAGTATATGCCCATCAGCGGAAAGGTGGTGTGGTTCCAGAGGATGGTGGTGCTGTTGTCCAGGTTGCCGTATTCGGAAGCATGACGTGGCAACTCATGCAGCGTCATCATCAAAATATTGGTACACTCAAGCCGCTCCTGGTCGGTGAAGACCGGCGCCTCCTCTAGCACATCCCACATCGCCCCGAGCATGTTGGAGGAGGTCTCCTCCGGCCAGGTCACGCGGTAGTTGGGGTTCTCCATGAAGCGCTGGCCGCAGTAGAGCAGGACCTGTTTGGCGCGCTCGGCCCAGGCTGGGTCGCCGGTATCCCGGTACTGCTGGGCGGCCGCCCAGAACACCCTCAGGGCGTCAATGGTCGGGTCCTGCGCCAGCAGCTTCGCGCGGGCTTCATCACCCATCGGCTTGCTGCCGGAAACGTAAAGCAGGGGCTGATCCAGGCCCAGGTCGCGACCTTCGCCCAGCCGCGAGATGAAATCATCCACGCCGGCGGCCAGGCCCTGGTCATCGCTAGCCCCAATGACGATCACGTTCTTGCCCAGCGGACCGTTGTACGGCTCATGGACCGTCTGCAGCACGTACCGCCCCGGATCGGGCTTGAGCGCATCAATCTCCAGGTATTTGTTGAGATAGAGCCGCTCGACCATGCGGTTGTTATTGAGGTTGCCCAGGACGATAATGGTTTCCGGCGACTCGACGGTGCCCTGATACTCGCTGGTGACCGCCAGCCTGGCGCCGGATTTGGCCTCGATAGCGTTCGCCAGCTTGTCACCCAGAGCCTGGTATGCCTCACCTGCGGGCACCAGGATCGTCGCCGCCGGCTTGCCCTCAAGTGTAATCGGAGTGCGCAGGTTGAGCCCCCGCACCTTCTCGATGCCGAAGCTGCCCTTGCCCAGAAGCGGCCCGAGGATACTGCTCGTGTCTATATCCAGCTTGGTCAAAGAGGCGTCGTCAATCAGACTGTCACTGGTCCAGTAGTGCATGGTGTAAACGTACATGCGGATCTGGGTGGTGCCCTCCGGGGCCTCGGCTGTGACGCTGCCCTGCTGCCAATCGCCGCCGATTGGAGGGGCGAGTTGGACCTGCTTGAGCGTGCCGCTGGGCAGGAAGCGCATCTGGATGTTGAGGGCGCCGTCATGGTTGCGGGCCAGAGCCTTGACCCAGACCGAGCCGCGGTAGAAGCTGCCACCCTCGGCGGCGACGGTCTGAATTACGCCGATGCTGTACTTGCTGTCCCGCTCCTGGGGACCGCTATCAATCAATCGCACCGCCCGCCGGCCGGAATGGGCCTGCTCCACGACCTGCAGAATTGACTCGGGGGCGCCGCCGGCATTTTGGGCCCAGGCTGTGGGGATACCATTGTCAGCAATCTCCTCGAAGCCGGGGTTGGTCAGAAGCTCCTGCGCGCAAGCCGGCCCCGCAAGCAAGACGGTGCTGGTCAACACCGCCAGTATCATAAGATCGCGGCTCAGTCTTGGCATCATGGTTTCTCCTAGTGCGTAGCGATGTTCCGCTCACCATTGATTTCGCCGCTGTGCAGCGATGACCTGTCAGTGCAGGCCACGACGCTTTCAGTTCGCTCTAGGCGTGTTGCTAGCCGGCGCGGTCATGCTCATTGCGCTAGGGACTTGTGTAGGTCAATCGCAGAGGCGCCAAGTAGTGGCGAATACGTCTGCACAGGGTCACACGACTCATTCTCCACGGGAAAAGTGATGCGGGGAATCTGTCTGCGCTCGGCTAGGCTACCGGCGTGGCGCTGGCGTAGGACCTGTCCACCTTAGTCAATCGCACCTTGAAATCCTGCTCGACCTTGGGCGAGGCTTCCGGAATGTCAATCGGGTAGCCGTTAACCGCCGCCACCAGGCCCATTGCGGGTACTGAGATCACCTCATCGGGATGGATCGTGAGCACCTGGCCGACCTCATGCGGCAGGTGCTGCTTACGGAACTGGCCGTCGGAGCCGCCGGTGATCTCGTAGCGCTCGGGGTGGATGTTCTCGGTGCTGCGGACGTAGAGCTTGGCTCCGGCCGCTTCCTCCAGTTGCTCAAGGTACTCGCCATGAGGCCCAATCAGCGTGAGCACCACGGCCGGGTCGGCCCAGATCAGATAGGCCTCATGGTTGTTGTGGGGTCGCGCGGCGCGGAGTTCGTCCTGGATGCGGGTGGCCACCGTTTCAGCCGACAGAATCCGCCCCCGGCCCTCGCAGCAGGGACAAGGCACTTGCATCTGGCGAGTCAGGCTGCGGCTGGTGCGCTTGCGGGTCATTTCGACAAGGCCCAGGCGGGTGATGTGGAGGATCCGGGTCTTCATGCGGTCATCACTGAAGGCCTCACGCAGCGCCTTGGAGACCTTGCGGCGATGGCGGGTGTTGTCCATGTCAATGAAGTCAATGACGATGATACCGCCGATGTCGCGGAGGCGCAGTTGCCTGGCGATCTCCTCAGCCGCCTCCAGGTTGGTCCGCAGCACGGTGTCCTCCAGGCTTTTCGCGGCGACGAATTTGCCGGTGTTGACATCTATAGTGGTCAGCGCCTCGGTCTGCTCGATGACGATGTGGCCGCCGTGAGGCAGCCAGACCTTGGGCCGCAGCGCCCGCTCGATCTCCTGGTGGATCCCGTAGTGCACCGTAATCGGGTCATCGCCTCGGTACAGTTCCACCTTCTTGCGCAGGTGCGGGGCGACGTTGTCACAGAGGTTGAGGATGCGGTCATAGGCGACCTTATCGTTGACCACGAAGGAGTTGATCTCGGCATCGAAGATGTCGCGGAACACGCCATAGACGAGGCTGGTATCTTCGTAGATCAGGGCCGGGGCCTTGGTGTGCGTTTGGCGGTTCTGGATCGAGCGCCAGATCTTGTTCAGGAACTTGATGTCATCCTCGAACTCGGTCAGGCTGGCGCCTTGGGCGCGCGTACGGACGATAATGCTGAAGCCTTTGGGCCTAACCTTGTGAGCCAGGTCGCGAAGACGTTGGCGCTCGGCCTCGTCCTCGATCTTGCGTGACACACCGACTTTCTCCCGACCATCGGCGACCAGTACCAGGTAGCGACTGGGAAGGGATATGCGTCGGGTCGCGCGTGCCCCCTTGAGCTCCATCGGCCCCTTGGTGACCTGCACCATGATCTGCTGGCCCTTCTTGACTACCTCGCCGATCGGGGGGAAAGAGCCCATCTTGTGGCGCATCTGGTGGCGCGAGGGTTCCTCGGTGAGGGCGTCTGAGACGTGCAGGAAGACATTCCGGTCTATGCCCACATCAACGAAGGCGGCGTCGAGACCGCGGACGACATTCTCCACGCGGCCCATATAGACGTTGCCTACGACTTCCTGCTCTCTCTCGACCTTGTACTCCGCCAGCCGGCCATCTTCGACGATGGCCACCCGCGTCTCGCGCGGGTTAACATCTACAATAATATCAGTTTTCATGTATCGCCAACCTCTTCGACGGCTGCCAACCACTTTGGGGCGACAGTCTGCCGGATTGCTCCCCAGACTGCCCGCACCAATGGCAGCACAATATGTTGTTTATGACCTTGAACCTATCCGCTGCGTCAGGTGCCGGATTCGGCATCAACTAGCGAATTGTGTGCTTCGGCCACCAATCGCAACGACACAGGCAACCGCCTCAGGCCTCTGACGACGGTGTGCGGCCATTTTCAGGCGGCATCTCAAAATGCAGGCCGGTGCGTACCAGGCGGCGCCAGCCATGCTCGCTTGCGCCCACAAGATTGGCCAGGGCTGCCAGCAGCTCGGACGGCTTGACCAGCGTCTCTTCAGTAATTCCCACGCACATGCTCACAGCATCCCCGACGGCCCGCAGCGCGTAGATATGCGGTCTTATGTCAAGCGAGCGCGTTCGGGTCTTGGTCTGGCGCTCGATGATCAGTTGGTCCTCGGCGAGCAGATTGGCAGTGGCCTGCGCCAGGGCCGCTGGCTGCACCTGATCTATGAAGTCGGGCAGCGCCTCATAGCTGGCGGCCTGCAGCTTGCCCCAGGACAGCCGCCTAGTGGTTCGGCGTACCTGAATCTGACTGATGCGGAACCTTTCTAGCTGCGGTGCCAGGGCCGCATATAGTCGCTCGGCCTCCACCGGCTCGGCCAGCTCGACCGCGCAGAGTTCGGCAGTCCCCTCAGCGCCCACCGGCAGCGGTGGTGGGAAGCTGAGTTGGGCTCGCGGCGCAAAACCTTCACTGTATTGTACAGGTATTCGCGCCCGCCGTACAGCCCGATCAAATGCCCTGGCAATATCCAGATGCGCCAGATAGCGCAAGAGGCCACGCTTTTCGTAAGTCATCAGGGCGTAATAGCGCTCAGGCTGGCTCACGCACATCCCCACCGTTGTAGCAAGTGGCGACCAGACGTTGCACTCCGCAGTTGGTACAGCCGTCGAGGCGGCAATCGTCACTGGTAATTCCGGTCTCTGACTTCTCAAGCTCAGAAAGCAGATGCTCCTTGGTTACACCCACGTCAATATGGTCCCAGGGCAAGGCGGCCGTTATCGGCAGCGGCGTCGCAGCCGTTTGCTGAATGTCAATACCGTGCTGAGCCGCCGCCCGCCGCCAGCGGTCATAGTCGAAATGCTCGGTCCAGGGATCGAGCATCGCCTCGGCGCGGAAGGCGGCCTCGATTATGTCGGCGGCGCGGCGATCACCCCGCGACAGGAAGGCCTCGACGACTGCGCCGGCCGCGTCATGGCACCGAAGTCTGACCTGTTTGTGGCGGTCGAGACGCTCTTTCAGCAGGCAACGCTTGTGTTCAAACTGGTCGAGGCTTTCCTGAGCCGCCCATTGAAAGGGCGTGTGCGGCTTAGGGATAAACAGCGCGACGCTGAGGTTGAGCCGCAAACGCCCGCTGCGCTTGCCCAGATGCTCTCGCCCCAGATCGAGCATATTCTCAACTGTCTGGGCGATGGCTAGAACATCTTCGTCAGTCTCGCCCGGCAGGCCGATCATGAAATAGAGCTTGATTCTATGCCAGCCGGCCTGCAGCGCCGCCGCCACGGCTGCGCTAAGATCGGCTTCGGTCACATTCTTGTTGATGCGGTCGCGCAGACGTTGAGAGCCGGCTTCGGGAGCGAAGGTCAGGCCGCTCTTCTTGACCCGCTGTACGCGCCGGGCGAGCTCGACCCCGAACGCATCGGCGCGTATCGAGGGCAGGCCGATGGATACGCGGCGGTCGCTGAGGTCCTGGTGCAAAAGCTCCAGCAGCTCCGCGATGTGCGTGTAGTCGGTGCAACTCAACGAGGCCAGCGAAATCTGGTCATAGCCGGTCGCATCAATGATGTCATTGGCCAGACGGCGGAGGGTCGGCAGCGAGCGTTCCCTGGTGGGCCGGTAGATAGTCCCCGCCTGGCAGAAGCGGCATCCGCGGGTGCAGCCGCGGCTGATCTCTAGCTGGGCGCGGTCATGCACGGCCTCGCGGTAGGGCACCAGCGGCCGGGTCGGGAAGGGCGCTGTGTCCAGGTCCTCGACCACCCGCCTGCGCACTACCGGCTGATCCGGCGAGGGCGGCTGCGCTACTATCAAGCCGCCGATCCGCTTAACCGGCCACAGCGCGGGCACATAGACGCCCTCCAGTCGGCTCAACTGCTCCAGGCAGCGGCGACGGTGAGCAGCATCGGTAAATGGCGGAGCCAAGCCGGCCAGCAGGTTCATGATCTCCTGGATGACTGCCTCGCCCTCGCCGATGACCAGGCCGTCAAAGAACGGTGCCATCGGCTCGGGATTGACCGCACACGGCCCACCAGCTATGATCAACGGCTCCCCGGCAGCGCGCTCAGCCGCCCGCAAAGTGATCCCGCCGAGGTCCAGCAGCGAAAGCACACCGGCATAGTTGAGCTCGTGCTGCAGAGTAATGCCGACCACATGGAAATTCCTCAGCGGCGTACCGGTCTCCAGCGAAGAGAGCAGAATACCCCTCCGGCGCAGCAGCTCGGCAGCATCGGACCAGGGATGATAGACACGCTCGCAGTAGGTGTCGGACCGGCTGTTGAGTATGTGATACAGGATATGCGAGCCGACGTGGGAGGTGCCCAGTTCATATACGTCGGGGTAACACAGCGCGAAACGGAGCGCGACAGCTTGCGGGTCCTTCTCGACTAGGTTGTGTTCGCAGCCTATATATCGTGCGGGTCCAATAACTTCGTCAAGCCAGTCATCTTTATTCATATATCAATGCTACAGAAACGTTTGTCATTGCGTGTCTAATGATACATCTTGGGCGGGGATATTGTCAAATTGCAGCAGAGAGACGGATGATAGGGACCAGGACAGCCCTCACCCTAACCATCTCCCAAGGCTATGCGTTACCCACATCTTGAGCGGTTATGCCGTGTGCGGTTGTCGTGTGGAAGGGCCGTGTCGAGCGCGGGACGCGAAGTGGCCCGCGAGAGGCCGGCCCAGGTGCTGGCAGCAACGGCCTCATCCTTACGCGGCATGGTGCCAGTCCGTGGGCCGGCCTCAGGTCGCTTCCGCTGCGCGAAATCGTCCTTCGACGCGGCCCTTCCAGTACGACGACGGCAGAAAACCGTCATCCCCTGGATTTGGGCAATGCATAGCTCCCAAGGCGAGAGGGAACAACGACAACGGCTTTGGCGCAGGGCGTGATAGATCACGCCCCTACAACGGCGGAGGTGGCAGCTTGCGGCTCAGTGCGAGGCCTTAGGCGCAGCCGAGGCAGGCTAAGAGCGAAACGCGAGCCAGGCCTTGATGATCAGTGGCAGCAGAGACTGCGTCGCATTTCTCAGCCCTTGGCCGGGCCGGAGGCGGCGTAGATGTACTGCGGATGGCCGGGGTGGGCGTTGTCGCCTCGGAACATGCGGATCAGATGGCGCTGCTTGCTGAAGCCGTACTTGCGGAGAAGCTCGCGGGTATTGGGGTTGGGCAGCAGCATGTCATTGTAGATGTGCTGGTCGCCGGCAGCAGCCAGTAGGGCCCGAAACAGCGTCTCAGCCGGCTCAGGTTCCAGAGCCACCAAGGGGCCCAGATGCGCGGCCTGATAACCGGGCCGGAGAATGCCATAGGCGACCACCCGGCCGGCGTCGCGGATACACAGGGCCGTGTTCGGCTCCTCATTGACCAGCATTCCCAGCAGCCGCGAGCGGTCGGCGCCGAACACCGGCCGGTCAAACTCGCACAGGGCCGGGAATATGTCAGGGGTAATCGGCCCGACCGCGGGAAGCTGCAGCGGCTTTGTCCCTCGGCCCAGCCAGCGCTCCATCATGTATTCATCCACAAAGCCGAGAGTGTCATAGAGCTGCTTGCCCATTGGGGTAGCATCGAGCTTGACCGTGCCCACGCGCTCTTCGAGGTAATCAATTGCCGCATACAGCAACGCGGTCCCGATGCCCCGGCGGCGGTAGTGGGGATGCACCAGCACCATCGCCACCCAGCCGAACTTGTCCTCGTAGGTAGTGGTGGTGGCCGTACCGACGTCAACTCCGTCGCAGACGGCGACAAAGCAGCCCTGTGGCTCCAGAGCCAGCAACCGCTGCCAGTCGGCAGGTATCTGATTCCAGCCGGCAATCTCCTTAAGCTCCATACCGAGGCTGATGTCAGCGCTGGTCATAGTGCGAATTTGGACATGGCCGTGGCTCATCTGGCATAGTACTCCCTAGCCGAACCATACGCCGTAGCGGCGATACATTTCGTTGATGAGACTTATCGAGCCCCAGACTACGCCTGCGGTGAAGTAATGGCCGATGACCAGGCCGAGGAAGAAGGGAATGAGCTGGCGGTATAGACCCATACCGCCGACGCGCAGTATCACACTCTTGATGATCCACACCAGGAAGAACGGTCCCCAGATGGGACTGCCGTAGGATGTCACCATCACGTACCCCAGCGGATGCAAGGGGAAGCGCAGGAAGACAGTGCGCAACAGCACCAGGATGACCGTGACCACCAGACCGACGCCGGCGGCGATGGTACGGCGCATGTCGGCAGCGGCATGAGAATTGACCCAGGAGGAGAGCAGGTCCCAAGCGCGAGCGGCAGCAATCACACGCGAGCCGCCCTGGGTGGTTCCGCCTTCGAGGATATTGGCCCCGTAGGAGTAGTAGGCCTGAATGTGCAGATAGTAGGCGCCGCCGAGGCCGATGACCAGCGCTGCAACCATCCACAGGATCATCGTGCGCTGGCGGATGCCTGCTTCATCGGCGATCTTGAAGCCCTCCACCTGATAGCCGGCCATGGTGGGGAAGTAGCCCCGCGCCAGCCAGTAGAACATGGTGAAGATGGTGAGGTTGTTGAAGCCGGTGCCGCGCTGATACGGGGCCGAGCCGACACTGTAGATCATCATGTCCCACTGCTCCATAATCGGGAAGAGCCAGACCATCGGCGAACCGGCTTCGGCGCGCACGCGGGCGTAAGTGACGGCAAACAGGAGAATGATGAGGAAATAGATGGCCGCCATCCACAGCCACATACCGGCCTGGACGGCGATGGCCATCATCACCGCAAAGCCGATGATCGCGGCCCAGACCGTGGTCTTGTAGGAGAAGGGCTCGTGACTGTCATCTATCGAGCGGTCGCCGGTGAAGGCCTTGCGGAATATGCGACCGAGCTGCTCGCGGCTGGCCCAGAACAGGAAAAGACCCAGAGCCAGGTAGCCGCCGTAGGCCTGCTCGCGCTCAAACGACATGCCCGGGATTTCATAGCCGGCGGCGACGGCGGAAAAGTTGGCGAAGCGCTGTAGCAGGTAAAAGACCCACACCGAAAGCAGCACTTCGGTGGAGACGAGATAGCCGATGCCGAAGTTCTCGGGTCGCCAGGCGATGCCCAGCGGCCGCATCGCCGACCAGGGCCGCTCGGTCAGCACCGCGCCGAGGTCGTAATACTTGCCGAGGGCCGGTACTGCCGGGTTCCAGGCCTGGAGCATGTTCATGAGGTTGTACATTGCTGCCAGGCCGAAGGCCGTCCACATTAGCGGATTGCGCAGGAAGCTGCCGATGGCACCGCCGACACCGTAGTCCGACATGTCCATGACCAAGCGCACAATCGGGAAGGTGAGATGCTCCTTCCCAATCCACTGCCGACGGAACATCAGCATCAGGGCGTACATGGCCACGAAATTGGCGAGCGTAAACAGCGTCCAAACCACCAGCGGCCAGATCCAGGGCCCCCAGGGGATCACCCCGTTTTCGGTGCCCTCGTACATGCCCTGGACGGCGGTGGGGTCCTTCGGTGCCAGCCACGAGGGGATCTCGCTCTGCAACTGCGCGTAGTTGTTGTCGGGACTGGCGAAGTAGAAGGGGACTGTCAACTGCGGCAGCATCTGCCGCACCACGCCGACTGAAGACATCGAAACAGCAATGCACAGGAAGGCATAGACCAGCAGGGACTGGTGGCGCGGGAAGTGGAAGGCACGGGGCAGACGGGATAGCAGCGGGCCGACGACCGATAGCAGCAGAATGGCGGCGATGGCCGGAATTACCGGTACGCTTTCACCGACCTGAGCGCCGAGGGCGATGATGCCGGCCTGCCGCATCCATAGCAGACTGACGAAAAGCAGCACGATTGACACGATAAAGGCCCTCAGCGATAAAGCGTGCTGAGGCTCTTGGGCACCATCATCGCTTATGCCGGCGGAAGACAAGGTCCCCTGAACATCGTGTGCCATGTTCGCCAACCCTCATCCTGATCGCATAGACCGCTGTCCGTAATCTGTTCGCCGTCGGGAAACGCAGCACCTTTTTTTGCGCGGGGCGAGGCCAGTACCGATGACGGCAACGGCCGGGCGGGAGGTAGGTTACCAGGTTGTAGTAGCTACGGGGACGGGTCGCAGTACGGACACGGGCTGGGGAAGGTGTAATCGCCAATCGCCTCGGCGATGTTGCGGCCGACCTGGTGGTAGGCGAATTTGCCCAAGGAGGTGAGGCAGACGCGAAACGACCGGGCTTCACCACCGAAAGCCGGCCCGGGCATGATAATGGTGCCGCGGCTGTGGGCGAGGTGCTGCAGGAAGCGCCACAGGCCCACTTCAGCAAAGGCCTCGGCGCAGGCCGGCCCCTGAGCCGCAGCGACTTCGTCAAGCGAGATGAGGGCGCAGTAGTTGCTGGAGGCCGCCTGGTGGCGCACGTCCAGCTCCAGCCCCAGCGCGTCATAGAGCATTGCCATGCGCTCCAGCAGCTCATTGTGCAGCCAGCCGAAGTAGTCCCGGGCGTCCTGAGCGGCTACCAGCGGAAACAGCGCACAGAGCGCAAACAGCACCTGGCTGGGCGCAGCCAGGCCGGCCATGTGCGAGAAGGAAACGCCGGCGCTGTCCATGATCAAGCGGTCGTAGAAGCTGGGACGTGGTTGCGGCCGGCGCGAGGCGTACCTGGCGTCAACTTCGCGGGCCAAATCGGGAGGCATCTGTCGCAGCAGGCGGTCCGGGGCTGAATCAGGATGGATCCAGGTTGCGCCGATGCGACAGCCGGCCAGGCCGAAATCCTTGGAGGGGGCATAGAACGGTATCACGTTTCTGGGCATCCTGACCAGCGCGTTGTCGAAGGGGTGCTCGACGAAGTTGGCATAGACATAGTCGCATAGTATGATCAGTTCGGGCCGTCGGCTGACCAGTTGCTCGAGGTAGTCAAGCAGTTCGGGTTCGAGGGTGGTATCAACCGGGTTGCCGGGGGAGACGATGACCATGAGCTTGACGGAGGGATCGTCTAGCTGGGGCAGATCGGCTTCCTCAACGGCCCAGTGGCGCCGGCGGCTGCGGCGCACCGGTACGATCTGACAGCCGTACTGCCGCGAGAACAGGTCCTTCATAGGCTCGTACCAGGGCCAGAGCATGGCGACTTTGTCCTTGGGGTTGAGCAGGCGGTTGCGGCTGAGGGTGCTGACCACCTGGGCGAAGGCACCGGTAGCGCCGGTATCGAGATAGACGCTGAAATCTTCGTTCTCCAGCTCCGCCCCCAGCATATATGCCAGATAGCGGTTGGCTATGGGTCTGACGAAATCGAGAGTGGCAGGCGTTGGATAGTAGCCCCCGCTGATTGCGGCTGTAAAAGCGGCAATCAAATCGCTGAGCCAGGCTCCCGGCAGCAGTTCGTCCACCAGATACTGCCAGGCGCTGAGGAGATAGCTGACCCCGATGGACCAACTTTCACGCTGTGTATCGGAGGCCTCGGCGAAGCGCTGGAAGTGGGTGGCATGATTGATACCGGTCCCGGGTACGAGCAAACGGACGGTGGGCCGGTCACCGGGCGCCCCGTAGCAGTAGTCGGCATACATGCCCAGCACGTGCCAGGCGGATTGCACCGTGCGCTGCTGCCAGTTGGGGCCGCCGCGCGAGGCATCCAGAAGTTCAGCGTCGGCTCCCAGGACCTCGCGGGCATGCTCGACCAGCATATCTTTGGCGGAGAAGGGCGAGATTGTGAGCGGATCAAACTCCATGGCTTGGGTGTCCATTCGGTTGAGTTGCCGTAAGGCAAGGGGGCAGGCCCTGCAAACGACTAAAAGGCAACGGCTGTCGGGCTGGAAAGCCCGACCCACGCGATATTGTCTTGGTCGGCCCGCGGGATGCCTTGGGCAGGCGCGGCCCAAGCCGTATATTAGCAGAACGTGGCTGACAATACAACGCGCAGCGCGCCGAGGCCAGACGTCAGCAGACGGGCGTTGTGCACGATAGGCGGTCACTATCGCCGACAACTGGGAGTGCCGAGCAGGTGACAGGGCTGTCCAGAAGGAACAATGACTATGAATGAGAAGGCTGGTATCAGGATCGCTGACGGTGAAACAGTGAGGCGCAGTCACGGGGTTGATGGCGGAGTAAGCAAGGGAGCCGATGATTTGTGCGGTATGGCGTGATATCGGATATTCACGGTAATCTGGTAGCGCTTGAGAGGGTGCTTGAGGTCCTCAACGAGCGAGACGTGGGCCGCTACCTGTGCCTTGGTGACATAGTCGGCTATGGCGCTCGCCCGAACGAATGTTGCGATCTGGTCAGAGAGCTTGACGGCGTGTCGGTGGTGGGTAATCATGACGCGGCGGCGTGTCGGCCCGGCAAGGAACGCTGGTTCACTCCGGCCGCGCGTGCCTGCATCCTGTGGACCCGCGAGGTGCTGACTGAGACTAACCGTGAGTTCCTGAGCTCGCTACAAACACGGGCGACGGTCGGAGGGGCCGAGCTGTGTCACGGCTCGCTGGCCGACCCGGAAGCCTACGTGACCATGCCGGTGGAGACCTTGAGTTCATTTGCGCTGATGGAAGAGCAGGTGTGCTTCTTCGGCCATACCCACTACGCTGAATGGTTCGTGCAGAGTGAGGCTGAGAGATTGCCGGTGCAGTTGTCGGCCTCGGCAGGGGGAAGGTTTGAGCTGGTGCCGGAGCACAAGTATATGGTGAATCCGGGCGCAGTCGGCCAGCCGCGGGACCGTAACAGCCAGGCCAGCTTCGCGATCTATGATGCGGAGGCCGGCACAGTCGAGATAGTGCGGGTGGGCTACGATGTGGCCACGACCCAGCGCCAGATCATCGCCGCGGGCCTACCGGAAAACATGGCGGCGCGGCTTTTGATGGGGGTTTAGGGCCGAAAGGTTGCATAACAAGTGCGCTGAGTGGGGATACTTATAGTGGCGCTGGGGCACTGGCAGCAGCCAATTTCCTCATGACCGGGAGGTGGGTGTATGCCGCTTGAGGACAAACAGACACGACGGCTTGTGGAACGCGAGGTCGCCAAGCACAGCATTGATTACAGCTTGCTGACAGTTGCAGTGATCAACCAGGTCGTGTACCTGGGGGGTACGGTGTCGCCACTGCGCGGCATAATGGGGAGAGGCGTGGACATCAAGCGCGAGATGGACCAGATTTGCGAGGCGATCGAGGGCATGAAAGGCGTTAACGACGTGGTCAACGATGCGCGGGTTCTCGGTTAGGTGGCACGGGTGCCATTGACGCGGACAGGAGTGACGTGGAGAGTTTTGTGATTGGTGTAATGGACATAGCCGGGCGGCGTGCCTTTGAGCCGCCGGACATACTTGGCCAGGGCATAGTCCACTGCCACAGCCGTATCGAGCCGACGCTTGGATAGCCAGGCGGCATGTCCCGCCGCTGCAATCAGCACCTCCTCAGGCACCTGCTCAGGGCGATCACTGGTTCTAATCAGTACGTGGCCCCCCGGCGTTTTCCTGGTATGCAGCCAGATGTCGGTAGGGCGGGCTAGGTGCAGCAGCCTGTCGTTTTGCAAACCCGATTTCCCCCACAGTATCGTGTATCCGCCCACGGTCGCTGAATTGACCTCGATGCGGGCCGGTGCGCCGGCACGCTGCGTCGGCTGCTGCCTGAGATACCCCTGTTGGCCCATCTCCTGCTCAAGCACCTCCAGCTCGGCAGCGTCTGCGGCCTGTTGGATCTGGTCAACCAGGCCCTCGAGATAGTGCCGCTCGCGTCGTGCAGCCCGCAAGAACCTCCCGATGCGGCCCCGCAAGGCAGCCAGCTTCTTGTATCTGGCAAAGTACTTCTGGGCATTGGCCTGGGGCGTGAGCTGCGGGTCCAGGGGCACGTTGATAGTCCGGTCAGGCTCGTAGGGGTCGGGAATGGAGGCCTCGGTAGCGCCGACGGGAATCCGGTGCAGGGATGCCAGAATCGCCTCGCCGAGCCTTCTGACACTGCCGGCGTCCTCGGCCTGCTGCTGGGCGTGTTGGCGTTCGGCGATGCGTTTGTGGACTCTGTCCATAGCGCGCTCGGCGGCTTGCAGCAGGCGCCTTCTGCGGTCCTCCAATTCGGTGTTGCTCATCTGCTCGGAGGCGATGGCGGCGATTGCCACGCTGATATCAGAGGCAGGCTCGGCGCGGCAGTCGGGACGGGATTGCAGGCTGACCGGATAAGCGAAATCGCCGTCCGGGCAGGCATAGGTCCAGGCCTGACGGGCACTATCAGCGGTCTGCAGGAGCTCGGCCAGCGCGGCCTGGAGGCGCTGGAAATCGGCGGCCTGCAGCAGGCTGACTTGCTTATCCGCCGGTATCTCGGCGCGGGCCAGGGCCTCGTCGCGGAATAGTTCGCTGGCCCCCTGCAGGGTGGCCCGGAACCAGGCCAGAGCGGGGGCCTGCGGGTCGGTAATGGTGGCGGCAAGCTGCTGGGCTGTCAGATCGCCCGGGTGCTGCTTGCTAAAGTCGGGCGGCGGGACATAGTCGAGGCCGGGCAAGGTCTGGCGGTAGCGGTTGCGGTCGGCGGGGATGTGCTTGGCCGCCTCGAGAATGGTGTTGTGCTCATCCAAGACGATGAGATTGCTGTGGCGGCCCATGATCTCGAGGACCACATAGCAGCGGGCCTGCGGGCCCAAGCCCCGGGCGTTGGCGAACTCCAGACGAACCACGCGGTCGAAGTCGCGCTGGCTGACGTCAACGAGCCTGGCGGATCGCAGCCAGCGGCGCAGGACTGCCCCGGCCGGATAGCTGACGGCAGGATCAGGCTCCCAGCCATCATCGAGGTGGATGCGGCCGAACTGCGGACAGCAGGAGAGCACCAATTGGCCGGGAGGTCTGTCGCTCGACAACTCCACAACCGCCTGCATGCGCGAGGTCTGGAACACACGCAGCACGCGGGCACCACGGGCACTGTCGCGCAGTTGACTGACGACGGCTCGCAACATCAGGCTGTCGAAAAGCATGTTAGGCGTCCCGGTACTCGTCTCTCGGAATCAGGGACTTGGCCTGAGCGGAGGCGACACAGGTGCCGTCGGGCAGCAGCAGTTGCGCCTCGGTCTCGAAGAGCCTGCCCTTGGAGACAGTCAGCCAGGCTCGAGCGGTAAGCCGGCGGTCCAGAGGAGCCGCCTGATGGTAACGGACACAGAGCTGGGCGGTAGCGGCATTGATACCCTGCTCCGACAGCAGACGGGTCATCACCTCGTCAAGTAGTGTAGCGATGATGCCTCCGTGGACGATCTCGACCCAGCCCTGGTAATAGCGTGACGGCTGCCAGGTCACGGAGTAGTGAGTGCCATCGAATTGGAAGTCTTTGAGTTGCAGCCCGCGCGGATTGCTCTGCCCGCACGCGAAACACCAGTTATCATCTTTGAGCATGACAGCTCCCCAGTTGCTTGAACGAATTGCCGAAGATATTGCCGAGCGCAAACAAATGCAGCCACCGAGGTCCACCTGTGGCTGCAGTACAATCGTCTGAGATGTTGTTGGAAGCGGCCGGGCTTCAGAAGGAGGTCGCCAGGCTCTGTTCGTCCGCATCGGCCTCTTCACCGATGTCCCCGAGCATCTCGCGGACCAAATCAGCCAGGAACACAACAAGCTGGTGGTCCCACTGGTCTGCCTTCAAGGCCTCGGTGTCAATGCGGCCCGAGAACTTGGCATAGTCGAGATGGGCGATGTACTTGGCCTTGACGATGGTGAGATGCTCGCGGCCGCCTCTGGTGCTGTAGCTTTCCTTGTTCAGGGTCCCAATAATCATAAGGGTATCGCCTGAGTTGACGTTTTCAATTGCCCACTCACCGATGTCCTCCCAGGCGTCAACCAGGAACAAGTCGGATACAGGTTCGCCGGTTGCGCGATAGAAAGGGCGATTGACCTCGAAGCTGAACTCCGCCTTGACCTGGCCGGAAGTCTTATGCCTCAGCACGGGGTCACGAGTTGCAAAACCACTGAGGACGACGAGATTGAGATGTGCGTCTGACAAATCGGCCACCTCCTCGATTCCTACCTGTCCAGCTCAACCTCTAGCCGGGGTCGCCAAAGAGGCACTACTAGAAGCGGTAGTTGACAAACACTAAAATCAATTATATCACGTCTCCGCCGAAAGTCAAGTTATTCTATTCAACGCCTGTACGGGCGCAGAGAAGTGCCGCAGATGATTCGGCAGCCGTACCGCACGCGGGCCGAAACTGGCAGCCCTTCAACCGAATCACAGCAGACAGAAAAGGATGATCGGCAGCGCCGACGAACCCTGGATATAGTAGTAAGCGTACTGCAGTCTTGGTGCCTGGTGGGGGATGTGGCGCCTGGCAGTTGGCTTACTCATACGTGGTGGGTATTGAGCCAGTTCGGAGGAAGGTGACAGGAAATGAGACAGGTTAGCCCATCAGAAGCGATGGGAAAGAAGTTCCCGGAGTGGATAGTGATGGTGGTGTCACGCGATGCCGAGGGACAGCCGAATGTGATGCCGGCGGGCTGGGGGATGATCTGCTCAGGCAGCCCTCGGTATGTGGCAACCGCAATCGGCTACACGCGATATACCTACAAGTGCATCCACGAGACCGGCGAGTTCGTGTTCTCCTGGGCCGGAGAGGGGCAGGAGGAGCTGGTCACCCAAACCGGCACCAGCAGCGGCAGCGAGATCAACAAGTTCGAGGAATACAATATCGCCTGGTCGAAGCCGGCGGTTATCAGGGTGCCGGTGCTCGACGGCGCCGCCGCCAGTCTGGAATGTAAGCTGGTGCATGAATACGATGCGGGCGACCATGCCATATTTGTCGGCGAGGTCGTGGCAGCCCACCTGCCCGATGAGCCGATCCGCAATATAGTCAATTTCCACGGCGATTATGCGGTGGCACAGCCGGCGCAGGAATAGAGCCGGCGCCCAGCGTTAGTCCAGTACGCGGAAATAGTGAGTGGCGCTGCGGCCTGAGGCCAGCTCCATCACGCGGATGGTCCATAGCCCCGGCGTATCGTTGGGGGCGATATCCAGACTGATCCCCAATTCCCCGTCTTCAGCGCCATAGTAGCCGCTGAATTCGGCGGCGCGGCCCTCCGGGTCAGTTATCTCGACTTGGAGAGGAACGATGGCCTCAAGGGGCCGGCCGGCCTCGTCCACAACCGCCGCGCGCAGAGAGAACTCCTCGCCGCGCTGCGCGGTATCAAGCGCCTTGATCGCAACATACCCGACAGCCCGGTCGGTAATCATGAATACGCGGCCCTCGCAGGGCCCCAGGTGCGTCGGGATAGTCAGGCGCTTGGAGCTCTTCTCCACATCTACTCCCCGATGGTTGACGAGGTCATAGACAAAGCCACCGTCGCGATTGACGACGATCTTGGCGTCTGCAGGCAGACCGTTCTCCATCACTAAGCCATGATGGCCGACATAGTTGCCATACTCGCGCAGGTCGTTGATGGCGAATACGTAATCGGTGGTGCGGTACTGGCGGCAGCGAGTGATGATGTTGGGATTGGAAGAGTCGCGGTAGCGGCGGTAGTGGGGGTCCAGCTCCTGGCGCAAGGCCGAGGCTTTCTGCAGCATGATCCCTTTCGCTTCATCGGCGTTCTTGGGGCGGGGATGACTCTTCAGCAGGATATCGGGCTTGATGGCGGGTGCCAGGTTCTCGTCGCCGATGATAAGGCCGCCGCGTTGCTGGAAGGCCTCGATCTTTTCCGCCATGGAGGCGGTGATGACATCGCAATCAACCATGACCAGGACCTTGAAGCGGTCGAGGCCGTCGCGGATGATGGTCTCGTCATAGATGATCTGAGGCTGGAGTTGGGCATAGTGGAGGATGAGGTAAGCGTCGCCGGCCCAGCCGCCGTTCCAGCCATAAGTACCGCGCCGGTTGAACATCTGGGCGGCGAAGCTTTCGAGGAAGGCGACTTCGGCCGGGCGGTCAGGGACCTGCATTAGCGCCGGCCCGAGCGGCTCGAGGACGGTCTTGACTAGGCGGCGTAGCTCGTCCTTGGTGGCCGGATTGGTGTAGCGGTAGCCGCGATGGGTGCCGGTGTAAACCAGCGACTGCCAGCCGTGGTACATGATTCCCTGAATGGGGCGGGCCAGCTTGGTCCAGAAGGCCTCGCGGAGGTGCATCGGGGCGATGGTGATGAAGGGCGCGTCGGGTATCTCCTTCTCCCAGCGGGCGCGGTACTTGGGCTTGTCGGCTGCGTCGCTAGCGGTGGGACCGTGATCGTGATCGTCGAAGAAGGCGTCGGGGACCTGAGCCTCGGTGCCGGGCATCGGCGCGGTCTGGCCGCGATACCAGATAATCTGCGTCATCTTCATGACCTGCTGACCGGTCTCGCCGCCGGCGGCCATGGCGAACAGTTCGTCGGTGCACAGCCCGATGCGGATGGGGTCGGGATATGAGTAGGTCCAATGGGAAAGGAAATCAACCTCACCGCCACTGCCCCAGACGCTGGCGACACGGCACGCAGGATCGTGGAAGGTCCAGAAGCGGTCATGGGTGGCGGATTTGAGGCCGCGATGCACGGCGGTATGCAGCGCGTTCCAGCCATCGCCCTGCTTCCAGAACCACTTGTAATAGACGTAGAGGGGATAGTCATCAGGTATGACGCGGTCGGCGGGAAATTGCTTGAGGCCGCTATAGAGCGCGCCGTTTTTAGCGCCGACCTCTGCGGGGATGTCGAATCCGGCGAAGTCCCTGAAGGCGGCCTTGTCAATGTCCGAGAAGGAGGTCTGGGAGCCGCCGCGCACCTCGGTGTGGACCAGCGCTCCGGCAAAGGCGGGATAGCGGCCATAGGTCTGAGCCGCCGAGGCGCCGACATTGTAGCAGAACTTCCGGATCTCCGGATACAGGCCATTGACATCCTCAAGGTGCTTGCCGTCGCGGTCAACGCGCTGAAATTCTTCCTTGCTTCTGGCCCAGCGCCCGGGCGATAGGCCGATGATGACACGCAGGTCATTGGCCAGAGCGGTATTGAGCATCTGCTTGGCGGCGGCGACGTGCTCGTCGCTCTGAGCCTGGGTCGGCTCGCCGGCATCCCAGACCTTCGCGAAATCCAGCCCCGTGCCCAGGCAATGGGTGAAGCCGAGGTCCTTGAGGCGGTCCATCTCCGCGATGACATTGTCCACACCGCCGACGCCCCACATCACCACCGGCATGCGCTGGGGCAGAGGCCGGGGGACGATGGTAATAGCGAATTGTGCCTCGCTGGCATAGGGGTTCTCGCCGGGTATCTCTAAGCGCGCGTGGACCTGGTACTCAGCAGGCCGCAGCGACATATCCAGCGGGTATTGGACGAGGTGGGTGGCTCCGGGCTGCAGGTCGGGCAGCTCCACTCGCGTCTCCTGCGCCTCGGCGACGGCAAAGCGGCAGACGGCGCCGCTGAGGGTGTCACGGAGCATGTTGGTAACCGCGAACTGCAGCCGGGGCGCGTTTTCCATGCGGACATAGGTGGTGCGGTCGGACTTGAGGGCAAGCGCGGCCGGGCGGAACTCAAGCACGCCATTGGATATGCGCACCTGGTCCAGGAAGCCCGGGAAGCCGTGATAGAGGCTGCCGACGCGGTCGCCGATGGTGAGGTTGTGCTTGCCGGCGGCGATGGCCCCGCGCTCCGGGTAGCTGGCGCCGCCCAGTGCGACACCGTCGCGGTAGAACCTGCCGTTGCCCTCGGCATCATAGGTGAAAGCCAGGTGATACCAGCGGCCCACCTCGTAGGTCGCCGGATCAGAGGCGTAGGTTGCTGAGTCGGCGCCATAGCCCAGGACAGTCCTCAGCCTTCGCTTGCCCGCCTGGTCGGCGGCGGCCAGAATGATCTGGTAATCAGTGGGAGCCACATACTTCTTGTCAATCAGGAAGGCGTCGGGGTATTCCTCCAATTCCGGTTTGGCCTTCAGCCACATCTCGATGGTGAAAGCGCCCTGGGGTGTCAGCGCAGGGCTGTTTTTCACCTCCACACCATGCTTGCTATCCTCGTCGGGCCAGCCGCGGAAGGACTCTAGACACCCCCCGAAGCGGCCCTCAGCATTGAACTGGGCACCTTTGAGTTGCAGATCGAAGCCCTTGCCGGCGGCGTCCGTGGTCTCCGCGCCCTGGTCGAAGTTCCACAGGGCGATTACATGTTGGCCGGTGGCATCGTCGCCCTGATAGGCGTTGTGCCAGGGCTCGGCGAGTTTGCTCGGGTCTTCCTGCGCCATTCCCAAACTAGACATCAGTATTACCCCCAGAATCGCAGCAATTAGTGTTCGCATCGCAAGCCACTCTCCAGTCGTCCGGTAAAGTAGCACTAGTCGGCAGGGCCGGTGGCGAGGATAGTCACCGGCTGCCATATTCCGCCGGCCATCGCGGTATTCATCGCGCAGACCGTTATCTGGTTGTCCCGGCCCCACTTGAGCGAGCCGGTTACGTCAAGGCGGAACGGCTGGTTCCAGCCGGTCGGGCCGATGTCATGCTCGCCGACATACTCACCATTGATCCAAACCCAGGCGCACTCGTCCACGCCGCCGAAACGGATCAAGGCATTGGTCCCGCCGGGATTGTCGGGGAGCGTGATAGTGCGGCGATACCAGGCGGTGCCGATGTAGTCGTAACCGAAATGGCCCCACGCCTGCTCGATGCTGATGTCATCCCAGGTGCTGTCGTCGCGATCGGGCTTGAACCAGCCCGCCTGCCTGCCGACACGCTCGGGATCGAGCTTGAACTTCCAGCCGTCGCGCGGCAGCTTGATCTCAGCCACTACCGCCAGGTACTGGCCGGTGGCATTGATGGCCGCTTGCTGGACGCTAGGGTCCTCATCCTTGGCGGCGGTGGTGAGCAGGTCCAGAATTGCCGGTGACTGCGGACGGATAGCAGCCAGCGCACACACCGCACCCTGGCGCACAAGGGGATCCTGGTCCTTGAGGGCCTGCGCCAGAGGCGTTACCGCGTCCGGCCCGTAGCGGCCAAGCACCAATGCCGCATTCCGGCGCACCATGAAATCGCGGCTATTGAGGGCTGCGGTCAGAGCCGGCAGCACCCCACTCTCAAACCGTCCGAGACACAACACCGCGCAACGTCGTACCAGAGGATCCCGGTCCTGCAGGGCGCTGGTGAGTTGCGGAATGGCGCTGTGGCCACGGGCGGTGATCTCGATTAGGGCCATTCTACGAGCGGCGGGATTGGGCGAGTGTAAGTCAGTTACGGCGGCGCAGGTTGCGGCCATGAGGAAAAGGCAGATGATAGACACGGACAGGTGCCGCCGGGCGGCTGATGGAGCGAACAGCTTGTCCATTACAGCACCTCCGGACTATCTATCGGCGAGACGATTACCGCTCGGAACTGCGCGACTTTGCCGCATATTCGCGCAAGGCGTGGGTCAGCTCGTGGAGCTCGAACACATAGCCGAACATGGTGCTGGTTTTCCACAGCGCATACTCCAGGTTCCACTCACCGACGGCCGATTCCTTGTTCTCTATGGCGACACAGCCACCGCGCACCGCCGAGCACATGTAACCCTTGCGACTCATGTCAGCCATGCCGCAGGGGGAGAACCACAGGCACCAGTTCAGGGCCCAGCCGGTGTAGATGATGTGGTCAATGCCCCGGTTCTTCAGGAGGCGGTGAAGCTGCCAGGGATGCTGGGCGATAATGTCATCACCCTGGGGCCGGAAAACCTCCGGTAGGGAGAATTCGTGCGGAGGAACTTGCTTAGGCCCCTTGCGCGGCAGGTCGAATACATCCCCCTGATGTTTGGCTTTCCACGCGGGCTGTTTGTCGGTCAAGACGTCTTCATCGGGTGGCGGAGGATCGCCGGCCTCCTGGCAGCAGCGCTCCCAGATGGCGCCCTCGGTATAAGGCCCACCGCTGACACCAACCTGCGCCACCTGCAGACCCGCTTGACGGGCGGCCGCAATCAGCCGCGGCATGCGGAAAGTCACCACATCCATCAGGCGAGGTACCCACTCGATCGTGCCGAGAGCGTTAGGGCTGGGACAATCCGGCCCCCATTCGCGGTCAGGGGTGAGGCCGGCATCGGTGAAGTGCATGAGGGCCAGACAGGTGCGGTCCAGGTTTAGCGCCCGCGCCTTGGACGCCCAGCCGTGGAACCCGGCGGCGGCAGCATCCCACAGTGAGAAGTCCGCCGGGTAATGGCGGTACATATGCCAGGGCACCTGGACACTGCGCTTACTCGAGGGTTTGCCCTTTCGCCTAGGTGTCATGTGATCATCACTCCGTGCCGTGTGCAAGTGCGGAGGCGCAGAGCACCTGCTTTGGTTGGCAAGAGAATAAGTACTGGTGTTGCTGCTTGGCCTAACCCTCTACCCCCTTCTGTGGCAGGGAAGGGGGAATCAAAAGGCGGTTAGGTGACGAGTCGTGCAAGAAGATTAACACTCTGTCGCCAAACTGACAAGGCCGTGTTGCGCAGGAGCGCGTTTAGTGATCGTCGGTAGGACAGCAATCTCTCGAAGAACATGGAGGACAGCCATTCCTGGCTGTCCACGCCTCGACAGGCAGGGATGCCTGTCGTCCAGGACGGCGTCGTGCAGATACCCAGACGCACCCGCTCCAAATGAGTGGGTGAGGCGTGGCTGAGGACGCGATAAATCACGCCCCTACGAACGGCTGGCAGGTGGCTTGTTTCACCTGCTCTCAATCTCCACACGGATCTAGGGCGGCTAGCGCAGGTTGGGACGGTGGTTTGGAGGAATGAGTAGGGAACTAGGAGGCAGCCGGGCCAGATGAAAATTGGGCCTCCGGACTGGAGAAGTAACCGGAAGCGCCGCTAGGGTTCCAACCCGAAGCTGCTTTCTGGATGCGTCAAGCGGTAGCCGAAAAGGTCAAGAGCTCCACTGAAATGAGGTAATTAAGATGGCGACATATCGGTCGTTGTTGCTAGGCTGTGGGCCGAGAGCCCGGGAGCATGCTGAGGTGTATCGGGATATCCCCAATATGGAGTTGGTCGCCTGCTGTGACTTGGTGGAAAAGCGGCGGGAGGAGTTCAAGGAGAAGTTCGGGATTGCCGAGGCTTACGATGACTATGAGCAGGCGCTGGCGGAGGTGGAGCCGGATGTGGTGCATGTGGTCACTCAGCCGGCGCGACGGGTCTGGGAGGTCGAATGTGCCGCCACGGCCGGGGTCAAGGCTGTCATCGTGGAAAAACCGATGGCAGTCATGCCCTCTGAAATCATCGCTCTCGACGAAATCCAGCAGCGCAGCGGCATGGAGGTCATCGTTAACTGCCAGCGGCGCTACTTCCCGCAATTCCGCGACGGGATCATCCGCGACTTGGTGCAGGAGCAGATCGGGGACCTCTACTTCATTCGCGCCAGCACCAAGGGCAACTCGATGTCCATGGGGCCACACATGATGGACCTACTGATGCTGTTTCTGGATGAAGCGCAGCCGGAGGCGGTGTGGGCGATGGGCTATGATATTGTGGATGAGGGCTACCAGGCCTACCATCGCTCGCCGGAGCGGCTCCTGGCTGAGTATTGGTTCCCCAATGAGGTGCGTGTGATGTTCGACTGTGACGCGGATTGCCTGGGCACGCCCGGCGAGGAATCGTTCTGGATGCACCTGCATTTCGACTTCCTGGGCAGCAAGGGGCGCCTGTATCTAACCCAGAACAAAGGCTACTGGTATCAGACCGAGGGGATGGCCGAGCCGGTTCACGGTGAGAGCAGTTGGGATAGCCAGGGCTGGGCCGGTCAGCGCGACTTCACCGCAGCGGTGGCCGAGACCCTCGACGGCGGCAAGCCGCACCTGAACCGGTTTGAGGTCGGCAAGGCGGTCTTCAATGCGCTGATCGGCGCGCAGCAGTCCATCTACCAGGGCCGCAGGATGGATTTCCCGCATACCTTCACCGACGAGCAGTGGACGGAGCTGCGGGATGAGCTGAAGGCGGACCAAGAGCGCGGCGGCAGGCTGCACCCAACCTGAGAGCGACGGCGGTTGTGCCGGAGATAGGCGCATGAGTGTTGATGACACCAAGCTGATGAAGGCCCTGCGCGGTCAGCCCACGGAGAGCGTCCCTTTCTGGGAAGTCTGGTTCGCCATGAAGGGACTGGCCGAACACGTACTGGGCAAGCCCATCGCCGACGTGGCCGATGAGATCGCCTTCGCTCAGTATATGGGCTGGGAGTATCTACGGATTCCGGTTCCGGCGCGGCATCCCGGCTCGACCACAGCTACCGCCTCGGACGGCACGGCCCACTATGTGCCGGGCGGGCGTGTGGACCTCGATGAGCTATACGCCCGGCCCGACCCCGATTGGAGCGCCGCTGCTGAGACGGCTCAAGAGCGCATGAAGCTAGCCCGCGCGGAGGGCATGGTCACCATCGCCTATCTGCCCTGGGCCTTCCACGCGGTCTGTACCGCCCTGGGGCTGGGCAACTTCGGATTACTGGCCTACGATGACCCGGAGTACATCAGTGCCATGTTCGACTGGGTGGAGGCGGGCGTGCGGCTGGCGATTGCTGAAGTGGTGATTCCGCTGGGCCTTGACGTGGTGCTGCTAGACGGGGATTGCGCCTTCAAAAACGGCCTGATGATCAATCCGCGCATGTTCCGGGACCTGGTCTTTGAGCGTACGCGCGATACGGTAGCCCCGCTGCGGGAGGCGGGAATCATCTATACGCTGCACAGCGACGGCAAGGCGGATGATCTGCTGACTCTGCTGGTCGAGCTGGACTTCAGCGCTTTCCACGGAGTGGAGGCGGCGGCCAACGATCTAGGCGACATCAAACGCCGCTTCGGCCGCGACATTACGCTGATGGGCAACATGGATGTGGTCTTTCTGACCCACGCCACGGTCGCGGAGGTGCGGGCCGCTACCGAGCAGATGCTGACTATCGGGATGGAGGGCGGGCGCTACGTCGCGGCCTGCAATACCAGTCCACTGGACTACATCCCTTATGATAACTACCTGGCGATGGTGGACGTGATTTGGAACTTCTGAGGCTTGCCCTGGCGTTGTGTTGACTATCTCAGCCGGTCACGTCCGGCGGAATGCTGAGGTCCTCGCTGTCGAGCAGGACTTCCCCGGCCAATTCCACCTTCAGATGCGGAGATTCGCCCCCAGGTCCAGCCAACTTCAGCATGACGTGGTGGGACTTGTCATTGGCCCTGCAGGAGAACTCGACCGCGCGATTGCTAAGGCGTGCGGCGACATTCTCCGCGTGAGTTTCGCCGAACTCCAGCAGCGTCACCAGTACGACCTCGTCAGTAGGCGGAATATCGGCCTGAATATAGGGGTTATACTTCTCGGCCCCCGGGTAAGTGACATATGCCACCGCTACGTCGGCGGGATGCAGGAAGCGGATGCGCATCTGCTGCTCCTGCTTGATGACTTCGACGGTGCCGGGCGCGGCGGGGGCACCGACCTGCAGCTCTTGCCCGTCGCGGGTGACCTGTGCCAGGCTGCCCGAGGAGTGTGGATGGAGCAGCCACTGGAAGCTGCGCGGCTGGCCGGCGGCGTGGAGGTCATCAACCATCAGCAGCAGGTCGGGCTTGAGGTAGATTAGGTGGCGATGAGCGCGGCTGAGCAGGGAGCTGCTGTAGGCGGCGGTGGCGTCGCCCATCGCATAGTCAAGACGGCGGCTGGTGGCAAAGAAGGGGATAGTGCCTCGCTTGCGGACCTGCATCTTGCCATCAACGAGTATGCAGTTATGGCCGACCGCTCCGCGCGCGAACTCGCGCAAAGCTCCACCCAGTGAGGAGGCATAGCCGCAGTCCTGGGCGAGTTCCACCCCGTCGCAGTAGATGAGGAAGTTGTTCTGGTCCATCTGATGATGGCCCTGGCCCGAGGAGCTGCACTGCAGGGCAATGAAAGTTCCGCCCGGCTCCCAGCCCGACCGCAGGGAAGCCCAACCGGCATCGGGGAAAACGTCTCCAGGTCGCTGCGGGTCCCGCTCGGCAACCGGCATGTCGGGATCGAAGACCAGCACCTTGTAGTGGTCGTAGCCGCGCTGGCTGAGACTGCCCGTCTCCCGCAACCACCAGCCCGCAGTGCCGTCAGCGTTGTAAGCGCCGAGCAACGTCAGGGGGAAGTGCCACGGCACATACTGAGGTGCGCCGCCGGCATCAGCGAACCACGCCAGGTGAACCCGGTCGTTGGCCAGGAAGGCTGTGGCAAAGCGCGGCATCACCGGCAGGAAGGGATGATCGAGATGGTCCACACCCAGGTCGCGCTTGAGCGAGTCGGCCAGGAAAATCAGTAACCCGTAGGCCCATGAGTCGTACCCCATGCCCTCGGTGCGATGCGAGTTGGCCCGCTGGTCCCAGTAGTCGAGCAGGCAGTCCTCGGCCAGGCGGGTGCATGTTGCGGCGCCGGGAGTTTCACCCAGTGTCGCGATCGCGCACAGCCCCATTGCGGCGCTCCACAGCGCATAGCCGTTGCTGTTGCCCATGCCCCGGGAAAGCTCCGTATAGAGCGGCAACAGCACATTGCGCTGGATCGCCTCGGCAGCCACAGCGCGCTCGTCGTCACTGAGCAAGTCATAGCACAGATCGTAGGCGAAGCAGACGCCCAGCGAGATGTTGCCGATCTCGAGAGATGGCCGGTTGTTGACCGGATCGTACCACTGCGGCCAGTTGCACAAGGCCAGCAGCAATTCGTTGGCGCGTTGGCCGTAACGGGCATTGCCGGTGGCGGCATAGGCGATTGCCAGGCTCTTGAGGCGCTCGGAAAGCGCGCCGGCGATGGGATTCCAGCTCAGCCCGCCACCTGCTTGCGGCATCTCTGTCGGCGGCCAGGGCAGGGATTTGTCGCCGAACTTTATCTCGGTCTCATCAAGGTATTTGTCGGCACGGGCGCGGATGTTTGCGAAAAGCGTTGCAGAGGAAGCACCGAAGACGCCCTGATTGGTATCAGCAACCTTCTCAGGAAACCTGGCTGCGGCCTCGGGGCTAATGATGGCCCGTGGATGGCTCGCAGTCTTGCCTGTGAGTGGCTGCTCGTTGGCGAAGACTTCCTGGGCGGTGGGTGCGCGGCCGAGGATGACATCATCAATCTGCAGCGCGCCGCCCGGAAGCATGGTCGAAAGTCCTACGGAGGCACGGACCGAGCCTTCCGGGGCCAGGCTTTGCGTGGATACCTGGGACCACTCGCTGCCTAGGGACGCATCGTTGGTTGAGATGTCAGGATGGGAAAGCTCGGCTCCGTCGGCATCGTGAAAACGCAGCTCAAGACGAGCAGGCGCAAAGACGCTTGGGGCCAGGCCGAGGATGCGAGCTCGGGCGCGAAGGCGGTAGATGCGGCCCGCCTCCACCTCAACATCCCCAAGCGGCACCCGCAGCCAGGGAGCAAAGGTCTGATTGCCCTCGGGGGCCGAGACCACCCAATAGCCACCGTCAGTGCCTTTGGCAAGGCTGGGATGGTAGCCGTAGTCGAGTAAATCGTTTGGAGCCTCCCGGTCAAAGTCCTGCTTGAAGAGGTCGCCGGTATCCTCGGCAGGAGGCAGCGCCAGTTGCCGGGGTGTATGGAGTTGCGGCCCCGGTGCAGGCTCCTGGACCAGCGGCGGCAGCTCCGGTCCGAAGCGCTCCTGGCCCTTGCCGTACAGGAGGTATAGCATAATCCGGTAGCGGAGTTCATCGCTGGTGGCATCGCGTCCGCCGTGCCCGAGGTCGCCGCAGGTCTGGATGATTTCGCCCTGGCCGTAGGGGATAGCGATCACCGCCGGCCTGCCGTTGGGCTCGGTAAGTAGCACCTTGGAGGGTGGCTCTATCGCCGCAATGGCGCAGCGGTAAACGCTGTAGCGGACGATCTGGCCGAGTGCCATGCCGGCGGTAATCGGGTGGGTGTTGTCGGCGACGAGCCAGTCCGGCCCGGGACCCCAACTGCCGGTATTGCTGCGACCACCCAGAATCACCTTAGGCGGCGGGCAGCCGTAGCTGCAGATTACCCGCCCACCGGCCTCGACATAGTCTGCCACCGCCGTCTGGGCAGCCTCGGTAAGCCCGTAAGCCTCCTGGCCGGCCTCACCGCGCGTGACGATGACCAGAGCCGTGTAGCCATCCAGGGCTTGCGGGTCCTCCAACTCAGCGCCGCTGATCGGCTGACCGATGCCCCCCAGTTGCTCGATGATGCCCAGGTAGGCCAGGCGGTACTTGTCACCGGCGAGGCCGACGAGGGGCGGGTTCGCCGCAATCGCGCCGGCCTCTGCCAGCAGCAAGAGTGTGGATACCATGACGATCAAGCGGCGCACGCAGAGACGAGATGTAACTCTCATTTTGGCTGCGACCTCGCTTCCAAGAACGGCTGCCGGTGGCCCCGTGCCGCGGTCAGGTTACCGCCGGATTCCAGAGCAGATGGACGCGGTAGCCACCCGGGTCAGGGGACTTCAGGTAGCAGGCCTTAAGCGTCGGCTTCGCGCTGACCTCCTCCATCTCCAGCCCCTTGGCTTCGAGCTGGGCGATGGCCTCGTCCATATTGTGTACCAGCACGCAGATGTGGGCCTTCTCCTCGGACGGCTCTTTCATCACTTCCAGGCGGCCCTTGCCCTGACCGGAGACGAAGACGGAGGAGTTGCCGACCGCCATGTCAAAGCCGAAGGTCTGCGCGTACCACTTGGCCTGCTCCTCGCCGCCACCGGCTTGAGTGGGGAAGATGCCGGGGTGCTCGATGCCGATGAAGACTGACTCGCCACGCGCCTTCTTCACGTACCACAGGACGTTGGTGATTTTCTCCCGGATAGCATCGAAGTCTCCGGCGGCGACCAGGTCTTTGACGATGAGCTTGCTGCCGATGCCGAGCGCGGCGGCGCCGGCCTGGATCCAGGCGGTGACGCTTTCTTCGGTCACATCTACGCCGCCGGTGGGCATGATGGCGGTCCAGGGACATGGGCCGCTCATCGCTTTGGCGAAGCCCGGGCCCCCGACCTCGCCGCCGGGGAAGACCTTGACGATCTCCACGCCCAGCTCGTGAGCCTGCTGGATTTCCGTGGCGCTGCCGCAGCCGGGGGAGTACGGGATCTTGCGGCGGTTGCAGAGCCGGGCGACTTCCGGATTGAGCGTGGGACCGACTACGAAGTTAGCACCGTTGGCGATGTACATGGCCGCCGTTGGGGCGTCAATCACCGAGCCGACGCCCATGATCACGTGCGAGTACTGCTCCTGGCAGTACTTGATGAGCTGAGAGAACACCTCGACCGCGAAGTCGCCACGGTTGGTAAACTCCGCGACATGGCCGCCGGCTTCGGCGATGGTGTCAACTATGGACTTGGCCACCTCGATATCGCCATTGTAAAAGACCGGCACCAGACCGTCCTGGTAGATGGTATTGAGCGTCTCCATTCTTGAGAATTGTGCCATGGTAGAGCCTCCTGAGAGTTGTCAGAGCTATGCCGCAAAGCTATAGCCGGATATTGGGCGCAAGCGTTCGTTCCCGACACCCTAGATTGTAGATGTCCGTGACTGTGGCGTCAAGCCGCACGACCAAGGCCGGCCGGGGCCTGGGCGCTACTCGTAGAAGCCGCTGGCGCGCTTGCAGGCCTGGGTGACGCGGACGACTTCCAGCGCCTGCTCGGGCTTGACCACCATGGCCTTGCGCTCGCGTAGCACGGCCCATACGTTGTCGTAGAAGTCGCCGATGGACGGGCCTACGGAGGGGACTTCTTCCGATTGCCACGGGATGGTATCGTCATTGCCGTATGCGCGGTCCGGCGGCGGCGCCTCGATGGCCTCAAGCTTTTTCAGCTTTTTGGGGTCGAACCATTCGATCTTGCTGGTCTTGCCATCGGACAGCAGCGTGCCGTAGGAGCCGAGGAGGGTCCACTTGGGCTCCGGGAACTTACAGACGCTGGACACCTCCATGTCATAGACCCGGCCATTCTCAGCCTTCAGCAGGACTTTGACATGGTCCTCGACATCACCGGCGGCGGCGACATGCTTGAGATCGCAGAAGACATCCCGGACCGGCGCGCCGAGGAGCTGCAGGCCCAGGTCAATGAAGTGCGGGCAGGTGTTATTGATAACACCGCCGTCGTACTTGGCCAGGGTCTGCCAATCATTGCGGCGGCTGAAGCCCAATGCGCGCATGCGGATCTCAAAGACCTCGCCGATGCGCTTGGAGTTGATGACATCGAGGATATGCCGACTCTCCGCCATGAAGCGGTAATTCTGATGTATGAACAGCTTCTTGCCCGACTTCTTGGCAAGCTCAACCAGGCTGCGGGCGGCCTGGTAGCTGTCGGAGATTGGCTTCTCGCAGATGCAGTGCCGGCCGCTGTGCAGCACGGCCTTGGAGATAGGTACATGGGTACTGGAATAGGTGGCAACCACCGCGACGTCGGCATCGGCGTCTTCGAGCAAGGCCGTGTGGTCGGGGTAGGTGGCACAGCCGAACTCGGCTTGCACCTCCTCCATGCGCTGGGGTATCCAGTCGGTCACGGCTGTGATGCGGAAGCGTTCATCGTCACGCATGCGCCTGATGTGAATGTTGTAGCCTGATCGTCCCAGGCCGATAACGGCCACTGAAATCGGTTGCTGCTTGGCCATTTCTTCGTCCCTTTCGCAGTAATATCCTGATTAGCGAGCCGCTGGGGAAGGTTAGCGGCGGCGCAACTGTGCAGGAGAGATGCTGTCGCAGGCTGTCAGTTCGCCGGCGGCAGTGCGAATACCTGCCCATTTGCTCGCGGTGTGAAGAAGTGGCGCGCCGTATCTACCGGACCGGAGAGCCGCGAAAAGGTATTCAATCCAGCAGGACGGAAATTGCACAGCATCTCTGGAGCATGAAAGGGTGCAGGCGGATGCCCGCGACGGCTGACAAATGGTGGCAAAACGTCTTTTTCGGCCTTCACTATGACTTGCACGCCAATGCCAATGATACCGAATTGGGGGCGGAGCTGACCCATGAGCGTCTGCGGGAACAGCTAGAGAAGGTCAAGCCGGACTTTGTGCAGTGCGACTGCAAGGGCCATCCCGGTTACGCCAGCTATCCGACCAGGATCGGCAGTCCCAGTCCGGGCATCGTCAAAGATGCCCTGCGCATCCACCGCGATGTGACCACCGCGATGAGCCTGCCGCTGTCGGTGCACTACTCAGGTGTGTGGGATGACCGGGCGGTGGAACTGCACCCCGAATGGGCGCGAGTGGATGCCGAGGGCATGGGAGGCGGCGATCATGACGAGCGCAGGGCCGGCTACACCTGCCTGCTAAGCCCCTATCTTGACGAGCTGATGATCCCACAGATGATGGAGATCATTGACGAGTACGATGTGGACGGCTTCTGGGTTGACGGTGATTGCTGGGCGGTGCGTGAGTGCTACTGCGAGCGCTGCCGGGCTGAGTTCGAGCGGCGCACCGGAATCAGCGAGCCGCCCACCGACCGCGATGACCCCAATTGGGCCGCATGGCGTGGCTTCCATCGTGATTTGTTCGTCGAATATGTGCGCAAGTACGCCGAGGCCATCCATGCCCGCAAGCCGAATTGCGCCGTGTGCAGCAACTGGATGTACTCGTTGCGAATGCCCGGGGCGGTGGCCGCGCCGGTTGACTATCTGTCAGGGGATTTCAGCCCCTCGTTCGGCTGCGAGCGGGCCGAGGCCGAGGCGCGTTACCTAGACGGCCATGACATGCCCTGGAACCTGATGGCATGGAGCTTTACTTGGACCTTCCCGGGGCACTCGGATCATAAGCGTGCAGCCTGGCAAACCAAGACCGTAGCCGGCTTATGTCAGGAAGCGGCGGAGGTGATGTCCTGCGGCGGTGCGGTGTTTGTCTATAATGTACCGCAGCGGAGTGGCTGGCTGACCGGCTGGCATCATGATATTCTTGCCGAGGTTGCGGACTTCTGCCGCCGGCGCCAAGCCTTCTCACAGCACACCGAATCAGTACCGGAGGCGGCGGTACTGCTCAGCGACCCGCACGTGTGGCGTCATAACTCGGAAGCCTTCTGCGTCGGGGAGAGCACTTATAGCGCCGAAGGTGCCCTGCATCTGCTAGTCGAGAACCAGTACCATGTGGACCTACTGGACGAAACGCGGCTGATGCAGCGGATTGACCGGTATGCGCTGGTGGTCGTCGGGGAGCAAGACCCTATCTCGGAGCAGATGGCCGCGGCGCTGGCAGATTACGCTGATGGCGGCGGCACTGTCCTGATAAGCGGCAGCCACCTGGCCGACGCCCACGCTGAGCTGACCGGAGTGCAGCCGGCCCGAGAAGCGGAAGAGGGGGTCTGGCACCTCGCGATAGACGGCGAGGCTGCTACCGTGGCCGGGCCGTGGCGGCCGGTGCGGGCGGTGGATGCCGAGGTCTATGCCCCGGTGATGGCTCAGCAAGAGCCTGACAAAGATGCGACCGAGTATCCCGCCGTGACCATACGCAGGACCGGCAAGGGCCGGGTCGTCGCGATTCACGGGGAGTTGATGCGCAGCTACTACGTCAGCCACCACCCGCGCCTGCGCAATTTCGCCGGCAAGCTCCTGGACAGCCTGAACCTCAGCCGCAAGGTGAGCGTGTGCGGCCCGAGCAGCCTGGAAGTGACGCTGCGGCGGCGCGACGGCTTGCTGGCGGTGCATCTGGTCAATCGGGCGGTCAACCCAACTCTGACGCCCCGGCTGCACATCGTTGAGGAGGTGCCGCCGACCGGTCCGGTGAGGGTGAAAGTGCAGGTTGAGGCTGAGCCGCAGCGGGTGAGGCTAGAGCCCGGCAGCCGACAGGTGCAATGGACTTACGCCGACGGCTGGGTCGAAGCGCACCTCGAGGCGGTCGCCATTCACGACATCATTGCTGTTGACTGCAGGTAGCCGGTACCTGCAGATCGGCTGAAAGGCCCCACAGCAGCGGGGACACCCAGTGTATGCGGTGCGGGTTACAAGGCGGTTGGTGTTGACGGATATATCGTTCCGAGCGCCACTACGGGCAGTTACGCAGAGCTCGATTCTACTGATGATAGTGAAGAGATAGAGGTCGTCGCACATGACGGACGTGATTGATTTGCTTATGGAGTCGGCCGCAGGCTCTTTCCTGCAGGTCGGCGTTTTTGTGGGCGCAATGTTGCTGTTCTTCGGCTACGTAAACTACAGAACTGCCGGCGGACTGATAGCGACGATTGATCGGCTCAAGCGCTTTCAGGTGCCGATGGGAGCGGTCCTAGGGGTTTCACCAGGCTGTGGGGGCGCCATCTTCATCATGCCTTTGTATATCCGAGGCACGGTCACTTTCGGCACGGTAGTGGCGACCCTGATCGCCACGATGGGTGATTCGTCTTTTGTAATCATCTCACGATTGCCACAGCATGCCCTGTACGTCCACCTGATTTCGTTTGTCGTAGGCATCATCAGCGGTTACGTCGTGGACGCTCTGGGTATCGGGAAAAGCCTGGTGCGTCCGCGCCAAGCAACGGCTTCCCGTCCGGCGCCCTCAGGCGAGGATAGATACCCCCACCTGGGCCATGAGAGTGGTGACGACATTGCCAAGGCTTTGCACCCAGAGGGCTGGGAGCTGCCGCACACTGTCGGCTATCAGCTTACGCATCGTGGGTACGTACTCTATTGGATAATCGTCGGATTGGGCTTTGCTCTGGGGGTGAGGTTACTGCTCCAGAAGGATGTTACTCAGTGGCTGGATCTCGATCTCAATCGTCTGGTGGGATTACTAGGCGTAGGCCTCTCAATCGTCTGGTTATTCGCAGGTCGGCACGCTATTGGCGATGATACCCACGCTGAACTGGAAGAGAAGGTCGCTTCCGTGAAGGAAATGTTCGTTCACAATGCCCACGAAACTGCATTCGTGACTGTCTGGGTATTTGTGGCCCTGAGCGCCTATAGCCTGTTTATGCACTTCAGCCAAGTGGATTTGGCGGCCGTTATTAACCAAACGGGCGTATTGGTCGTAGTCGCCGCAGCCTGCATTGGACTGATCCCCGGCTGCGGGCCGCAGATCGTTCTCGTAACGCTGTACACCGAGGGCATCATCCCCTTTTCGGCCCTCGTAGCTCAGACACTCAGCCAGGATGGCGATGCTCTTTTCCCGCTTATTGCTATGCACCCTCGCGCTGCGTTGCTGGCAACCATCTGTACAACAGTACCAGCGCTTGTTGTCGGGGTGTTGCTGTACTACCTGGGGCTATAAGAGACAGATCGGTCTCATCAGATGTGAGTGTTTAGCCCGGGATCTACCGAGAAAGGTCAGAACAACTCCACGTCCACAGTCTGCGGCGGCGCTTGCGGGGCGGAAACCAGCTCGGCACCCAGTCGGAAAGCCTCGGCTAGAGCAGCAGGATGCCCCGTAATTGCCCCTCGCTTATCCACCCGGTTGACGAACAGGTTGTAGGAATATTGCATCTGCAGCGCGTCGAAGAAGTAGTGCATCGTCATGTGGATGGCGTCGAACATCTTGGTGCTCTTGGAGCCGCCGACGGCGATCGCCATGCCGCGCCGGTCGCGGTCGTCATCGGGCCGCAGCGGCTGCTTGAGCACATACTTGCGCGCCCACAGGCACTGGCAGCGGTCTATCAGGATCTTGCCCTGGGCGCACACGGCCATGAACTGCACGGGTGTGGCGAAGATCAGGCGGTCAGTATCAACCATCCGTGTGAATAGCTCCTGATAGTCATCCTGCCAGCGGCAGACCCCCGTTTCCCAGCAGGCGTCACAAGCCCGGCAAGGTGCGAGATCAAAGTCCCGCAGATTGACGTACTCAGTTTCGGCTCCGGCCTCAGAGGCCCCCTCCAGCGCTTTTTGCAACAGGAGGTCACTATTGCCGTCAACCCGGGGACTGCTCGATATGCCCAGGACCTTTAGGCTCATCGCCTCTCCGTTCGTGTTGGTCGCGGGATTGCAGGTCGTGCTTTGTACGGATAAGTTAGCCATCAACATGTCCATCTCCTGCGCGTTGGTCAATGGGGCAGCGGGGACAATCTGTCTGCCGCCCAGATGTCTCGGCAGGGGAGAGCCTATCCTGTAGCGAATGATTGAGGCGAGCCGGAACCAATCAGGAGGTAATTGCCGATGGTATTCGAGTGGCTTTGCAGAGAGGGCCAAGCCGTAGCCAGAACCTCAATGGCTATCCCGCCGACCAAACAGCAGTGGGAAGCGACGCTGGAGCAACGCCGCCGGCAGTGGCTGCAGATGCTGGGACTGTGGCCGCTGCCGGAGCGAACTCCGCTGGAGGCGACCGTTACCGGGACCCTGGAGCGGGATGACTACATCGTGGAGAAGCTGTACTTCCAGTCGGTGACAGGGGCGTATGTGCCGGGGAATATCTACCGGCCCGCCGAGATTACCGAGCCGCTGCCGGCGGTGCTGTATCTGTGCGGCCATACCAAGGGCAAGGTCAATGTGCCCTACCAGGCCAATCCGCGCTGGTTCGGGCAGCACGGCTATGTAGCGCTGGTGCTGGACCCGATCCAACTCGGCGAATCGCAGGGGTTCCATCATGGCACTTACCATAAGGGCCGCTGGGATTGGCTGAGTCGCGGCTACACCCCGGCCGGGACCGAAGTGTGGAACGCGATGCGGGCACTGGACTACCTGAGCACCCGCGATGACGTTGACGCCGAGCGTTTTGGTGTAACCGGCCTGAGTGGCGGTGGGGCGATGTCGTGGTTCCTGGGCGCCGCCGACGAACGCGTCAAATGTGTTGTTCCGGTGTGTCAGACCGGCACGATTGAGCAGGTCCTGTGTGACCGGGCGATTGACGGGCATTGCGACTGCACCTTCTGGGTCAACTATTACCGCTGGTGCACGCCGGATGTCGGTGCCCTGATTGCGCCGCGGCCCCTATTAGTGGCAGCCGGCACCGATGATACGCTGTGGCGTCCCTACGCCTTCCGCGAAGCCGTGCACCGCATCCATCGCGTCTATGAGAATCTGGGCGTGCCCGATAATTGCCAGTTGGTCGAGGACCTGGCTCCCCACGGCTATACGCCGAAGCTGCGCAAGGCCATATTCGCGTGGTTCGACAAACATCTCAAAGCCAGCCAGGAACCGGCCAGCGACGATATCACCGACTATGTCGAGCCGGAGGAGAATCTGCTGGTCTTCGGAGGTAAGCTTCCTGAGAATGACCGGATGCAGCGCATAGATGAGATAATCGGCGCACCGGCGGCGGTCCCCGAAGTTACGGATGCCGCGCACTGGCGGCAGCATCAGGAGGCCACCATCGCCCGCTTGAGAGACCTGACCTTCCGCCAGATACCCGAGCAGCACTCACCCCACGTGTGCCAGGCGCGCATAGACGGCGTCAGTGGTGGGGCCATTTACAGCTACCAGTTCGCTACTGATGATGGCATGAGTTGCTGGGCGCGTCTGACCTTGCCGCAGGAGCGCCAGGAGGCGGTAACCACGCTGGTCTGTGCGATGGGTGAGGCGCGGTCATCCTACGGGGGTGGTGGCACGGACCGGCCTCATGTCGGCCCCGGGCTGGGTGGAGCCGCAATCGAGGTGCGGGCCACCGGAGCTACCCAGATCGGCGCAGGATTAACGTGGACGGTCAAGCGCGGTTGCCAGCTAATCGGCTGCACGCTACCCGAGCGCCAGACGCACGATCTACTGGCCGGCCTGGCCGTACTGCGCCAACTACCGGCGGTTAAGGATGTCGCGGTGTACGGCAAGGGCGATACGGCGGTGCCGGCGATCTACGCGGCGATTCTGGATGAGAACGTGACGGAGATAGTGCTGGAGAACCCGCCCGAGACACACACCGAGGGGGCCACGCCGGAATTGCTGGGGGTACTGCGGATCGGCGACCTGCCGCAGAATCTGGCGCTCGTTTTCCCGCGACCGATTACCTTCATCGGCGAGATCCCCATTGCCTACGAATGGACCAAGCAGGCCTATGAGCAGCTCGGCCAGGGCGACAAGGTGCGGGTGATCGAGAATGTGGGCGAGTGGCAGCCGGCCTAGGAGTACAGATAGCCACGGGCTGTCCATTGCATTCGTGGTGCTGACCGCTTGCGCAAGAGGGAGAAGACGAGGCAGCGGCGAAGCCTAGACTATACGCCGCAGCAATGAATCTGGCGGACAGGAGAAAGTAATGAGCTACAAGTGCGCATTTTTGGGCTGTGGGCCGCGGTCGAACGGACACGCGGGTGCCTATAATCACATCACACGCGGGGTCAAGGTTGCCTGCTGTGACCTCGATGAGCAGCGCCTCAACGAGTACGGCGAGAAGTGGGGTATCGCCAACCGTTACACTGACCTGGATGAGATGCTGGAGCAGGAAAAGCCGGACGTGGTGCACATGGTGACACGGCCCAACCTGCGCGTCGGGCTGATGACGAAGCTGGCCGACGCGGGAGTGCCGGGAGTTATCGTCGAGAAGCCGATATGCGTCGGGGCCGATGACTACAAGGCCCTGCGCAAGCTGGAGCAGAGCGCGCAGACCAAGTTCGCCGTCAATCACCAGTTGCGTCATCACCCGAAGGTAGTGGCATTTCTGCAGGACGTGGCCGAAGGCAAGATCGGGCAGGTGCGGTTCCTGGACGCCTCGGCGGTGCTGCCGATGTCGGGCCAGGGCGTGCACGTGCTTGATTTGCTGTTCGCCTTCGCCGGCTATCCCGAGGTTGAGACCGTCTTCGGCGCGTCCTCGGGCTACGATGACATAGACGGAACGCACCCCAGTCCCAACACCGCCGAAACTCTCATCACCTTCCGCAATGGGATGCGCGGGGCCTTGCAGGCCGGTGAGGGCGCGCCCATATTCGTGCCGGATGTGCCTAACTGGGGCCACAAGCGGATCGCGGTGTATGGCACCCACGGCTTTATCCACTGGCGCATGTTCGGCTGGGAGCGGTCGCTGGCGGACGGGACTGTGGAAACGGGCGAGTACGAGTATCGCGACGATGACGTGCTGGGCCAGGCCGGCCTGACCAATGCGATGTTTGACTGGTTGGAGGATGACGGCAAGCCGGCACCGACCAATCTCAACACCTCTCTTGATGAATGGTTGGTGATTCTGGCCGGCTATATGAGCACCGTCGAGGCGAGACCGGTGGATTCTCCGTTCGATCCGCCGGATGATTTGCTGGACCGGTTCAAAGCATTTGTGGGAGCCGACTAGGAGTGGAGGCTTGCGGGCTTGGGGTTGCGGCTCCGAACACACAGGAGGCTATGACAATGGGGAAGGTACAAATCGGCATCGTAGGGATCGGCTGGGCCGCCAGCGGTCATCTGCTGGCCTTCAAGGCCAATCCCGACTGCGAGGTGGCGGCTCTTTGCTCGAGCAAGGACTTGAGCACGGAAGAGATCTTCGAAATGTGCGGCTCGGATGCGGCGCTGTATCATGACTATGACGAGTTCCTGGGCCACCCGGGTCTGGAGGTCGTGGACATTTGCACTCCCCACCCGCTACATCCGCCGCAGGCCATCGCCGCCGCTGCAGCCGGCAAGCATCTGATGATCGAGAAGCCGCTGGCGCTGGATTATGACAGTCTGCTGGCAATGCGCGACGCCATCGCCACGGCAGGCGTAATCTCCACGGTGTATTTCGAGCTACGTTTCATCCCCCATTTTCACCTGATCCAGTCCTGCCTCAAAAGCGGCCTGCTCGGTGATGTGCATCATTTCGAGGTGGACTACTACCACGGCATCGGGCCCTGGTACGGGCAGTACGAATGGAACATCAAGAAAAACATGGGCGGAAGCGCCCTGATTACCGCCGGCTGTCACGCCCTCGATGCGATGATGGCCTTTGCCGACCGCGAAGTGGAGGAGGTCTTCGCCTACTCCACCAAGTCCTCGGCCCCGGCGATGCAGGCTTACGAGTACGATCCCACTTCGGTGGCGATTCTGAAGTTCGCCGATGGCAGCACCGGCAAGTGCACCTCCTGCATTGACTGTCGCCAGCCGTATGTGTTCAACATCAAGCTGATCGGCAGCGACGGGACGCTGTGGAATGACAAGCTGTGGTCCACCAAGCTGGAAGGCCTGCGCCCCGATGAATGGGTGACGATGCCGACGATCTCCGCCGAATCGGGCGACGTACTCGACCATCCCTACCCGCCGCAGGTGGACCACTTCATCGAGTGCGTGCAGCAGGGCAAGCCCAATATCATTGACTTCGCGGAGGCCTTCAAGACCCACCGGGTGATGTTCGCCATCGAGAAGTCGCTGGCAGAGGGCCGGCCGGTCAAGCTGTCGGAACTGTCGCAATAGGGCGTCACCTAGACGATGTAAGAGGCGAAACGAGGAATGTAGCGATGATCAAGCTGGGCATTATCTCCGCCGCGACGTATGCGCCGCTGTACCGTGGTGTCGAGGTTCCCCGAACTCCGGGATCGCACCACGGCACCGCCTTCTCCACCACTTTCAACGGCTTCGATGAGGTCAAGGCCGACCAGTGGGAGTGGACCTTCGTCAAATCAACCAGGCACATCGAGGGAGCGAAGGTTGTCAAGGTCTGGGACCCGCACAGGGAATGGGCCGAGAAGTTGGCGGAGGCGGCCTACATTGAGCAAGTCTGCGATACTCCGGAACAGTGCTGCGCCGACGTGGACGCGGTGCTGATCGTGGATGACGGCTCCGGCACCCAGTACGAATACGCCATTTATCCCCTGGAACAGGGCCTCCCCACATACTGCGACAAGCCGCTGGCAATGACCGCCAGGGAGGCTAAGCAAGTTGCCGACCTGGTCAGAGCGACCGGCACGCCCTTCATGTCGGCCAGCTCGCTGCGCTTTACTCCCGACATCGTGGCGCTCAGGGACGAGGTAGCCGAACTGGGTGAGGTCCATCTAGCCACCACCATCTGCGGCAACGAGTTGGTCTATTACGGCATCCACGCACTTTCGATGTACTATGGGGTATTCGGGGGCGGCGCGGTATCGTGCTTGAATGTGGGCAAGCGGGACTGCAATATCGTGCGCGTGCGCTACGAGCAAGACCGCGACCTGGTACTGATGGTCGGAGAGGCGGAGAAGATGCGGGCCGGCTATCAGATCAATGTCTATGGCACCGCAGGTTGGAAGAGTGTCGTCCCGGATACCGCGGACCTCTACTACTACTTGCTGGAGCGGTTCATGCTGCTGCTCGAAACCGGCGAGGAAAGCGTGCCGGTAGAGGAAGAGGTCGAGGTCATCGCGGTGCTGGAGGCCGGTGCTCGCTCCCTGGCCGAGGGACGTGAGGTGACCATAGCCGAGATGCTGGAGTGAACGGCCGCCGGAAGCGAATGGTGGCTCTCCTATACTGCTGTGCATTGGGGTGAGGTCTTGCAGATTCCCACATACAGGCTGAAATCAGGTTACGAAATGCCGATCCTGGGCCTGGGGACATGGCGGCTCGACGGTGAGGAGTGCACAACGGCGGTCAGCACGGCGCGGGAGCTGGGATATACCCATATTGACACAGCCGACATGTACGGCAATCATGTGGAGGTGGGTAAGGCCCTGGCCGGCCTTGATCGTTCCGCCCTGTTCGTGACCTCCAAGGTCGGCCCCGATGACCTCAGGCATGACGACCTGATTGCCACCTGTGAGCGCAACCTGGAGGAGTTGGGCCTGGATTACCTCGATATGTATCTGCTCCACTGGCCCAACCCGGATATCCCAATGGAGGAGACCTTCGAGGCGTTAGGGGAACTGCACGGCGACGGCAAGGTCCGCAGCATCGGGGTCAGCAACTTCATCATCAAGCGGCTGGCGCAGGCAATCGAGATCTCGGAGCTGCCGATTTGCACCAATCAGGTGGAGTTCCACCCGCTGCTGTACCAGGAGGAACTGTTGCGGTTCTGCGAGGCTAACGACATTGTGGTGACCGCATACTGTCCGCTGGGGCGCACGGAGGCCCTTGACAACGAGGTCGTCAAGTCGGTTGCGGCAGAGCATGGCAAGACGCCGGCCCAGGTCTGCCTGCGCTGGCTGTTCCAGAAGGGGATCATAGTGATCCCCAAGAGCCGCTCTGCAGAGCGGATGAGAGAGAATATGGAGATATTTGACTGGGAGCTGTCAGCCGAGGCGGAACAGCGAATTGACGCAATACCGGAGCAGAAGCGGGTGGTGCGGCTACCTATCGCGGAGTTCTGAGAGAGATGCACTTGGCAGTCAGTGGCGCAACGGGCGACCTCCGGGCCGCCCGTTGTGGCTTCCTGACTGAAGAGGTGGGTACCACGGGGCTGAGGCGCGTATATAGGCTCAAGCCGCGCGGGATTTTTGGTAGAAAAACGGGCTAATAGCCTCAAGACCCAAGTTATCAGTATCGGACATCCGTTCGGTGGCGCCGATGAGCAGCACCCCGCCCGGCCTCAGGGCCTCGACCAACAGGCGGTGAACTTGAGCTTTCGCCTCCGGGGTGAAGTAGATAATCACATTGCGGCACAAGACGATATCGCAGTAGCGCGGCGGGGGTGCCTGCGGCTGCAGCAGGTCCAGAGTGGAGAACTTGATCCGGCGCTTGAGGCTAGCGCTGATGGCATAGCTGTCAGGCCCGACGCGGTCGAAGTAGCCGAACTGACGCGCGGTGGAGACATTCCGCAGGTCGCGCTCGCTGAAAATGCCCTCGCGAGCCCGTTGCAGCGCCTCCTGGTCAATGTCGGTGGCGAAAATCCGCCATCGGGCGGAGGGGCTATGCTCGTGCATCAGGATCGCCAGGCTGTACGGCTCGGCGCCATACGAGCAACCCGCGCTCCAGATTTTCTTGGCTCCGTGGCAGGCACCGTTGGGCTTCAGCATCTCCTCCAGCTTGGCGAACAGATGAGCATCGCGAAAGAATTCGCTGACATTGATGGTGAACTGGTTCCTGAATTGCTGAGAGAGCTCAGGATCGTTTCTGAGACATTGCAGAAAATCCCTCAAGCTCCCAGCACCCGCACGTGCCATCATGCCTTGAAGCCGGCGGTGCAGTTGACGCTGGCCGTAGCTTTTCAGGTCAATGTTCCAGAGCTTGAGTATGCCGTCGCAGAAATGGGCAAGCTCCTCTTGATGCAGCGGTGCCGCTGGCATAGCAAGCTAGCCTCCCCGCACGGCGACAGGAGCCCTGCTGTCGCCTGCCGCGAGCCTGTTGACTTGATTGGTCAGCAACTGAGGCATTTCTGAAAGCGAGACGATATGGTCACAGGCACCGGTCTCCAGCGCCGCCTTGGGCATTCCGTAGATTACGCAGCTTTGCTCATCCTCCGCCACAACGACGCCGCCGACGCGTTTGACTTCGACCGCACCGCGGGCGCCGTCACAGCCCATGCCGGTGAGTATGACGGCGATAAGTGGGGTCTTGAGGTTCTCAGCCGCACTGATCATCATGGGGTCGGCCGCCGGTCGCACCCCCCAGATCTCGGTGTCGTGGGAGAGATGGATGATGCCCCGAGGGCCGATGATCATGTGGTAATCACCGGGGGCCAGCAGCACAGTGCCGGGACGCAGCACATCGCCTGTTACAGCCTCCTTGACGTTCAGGCCACAACTGGCGTCGAGGCGGGCTGCGAATATGCGGGTGAAATCCGGTGGCATGTGTTGGGTGATGGCGAAGGTCGCCGGCAGCCGGTCCGGGAGGGCGGACAACAGCCTATCAAGCGTGCCGGGACCGCCGGTGGATGAGGCTATCAGCACGGTCGGGATCTGCCTAACCCGCATCGGCGGCGGCGTTTGGACGGGTGCCGGTCGCGGGCCGGCATCAAGACTTGGCCCCACTCGCGCACGAGCGGCCCCGCGCACCTTCATCAGCAGTTGGTGCTCAACCGTAGCCAGGTCCGGCACCCCGGCACTGCCCGGCTTGCCCACGAAATCCACAGCGCCGAGTTCGAGCGCCTGGAGCGTGACTTCGGCACCGTATTGGGTCAGGCTCGAAAGCATCACGACCGCTACGGGGTTCTGGGGAAGTAGCCGGCGCAGTACCTCCAGACCGTTGAGCTTGGGCATTTCGACATCGAGGGTCATCACATCGGGCTTGAGCCGGCTGGCAAGATTGAGCGCCTCCTGGCCGTCAGCGGCCTGGCCGATCACCTGGATGCCCGGTGCGGCTTCGAGCATCCTGTTCAGAACCATGCGCACGTACGTCGAGTCGTCAACAATCAGCACACGAATAGGCGAAGCCATAGAAGCATTTCCCCAACGCGCTAGGTTCGCCCCGAGCGGGCCTGAATAACGCAGCTAAGCCGCGCTAACAGCCTGCCGGCACAAACCGTCAGGCTAAGTTCAGTGTCCAATATCAGAATCGCAGATGCGTGTGGAACGAGCTACTGCCCGGCCACCTCCGTCCCCAGCTCGAAGGTGTCGTCAATGCCCAAAGCGGTCAGAAGCGTCTTGAGGCTGTGGAACTCGGGGATCATGAGTAATTCCAGACCTATATCAATGTTGGTGCTGCGAATATCTATCTGGATGACAATCCCGACTTGTGCGAACTGGCCGAGATGCGCACCGACAGTTTCAAGTATCGCCCCGCTCATGCCTAAAGCGACACCCGGTGGCATCGGTAGCAACTGCAGGCCGGTGAGGGTGCCGAGGGCGTTGAGGTAGGCCGAGGTTATGATGTTGCCGACCTCGCCGATGGCCGATTTCTGCAGCTCCGAGGCTTCGAGTATGTTCCCCTCAAGCGGCAGACCAAGCAGCTTGAAAAGCGTGGCGGCCTGCTGGTGGGAAAACAGTAACAGCAGACAGCCACTGGCCTGACCGGTAAAGGCGACATAGGCTGATATGATGACTTCCTCGAGCTCGGCCGAGGTCGCCAAGGGCAACTGGTCGAAGGGCATGATCCGAGTATGGGGCGCGTCTAGAGTGATGACATCGCCGACCATCTTCGCCAGCGAGGTGCTGGCATTGCCGGCCCCGATGTTGCCGACTTCACCGAGGGCATCGAGTTGGATTTCGGACAGAGCAACTTTGGTCATCTGCAAAAGCCTCCCGCCCATTGCCGTGGCTTAGACCCAGCCGCCGGTGCAGAGGGTGGTATCAAACGGCGCTGGCGTTCCGGGCCTGCTGCTGTTCGGCCATGGTACGCATCAAGATGGCGACATCCACTATCAAAGCCAGGCGACCATCGCCGAGTATCGCGGCCCCGTTGATGATCCGCACATGCTGTAACAGATCGCCAAGCGGCTGGATGACCAACTCCTCGTCACCCATCAGCTCGTCAACCGTCAGGCCGATCATCTCGCGGCCGTCGCTGATCATCACTGCAATGGTTCTATCGGCTTGTTGTGACTGAAACTTTCGGAACTCGCTGACTTCCGCCAGCGAAATCAGCGGCACAGCGTCGTCATCCACAACAACGACCGGGACGCCATTGAGGTGCTGGATCTCGGAGCTATCAATCTGTAGGATACGCACCACCGCAGCCAGCGGCAGGGCGAAGATGATGTCAGCGGCGACGACCAAAAGGCCGCGAATGATGGCGAGCGTCAGCGGCAAGCGCAGGGAGATGGTGGTGCCTTGGCCGGCGGCGCTCTCGATTTCGACTTGCCCGCCGAGCTTGTCAAGGTTGCTTTTGACCACATCCATGCCCACGCCGCGGCCCGATACGTCGCTGACTTCTGCGGCGGTACTGAAGCCCGAGGTGAATATCGCCTCAAGTATCTGGCGGTCCGGGGTGCCGGCGGCCTGCTGTTGGGTCATCAGGCCGCTTGCGACGGCCTTGTCGCGGACGATTTGCGGATCAATGCCGGCCCCGTCGTCGGCCACTTGGATGACCACCATGCTCTGCTCCTGGTGGGCGCTGAGCCGGACCCTGCCTTTCTGCGGCTTACCGGCGGCTGTCCGCGCCTCGGATGTCTCGATACCGTGGCTGACAGCATTGCGCAGCAGATGGGTGAGGGGGTCAACAATGTCCTCGATGACCGAGCGGTCCAGCTCGGTTTCGCCGCCCTCAACGACCAGGTCCACCAGCTTGCCCTCGCGTCGAGCCACGTCGCGCACCAGTCGCGGGAACCTTCCGAACACCTGATTGACCGGCACCATCCGCGTCTGCATCACCCGCTCCTGGAGTTCGGTGACGATCATCCCCAGGTTGGTGGTGACTTGCTCGAAGTTCTGCGGGATTCCGCCCAATCCGTCGTCGCGTTGCTCCTTGAGATGCGCGGCAAGATTGGTAAGGCGGGTGCGGCTGATGACCAGTTCCCCGACCAGGTTCATCAGCGCGTCAATGTTCTCGACATTCACCCTGACGGTGGCTTGGGCTTCAGCCTGGCGCTGCTCCGAAGCGCTGCGGCGTCGGTCGCCCGAGCCCTGGCGTCGGTCTGCTGGGCCGCGGCGCCGCTCCGGACCCTCGTAGCTAGGTTGCTCCGAAGCTAGCGAGACTTCAGCGACATCAGGCATAGCGGCCACGATCGACACTAGTTCCTGCGCAGAAAGCTGGCAGGCTAGAGCAACGGCGATATGCTCAAACTCGCTCTCGCCCTCTCTAAGCTGGTCCTTAGACGGCTTGGCGGCAAGCAGTTCGCCATAGGCCTCCAACTGCTGAATAATGAGCCAGGCCCGCGCCGCCGGCATTGCACAGTGCGGGTCCAGGATAATGCGCAATTGGGTGGCCTCTGCCGGCAGGTCGGTGGGTGACTGAGTTATGCCTGCCTCAGCGTCAGGGCTAGAGGCAGACTGCGGCTGCTGAGAGGTTGTCCCGACTAGAGCCTGGAGCTTGGCAAGCAGGTCGCCGTAGTCGGGCGCCGGTTCATCGGCGATGGCGCTGTCAAGATGCACTTTGAGCGCATCAACACCGCCCAACAGCAGGTCTATAAGCTCGGCGTCGGGTGTCAGTTGGTGACTGCGGATCAGGTCGAACACATTCTCCAGGGCGTGGCTGATGTGCGACATCTCCTCAAGGCCCTGGCTGGCGGCGGAGGCCTTGAGGCTATGAGCGGCGCGGAATATCTGCTCGATCAGGTCCGGGGCATGGCTTTCCTGCTCCAGGCCGATGAGCGCCTGGTCCAGGGCCTCGATCTGCTCCTTGGCCTCCTGCACGAACAGGCCGAAGAACTCGCTGGCGTCGAAGTCGGCTGACATTACTGGCCTCCGCCAAGAACTGTTGACAGTTTTGTTTCATGGGCCCAGACGCCGGCAACCGATAAACGATACGATGGCGGTTCACGATTCCCGGCGCTAGATGGATACGGGGATCGCATTGGTTACGGGAACCTGGCCTGGTTAGCCGCCTAATTGAACTCCGTTTCTGGGTGGGAGGAATAGTTGGCACGTCTATCTGTCGGGATCGGCGAGATCAAGGCAAGCCGCCAGCCGGGAGACACTATTACAGCCCTGGGCTTGGGCTCTTGTGTCGCAATCGTGCTGTCGGATAATGCTAGCGGAGCGGTTGCCGTTGCCCACTGCATGTTGCCGGTACAAACCGATGATGGCACCAGAGACCCGCAGAAGCCGGGACGTTATGTGGATATGGCATTGCCAGAACTGCTATCGGCTCTGGGCAACCTGGGTTCGCGGTGTCAAGGCCTGATCAGCGCCTTGGTCGGCGGCGCTGCCATGTTCCAGTTCACCGGCCCGACCACGCTCGACATCGGGAGCCGGAATGTTGAGACGGCTCGCGAAGCGCTCAGGGGGTATGGTATTCGGCTTGTGGCCAGCGATGTCGGCGGTAACCAGGGCCGCACGGTAACCGTTGAGGTAGCCGACGCGACTGTGTACGTGCGAACCATGGGCGCCGAACAGCAGTTGGTATGCTTAGGCCGCCAGCGCACCGCCAAGGTAGCATAGCGTTCGGAGAGGACGGTTCGCCCCTCCGAACGCCGATCGCTGCTACGAGCAGGCTGCCCGGGTGCGAAGGTAGTATCCCGGCGGGCTAGGCGACTTTCTCGGCTGCCATTTCCTCGTCGTCGGGTTCCTCGTCGCTTGCCGCTGCCGCCTCGGTCTCTTCAGGGGCTGCAGCGCCCTCCGTCATACTCTCCGGAGGCTCATCGTACTCGTCACTGAACTGCTCGATATAGGCGAGTTCCTGCTGCCCGAGCACCTTCTCGACATCCAAGACGATGATCAGCAGGTTCTTGTCACCGTGAGCTTGCTTGCCGATGCCGGAGATGAACTCGGTATCTTTCCCGGCCACAACTGCGGAGGGCGGCTCGATGTCATGCTCTGACAGCCTGGTGACCTCCGAAACCGCATCAACCAGAAAGCCGACGATCTGGTCGCCGATCTCGGTGATGACTATCCGCCCGTTACCGCGAACTTCGGCGTTGCTGATACCAAAGCGCTTCAACAGGTTGATCACCGGAATGATATCGCCGCGGACGTCAATGACCCCCTCCACGAACGTCGGCGCTTTGGGGACTTTGGTGATCTCCGGCACCTGGATGAGGCGCTGCACGCTGTAGATGTCAACACCATAGTTTTCCCCACTGAGCTGGAAGAGCACTAGCTGCCTTTCATCTTCCGCTTTACTTGCGGTTTTCTCGCGCTCGTCAGCGGTTTCCACTGCGCCCGTCATGGTTTTTTCTCCCTTCTAGTATCGAGTGACTAGGGTCTGAGTAGGGGAGGGGAGACCAGTGCTCCCCTCCCTCGGTTACGAGCGCTAGGCCGCGCGCCTGGTGCGGGTCGTCTCCGTGGCCCCCACGAGGCTGTTGATCTCGTTGATCAGGTCTGCGACCTCATCGGCAGATGCGCTGATCTTCTGCACAGAACCGGCCTGCCTTTCGACCGCGCCGGAGACCTTCTGCAGGCCCGTGGAGCTGTCACCGGCGATGGCGACCAGTTCGCGTGCGGCCGCCTCGGTCTTTGCGACGGAGGCTTGCGCCTTGCCCGCGGTCGTGGAGACCTCTGTCGCCCGCTCGGCATTGGTTCCGCTCAGCTTGGCCACTTCTCCTGCGATGCCGGCGACTTCCTGCGAACTGGCGGCGACTTCCTGGCTGCGAGCGGCGTTGGTCCTGGCGGCTTCGGCGACGCTGCCGGAAATCTCGACCACTTGCCGTGAATTGGCGGCGACTTCCTGACTGCGCGCCGCATTGGCATGGGCCGCTTCGGCAACATTGGCGGAGATTGCGACGACTTGTTGTGAGTTAGCAGCGACTTCTTGGCTGCGAGCGGCATTGGTCTTAGCCGCCTCGGCGACGTTGGCGGAGATTGCGACGACTTGCTGTGAGTTAGCGGCGACTTCCTGGCTGCGGGCCGCGTTGGTCTTAGCCGCCTCGGCAACATTGGCGGAGATTCCGACAACTTGCTGTGAATTAGCGGCGACTTCCTGGCTGCGGGCGGCGTTGGTCTTAGCCGCCTCGGCGACGTTGGCGGAGATTCCGACAACTTGCTGTGAATTAGCGGCGACTTCCTGGCTGCGGGCGGCGTTGGTCTTAGCCGCCTCAGCGACGTTGCCGGAGATTGCGACGACCTCCTGAGAGGCGCTGGCGACTTCTTGGCTGCGGGCCGCATTGGTCTTGGCGGCTTCGGCGACGTTGGCGGAGATTGCGATGACTTGCTGCGAGCTGGCGGCGACTTCCTGGCTGCGGGCGGCGTTGGTCTTAGCCGCCTGGGCGACGCTGCCGGAGATCTCGACGACTTGCTGAGAGGCGCTAGCGACTTCCTGGCTGCGAGCGGCGTTGGTCTTGGCGGCCTCAGCGACGTTGCCGGAGATCGCGACAACCTGCTGAGAGGCGCTGGCGACTTCCTGGCTGCGAGCGGCGTTGGTCGTAGCGGCCTCGGCGACGTTGGCGGAGATTGCGATGACTTGCTGGGAGGCGGCGGCGACTTCCTGGCTGCGGGCGGCGTTGGCCTGGGCGGCTTCGGCAACCTGGCTAGCCGACGCATCAATCTGCTGAGCAGCCGCGGCAACTTCCTGGCTGCGGGCGGAACTGGCCTGGGCGTTCTGGCCCACCTGTTCAGCCGTAGCGCTGACTTGCTGGGAGCTGGCAGCCAATTCCTGGCTGGCCGCGGCCACATCCTGAGCATTATTCTGAATCAGTCCCAGACTTTCCACCACGTTGGCCAGCGCTTCGTTGGAACGGGCGATGCCGTCAACGCTCTCCTGCATCGGAGTCTGCATGTCGTTGACCAGCTCATCAACTCCGCCCAGCACCTTGGCTGCATCCTGGGCATTGGTGCGGGCCTGTTCGGCCAGACCGCGGACCTCCTCGGCAACCACTGCGAAGCCCCGACCGGCCTCACCGGCGCGGGCGGCCTCGATCGCGGCGTTGAGAGCCAGCAGATTGGTCTGCTCGGCGATATCCTCGATGTTGCCGGCGATCTCGTTGATCTGCTCTGACATCCTGGCAAGTTCCCCGAGTTGGCCTTGGCTGTTGGTGACCACGCCCTGGACTTGCTGCATGACGCTGGCGACTTCTTCACCGCGCTGTACGCCTTCCTGGCCGGCTTTGACGACTTCCTGGGATTGGGTGCCGATCTGCTGAGCGGCGGCGCCCACGTTCTGCGAGGCTGCGCCAACCTGCTCGGCCCCTGCCGCGATCTCAGCCAGGTCTTTACCGACGGCGACAGCGCCCTCGCCGACTCTCTGGCTGGCTTCGCGTACTTGCTGGGCGGCGGTGCCCACTTCCTGAAGGGCCACGCCTACTTCGGTGGCGGTCTCAGCGACCGAGCCGGCAGCCTCTTTGACTTCCCCGGCGCCGCCGGCCATCTCCTGGAGAGCGGCGCCGACTTCGGTGGCGGTATCGGCAACGGTGCGGGCGGCGCCTTGCACCTCTTCGGCTCCACTGCCCATCTCCTGCAGCGCCCCGCCGACCTCGGTGGCGGTATCGGCAACAGTACGGGCCGCGCCTTGGACTTCATCTGCCCCGCCGGCCATCTCTTGGAGGGCGGCGCCCACCTCGGTGGCGGTGTCAGCAACGGTACGGGCCGCGCCTTGGACTTCGTCGGCTCCACCGGCCATCTCCTGGAGAGCTGCGCCGACCTGGGTGGCGGTATCGGCAACAGTGCGGGCGGCGCCCTGGACTTGTTCGGCTCCGCTGCCCATCTCCTGGAGAGCGCCCCCGACTTCGGTGGCGGTATCGGCCACTGAGCGGGCGGCGGCTTGGACTTCTTCGGCTCCGCTGCCCATCTCTTGGAGGGCGGCGCCGACTTCGGTTGCGGTGTCGGCTACCGAACGGGCGGCGCCCTGAACTTCTTCGGCTCCGCTGCCCATCTCCTGGAGAGCGGCACCGACTTCGGTGGCAGTGTCGGCTACCGAGCGGGCGGCGCCCTGGACTTCTTCGGCTCCGCTGCCCATCTCGTGGAGAGCGGCACCGACTTCGGTGGCAGTGTCGGCCACCGAGCGGGCGGCGCCCTGGACTTCTTCGGCTCCGCTGCCCATTTCCTGGAGGGCGGCGCCGACTTCGGTGGCGGTATCAGCCACTGAGCGGGCGGCGCCCTGGACTTCCTCGGCTCCCCGGCCCATCTCATCCAGAGCCTTGCCGACGGCAGTAGCGGTCTCGGCGACCGTATGGGCGGATTTCTGGACATCTGCGGAGGCGGTGACGCCCTGGCCCAAGTCATCGGCTACGGTCAACGAGCCGTCTATGACTTGGCCCAGAATGTCGGTAATATCGGCCACCGTTTCGCTGGAGTTCCGGGCAGCCTGCACCTGCCTGTCATTGTAGCCGAGTAGCTCGGCGAGGGTAACTGAGATCTCCTGATTGCTGCTGCCAAGCTCAGCAACTGCAGCAGCGACCTGTTGGCTCGAACTATCCAGCGGGCGGATAATCTGGCCGATCTGCCGCATGTCCTGGTCGAGTTCATAGTAGTGTTCGGAAGAATCAGCACCGCTTGACTCTTGGTCTGAGCGTGTGTCCTTTGGCATTACATGAACCTCCCTGTTTGTAGTCGACTCCTCAAAAGCGTTTCACAGCCTGACGCCGTTGGTCCGCGACAACAGCCTAAGGGGGATCGTCGCAGGTGGGGAACGGCTGACTAGTGTCACCTCCAGTTCTCCCTGGTGCCTCCGAGCTTGTCTCTTGACCTGACCCCTGTGCATACTGCTCCGACTTCCTGCCCGCAATACCCACAAAGTACCGCTTGGCAGATTTGTGCCATCGTTTCCGAGACTGCAATTAACGTGCCTATATCGCGAAGCTACCGCATCTGGCTGCAAAACCGGCGCAAAAGCTAACGCCCCGGCAAGCTGAGACCGGGGCGCTGAAGTGTGGCCGGCGGCAATGGGGTTCAGTCGTACACGCCGAAGCGCTTGGTCGTTTCCACCATCGCTTGGTAGTTCTCGGGGTTAACTGCGGAGATGATGCTGTTGCCGGAGCACATGATGTGGCCGCCGCCTACGGAGGCGGTGGCGAGTAGGTGCTTGGTGGCAGCCACCACCTGCTCAACGGTGCCTCGGCATAGTAGGTCCACGTCAACATTACCCACCACGCAGACTTTGTGGCGGGCCTTGATGCGGTCTAACTCCATCCCGGGAAGCGGCTCCAGGGGACCGAGGCCGTGGACGCCGGTGGACACGATCATGTCTATGATCTCGCGGATATTGCCATCGGTATGCTTGATGCAGTAGGCCCCGGCACGCCTGATCTCCTCAACGACGGTGCGCAGTCCGGGCAGAATGAAACGCTCAAAGTGAGCCGGTGACATGAAGGGCCCCTGCTTCCACGCGTAATCGTCGCCCAGCAGGATGACTTCGACGCCCTCGGCAATCAGGCGGCGGTAAAGCTCCACATAGTACTCGACGCCAACCTTAGCCAGCTTCTCGACCAGTTCGGGCCGGGTGCCGTAATCAACAAGCAGGTTTTGCAGCCCGGCGCGGAGATACTGGCTGACTGCAAAAACCGCCTCACCCACGAAGCAGATGGCCTGCTTGCCCTTGAACCTGGCAACCACCTCGCGGGCCTGGTTGAGGAAGTACTCGTCATTGCCGCTGGGCGGCTGATAGTCGAGCAGGTCGCTTTCGTTCTGGATCAGAGCCGGCTCACAGGAGATAGGGATGACCTCGGTAGTCACCCGCTGCAGCGTCCCCCACTTGTCGCGGTAGATGCGCTTTTCTTCATCCACCCATTCGACCTCGCGATAGTCGGTCGTGATGCCGAAGGACACCAGGTCCAGGTCCATCTGCTCGACCAGATCGAAATAGTCGCAGCCGGGATAGAGGGCCTCGACCACCTTCGGGTCAATAATGATCTCCATGAGCGGCACCCGGTCCGGCTGTTTGCCCTCCAACGCGGCGAAGATACGTTCGGCAGAGTTCATCAGCAATCACCGTTCTTCCGTTCAGACTCCATCGAATGCTGGCAGTAAAGGTAACGTGACCCGTCTCTGATGGAAGGTTCGCTGTCTCAGCGGGTATATCCTGCCTTAGTCCCCCGTAGCCCTGGGTGTCGGGTCAGGCCGTGGGTGCTTGACAAATGGTGCTCTCACCTGATACAAGACAGCTCACACCGTGCGACGGCCGGATGACTGTGTCGTCGCCGATTTTGTGTCTTGAGCGGCAAGCTGAGACGCTAGGGGAGACTGGCGCAGAGTCATGAACCGCAATTTTGGCACACTGCTAGGCGTCTCCCTGCTATTCGGCCTGGGCGCGGGTATCTACGAGTTCGCGCTGCCGTATCTGCTCGATGCCCACGGCATCTCAGTGCCGCGCATGGGCCTGATATATGCGGCCGGTGCTATAGTCATTTTTTTCGTGCGCATATACGCGGGTCATCTCTCGGATATCTTCGGGCGCAAGTCGTTGTACGGCTCAGCGGTGGCGCTTACGGCCCTGGTCACCGCTCTCACGCCCACTGCAGTAGTCCTCTGGTTCCAGGCTATCCTCAAGAGTGCCTTCGACGCAGGCGCCATGGTTTTCGATAGCATGTATCAGCTCTGTCTGCACGACGACAGTCGCAAGAGGTATCTTGACCGGGTGGGCAGAACCAGGGGACTACAGGCTCTGGCGGCGGCTCTCAGTACCTTCGCAGCCGGCCTGCTGCTGAGCCGCGAGCTCTATACCGGCGCTTTTCGTCTAGCCTCGGCGACGCTGATAGCCGGCTTAGTGGTCTTCCTGATCGGCTACAGGCCGGGCAATAACGCTGCGTTCAGGCCGCCCTCCGGACAGTCACTGCGCAATCTGCTTGCCCTGGACCTGCCCCGGCCGCTGGTCGTTCTGGCCGTAACCGCCTTCATCTTCACCGTCGGCCTGTCAATCAGCCACTGCTTTGTCATGCAGCTTTTCTGGGAGCGGCAGTTCGGGGCCTCGCGCGTGGATGTCGGCATTATTCTGATGCTGCACCGCTTCACCATCGCCATTCCGCTGTTGCTGCTGAGTTGGTCGGCGAAGCGGCACCTCAAGCAGATATTCATCGGGTTCTTGGTCTTTGAGGGGCTTGCCATCGGTGCTTCCGGTCTGCTCGGCAGTCTCCTGCCTTCGGCGGTTGTGTGGCTGACGCACGACCTATTCGGCGCGGGAGTGTGGATGCCGGTTCAGAGCGCGCTGATCCAGAAGTACTCCCGGGAGCAGAGCCGCGGGCAGGATGTCAGCAAGGTCTTCGCCATCGGCTCGCTAGGGTGGATCTTCGGCCCGCTCATTGCCGGGGCGGTTTTCGACCACTGGTACGGCGGCCCCTTTGTCCTGAGCGGGGCCATAGTGATCCTGGCAGCCGGTGTGCTGCTGTTGCTGCCGAGTGAGGACTGAAGCCGGGCCGCCTAGGGGAATAGTGACGGCTCCGGGACCCGGCGGAACTCGATCAAGCTGGCCGGGGAGGTCGGATCGAAGCGGAAGAAGTACGCTCCCGGTGGCGGGACGGCGCAACTGACCCGGGCGTTGACCGGCTGCGGGTAGTAAAGTGGAATAGCCTTGCGTACATCCTCCAGATGCCGGGGCAGGCCGCATAGCCAGAAAACCTCGCCCGCGCTGGCGACCGGCACATGACTGGTAACCTGCTGCACGATGCTCTGGCGCATTCGGCTATCCCGCACGCGATTGCTGCATACTAACCTCGCGAAGCCGAAGGAGCCGGCCAGGTACGCTACTGCTACAGCCACAGCGGCGAGTTTGCGTGCGCTCAGTCCGGGTTTGAGGCGAGCTGCGACCCCCTGAACCAGAAGACCGGCCAACAGCGCAACGCCGATCGAGGGGATATACAGATAGCGCGGCGCGCGGGCATACTCATACGAGAATGGCAGAAACGGCAGGAAGCTGAGATAGCACCACAGGATGCCGAACCGTACCATCGTCGAGCCGCGCCACAAGCCCCACAGCGCCAGCACCGTAATCAGCACAATCGCCACATGCCCGACAACTAGCGCCGCTCCCACCGCTGCGTCAGGCAGCACGCTCTGCAGCAGGGCTAGGTAGTTCTCGAAGCGGAGGTCCGGCACCAGTATCTGCGGCACGCCGTAAACGGCATTGTACAGCATGTGCAGGCCCGGTCGGTAATCCGCGGAACCTGCCACAATCGGGTCGGTAAGCGGCGGCAGACACACTCGCCATAGCACCAGCAGGACATAGACACCTGCGTGCCATACCAGCGGCCGTTTGCTCCGGTCGCGGAACCAGGTCAGCTCCAGCGCCAGTAGCACAGGCAGGACGGCCACGCCACTATCCTTGGTGAATACGGCCAGCAAGGTAAATGCCACCGAGAGTGGCAGACACCAGGCCCGGCCGTTGCGATAGACCACCCAGCAGATAACAGCCGCCAGTATCCACAGCGCCGCGAAGCTGTGAGGACTGGCAGCCACCCAGGTTGTGGCCTCGTGGTGGGAGAACAGCACGGCGAAGCAGAGGCCGCCAAACCAGGCCGCGAGCATCTGCCTGGTGAGCAGCCAGATCAGTAACACGACCAGGCAGGAATTGAGGGTATGGCACAGTAGCAAGATGGTGAAATAGGGCCGCGGGTTCAGCCCCCAGAGCTGATAGGCGGTGCGGAACCACAGATTATAGGCAACGGTGACGCCGAGGTGCCCGTCGGCAAGGCTGCGAGTGCCCTCCATCCAGTGCTGGGCGGCGGCCAGCCAGGCGAAGTCGTCATGCCGGAAGTATGCGCCCCGGATAGGCGCATAGGCCAGCCATGCCACCGCAGCCACCGTAACGAGCGCCAGGAGCAGGTGCGCCGCGGATGGCTGCCGGCGTATCGGTGCCCTGTCTGTCGCGACCTTGTCCTGCGCCATCTCGCCTCGCTCTCACAGTCCCCGGTGGCGACGATGCAGCAACCTGCCACCAATTCGCCGCACCGTGCGAGTGGAAATACAGAATGGGCGGACAGATTAGGCCCGCCCACCTTCGCCCTACAGTGCCGGCAACCACTGATTATGGGTAGTCTGCCTCGATTGCCGTGTGGCTGATCACGTCGTAACAGTCGAGGCTGGCGTTCCACTGCAGCTTGGCCTCGAATACCCATTCGGACTGCGGCGGGCCGGTCCAGACCACGGCGCTTTTCCAGTCCGAGGAATGGCTAACCACCTTTGCCACCCAGTCGGGAGTGCCGATCAAGGCGGCTTCCTTGGCCACCTGCTCGCCCGGTTGGTAGATCTCCGGTACCTTGCTGTCGGTCCCGGTGTCCTCCACGCCTAGCGGGCCCTCGTCAACGAGCCGGTACTCTTCGGCATCCTCATCCCATTTTATGTCCATCCAGGTGGTGAACTTGCTGCCGATCGGGCCTAGCACCAGATGCACCGTTTTCCAGTTATCGGCATGAGTGGCGACCTGCACCGACCAGGCCGGTTTGCGCGATTGTCCGAACATAACCGCTGCTGCCAGCCCCGGGCCCTCCAGGTCTATATCCGGCACTGCGTTGGTGAAATCGGTATCGTCCGCATCGGGTATCGGCTCGACCTGCGTTCCCTCGATGGTTGTGGAAGATGAATTCTGCTCATCCATGTCGGCCTTGGAGGCTAGGTAGCCCAGCAGGATCGGTAGCCCGATTGCCAGCGCCATCACCAGGCATCCGCAGCCGCAGCCGATACCGATGATCCAGCCCCAGGGAGTGGCCTTCTGGGGAGGAGCTTGCTCGGCTCCGGGCTCCGGCGGTGGTGGCGTAGCACCCTCAGCCGGTTCAAGCGGAGGTGGAGTAGAAGGCGCCTCTGGCTGAGCCGCGGGAGCTTCTTCAGGCTCAGGCTGCGAGGGCGCGGCAGCCTCGGTCTCATCTGCTTCAGGCGCGGTTGCCTCTTCCTCTCCGAACTCCGATGGGACCGTCACCTCGGCCTCTGCCTCGGTAGGCTGAGGCGGCTGGGCATCGTCGGATACAGGTCTGGGCAGATCGGGGTCTTTGGGTTGGTCCATCATCGCACCTCCGCGCGCAATCAGCATCCACAATAGACGAGTTCGGGCTGTCGCAGTACGGCTCCGGCAAGTTACAGTTCGGCCTCTGGACCCGGAACTCCTGCCCCTCCGAGCTGCTAGTCAAGGCGCTGCAGAATCTCCAGCCACGCCTGGCGCCAGTTCTCGAGGTTATACACCGAGCGCACGGCCTGCTGCTGCTCAGCAGCGATCGCTGGGCGGTTGCGCCAGGCCTTAACCATCGCCGCCGCCAAGGCCTCCGCGGTTGGCTCTGACTTGATGGTAGGCAAATCCGCCAGGCCCGCGACCTTGGTGGTTACCGTCGCCGTGCCGCAGGCCATTGCTTCGAGGGCCGAAAGTGAAGTGCCCTCACCGGCAATCGTGGGGATTACGGTCAGGTCAGCTGCCGAGTACGCCGCCGGCATCTGCTCCCACGGGATCGGGCCGATGAAGTGCACGCGGTCGGAGATGCCGAGCTGGGCCGCCAGCCTGCGGCAGTACGCGGCGTAGCGGGGCTGGCTCTCGGCACCAGCGACCACCATCCGGGCGCCATCGAGTTCCTCTACGCAGCGGCCCAAGGCCTCAATAGCCAGGTGGATGCCCCGGTTGCGATAGACATTGCGGGGAACCAGTACCAGCGGCCCATCGCGCAGGTCCGGATGCGGCTCCGTACGCGTGAACATCCGCGTATCCACGCAGTTCGGCACGAAGAAGCGCCCGGGAGCGACCTGGGTAAATGGCTCAGCACCCGGCCTGACGTCTTCACCGACTTCGCGGAGGAAGAAGGTATCATTGGCTACTACGAAGGTCGCCTCACGATAGGCGCGGCGGGCCAAGGCTTTCTTGATCCGGTTGCGCAGCGCCGAGGGCCTGTCATCCCAGAACACGCCATGAGACACCAGAACCGTCCCCGAATGCCATTCGAGGAAACGGTGGTAGTTCGGGTAGTGGACCACCAGAACCTCGTACTGGGCCAGCTCTTTCCTCAGCCTCGGCAAACCCAAGGGCAGCGACCAGAACTCGCCGCGCTTGCCCAGGACGCTGCTGAGGGGCGAGCGGATGACGCGCACCGCCGGGTCGTCCAGGTCGGGCATGGGCCGCTGATATATGGCGACCTCATGGCCGGCAGCCTCGCATACGCGCCGCAGAAGTTGTGCCCAGACGTCTGCGCCGCCGACAATCGGCTGATAGCTGTAGGTCACCTGTGCGATGCGCATAGTCGGCCCTTCGCTTGCGGATACTCATTACCGCCGCAGGCACGTCTTCTCAGTTCGGCTTGCTACCGCCCGCCACCTGCTGTCAGGGCTTTCTGGATTGCATCTCAGGCTCAGCAGGAGGGCGTCAGGGGCGTGGCTGTAAGCCTGCAGGGAGAGAATGGGCCGGGGGGGAGTCGCGCTTTGAGGGGTGGAAAGGGCCGCCATGGCTTCAGGGGCAGGCGACTGGGGTATCTGGCATTTGGCGTATGCACGTTGCGGGCCTGGGAGTACGCGGGCGCCCACGGGCTCTAGGGATAGACCCCGATGACGCGGCCCGATATGCCCTCTACCTCGACCGTGAAAACTAAGGCTCGCTCCCCGTCTTGCTTGGCCCAGGTGAAACGCAACTCGCGGTCGCTGATGAGATCGCGGACATGCTTGGGGGTGAAGCGGGGCTGGTAGCAGGTAATCTCTGTCTTGCCATCCTCGCGGCTGCGGTTGACCGGAATGATGACAAAACCGTCTTCCCCGGCCAGGTAATTCGCCTCGATTTCCGGGTTGGAGGACACCGCCAGCGGATGGACGCCGGCCTCCTGCAGCGAGGACCTGAGCAACTCCCACAGCCCAGGCACCCGGTAGAAGCTGCCGATCCGGAAGCGGCACAGCACGGTCTTGCCCTTGCCGTATTCGGAGGTAAATACCGAGGGAAAGGCGTCGGGAGCGCCCCGGCTGAGCCGCCGGTTCTTGCCGTGCTCGCTGTGCCCCAGCACCTTTGCCAGGGTCTCCGAGGCCTCATTGTCCTCATTGAGTTCCGGCACGATATCGCTCACCAGCACGCCGCCATCGCTGACAAACTGCTCGATTGCTGCAGCGGCAGCGTCGGCGACATGTCGGACATTAGCCATTACCAGCGCATCATAGCCATGTAGCTTACCGGCGGCGATCTGGCGCTCGTAGATCAGATCGGCATTGCCAAAGGCTTTCAGCAAGGCATCGTAGGCGGGGCAGAGGTCATAGTAAAAGGGGCCGACGTACTGCTGCGGTGTGGCGAAGAGGTGCTCGGTCTCAGAGGCCAGCAGGGCAATTCGCGAGGTTTTCTCCAGATGTCTCAGCAGCGGCCCGATTTTGCCGAGGTCGTGGAAGGTTCTGCCGGCGTCTTCCCACAGTCGCGGGTTATAGTCCCACATCGGCCGCTGCGGCGTGTAAGCGCCCCATCCGATCAGGCCCTGCGCTCCCTGGCCGATGGCGGTGTAGCTCATATGCCGGATCGCCTTGGGGGTCTCCTCCGGCGAGGCCGTGCATCCCACCCACCAGGCGAAGGGGATGTCATAGTGCCCGCCCGCACAGCGCAAGAAAGCCATGAGCAGCCGCGACCTTTTGAGGTCCCACTCGATCGCCTCGAGATCGTTCTCATGCCGGCCGGCGTAGTAGGGGTAAATGTCGGCAGCCAGCCAGTCCAGCGGCTCCGCCCACTTGAGCAGGTCGCTGAAGACGTAATCCACATGCCGGCCCAGGCAATTGGCCTCGGTATAGGTATTAGCCATCATTATATCGGGGTTGTTCGCCTTCATATAGTCGCAGCTCAGCTCCCAGACCTTGGCCCAGTAGTCATCATAGAACTCCACATATTGCCTGCGCAGAGCCGGCTGCTCGACGGGCGGCATCTGCGCGGGCAGCTCGACGCCGTAGCGCGCCTGGAACTCCCGCTGGCAGTGCTCGCAGTGACAGGGGAAGCAGATATGCCCATGAGCCGGGTCGAGGTGACTGACACGGTTGTCAACGTACGGCTCGTCTATTATGGTCCCCACCCAGAAGCGGGGCAGGCTCTCGTACTCGGCCCGCTTCGCGGCGATGGCCTCGTGCAGGGCGGCCTCGTAGTCAGGGGAGTTAACACAGGTATTGGGCACCTGGCCGCCTCTGAACGGGTGGAGGCTGTAGCAGAAGGCGGATATGGCCATGCCCTTTTCCTGAGCGTGGGCCTGTATCGCCTTGGCCTGCTTGCCTCCGCCGAAGACGTTGACGGTATTCCACCCGTGCTCGTGAACGTCGTCTATCAGCTTGAGCCACTCGGGCGTCTCCAGCGTCCCGGGCCCTCGATATGAATAAAAGACTATGGGGAAGAAGTCGTCGTGTACCAAGGGGGCTTGCGCGTGTACGCAAATGGCCCCGGCTAGTGCCGAGGCCACCAGTGTCGCCCTGATGACTGAGGAGAGCAGATTCTTCATCGGTCGTTGCCTCCTGGATAAACGCCCGCAGCCTTCTGGCCTTCGGGGATACGAGCCACACCCAGCCAGGCCGCTCAATGCGACAGACCGCTTACTGATAATTCGGGTAACCGGCCAGGGTCCAGTTCAGGTCTCGGGGCCAGATGGTGAACTTGACCGGGCCGACGTAGGTGGAATTGGGATCGAGCTGCATGTCGTGCCATTTGGCATGGCCGTCGCAGAAGACGAAGTTGGCGCCACCATTGTGCCGCTGCGGGACGAAGCTGGAGGCATTCCAGCTTGAGTACTGGAAGTTGTACGAGTTGGACCACCCGTAGTCGTCGTAGCTTTCGGTCCACCCCGAGTCGGCGAACATGACGGTTGTCGCCGGGTACACTACCTGTGACAGCTTAAACTTACTTGTCGCCGCACGGACTATCCACCCGTTGCAGCCGTATCCGAGTATCCCGAAGCCGACGCCCTCAGGCTTGCTGGGGCAGCGGAATATCTGGGTATTCATGACGTACGGATACATCAAGTCGGGCCAGCGGCACTGCGTCTTGTGAGGTATCACATTGTAGGCCGCGGTACTCGTGTACGCCGGGATAATCCGCTCGTCGTAGTCCTCCGAATACATAAGTGCCCCAAGGCCCATTTGCTTGCAGTTGTTCAGACAACTAGTTTGCCGGGCCTTCTCCCTCGCTCTGGCGAAAACCGGAAATAGAATCGCCGCCAGGATCGCGATGATCGCGATCACCACTAACAACTCAATCAGTGTGAAGCCAGCTTTCCTTTGCATTTCAGGCCTCCTCCTAATACATCTCTGGATGGCGCGCGTAGCTGAGTGCAATAGCAGGCGATAGCTTACACTGACATTATTCTGCAAACACTATAGCGACTCCTTCCTAATTCTCGCCACAGACCAGTGATGTAGCCGGATAACAGATGGCGGCAGGCCCGCCAGCTTAGGCGTGCCGGTAGCGCATGTAGTTGCTGGTCTCGACGATGTCGAAGGCGTCCCCCTCAGGCATGATGCGATCCAGCATGATGTTGATGCCGATGTTGTCGCCCGGGTAGTGGGGGATCATGACAACACTAGCCCCGTAGCGGTTGGCGATTTCGCGGTAGGTGTCGGTACCGCCGACGCAGATGAAGGTACTCACGCCGGCCTTGCAGAGCTCCTCGAAAAACTCGGCCGTCGGTCCCCAGCCTCCGTAGCGGCAGGAATAGAACTTGCCCACCGGCGCGCGCGGATCGCCGATGCAGACGGACGGGGCGTGACGAGCCGCCTCAATGAGCATCTGGCACTCCGCCCACGCCTCAATCATCTCGGCCACCTCGCCCACCGTCTCGGGCTGTTGCTCGGTAATCTGGGTGCGGATAAGCTGATGGACACAGGCGTCGGAGGGCGAGTGGATGGTCATCAGCGGGATCTCCAGGGCCTCCGCAACCTGCGTGACATTCAGGTTCCACGAGCACTCGCCGATGCGGTTGATGATTTCCATGACATATTTGCGCGCCCGAGCTTCCGGCACCCCGGCCTCGACAGCCATTGCTACCTGAGGAATTGCGGTGTCATAGGTCGAGCCGCGACCGCGACCGATGGCGGAATTGTGATGCGAGATCACCAGGTCCACCGGCTTGCCACGGCGGGCCAACTCGGCGGCAAGCAGCACCTCGGCGCTGCCGATGTCAATACCGATGAGGACGCGGTTGAGCTGGGTATCCGGGTCCCCGTAGGCGATGCGGGTGTCGCCGAAGGGGTTGGTCAGCCGTTCCGGGTCGAACAGCCGCCGGTCACGCTCTGACATGCTTTCATACTCGCCCCCCAACCTGTCCATATGTTCCTGCAGCGCGTCTCGGCCGCGCATGTCAGCGTCCATGCCAACCTCGATTGCGCCGCGATACAGCTCGCCGATGGTCATTGCGTCGCCTCCCTGATTACCACTAGGTGATGCCTAAGTGCTTTCCTGCTGGACACTCTACCACACCAGATGACATGATAGCACGAGGTATGGGGGTTGTGCAGGGCCTTGCCGATTGCTAGGGGAGGCGCCAGACCAGCAGCGTCGAATCCAGTGAGGCCGAGACTAGCAAGGATCCGTCAGGAGCAAGGGCGAGACCGGTAACTGCGCCTTCGTGGCCGGACCATGTCCCGACGCGCTCACCGCTTGCCAAATCCCAGGCGACGATCGCCCTGTCGGACCCGCTGGCATAGGCCCTGGTGCCGTCGGCCGACAGCACCAGGCTCTCCACACGAGCTCCCTGGTTGAGTTCCGCGATTGGCTTGCCGCTGGTAGTATCCCAGCGGATGATGTGTTCATCTAGACCACCGGAGACCAGCGCGGACGCATCGGCAAAGCCGACACCGGTAACCCAGCCGCGATGCCCCTCCAGCTTGCGCAGCTCTTCAGCCTTAGCCAGGTCCCAGATGCGCACTGTCTCATCTCGTCCGCCCGTGGCCACCTGTGTGCCGTCGCGTGACAGGGCCGCGGTCAGGACCCCGCCACGATGTCCCTGCAGCACAGCCAGCGGCGCGGCGCTCTCAGCAGACCACACCCGCACCGTCCCGTCATCGGCACTGCTGAGCAGACGCCGGCCATCGTCGCAGTACTGCAGTGCATGGATATAGCCGGAGTGGCCCTCCAGCTTGCGCAGCAGCGCGCCGTCGCTCAGCGAGAACTCTCTGATGATGCCGTTATAGCAGCCTGCTGCGATCTTGGTGCCATCAGGTGAGGCGGCCAGGGCCACATGCGCGAAGATCCTGTCCGGCTCAGGGTTGGCGATTTTCAGGAGCGTTTCTCCGCCGCTGGCGTCCCAGATGCGCAGCGTGCCATCGCTGGAGCCGCTGGCGACGCGTTTACTGTCAGCAAGCCATGCGACTGCCTCGACACTGGCGTCGTGGGTGTCCCAGTCCTGGCGTGGCTCTCCGGTAGCCAACTCGCTTTCGGTCACCAATCCGCGGCCGTAGGCCAGTACGTATTTGCCATCCGGTGACACGCGCAGACGGGTCACGAAGCGAGCGGTTTCTCCGGGTAGGTAGTAGCGCTGCCAGCGCATGAGGACCTCGCCGGTCTGGCGGTTGCGGCGCAGGATCTCGCCGTTCCTGGTGCCGTGGAGTATCTCGTCGGGATCGTGGGTATAGGCGGTGCCGGGCGCGCCCCCGTTGAAGCGCTGCAACTGCTTGTAGCCGTCAATCTGCCACTCGCTGGCATAGCTCCGACTGCCAACTAATATCCTCTTGCCGTCGGATGACAGGTGAACCGCGTAGGCATGATGGCCTGTCAGGAACTTGTGCAACTGCTCGCCGCTGCTAAGATCGAAATGTGCCGCACAGTAGTCATAGCCTCCGACCACAAATGCGGTCTTGCCCTCCTGATCGTAGATACCGTGGGTGAAGAAGGTCGCCTGGCCGCGCTCACCGGTCAGCGCCTTCTCGCCGTCTATGCTTATCAGCTCGCGACCGCTAGCTAGCTCAAACTGCTTGAGGCTGGGTGGCAGCCCGCCGGTGGTCAACACCCGCGTCTCATCCGGAGAGTACTCCACCGAGGCGCTGGAGTGATAGGTTGGCTTGGCGAAGCCGGGCTGGCCGGTGGCGATGCGGTGCAGCTCTTTGCGCTCTGCCAGACTCCATTCCACCACATCCCCGCGGTCGCCAAACAGCAGTCTGGTGCCGTCCCCGCTGACCCTGAGGCTACGGATACCGGACCGAGCGATGCTGATCGTCTCCAACCGCTCTCCGCGGGCCAGGTCCCACAGCTCGATGTTCCTGCCTAGGGCCAGCACTCCCCGACCGTCCGGAAGATAGGCGTGAGCAGAGTAGTTGCCCTTCATGCGGGTGGTGCCCAGGCGTTGTATGGCTCCCTCGGGAAGCGGATCACCAAGCCGGTCGAGCGCCTGCTGGCTCCATATTGGCAGGGCCTGGAACAGGAAGACTCCACCTATACAAAGGGCACTCACAAATCGCATCAACATCTCCTCCAGTCATGCAGCGCACGCGCATTTGGTTCGGTGCTTCAGCCACTGCAATGTACCCGCGTCTGTCAAGCTGCAGCAGGCTTCTGGCTTGTGTCGTGTCAATCGGATAGCCAAGGGGGTCGGACCACACCCTCCAGCGGCTCGGTACCCGGTATGTTGCCCTCCAGCAGGGCGGTAATCCTGTAGGGGTATGGCTGAGGCTCGCGGTCCGGCCCGGAGACATTGTTGTACACGCGCGTGTTGCCTGTCGCGTAAACCGAGGCCTCGCCATGTGGTTGGGTGAACCAGTTGTTGTGAATCTCCGCGCCCTGCGATGGCTTGCCGCGAATGCCGATATGCCGAAGCGGCGACAGGAAAGTGTTGTGGTGTACGTGCATCCAGTCCCCGGCGATGTCGGTGCCGTCACTGCGGTCACGGCCCCCGTGCATGTCAACCTGCGTGCTGGTTGCATTTGGCCCGACCCAGTTCCAAGCAAATTCGTATCCGACGCCCGGGACGCCGCTGGAGGCGATATGGTGGCGGCCGTAATCGAACTTGTTGGCGATCACCCGCACCTCGCTGGAATTGGCGGAGACGGGATAGCCCAGCCCGTCGCGCTGGATATGGTGCAAGTTGTTGTGATGGATGTGGAGATGGGTTGCATACCTACCGACAGCGATAGCCGAAGCGCTGAAATTGCATATCTCACAGTTGTCAATCTCAGCCCCGCGGTGGTTTATGGAGAACAGGCAGTCTCTCCAGACCTCCCGCGTTCTTTCGGGGTAACCGCCGTCAAAACGCAGGCCGGTCACCCTTATGTTCTCGCCGCCCGTACGGATGCCGGTGAAGTACGCAGGGGGAGTGTTGTACAGCCGCGCGCCCTCCGAGCCGTTGCGCCCGCGCGTGCCTGCCAAGGTCACACCGCCCGGGATGGTGAGGTCGCTTCTGCCGGTTAGGTCAATCTCGACGCCGTCCGGGATGAATACCACTTCACCTGCTTGCGCTTTACTCAGCGCCTCGGTCAGTTCCTCGACCGTGCCCACCACATAATCGCCGGTGCTGGGGATGTCAGCATAGCCCGCGCCGCCACCGATCGGGTTGCCGGTCGGATTGGCCTCGCAGCCGTAGATGTCATGGTGGGGATATTGGGCCAGACTCACAGACATGCTCAGGCTCAGGACGAACAGAGCGCTGACGTGCTGCAAGAGGAACTTCATATGCGGTACTCCTCTCACTTGTGGCTGGTGGCTCACGCAATGGAGCACAGGTGTTGGCTGTGCGGCGCTTCATAACGCAGGTTGAAACAGAGCAGAGAAGGTTAGTATTTCGGACTACCATCTGCGGACCAACAAATATCGCGCGGATGCACCGTAAATTTCGTCGGCCCCGTGTAGATGTCATTAATAGCGACCTGATGCCATTTGGCGTGACCGTCAACATAGACGATGTGGGCACCGCCGTTGTGGCGCGCCGGTATAAAGCGGGAGGGGTGCGGAGATATCATGATGCAATAGGCGTTGGAGGTGTGGTAGTCGTCTGTGTTTTCAGTCCAGGCCGACTCGGCGATTACCAGGGTCTCAGCCGGGTACTGAATCTCCGATGACCTGATAAAAGTCGCAGCCGAAGGATTCCCAACCAGATAGTAGTTAATACCATAATCCAGAAATCCGCTGCTGCCTCTTGGCCACGAAGGTGGCTGCTGGCTGGGGCAGCGATAGATTTGCCAGTTGTTGATGTATGGCTGCAACAGGTGTGCCCAGTAGGCGTAGCCGGCCCAGCCACCTCCCGGATCCGGCCACCGAATGTAGGTAGGCACCAAGTAGTCATCATAGTCGGATTGGTACATGGCGTTGGCAAGCCCCATCTGCTTGCAGTTGCTCAGACAGCTTGCGGCTCGTGCCTTCTCGCGCGCCCGGGCGAATACCGGGAATAAGATCGCCGCTAGGATCGCGATAATCGCGATCACTACTAACAATTCAATCAGTGTGAAGCCTTTTCTCATCGCGACACCTCCTCGAGCCTGGATTGACCGCACAGCAAACTCTATAGTACCACAGACTGCGTATTAGGACAAACGTAGCGAACGGGCGATCATTCGCCCACTGCCATCTGTTTCCGGAGACCAGGCCAGCTACTGGCCCTGCACGGCTTCAATGAGCGCTCTTATATTCTCCGCAGGCACGTCCTTGGGGATGGGATGGGCCGGCGCGATGATGTGGCCACCGTCGCGACCAATCTCTGCCATCAGCCGTCGCGCCTCCGCCTTCACGTTCTCCGGCGTACCGTAGGGCAGCAGCCGCTGCGGGCTCACACCGCCGTGGAAGCACAGGCGCTTGCCGTGCTTGCGCTTGGCTTCATAGACATCAATCACCTCCGGCTGGAAGGGGTTGAACACGTCCACGCCGATTCCACCCCACGAATACCACTAAAACGGGACTGCCCTGCGCCGGGCAGCCCCTATGACGTGTTCAAGAGTCCGGCGTTAGTCCCAAGGAGCAGTCCGACGTTCACTGCCGCCCGTGGCCACTGAGTTCCCGCCGCAACAGCTCAAGCTGCTGTTCTATTTCCTCGATGCGCGCTATAAGTGTATTCTGCTCGCGGGCGTTGTTCTGGCGCATACAGGGAGACCGTTCGCTCTGCCTGGTCACTTGGCGGAACCGCCGTTCCAGCTCGTTCCGTTCGCGTTCCAGCTTTTCCAACCGGAGTTGTAGCTTCATATAATCACCGACATTAACCATATGGTTTCCTACTACGTGCAATATTCTTCGCTTGACACACCAATTCATCTAGCTGCCAGCCATTTATGTCCAAGAAGCCCACATTTGAGCATCTTGGCGGTCGTGTCACCGCAAATTCGGCAATACTGCCGGCTTCTAGGCAGCAAAGGGACACACTCATCGCTGGGCCAGACACTAATTGTTAATAGTCCGGTCGCCGACTGCACTGTCACCCGGGGTCGGGCGCTAAGGCCCAGATCCGGCCCAGTATCTGTGCAAACAGTTCCTTAGGCACCGCCCCTTCCGCCATCTGGAAGATTACTTGTCATGCGTGCTGCACTACCTTGGCCCACGAAGTCGGCGCCGCCCGTGTACTCGGCCATTTTCTGGTGAGCGACCTGAGTGAAGTCCAGATGCCACGGGCAGATGTCCGGTTGCTCGTGACGCAGGGCTGCTTGCACGCGTTCCTTAGCGGTCATTGCCTGCTCCTATCTGGGCTATGGTGACGTTTCCACAGAGCTCGTATCCGCCTGTGGTATTCTAACCCATCGCCCACGGGCATTCCAGACCAGGAGGAGATCTGGTGCCTGCGGAGAAACTTGCTCAGAGGCCCCGACCTGTAGCAGCGGGGGCTGGGCCTACGGCCGGCAAGCGGAACGCTCCGAGATGTCCCGGAAGTGGGAGGCAGGCGAATGGCAGTGACCGCGCAGGATGTTGGCGATTACATTACGAATCTGGTCCCGGGTTGGCAGCTTGGTGGGGAAGAGGGCTTCCTCTGGGGCGATCCCGGCAGCGAGGTCAGCGGCGCTCTGGTTGCGTGGATGGGTACGGTGCAGGCCATCGAGGCCGCCGCCGCTCAGGGCTGCAACTTCATGCTGGTGCACGAGCAGCTTACCTATCCCTACCCGTCGCGGGGCCCCGCGCTGGAGCAGTGCCTGCACTGGCGCAGCAACCAGGCGCGTCTGAGCAGGCTTGCCAAGTACGGCATTACCGTCTATCGCGCCCACGGATTGCTCGATACCTACTGCATCCTCGACGATTTCGGCAGGAAGCTCGGGCTCCCCGAGCCGGCGGTGAGCGAGGCCTATTTCCGCATCTATGACATCAAGCCACTCACCGTCGGCGAGCTGGCTGATACGTGCAAAGCGGCTACCGACATGCCGGCGGTGCGCGTGGTCGGCGATATGGACCGCATCGTCAGCCGCGTAGGCGCGCCCTGGGGCGGTCTCGGTCTGTCCCTGAATGTCGGCTTCATCGAGGGCCTGCTGGGCTACGAGCCGGATGTGCTTATCGGTGGCGAGAGCGACGAATACGCGATGTTTTTGGTGCAGGACTGCGATGTGCCGTTTATCGAGTTGGGTCATACGACCAGTGAGAACATCGGCCTGCAGCGGGTCGCGCAGGAAATGGACGCCGCCCTGGAGGACATCAAGGTGATCTACTATCCCGTCACCTGTCCGTGGCAGATGCGCTAGCTAGGGTCGGGACATGCAGTTCGCAGGGATGCGCAGGTGGGGCTTCGGGTAGGCCCTGGGCCAAGCTGAAGGGCAATCCGACACGCAAATGAGGGCGAGTTACTCTTAGGATGCTATCGAGGTGTCAAGGCATGACGATGAGACTGACCGTGGCTGCAGGATTGATTGCATGTGCGATACTTGGCGGGAATGTTGCGGTGTATGCCTTCCCGACTGACGGCGTTGTGGCGCCGGTGCCCGAGGTCTTGCCGGACAAGACCTATGAGGTGCAGGTCGAGCATCACGGTGTGCAGGTAATGCAGGGCCGGGCTTACCGCGAGAGAATTGGCTTGCAGATCGGTTTGGGAGACAGATGGGAGATCGGCTTCGATCACCATCTGGGTTCCCCTGATCGCGTGATCGACAATTACGCGGACTACCGCTGGCACCTCAAATACGACCCTCAGGTGGAGGGCTATGACAAGCACTGGTTCAATTTCAAGACGCAGATCCTGATCGAGACAGAGGACCGCCCGGCTTTGACCTGGGGCGTGGTGAATATCAGCGGCAATTCAGGCAGCGGGAACTATCTAGTAGCCGGCAAGCATTTCGGGCCTTGGCAGTTCTGCTTGGGCTGGTCCGACATGCTGGATAATCCGCCCTTGAGTTGCGAATCAGGATACGTTTACGAAATACTCGGCTACCAATGCAATGAAGACTGGAAGTTCTGGCTGGAGCACATCAGCCGCGGCGGTTTCTCGACCAATGTTGCTGTCGAGGGCCGTATCGCTGACGGTCTCTATCTGACGGCGGGTTGGATGAGGCCCAACAATGTTCTCTATGACGATGACTGGATACTCAACTTGACCTATCGAGGCACCTGGGAGTAGCGCTCTGGCAGTACGCCTGCTCGCTGGAGCCCGCGCCCAGAGCAAATGAACCCGCCATTGATGGCGGGTTCGTTGGTATCCGGCGAAACTGATGGCGTCTGCGGGGCTTACTCGGTGGCACTGAACAGGCCGGCCTTGATGATGGGGCGGGCCTTGCTCAGGTTGTCGGCCCAGGACTGGGCCAGTTGCTGCGTACCTTTGAGCCGGGCCAGCTTGGCGTCTTTCTCGGTAGCCGTCACAATCCGCTGTTGCCCGACATAAACAGCGTGCTCCTCGCCGATTGGCTGCACGGTGATCGGCAGCACCCCGTCCTTGGACACGACCTCAACCAGCCGCGACTCAACTGCCGCACCGCGCTGTCGGAGGGTGGCAAAGTCGCTGAGGTCGCGCAGCCGGAACAGCAGCACGCCTCCTATCCCGACATCGTAAGTGACCGGCGCACCAGCCGAGGCGCACGGCGCTACGTATGGCAGGTTTGCCCGTAAATTGGCGAGCCACTTCTGGGCCAGCGCCTCCGACGAACAGCCGGCCGCCTCGGCGTCATTGGGATAGACTGTGATCAGCCTGTACTTGCCGACGCAGATAGTGGGCTTGCCGCGCACCTCAATCAGCCTGAAGTTGTCCGGGTCCACACGCTCGTTGGATATTACCTCAGTCAGGCGAAGATAGACGATGCGTTCGCGCTCGGCAACGGTAAAGCCGGCTGCGGGATTGCGAATGGTGAGCAGCAGGAAGTTGCCGATGGCGATGTCGGCCTTCTCCAATTCAGGCCCCCGTGTCGCAGGCTTCTCGTTGAGGTTGCCGCTGATGACGGTCTCACATGCTTCTTCAGCAGTTGCCACAGTCGCCAAGGTCGCGACCCCCAGGACTATGCCGACTAGCAGGCGTATGCGCTTTTCCAAGATAACCCCTCCCTGCGTTGGTGATTTACCTCACATTGTAGCAGTCTGCGAGCAGTATTTCAACCGGGTCGAGCGCCAAACCGGCGTTGACGCTGGTTGAACTCCTCAACTGCCTCAAGCAGACTATAGGCATCAAAGTCGGGCCAATACAGCGGCAGTACCACCATTTCGCTATAGGCAATCTGATAGAGCAGGAAGTTGCTGAGGCGCAGTTCCCCGCTGGTACGGATCAACAGGTCCGGGTCCGGCAGCTCGGGGTGGTACAGGTAAGCGGCGACGAGTTCGGCATCTACCTCCGACGGCTCGATCTTGCCCGCCTGTGCATCAGCAGCGATGGCGGCCGCTGCGTCGGCGATTTCGCCCCGCCCGCCGTAGTTGAGGCAGAGGTTGAGGGTCAGCTCTTGGTTGTCGGCTGTGTCCTGCGCGCTCTTGGCCAGCAGCTCTTGCAGGCTCGGCGGCAACTGGTGGAGGCGGCCCGAGGCGACGACACGTACCTGCTGTTCCTGCAGCCCCTTGAGTTCCTCGCGCAGCGCCTCCTCGATCAGCATCATCAGGCCCTCGACCTCGTCTCCGGACCGCCGCCAGTTCTCGGTCGAAAAGGCATAGACTGACACTACCTTGATACCGAACTCGATTGCCGCCTGCACCAGTCGTTTGGTCGCACGTCGGCCGGCGGCATGGCCCTGTAGGCGTGTCAAGCCGTGTTCCTCGGCCCATCGCCCGTTACCATCCATGATGACGGCGATGTGCGTCGGTATCTGGAGGCCCTCAAGTCGTTGCCGGATCGCTTCGTCCAAAACCAATGCGCTTACCTCTGCGTGTCAGGCTGGGGTATGAATGCGGCGACGGTCAGATGCACTAGGCCATCGGCGGCGCAAGTCTGTTTGATGACCCGCATCTGGGTATAGCGGCTGGAGGCATTGCTTGGCGTAACGTCGGTGACCACAGCGGACAGGCCGGCTTGCTGCAGGCGCTGCTGCGCTTGCTCAAGGGGATAAGCCACACACTCAGGTATGGAGTTCATATCTCCATTATTTCTTCGGTCTTGGTCTTGAGCGCTTCGTCAATTTCTTCGATGTACTTGTCGGTCAAGTCCTGGATTTCGCCCTTGCCGCGGTGCACTTCGTCCTCGGAGAGGTGCTCTTTCTTCTCCATATCGTCAATCGAGCTGTTGGCATCGCGGCGGATGTTGCGGATGGCGACGCGACCGTCCTCGGCCATCCTCTGCGCGACTTTGCTGAGCTGCTCCCGGCGCTCCTCGGTAAGTGGGGGAATGGCGATCCGCACCACCTGCCCGTCGCTATTGGGGGTCAGGTTGAGGTCGGAGGTGAGAATGGCCTTCTCGATGGCGGGTATAGCGTTTTTGTCCCAGGGCGAGATGACGATCAGGCGGCTCTCCGGGATGGCAATATTCGCCACTTGCTTGACGGGCAGTTGCGAACCGTAGTAATCCACCCGCAAGCGGTCGAGCAGCGCGGGCGTAGCGCGGCCGGTGCGCACGCTTGCGAACTCATTGCGCACCGCCTCGACCGTTTGCTTCATCTTCTCTTCTGTTTGCTTGATAAGTCTATCCACTTTTCACCCTCCTGCTCAGTTTGCTGCGGCTGCCGGCGCCGCTGCCGAGCTTGTCGGGCGCATCAGCCGGTGACCAGAGTTCCCACAGCTTCCCCGAAGACAACGCGCTTGAGGTTGCCTTGCTCGTTGATATTAAAGACCACAATCGGCAATTCATTGTCCATGCTCAGCGAGATCGCCGTTGAGTCCATGACCTTCAGCCGTCGCGTCAGAGCCTCCTGGTAGCTGACGGTGTCGAACAGTTGGGCATCTGCGTGCTTCTCGGGGTCCTTGTCATAGACGCCGTCCACCCTAGTGCCCTTGAGGATGACTTGGGCCGCGATCTCAATGGCACGTAGCACGGCGGCGGTGTCGGTGGTAAAGAATGGGTTGCCGGTGCCGGTGGCGAAGATCACCACCCGGCCCTTCTCGAGATGGCGGATGGCGCGCCGCCTGATGAACGGCTCAGCCACCTCCCGCATCTCGATGGCCGTCTGCACCCGCGTCGCCAGACCTTGGCCTTCCAGTACGTCCTGGAGACACAGGGCATTGATGACCGTAGCCACCATCCCACCATAGTCGGCGGTGGCGCGGTCCATGCCCTGTTCGGAGGCGTCGCGCCCGCGCCAGATGTTGCCGCCGCCGACGACCACAGCCAACTCCAAGCCGGCAGCTACCACCTCGGTAATCTCGCCGCCGATGCGTCGTACCCGTTGCCAGTCAATCGTCTCGCCGTCAGCGCCGAAGACCTCGCCGCTTAGCTTCAGCATCGCCCGTTGCCAGCGCAGTTCCCCAGGGGGTTGATCAGCCACTACAAATCCTCCCCGACCTGGTAGCGGGCAAAGCGGCGAATGGCTAGCCGCTCTCCCAGCTTGCCGGTCAGCTCGTTGAGTAGCTCCTCGATAGTGATGTCATCATCGCGGATATAGGGCTGGTCGAGCAAGCAGACCTGCGAATAGAACTTGCGCAGTCGCCCCTCCACCATCTTTTCCACGATGTGGTCCGGCTTGCCCTCGGCCTTGGCCTGTTCGCTCAGGACCTCCCGCTCGCGGTCCACTACTGCCTCGGGAACGTTTTCTTGGCGTATCCATCGCGGCTGCATGGCCGCGATTTGCATGGCGATGTTGTGGCAGAACTCCGCGAAATCCTCCGACTGCGTTGCCGCCGCGCTCTCGCAATCGACCTCGACCAGCACACCAATCTGCTCTCCGGCATGGATGTAGGACACGACCGTGCCCGCTGTCGTCGTCTCATCCGCGCCTTCGCCAGATGCTTCCCCGACTTGATAACGGACGAAGCGGCGAAGCATCACGCGCTCGCCCAGCTTGCCGGTCACCTCATTGAGCGATTCCTCGACAGTGAGGTCCGCATCGTGAATATAGGTTTGTTGCAGCAGGTCATCGAGCGAATCGCTGGTAGCCTCGCTGTCCGCAATCTGCATGGCGATGTTAGCGGCAAACTGGCGAAAATCGTTTGAACGAGCGGCGAAATCGGTTTCGCAGTTGACCTCGACCAGCGCCCCGACCTGGCCATCACTCTCGATGTAGGATGCGGCCACACCTTCAGTAGCGCTCTTGGCCTCGCGGCTGGCCGCGACTTCGACGCCTTTTTTCCGCAGGATGTCAACAGCCTTTTCAGAATCGCCGTCGGCTTGTTCCAGCGCCCGTTTGCAGTCCATGATACCGGCGCCGGTGAGCTGGCGTAGTTTGAGAATATCTTCGTTCGAAACTGCCATCTAAGAGCCTCCGTAAACAAGCTTTGATGTTGCAGCGTAGCAGACGACAACTTGGCTGCCCACAGCGAATCCAACTTCGTCAGGATCACGAACCGCGGTCGGCGGACGCCCCAATAGGGCCCCCTCAGTTCCTGCTCTGATCCGAGGCGGCCGGTCGTGCGTCCATGTTGGTGCTCAAAGTCACTGCGCAGGTTCTTCCTGGGCCTCGGGGGCCTCCTCGGGTTCTTCGAGTACCTCGATGAAGGCATCTTCAGGCGCCAGTTGCTGAGTTGCGGCCTCTGCCGGCCTGTCCTCGGCTCCAGCCGGCTCCTCAGTCTCCTCGTCACCTTCGGCTTCGTAAGCTTTCTCATCAACCAGGCTCTGCTGGTACTCGCCGACACCCTCCAGGGCCGCGTCCGCGATCTTATTAGTCAGCAGCCGAATCGCGCGGATGGCGTCATCATTAGCCGGGATCACATAGTCCACATCTGTTGGGTCGCAGTTGGTGTCAACCAGAGCGACGATCGGGATGCCCAGCTTCTTCGCCTCGGCCGCAGCGATCTGTTCGCGATTGAGGTCAACTATGAACACCACCGCGGGCAGGCCCTTCATGTCACGAATGCCACCGAGGCTCAACTGCAGCTTGTCGCGTTTCCGGCTCAGCATCAAGGCTTCCTTCTTGGTCAGCACGTCCCATTCGCCGGCCGCATCTTGGCGGTCGAGCTCTACCAGATGGTGGATGCGTTGCTTGATCGTGCTGAAGTTGGTCAGCATACCCCCGAGCCAGCGGCGGTTCACATACGGCATATGGCAGCGCTTGGCCGCCGCTTCCGCCGATTCGGCCCCCTGGCGTTTGGTGCATACGAACAGCACGTTGCCGCCGGCCGCTACCGCCTCGCGGACAAAATCATAGGCCTCCTCGATGAGACGCAGGGTCTGATGCAAATCTATTATGTATATCCCATTGCGCTCATGATAAATATACGACTTCATCTTCGGGTTCCAGCGCCGGGTCTGATGCCCGAAATGGACCCCCGCCTCCAGCAGTTCCTTCATCGTTGCAACAGCCAATACAAGCACCTCCATAGCATTATACGTCTGCAGCGTCAATGCGGACGCTTAGTACGACAGATTTGTGAACCGTAAGAATAACACACCTAAAGCCCGATAGTCAACTTATTGGGTTGTGTGCGAATCCCGGCCAGGCTGGCCTTCACAGGTCAGGCAGCATATTCTCGTAGCTGTCTCGCAGCCTGCGAGTCAGCGGTCCCGGCTGGCCGTGCCCGATTGTGCCGTCCGCAAACCTACATAGCGGCATCACGCCCATCAGGCTGTTGGTAAGCAAGGCCTCGTCAGCCTGGGCCAGGTCCTCGGGCAGTAGCGAGCGCTCCCTGCACGGTATCTCCAGCTCGCCTGCGATCTCCAGGACCACTTGCCTGATAATCCCGGGCAGCGGCCCATCGCTCAGCGGCGGCGTCATAAGTTGCCCGGCCACCACAATGAAAAGGTTGGCGGCACTGGCCTCGGACAGGTGCCCGTCTGTATTGAGCACGATCGCCTCATCCGCGCCCTTTCCCGTGGCCTCGGCTTTAGCCAGCAGGTTATCGAGATAGTTCAGGGTCTTGTGCCGGCACAAAGGCGAGTGGTGGTTGCGGCGCGTTGTAGCAAGCAGCGCCGCCATGCCATTCTCGTAGAGCTGCGGCGGGTAGCCCGGATATGGTCGCGCCCAGATGATGAGCCGGCCGGTCCCGCCAGCGAGCTCCGAGGGCGCGCCGCCCACGCCCCGCGTCAGGGTGATGCGCAGGTACAGTCGCGGGTCATCAGCCTGCTCTACAGTCCGTTCTACTGCTGCACAAAGCTCCTCCGCCGCAAGCGGGCAGGGAATCCTCAGCGCCTGCGCACTATTCTCAAGACGGGCGAGGTGGCGATGCAGAAAGACTACCTGTGCGTTCAACCCCAGCAGCGTCTCAAACAATCCGTCGCCATACAGCAGCCCCCTATCGGCAGCCGGCACGACAGCCTCGGCAGCGGGGACGATCTCACCGTCTATCCAGAACAACTCCGGCATCTAAAACGCCTTCTCGTAGGCCAAAAAGTTGCGCAGCAGGTCGTGGCCCACCGTGGTTAGGATCGCTTCCGGGTGGAACTGCACGCCCTCGACCGGGCAGCTAGCGTGCTCGCGGTGGCGCACTCCCATGATCTCATCCTGGTCGGTCCAGGCGGTGATCTGCAGGCAGTCGGGGATTGTCTCCGGCCTGATCACCAGGGAATGGTAGCGGGTGGCCTCAAAGGGCGTCGGCAGGCCCCGCAAAACGCCCTCGCCACGGTGGTAGATCAGGGAGGTCTTGCCGTGAACGACGCGGTCGGCGCGCACGACTTCGCCGCCGAAGACCTGACCGATTGCCTGGTGGCCGAGACACACACCCAGAATCGGGAGCTTGCCCGCGAACTGCACGATCGCCTCGTTGCTGACTCCCGCCTCCAGCGGTGTACAGGGGCCTGGCGAGATGAGTATATGCGTGGGCTTAAGCGCCGCTATCCCCGCCACATCTATCGCGTCATTGCGTACCACATGCGGCTCATAGCCCAGCTCGCCGATATACTGGTACAGATTATAGACGAACGAATCGTAGTTATCTATCAGTAGGATCATAGTTGCCGCCTTACCGCTATTGGCTCGCCGCGCTGCCGGTCAGGGCCTGCCACAACGCCTTGCCCTTATCCAGCGTCTCCTGGAGTTCGGCCTCTGGTGTCGAATCGGCAACGATACCGCCACCGACCTGGTAGTACGCGGTCTGGCCGCTGACGATGATGGTGCGGATGACGATGCTGAACTGCGTTTTGCCATCACGCCCGATATAGCCGATATTGCCGGTATAGACGCTGCGTTGGGTCGGTTCCAGCTCGTCAATGATCTCCATGGCGCGGACCTTGGGAGCACCGGTGATCGAGCCGCCCGGGAAGCTGGCTCGCAGCAGGTCCACCAGGTCCTTGCCCTGCGACAGTTGCCCCTCGACGGTTGCCACCAGGTGGTGTACGGTCGGGTAACTTTCCAGCACGCACAGCTCCGGCACCTTCACTGTGCCGAATTCGCACACTCGGCCCAGGTCATTTCGTTCCAGGTCCACGATCATGGTCAGTTCGGCGTGATCCTTCTCGCTGCCGAGAAGTTCTTGGGCCAGCCGCCGGTCTGCTGCGGGTGTCTGACCGCGCGGACGGGTGCCCTTGATGGGCCGGGTAATCACATGGCGGCCGTCAACCTGCAGAAACTGCTCCGGGCTGGAGCTGACCACTTGCACCTCTCCGCAATCCAGAAATGCAGCGAACGGGGCCGGATTGACCTGGCGCAGGCAAGTATAGAGATGCCACGGCGACACCGCCAGCTCGGCCTGGAAGCGTTGCGACAAATTCGCCTGGAAGATGTCGCCGGCGTGGATATACTCGATCGTCCGGACCAGGGCCTCCAGGTAACTCTCCCGCGTGAAGTTGGACACCGGCTCGGCGGTGGCGGCCGGCGCTGCGGTGTCCAAAGCCGGTGGCGCAGGGCCGGCGATTATCTCCTCAAGCTGTGCCAGCCGTGCCTCTGCGTACTCCTGGCTCGCCGTCTGGCCGTGCTTTTCGTGCCCGCTGCTTACCACGTATCCTTGCTCGGTGTCGTGGTCATACGCGTAGAGCAGGTCGTAGAATCCGAAGCACATATCGGGCGCGCCGATATCGTCGGTCGCGGTCCGGGGCAACTTCTCGACGAAGTGGCACAGATCGTAGCCCAGGTATCCGATCGCACCGCCGGTGAAGGGGACCGGGCCGTCTAGCGCTGCTACCCGCTCAGCCTGCAGATGCTGTCGCAAGAACTCGAAGGGATCGCCTGCCGAGGTCGCGGTCCCGTCGCGGCTGATGGCGACAAGTTGCTCATTCTTCGACTTGATTATCAAGTAGGGGTCGAAGCCGACATAGGAGTAGCGCCCGTAGTGGCCGATTTGCATTCCGCTGTCCAGGAACATCACGCCCGGCCGGCCGACGAGGCGGTGGCAGACCTCATACGGCGGCGGGGCCTGAGCGACACGGACTATCAGAGGCAAAGCGACGCCCATCGCTGTGAATCACCCTCGGCCACAGCCGATACAGCATGCGCGCAAACACGCCGCGAGCGTATTGATTGGCGGCTTGATGCGGGTATGCTGCAACCGCTGAGGCAAGCTGGCTAGCTGACAAGCAGGGAATTGCTTTGCTACAATAGCGCTTTCCGCGCGGCTTGGCAAGAGCTCTCGCGGTTTGGCGGCGAATTGGTCGCAGCCAAAGGCGTCCGGTAGGACATTCAGCACCATTGGGCGAAGGTTAATCACCGTGAGCACTTCTAAGCCGTTGTATGTGATCGCGCTTTTCGGATTGTCGCTGGCACAGGCCTGCGGCCAGCGTCCGCCGATGTCTGCCGGCCAGGCGCAAATCATCTGGTACCCATCCGCTGTGGACGGCTCGCAGCAGGCCTACGCAGCCTATGTGCCCGCTGCGTCGGCTCCTAAAACCGGCTATCCCGCGGTCTTCCATACTCACGGCTACGGTTGGAGCGTCAGTGCCAGGTTCTCCGATTGGCAGAAGTCCTGGGCCGAGGCGCATCGCTGGGTGCTGATTAACCTCAATGCCCGCGGACCGCAGTTCTACGAAGGTATCGGCGAGGTGGCGACCCTGGAAGTGGTTCGGGATGCCCTTGCCCGCTTCGGCCTGGACCCGGAACGGCTCTACATCACCGGCTCGTCAATGGGCGGCACCGGAGCTTTCCGTCATGGTGTTCGCTATCCCGGCACTTTCGCCGCCGCGGTGGGGGTTGACGGCTGGACCGACTACCGCCTATGGCACCATCATTGGTACGCCCGCGCCGATGCCCGGGAGGCTATTGAGGAGTTTCGTCGTCCCTTGTTGCAGGCCGCCTCACCTCTGTACTGGGCCGAGCGCGGGCAATGGGGGGCGATCAAAGCCGTGGTTGACGGCCGCGACACCTCGGTATGGCCTGACAACGGCCTGCAGCTCTTCGCGGCGCTGACGACAATGGCATACCAGCATGGCGGCTATGACAGCGCCCTGACGCTGAACTATGATAAGGGCCACGGCGGCGGCTACGATATTCAGGATACCTACAACTTCTTCCTGGGTCGCTCGCGCGTCACCGAACCTCACAGCTTCCAGTGTCGCACCTATCTGCTCAAGCATGGCGAGATGTACTGGGGAGCCATCGAGAGGTTCCGCACCTTCGGTCTGCCGGCGACGCTGGCCTCAAGCGTCAGCGCCAACATTGCCACTGTGAGTACCGACAATCTTGACCGTTTCAGTCTCCATCTGCAGGCCTCGCCCTGCGCGGGCCTCGGGGATGTCAGCGTCTATGCCGATGGTCTGCTTTGCTACAGCGGGCCACCGGCGACGGTAGCCTTCGAGGCGGTTCGCGACTGCAGCGGCACAATCCTGGCATGGGTGCCGGCGGAGGGTGAGCGGACGCTGGAGCCGGTCAAGAGCGCACAACTCGCCGGGCCGATCGGAGATGTTCTCACCCAGCCCTTTGTCGTCGCCTATGGCACCGCCGGAAGCGAAGAGATGCGGCAGCAGCACCGGCGCGAGGCGCAGGATTTCTCCGAGGGCTGGCGGGCCTTCATGATCCGCCGAGGAGCCGAACCGGACGCCATCGGCCCCTATGCGGAAGAGGCTTTACCGCCGGCGGTATTGCGCGAGAGGTCGCTGGTCATCTTCGGTACCCGCGAGTCCAGCCGCCTGTTGCAGCGGGCCTATCAGGCTGCAGATATTCCCGTCATCGTCGGGGATGACTACGTCACTGTCGCGGACGCTTCGGGTGGGCCCCGCAGCTACTATGGCGACAATTTCGGCTGCTTCGTGTGCTACCCCAACCCGCTGGCCGACGGGCGGCGCTATCTACTTATCGCTCGCGGGCAGTGGTTCACCAAGCCCAATGGGACCGTCTTGGCCGGCCTGGAGTATGATATGGAGAAGCTGCCCTGGGCCTATCCCGATTACATGGTATTCAACACCGACCAGGCCCAGCTTCCTCACGTGCTCAATGTCAACAACAAGCCGCCCGTCACCTGTTACGAGGCTGGATACTTCGTTGAGGCCGGCTTCTTTGATGACCGCTGGCGACCGGACCGCGGTGTTACTCTCGACCGTGCCTGGCTCGACAAACCGGAGGGCCTCAGGTTCATTCACGTCGAGCGGATGAAAGCGACCCCGGATGGGGCAGAGGTGCTGGTGACCGATGCGGCGGGCCGGCCGTTTGCCGAGGCCCGGGTCACGCTCACCTGGCCCGAGGCGGAGTATTCGGCCTCGGCGCTGAGCGATCAGCAGGGCTGGGCGCGGGTGGCCGGGCCCAGTGCTATCGAGGCGCGCGTGATGTCGGTGATGGGCACCGGCGCAGTGTATGACTTTACCGCCGATGTGGCCTCAAGTACCGCCGACGGGCCGCTGCGCATGGTGCTTTCCCGCCCGCAGCAGCATTTGGACACCTTCGGCAATCCCTACTATACGCTGACGGCCAATCTGCTCAATCTCGGCGCGGGCAGGACAAGGGGCCTGCTGCAGCCTAGTGGGTCGCCGGGTAGATGGGTCCCACAGGCGGTGGCCTTCGTACTGGCAGCCGGCGAGAGCAAGAGCCTGGGCCTGCAGTGGTTCCCGGTCGCCCGTGGTCACGATACTCCGTTGCCGGCGGGCGCGTACCTGCTTACAGTCACTGCGCGGCCCGATCACTCCGTATTGGGGCCGGATGACAGCCAGGCGGCTGTAGCCAGCGCCAAGGTGCAACTGGGAGCGATCAATTGCGGCCCGCTGGTCTTGGAGGGGCCTGAGCCGCCTCAGTTTGTCGCCGGCCAGCCTTACCGGATCAGTTGCGAACTGCTCAACACGGCCTCGGAGCAAATGACGGTTGAGCTGTCATGCAGCATCATCCCTGCAGGCACCGCGCTGGCCGCGCCGGAGTGCTACCGCTATCTAGCGCCCCCGGCTATGGTGCTGTCCGGTTTGGACAAGGCTGCGGTGGTGTGGCAGCAGCAGCCTGATGAGGAGCCGTTACCGGTCGGCCTGTACCAGGCGGTTGTCTATGCGTCCGACCGCCCCGAACTGACCACCCGCATCGGCTTCAGCGTGACCGCGAATCCAAGCGGCTGATCACCGATGCAGACAGCAGTCGGGCCTGGCGGAGTGAGGAAATGGTGGTGCCGATACGTCATAATGGACACGTACCACGAATGGAGACTGAGCAGATGAGGCATTTTTCCGCAGTTTTGGTCGCTGCTACCGTTGCACTGATGCTTGCCTGGCCCGCTGCGGCCCAGGACGATGCGCCGCTGACGCCTGATGCGGTGGTGGCGGAATTGCAGGCGGCCTTCTTTGGCGTCTTTACCGGCACGGCTGAGGCCGACATCGAGGCGACCTTTGAACGCTTAACTGTGATGCCGGCCGGGGAGGAGGTAGCCGCAAGCCGGGTGGCGCTGATGCTGTTCTACGGGACGCTGCTGGCCCCGCCTCCTGAGCAGGTGGCTGAGGTCGAGGGCGACACGGCTCTGGTCAAGCTGCAGCCGGAGACCGTCGAGTTCGTCCTGGTTCGGCAGGAGGGCCGGTGGAAGGTGGACATGGCGGCCACCTACCAGCGGATGCCGCAGAGACTGCGGGAGGCTTTCCAGCCGCTAGTGGAGCTGTCTAACGAGAGGACGCGCCAGGCCAACTGTCTGTCAAACCTGAAGCAGTTGGCGCTAGGCGCCTTGATGTACGCCCAGGACCACGACGAAACACTGCCCGATGCCGACAAGTGGATGGATCAGCTAGTCCCATATCTGAAAAACGAGGCGATCTACAAATGCCCGGGCGCGCTGGACCTGGAGTACGGCTACGCTATGAACGCCGCGCTCAGTGGGATGGACATAAAGACTATCGTCAGTCCCGCCACAACGGTCATGTTCTTCGACTCGGACCTCGGCACCCGTAACGCCGCCGGCGGGCCGGAGGCAATATGCGACCCACCTCGCCACAACGGCGGCAACAACTACGCCTACGCGGATGGCCATGCCACCCTGGAGTGGCGGGTGCCGAACTTCGATCCCCAGGCCGAGGCGGCAGCACATGCGCAGGCCGGCCCGGTAGTTGAGCTAACCGATGCTAGCTTCGAGGCGGAGGTCCTGCAGGCTCAGGGCTGGGTGCTGGTGGACTTCGGAGCCGACCAGTGTGAGCCCTGCCGCTGGCTCGAGCCGATTTTCCACCAGATGGCCAAGCAGTACGAGGGCCGGGTGAAATTCGCCTCGGTGGACCTGGTCAAGTGCTCCAAAGTGCCGGATGACTATGGAGTGCGCAACATTCCCACGATCATCCTTTTCCGCGATGGCAAGCAAGTGGACAAGCAGGTCGGCTTCGGCGGGGAAGCGGCCTTCCGCGCCTGGGTTGCCGGACATGTGGAAGAATAGGCTGGCCCGCGCCTCTGAATCGCGTCGCGATACTGCTGTTATTGCTCCGGTTCGTCTTTTACCTCGGCGCGTTTGATCGCCGCTCGCTGCTCTTCGGTCAGCGCGTATGGTGACACCTCAGGTCGGTAGCGCAGGATTACCTCATTGACGGTCGGGATGATGCCGTAGAGCTCAGGACGGCGCGCGGAAAACAGCATCTCCCGCCAGCCCTTGCGCTGCTGCGGAAGGCTGTCGTGAGCATAGGCGGCCATACCCTCGTCGGCGTGCTCCCTCTGCTCCGCCGCCAGGCCGGCGTAATAGACGCGCTTGTCATCCAGGTCAATGTCATAGTGAATGAGACCCCTCCGCTGGAACTTGGAAGCGGCCACCACTTGACCGTAGGGGTCAATAATCAGGCTGCGCAGAGAGGGATCGGAGTGATTCCAGTGGGCACATGCCACCCAGACGCCGTTATCGGCCGCCCGCGCCCGTAACATGGTCTCATTGGTTCGTCCGCTGGCGCCCCACATACGGCTGGGATCAACGATGATTTCGGCGCCCTTCAAGGCCAGGACGCGGTCGAGCAGCGGGGTGTACAGGTCGCCGCAGGAGCGGCCGCCAATGCGCCCGAAATCGGTATCGAACACCTCCAACTCCTCGAAGCCGCGCGGCCAGTAGATCGGTTCCGCATACACTATCTGGCCGGCCCGGTCCCAGACGTGGCAGACGCTCTGTTCGCCGTGGTTGGCAATGCCGCTGATGGCAATATAGCATCTTAATTCGGCCGCCTTTTCGGCGACCATGTCCATCACCCGGCTGGTGGTTTCATCGGCAGCACTGCAGCCTTGCTCGGAGAGCACCAGCAGGTCCGGCGCAATCTCCGCAGCCCGGTCAATCAGCCGCAGCATCGCCTCCGGGACCTCCCCATTGCGCCACATATCCTCACGGGGCAGGTAGCCCACGGCCAGCCGGCAGGTGCGCTTGGCATACTCCGGAAGCTGCGGCTGGGTGTACGGCTCAGCCACCGGGGCCAGGGCCTGGCGGTCGCCGTAGGAGCTGACGATGAAGATGTTCTCAGTACGGAAGTCGGCGCCCCAGACATCCCGCTTGCGCTTGTCGAGGTTGACGGTGGCCGTGGCGATGCCGTCCTCGTAGCCGGTATCAGCCACCGGCGTGCCCACGCGGTTGAGCACCATGCTGCGGCCCCAGGCGGCCCCGGCCATCTTAATGCCGTGCTGATGCGCAATGTAGGTCGCCGCATCGGCGTACATGGCGGTTACCATGTGTACGTGGCTGTCCACGCAGCGCGCCATTAGCAGCGGCTCCCACATGCTGTGGTCGCGCAGCCGCTCGGGGTAGTGGTGCCAGGTGATGAGATCGGCCCCCTTCATCCGCAGCACTTCATAGACTTCCGGCAGATAGAAATCAGTGCCGATAGTCAGACCGACAGGGCCGAAATCGGTGTCGAACACGGGCAGGTCCTCGCCCAGCGAGATGTCGTCATCAGGCAGCGCATGAGCCTTGCGGTAGCGCCCGACGATTGCTCCGGAGCGGTCGAGCAGCACCGCAGTGGCATACCTCTCATCGCCGTCGCGCTCGGTCATGGCCAGGGCCAGGTAGGCCCGGTTCTGGGCGGCGTAATCGGCAAACGGTTTGAGGTCAGCGGTGACGTTATTCGCCTCAAACGAGAGAAATGGCATGTGCGGCAGCACGATTAGGTCGGCGCTCGCCGGACATTTGCCAAGCTCGCCCAGAACATATTCCTGGTTCTCATACTGCTTGCCATTCAGCAGGCACATCGTGGCGATAGTAAGCACGCGGCACAGTTCCATAGATAAGCCTCCTGTTCAATGATGCGTTTCTCGTTTCCACTCAAACCACAACCACATGAAATACACGACCAGAGGCAGTATCAGCGCGATTACGGCGGCAGCCTCCGCAGCATTGGGCATCACGTCCAGCCACCGCAGTCCAGTGTACCAGCGGTAGATGCTGGCCGGAGACATATAGAAAGCCAGCAGCATGAAGTTGCAGTAGTTGGCGTATGCGTCCGGCTTGAGATTGACTATGGCCTGCCACCAGATGAGGTCTTTTGAGCCCATCGCCGCCACAATGAACTGACCGGCGGTCTTGGGCTGGGCTTCCCGGGCCAGCGCCAGCAGCGTCTCGCGATGCTTGAGAAAGGCGGCCAGAAGCAGCAAAATTAACAGCGGCGGGAGAACCGCAAAGAGCAGCTCACCCAGGTGCACCAGGGGGAGAAGCCCTGCGTCAATCAGCGCTAGGGCGAAGCTGTTGGTTTCATGTTCGAGCGTCGGATCGCTGAGCATACCCGTCAAGATGGCGGCGAAGTCGAGGGCCGCACCACCGCCAACAAAGGCTACCGCTGCTCCGAATAGCCCTTGTGGTATGGAGCCGGTCCCTTCGCGCCCGAAACCGATCACCAGCAGCAGCAGCCACGCATAGATAACCGGCGAAGCCAAGGCCAGCGGGAGACGCAGCCAGGCCAGCCACTCAAACCAACCGGCGCACATGTACACAATCGCCGCCACCAGCACCGCCCAGATGAACGTCTTTGCGTACGGCTGACTCCGCGCCAGGACTTGCGCAGGCGAAGGCACGCTGGCTTAGCTCCTTTTGCGTTGCTCCGGCTTTCAATGGGTGTCTGCGGCTTGCGGGCCCCTCGCGATCTGGCGGCAAAGGTCCGCAATCAGATCGAAGGTCTTGGCGGCTTGCTGGGCTAGCTGTCGCCGCTTTTGCTCGACTTCCGACGTGGCATGGCGGGCGGCCTCCATGAGGTCATCGGCACCGCCCTGCTCGATCAGGTGCAGGTCCATCACCGGCTGGCCGCTGCGATGGCAAAAGGCATTGACCTTGGGGTCGTAGGACAGACCGGCCGCGGTAGTGCCGACTGCGCAGGCCATGATCAGAGCGTGCAGGCGCATCGCCAGCACCTCGTCGGCGGCCTGGATCAGCCCCATGATCTCGCGCGGCTGATAAGGTCCTATCGGCACTCTGGCGGCGCCGGGCGGCAGCCGGCTCTGAATATGGCGCGCGATGGCGACATCCTGATTGTACTGAAAGGGCAGCAGTAGCACCGGCCGGTCGAGGTTGCACAGCCAGCGCACGATCGCCTCGTAGGCGCTCTCGGCCGCGGGCCAACTGCGCAATGCCAGCAGGATGTAACCACCTGGCGGAAGCTCCAGAGCCGCCAGCATCTGCTCGACGTGTTCGGCCGGTGCCGGCTCCAGCAGCAGCACCGGGTCGGCGGTGACTACCGGCTCCACACCCCGCAGCCCCCAGGCCAGCAGCTCCTCGGCCGATTCCGGATCGCGCACCGTGACCAAACGGGCCCGCGAGAAGTTGCGCACCAGCGCCCCGCGCAGGTAAGAGCTTTGCAGCGGCCCGACGCCCTGGGCGAAGATGGCAAACGGCGTCCGCACCATCCGCGCGATCACAAGTTGATTAAGATAGTAGAGAGCCGAGAGCTTGCTGGTGCTGTCCTGGAACAACCCGCCCCCGCCCTGGATGAATAAATCAGCCGCGCGGATTGCTGCAAGCTGTTGCCACAGACTCCACCGGTTCACGCCCCTGACATCATGCGCAGAGCAGGTAGCCTCCGGGTTGGCGCACAGCACCGAGATCTCGGCGTCAGGTCTTCGCGCCCGCAGGCCGGCGATGGTCGCGGCCAGGATCGCCTCATCGCCGGTGTTGCCGAAACCATAGTAGCCGGAGAGCAGTAGCCTCATCATCAGCCCCGCACAGATATGTGGTGCGACAAACACAGCCTATTTCGTTGCCCAGGTGGAGATTCCTTGTCCGCTCTGACAGCGGCCGACTGCGGATGGAGCGATTCTTGCAGGGCATTAAATGCGGCCTCAAAAGGCTTCTGCAATGGGCCATGGTTTCCTCATGACCTAACCGAATACTCAGCCTAAGGAGGTAAGCATGATGTTGAAGTGCGGATGGGTAGCGGCGATAGTAAGCTTGATCGTTTTGGTGGTCGGCTGTGGCGGAGGCGAGGGCAAAGGGGTGGCGCTGGGGCCGGATGACGGAGGCGCGGGCGAAGTTACTCAGGTCGGGCCGATGGTGGTGCGGACCGCCAAGACCGCCGATTTGAACGTCAAGTACCTTAATTTCTCCGGCGGCACGGAGTACTATGGTGATGGCTACGAGTATGACCCGGGGGGGACTCTGGTAGCCATGTGGGGAGCCGAGATGACCTATTTGGCCTCTACCGCAAAGCTGGACCGTATAGTGTTTTCCAGTAACCGCGGTGGCCACTATGACCTATATATCTGCGATCTCTACGGCAACAACGTGACCAGGCTCACGAACAACAACGCTGAGGAGAGCTACCCGGCGTGGTCGCCTGATGGTACGGAGATTGTCTTTGCGCGGAAGTGGCCCGGCCAAGATGCAGAGATCTGCGCAATCAGACCCGACGGCACCGGCGAGCGGGCGCTGACCAATAACTCCTGTGAGGATTGGGACCCTGACTGGTCGCCGGATGGTCAGTCCATCGTCTTTGTCACCGATCGCGACGGCAACGATGAGGTTTACCGGATGTACGTTGATGGTACGGGCCAGGTCAACTTGACCAATTCCGACTATAGTGAGATCAGTCCGGTGTGGTCGCCATCTGGCGATCTGGTAGCCTACGCCAGCAACATGTACGGTACCTGGGACATCTTCACAACAGACCCGTGGGGCGAATCGCTCTACCAGGAAGTAACCTGGGACGATTACGACAACAAGTTCCCGTGCTGGAACTGGGACGAAGACCCGTGGTACGGGTACAACGAGCCGATATTCTACCAAAGCTTGCGCAACGGCAACAATGAGATCGTCTCTGACAGCCGCATTCTCACCGGCGGCCCTGGCGATGATGAATGCCCTTCCTCTTCACCTGATGGCCCTATTGCCTACGCCTGTAACCGCACCGGAAACTGGGATATCTGGCTGATGCACAACTATTGGCCCGATGAAACCGCTGTCTGGCCCGCCCGTTGGCAAGTAACAAAAGACTGGCACGAGGATCTCTACCCCGATCTCGGCAGTCCCACGGTCCAGACGCAGCGCGTGCTGTTAGGCCCGCCCGGCTCCGACCACGGCTGCGATCCGGTGTGGACCTCCGCCTATGGTGTGCTAGTGGTCATTGGCGCTGAAGATGGCTACGCGGATATGGTGCGCATCGGCGTGGACCCTGAGGACGCCGGCAGCCTTGACATCCAGCCCACCAACAATGAAAGCTGGCAGGACCCCTCATGGACCGGCGGCATTGTGGGAATCGAAATATCTGCCAACCGGATAGTTAACTTGCGCGAGGATGCCGGGCTAGGCCGGTCGCCGCTAGTGTGGGACTTGAGCGCGCTTGATGTCGGTTTGGCCGTTCTCATCTTCGACTGGGACAGCGCCAGGTTGATGTCGGTGCTGGTGGCGGATGATCAGGTCTATGCTGCCGAGGCCGGTTCGACCCCAACCAAATCCTATCAGCAGTCACTTGACGGCGACATGCCGGTAATCCAGGGCAAGTTCCTCGCGGTCTATGATAACCAAGGCCAAAACCTGGCCCCGAATGGCGCGGCCAAGGTTACTCTGGACCGGACCGGGAAGATCCTGAGCGTGGACTGAACAGGTCCGGTTGCCAGTCCGCCGGCCTGTCGAAGCAATTGCGAAAAGCTCAACTGTAATGTCAAGCAGAACGCACCTCCCTACGGAAGGTGCGTTTTGTCGCTATCTGGCTGGTCGGTAGCGACTGTGCCGTCTTGCGCCTAGATGCGCTGCTCGGCAAAGCGCCCCAGGTACAATGACAGCAGCCCGCAGCCGGTGAAGATGTAGATGAAGACTCTGAAGGCCGCGTCAAGGTCGAGGCTGAGGCCCAGGATGCTGGCACCGATAGCGGCGACGGCGACGCCCAGATCCCGCCAGGCGAACACAATACCATACGCCAGCGGGCGGCGTTGAATAGTGGAGGCATCGCCGACCATGGCCGCGGCTACCACCGGCACGGTGCTCGACAGCAGCCCCAGAGTGGCGACCGTGATCAGAACTGCGAAGGGGCTTTCCCAGGCTATCGTGACCTCGAGCCCCAGCGCCCCGGCCAGAAAGCCGATGACCAGGACCGGCGTATGGCCGATGCGGTCGGACGAATAGCCGCCGAAGAGGCTCAGCACCATGCGCACGGCCGGGTACAGCCAGATGGACCGGCCGATCCATTCGGCTCCATAGGTCGCCTCGATATACTTGCCGAATACTCCCAGAACCAGCCCGTAGCCCAGTGCCGCAGTGAATTGCAGAAGCCCGGAGATCAGCGCCCGCGGCCCCACCATCATCTCCAGCAGCCCGGAAAGCGAGGGCGTCTCGCGCAGCGCCTGGCCGGTGGCCGGGATGAAAGCGGCGAGAATGTTGCCGATCAGAGTGATGCCGGCGGCCACCGCGTACAGATATTGGGCGGTCTCAACCGGCAGGGCATCGTAGATGATACCTAGGACGATCGCGCCTGTCAGCCAGCCCAGGTGAGTTGAGGAGTACAGAATCCCGATGCCGGTCCCATGCCTGCCGCCGGCTTTGTCGGCCATATCCAGCGTCTGCATTGCGGTGCCCGTCCACATCATGGCTCCGCCCATGCCCCAGAGGAATGCCGAGGCCATCGCGAAGCCGTATGAGGGGAAGTAGGGGACAGCAAACATCGCGAGGGTGAAAAACAGGTATGTCAGGGAGCCGACGATGGTGAATCTGCGGTCAGACCAGCGCGGGAAGAGGTAGATATTGACCACGCGGAAGATCAGCATGGACAGGTAAACCAGGGCGATGGTGGCGCTGCACTGCACCTGCGACCAGTCGGTGACGCGGCCCAGGTAGGGCACCAGGTAGGCCTGCTGCGCCCCGGCGCCCATGAATATGAAGCAGAAGGTGGCCGAAAGCAGGTATAATCTTCGGGAGAAGGCTGGCGAGCCGGTCTGCGATTCTGGCATGGGTATGGGTCTTGCCGCCTTGGGGCGACACGCGCCTTAACGCCCGGCTGAAGCACAAGTGTAGTAGAGACTGGGCACAGCAACGGCGCACCGGCGGCGCGCCAGCAGCATCATATAACATCAGACCGGAGAATACAACTCGCAGATGTCCACTGCGCTGCTTAGCCAACTGGGGAGGAACTGCAACGGTGGATGACTAACTGTAGGGCAGCAGCCAACAACGGAGGGGTGTATCAATATGCGAGAGCTAGCCGTGATAGTGGTGCTATTCATTTGGATGACTGCCAGTGCCTGGGCGCAGCTTGATGTGGCGAAGCTGGCGGAGGCCCACAAGTCCTACGACATGGCGCGCAATGAGGGCAAAGGCCACTCGGACAATCCCAACTCCGGAAGTCTGGGCTGGGGCGAAGGCGGCATCATCAACGCCTACGCCCAGATGTGGGAGGTCACCGAGGATACCTACTGGCTGGACAAGATCAGCGACCACTTCCATCGCATCATGGGCAATGCCTCGGATCCCGACGGGGACGGTTATCTGAGTTGGCAGACCTCCGGTTACTCGTGTGCCGTGGCCTGGGCCGAGCGGCTGCACAATGTCTCAGCAGCCGAGATCGCCCCCGCCTATCAGAAGAATACTAATGGCAGGGCCGCCGCCAAGTGTACCGGCCATGTGTACATGATCGAGTTCCATGAAGCTGCCGACCGCTTCCGCATCCGTGATTGCGATAGCGGCGAAGTGGTAGTGAACGGGGCGGAGTACCAGGGCCAGGCGACCATCACTCAGATCGAGCCCTTCAAGCTCACCATCAGCGGAGAGGCGCATCAAGGTGACCGTTTCCTAGTTCGCACGGCCGCGCCGGAGGCCATCGAATACACGGTACACCAGGGCATGTTCGTCTATCCGGTTGCCAAGTTCATCGCCGCAGTCAAGGTGCGACCGGACCTGCAGGAGCAGTTCGGCGCAGATGCCGAGGAGTTCCTGGCCTTCATCAACAAGCACCTGTTCGAGAAAAACGAGCGCGACTGGCTGGACATGGGCGAGCTAGGTGGGGGCTACCGGTTCGAGCCGAAGGTCACCGACCGCTTTCCCAACCGCATCATGCCGCATAATCAGTATGGCGCCCTGGCGCGGGCTTGGCTGGTGCTTAAAAACATCGAGGGAGCTCACCCGCTGATGGCTCAGCGCGCCGAGCAGATGGCCCGCTATTTCCACAGCTACCTGGAGCTGGATGAGCAGCATGATGCTTACCGCTGGCATTACTGGGACTGGACCGAATACGGCGAGCCGGGGCACTCGGGATGGGAGGACAGCAGCCACGGCCACATAGATGTGAGCCTGGCGGTGGAAGCGGCGCGCCACGGCGTGGTATTCACCGACCAGGACATGGTTCGCATCGCCAATACCTGGCTGAAGGTGATGTGGAACCAGGATGAAGACAACCCGCTGATGGCAGCCGGCGTGGACGGTCGCGAGCCGTACAAGTACTCATCCTTGTTGGTTAGCTGGTCGGAGCTGTCGCAGTGGGACCGGCAGGTCTATGACCTGGCGCTGAAGGCCTTCCTGGCCAAGAGTGAAGAACAACAGGCGCAGTGGGCCGGGGCGATGTTGCTGTGCGCCAAGCGGGCCGGCGTCGAGTTGGAGCAATAGGCCGTCAGGCGCGCGGATACTGCATATACCCGGACGGAGGTGTCGGGACGTGTTGAGATTATGTCTAGCACTACTGCTAGTTGGCCTTATCACTGCCGGCGCGTCGGCGCAGCTTGATGTTACCAAGCTGGCGGAGGCGCACAAGGCCTACGATATGGCCCGGAATGAGGGCAAAGGCAACTCCGAGAACCCCAATTCCGGCGCGCTAGGCTGGGGCGAAGGCGGCATCATCAACGCCTACGCGCAGATGTGGGAAGTGACCGAAGATACTTACTGGCTGACTAAGATCAGCCAGCATTTCGACAATATCATGGGCACGGCTGCGGACCCCGATGGCGACGGCTACTTGAGCTGGACCACCAAGGGCTATTCGACCGCCGTGGCCTATGCCGAGCGGCTCCACAACGTGTCCGATGCGGAGATTACGCCTGATGTTCAGATCAACCGCAACGGCAAAGCGGCTGCTGAGTGCATCGGCCATAAGTATCTGATTGACTTCCACAAGGGCCCCGCACAATTCCGCATCCTTGACTGGGATACGCAGGAGCTGCTGGTGGATGACTTGGAGTACCAAGATGGCGCCGCAATCACGCAGATCGTCCCCTTCAAGCTCGTCATCAGTGGACAGCCCCATCAGGGCGACCGCTTCATGATCCGCACCTTCGCGCCGGAAGAGGTTGAGTATGTCGTGCACCAGGGCATGTTCATCTATCCGGTCGCAAAGTTCATCGAGGCGGTCAAACAGCGCCCTGAGTTGCAGGAGCAATTCGGCGCTGACGCGGATGAGTTTCTGGCCTTCATCAACAAGCACGTCTTTGAGCATAACGAGCAGGACTGGATCGAGATGGGGGAGCGCGGCGGGGCGTATCGCGAACAGGCGGTGTTTACCTGCCGCAGTCCCAACGTGATCTTGCCTCATAACCAGTACGGTGCCCTGGCGCGGGCCTGGATCGTGCTGAAGGATGTAGAGGGCGCTCACCCGCTGATGGCGGACCGCGCTGAGAAGATGGCGCGCTATTTCCATAGCTACCTGGAGCTGGATGAGGAGAGCAATGCCTACAAGTGGCGCTACATGGACTGGATTCTTTACGGCGAACCCAAGACTTCCGGCTATGAGGACATCAGCCACGGGCACATAGATGTGAGCCTGGCGGTGGAAGCGGCGCGCCGGGGTGTGGTATTCACCGAGCAGGACATGGTGCGGCTGGCTAACACCTGGCTGAAGGTAATGTGGAATCAGGATGAAGACGAGCCGCTGATGGCCTCGCGGGTGGATGGCTCGGAGCCATTCAAGCACTCGGCGTTGCTGGTGAGCTGGTCGGAACTTGCACAGTGGGACACCAAGGTCTATGACCTGGGCCTGAAGACCTTCTTGGCAAAAAGTGAAGAGCAGCAAGCGCGCTGGGCTCCGGCGATGCTACTATGTGCCAAGCGCGCCGGGGTGGTGCTGGCGGGGATGGTCGCTGAGGGCCCATGAATTGAGCAGACTGTAAAACGGCTCTTCTATATTTGTCCCAATGCGTGCTATACTGTAGCGACGCCGCGTACCAGTCAGCAGCATCCATCGGTGCCTTGTCGCCTCTAGGGGGTCGGGTTTCGCCATGCGGCAATCGGATAAGTTCCAGGCAAAAGCACGCCAGATAGCTATAAGCGCGATCGTGGCTCTGGGCGTGGCTTTCTTGTATCTGGTGTATCACGCCACCCAGTTTGACGACCTCAGGGACATCAATGCCTTGGACATGGCTCAGGTGGCACGCAACCTGGCCCGAGGCGAGGGCTTCACGACCAAGTTCATACGCCCTCTGACGCTGACGGTGGATCAGTCCATTGAGGGCCATCCTGAATTGATAATGGCGCCGCTTCATCCCCTCTTGACGGCCGGCTTCTTCAAGCTGTTCGGCGCTGATGCCAAGGTGATGGCCTGGGAGTGCGGCATATGCTTCCTGCTGACCATAGCTATCACTTACTGGTTCGCGATTAAGGTGTTTGACGCTCAGGTGGCAGCCCTGGCGATGGCTATGGCGGCCACCGACTTGGTACTGCTGCAGTACGCCATATCCGGTTTGGAAACCTCGCTTCTCACTCTACTGGTCACCCTCCTGTTTTTCTTGTTGTTTATGCACTGGAAGGCAGAGAACCATCGCTTGCTGTTCAGCGCCCTGTGTGGCGCAGTCGCAGGCTTGATCTTTCTGACCCAGTACGCATGGCTCGTCATCTGGTTGCCTGCTGTCGTGGTTATCTTCCTCAACGCCAAGGCTGGGCGGAAGTTCGCCAATATGGCCGTCTTCATTGTTCTGTTGGTGCTTGTACTCGTGCCGTGGTTTGTGCGCAACTACAATGTCACAGGCGACCCCTTCTTCACCTACCGCTGGGCCGAGTCCGTAATGGGAACTTTGACCCACTCAGCCAACACCCTCTACCGTAGCTGGGAGCCCGAGCCCGAAGGGCTGTTCGCCTTCACAGTCGAGGCGCCTCGGGAGATGTACCACAAGATACGCAATTCGCTGTTGTACCTGCGGCCGATTGTGGGCTCCATTGGCGGCCCCTTCATTGTTGCGTTCTTCTGGGTAGCGGTACTGATACCCTTGGGAGGGCTGGGCTTTGAGCGGGTGCGGAAGGCGCTCTATGCCACACTCATTCTGCTGGTGGTGGTATTGAGCGTCCTGGGCCCATCGCCGCGTTTGGTGGCACCCTTTGCCCCGATTGTGACCGTCATCGGCCTGGCGCTGTTCTGTGAGTTGCTGAACCGCCGCCTGGCACGCGTCGAAGAACCTCGGCAACGCAACCGCTGGCGGGCCCTCGGCATCGGCCTGCTGGTCGCCGTACATGTAGTGCCGCTGGGACTGATGATGATGCCGGGCTTCCCCACCTACTACGGTCAGGGGCTGGCTTGGCAGCGGGCCGCTGACGAGCTTGAGAGCTTCGTGGCCGAAGGCAGCCCGGTCATCACTGATGTGCCCTGGGTGATGGCTTGGTATGGCGACCGGCCGGCAGTCTGGCTGCCTCACCAGCCGGTTGACGTGCGCCGCCTCGAGCAAGAGGTCGGCCGCATTCGGTACTTGGTGCTGACGCCGGAGCTGGTCAGGGTAGCCGATAGCGAGAAGGCTACCGGCTGGGCCAGGGCTTGGCAGCGAGCTTTGAGAGAGGATATACGTTACGATACCTGGGTAGTTGATCAACGCCTCGCCAACGCAGGTTGGATCCTGTTCCGACGAGCCTCGGAATGATTTCACCAAAGGCAGAAGTAGACGCGGTCAAGATGGGGTGTGTACGAACCATAGCTTGAACATGGACTGACATTGTGCAGATGCAGAACCAGTCGCAGACGCCGGAACCAGCCAAAGAATGCTACCGCTGCGGCAGAGAACTACCTGCCGACGCCAAGACATGTCCGGTATGCGGCAGGCAGCAGTACCGGATGTGCTATTGCGGCAAGGAAATCCCCGTCACTGCACCTCAGTGCCCCTACTGTGGGGCCGACTGGTCAGCCAGCAGGCGCGTCAAGCGCAAGAAGAGCCGCTCCAGCCGCGTCAAGTCCTCGGCACTAGTCAGAAGCGCCGTGATCGGGGCCGTAGTCGCGCTGGTCGTTGCCGGCTTCTTGAATGTTTGCCTCTCCTATTTTGCGACGGTCGCGGTTGAGGGCGCGCCTCTGCCGGAGGACCTCTTCAGCCTCCTGGATCTAGCGGCCACCGGGTTTAGACGTGTGACGGTGGCCTGGTGGCAAACCGCCATCGCTCGCCGGGGCACACTGTGGGCCCTCGCCATTTGCATAATTGTCGGAGCTGGCATCGGGATATTGGCCTACCTAGGTAGAGCCGTGGTCCTGAAACTCCAAAGGAAAAGCCAGAAAGCCAGTCGGCGGCGCCGCAGCTCTCGCCACCGGTGACAACTCAACTGGGAACAACGATTGCATGACACCAACAACGAACACAGCGGCGGAGCCGGAAAGCGCTGAAGCAAAGTCTAAGCCGATTCCCTGGCCGCTAGCCGTCGTAATTGCTCTGCTAGTGGTGGCCTTCTGGGAAAATCTCGACTGGCTGGTGCGTACTTGGAGCGCTGACGAGTTCTACAATCACGGCTTCCTCATCCCGCTCATCAGCGGCTACCTGATCTACCGCAAATGGGACCACCTCAAGCAGTTGCCCCGTGTCAGCTTCTATGGTGGCATTCTGGTGATGCTCGCTTCGCTAGCGTTGCACCTGGTGGCGACTTACCTGGATGTCCATTTTCCCTCGACGTTCGGCTTGATCGGGATGATGATTGGCCTGGTCTGGTGGCTATGGGGCTGGCAGGTCCTGAAGGCGATTGTGTTCCCGTTGGCCTTTCTCTGCTTCATGGTGCCGTTAGGTAAGCTGCTGGTTGACCGAGTGGCGCAGCCGATGCAGTTGCTGGGCGCGAAGCTGGCCGGCGGGGCTGCGCAATTCCTGGGCATGCCTACAAGAATTGATGGCACAACTCTGCAGACCCCGGAGTACACTTTCGAAGTCGCCGTCGCCTGCAGTGGGCTGAAATCGGCGATCGCGATGCTGGCTCTGGGGGCCTTGCTGGCCTATCTGGTCAAGTGTGTCTGGTGGAAGCGGCTGGTCATCTTTGCGGCCTCGCTGCCCGCGGCGATATTAGCCAACGGGATTCGCATCTGGCTGACGCTGGTGATGGGGCGCGCTCTGGGCGAGAAGGCTGCGGAAGGCTTCGTCCATACTTTCTCCGGGATGTTAGTTTTCCTGCTGGCGTTTTTGGCGCTATTTGGGGTGACGAGCTTACTGCGATGCACTCAGCTACGGGACGATATATAACAGCGGCGCTTTTGCTGGTGGTGAGTGTCGCAGGAGTGCGGGTGGCCCGCCAGATGCGGCCACCTGATGCCGGGTATATGCCGGACTTCCGGCAGATGCCCCAACGCCTGGGAGATTATGAAGCCCACGAAATGCCGATAAGCGAAACCGTGACCAATTTCCTGCACCCGGACGCCATCCGCTCGCTCCAATACCGCTCCTCCAGCAGCAACCCGCCGTGGCTGGACGTGAGCGTGATCTATGGCAAGGATTGGCGGCCGATCCATTCGCCGTTGCACTGTTTCGCCGCAGATGGTTGGGCGATCGTCAGCCAGGAGGAAGTCACCATACAGGTTTCGGAAGGCTTGCCCCATCCGGGCCCCCTGGTCGCCAAACGGTTGCGGATCGTTAAGGAGGGTGTCGAGGTCATAGCGTTATACACGCTGGGCTATCGCGGCGGGGTCACCTCGAGCTGGCTCACATTCGCTTACAGAGTTGCCGCCGGCGGAGGCGGCAGTGGTGGGGTGATACTACTGCTGCAGACGCCGGTGACCGCCGGCGAGCGCGACAGAGCCGAGGCTGCCGCCTCCAAGACCCTGGCCGAAGTCTATCCGACCTGTGTGCAGTTCTGGTACGAAGACGACACCCCTGGCCAGTGAGGCGGCGTAGGGACGCCGAAGCCCTCGGCGCTTGAAGCTACATCTTTGTTCAGCAGGTGACATCCTTGACTAGACGGCGCGTGGTCAGCACAGTCGTTGTAGCACTCGCCATCGGAGTGCTTAGCGGCGCGCTGGTCATGGCCTTGCACAAGCCGGTGGCGGTCGCCGGCGGCAGCTTGCTCTGGCGCTTGGAGTTGCTGTCCTACGATTGGCGCCTGCCCCGGACCGCATTCGTGCCTGATGACATAGTCATAGTCGCCATAGACAAGGAGTCATCCGACAACTTCCAGAAGTGGCCGTGGCCGCGGTCGCTTCATGCACAGCTCCTCGACAGGCTGACTGAGGCCGGGGCCAAAGCCGTTGGCTTCGACGTTGTGTTTAGCGAGGTCTCCAGCAACCTCGCGATGACCGCCGCCGACTTCTGGGACGAGCCGGAGCTTTCCCCCGAGGACGAGGCTCTCGAAGCAGCGCTGAAAGCTTCCGGCCGCGTAGTCCTGGCCGCCCTGTTACAGGAGCAGGAGACCGATCGCGGCGAGATGGCCGCAGCCATGACCTCGGCCCAGTTCCCCTACTGGCGCTTCGAAGACGCCGCCGCTGGCATCGGTATCGTCAACTTCTCCAAGGACCTCGACGACGCAGTCCGCCGCATGCACTTGACCTACACCTATCAGGAACAGCGCGAAGCCGCCTTTGCCCTGGCGCTGCTACAGGTGGCCGCCGGCGATGTAAGCGCGGTGGGGCAGCTAGACACCGGCCCACCCCATCCCTACCTGCCGGACAGCACCATCCTCATCAACTATCTCGGCCCGGCCCAGACCTTCAAGACCGTACCGTTCTACCAGGCCTTGGAGCCGGATTTGGTTTCTGATGAGTTCTTTGCCGGCAAGATCGTTTTGGTGGGCGCGACCGACCCTTTGCTCCAGGACGTTCACCTTTCACCGGTCGAAGGCCCCCAGGGCAGGGACATGGCCGGCGTTGAGATTCAGGCCAATAGTCTCGCCACGCTATTGCGCGGCGAATGGACGCGCCCCGTGCCGGTCTGGGTCACCTTGCTGGCGACGATGCTGTTCGGCGTGCTGCCGGCCATCGGTACGGCCGTTTTGCGGCCGCTGCGGGCCCTGCCGATCTTGGTAATTCCTCTGGCCGGGATTGGAGTCGCGGTCCCGTTTGTGCTACTGCGCAGTCACCATATTTGGATGCTGATGGTCGCCCCGCTTGTGGCTCTGGCCCTCTCCTACACCGCGGTCACGGTCTATATGTATGTGGTCGAGGAGCAAGCACGGCGGGCCATCCGTGCCGCCTGGCAGCGCCGGGTCGCCCCGGAGGTGCTGGATGTCATACTCAAGGACCCGAAACTGGCCTATATCCATGGCAGGCGCACCGAGGCTACGACGCTTTTTTCCGACATCCGCGGCTTCACCACGATGTGCGACAACTTGCAGCCGGAAGAAGTAGTCGAGGTACTCAACGAATATTTCACCGAAATGACCAAGGTGATTCGCAAGCACCGGGGAACTATACATAAGTTTATCGGCGATGGGATCATGGCCGTCTTCGGCGACCCCATACCTGACCGCGCTCATGCTGAAGAAGCGGTCGCGGCGGCGCTGGAGATGCACGAGAGACTGCAGCAGATGCGCCAGTCAAGCGACAACCCTTCTATCCAGCAGATGCGGATAGGCGTGGGCATCCACACGGGCGAGTTGGTGGCCGGAGACATCGGCTCTGCCGAGTTCATGGAATATACTGCCATCGGTGCGACCGTCAGCGTGGCCTCGCGGTTGGAGAGCTTGAACAAGGAGTTTGGCACCGGCATAATCATTAGCGAAGACACGAAACAGGCGCTTACCGGCGAGTACGACACCACCGAGCTCGGGCTTCAGGAGATCAGGGGCATTGCTGATCCGATCAAGGTTCACGCATTGCTGCTGCCAGACGCCGGCGAAACATAATCCGAGTTGTTGAGGGAAAGGCGAGCCCACCCATGAGGAGTTTGCGACGAGGTCTCCAGATCGGTATAGCGGCTGCGGCTATTCTCATGGCGGCGACGATCAACGTCCAGGCCGCGCCAACGGCGAAAATTACCGCGATTGTGCTGTCCGTCCAACACCGCCCAGGCTCTGCGGGAGAGTGGACCAAAAGCAAGGTGGGCAGCCTGTTGCCTGCGGGTAGCCGGGTACGCACGGGCAAGCGCAGCAAGTGCGAGGTGAAGTTCCCGGACGGCAGCATAGTGCGCATGGGGCCGCGCAGCGACATGGTGATACAGGCTGTTACGGACCGCCAGATGCAGCTTAAGTACGGCAGCTTATGGGCCAAGTTCATTGCCGGCAATGGTGCGCGAATTGAGGGCGGCAGCGCGGTGGCAGCGGTCAAGGGAACCACCCTGGATTTTCTCACTACCGAGCAGCCTGATGGTACCTTCACTGACCAGTGTACAGTTTATGACAGCTTGCACGGAGTGGACTTCGTCACACCGCGTGGAATTACTGCCCTGATGGGCGGCTTCGGCTCGAGTTGGTCGCCGCCGCCACCGGGAGCGCCGCCTCCGCCGCCGGATGCGCCGCCACCACCGCCCAGGCCCAGGCCGCCGGGCGCCTTCGCCCACGGCCAGTATTCGCCGCCCTCGCGTGGTTTTGCCTCCGGCTCAAACACCCAGACGACGCCGGGGGGAGACGCCGGCCTCACTCACAAGCAGACCCAGTATAGCTCCAAGCGGTCCGTCAATGTGCAGTTGCCGGGCACTTACGGCGAGCAAGAAGGCGAGCTGCAGGTCATAATCCAGCAGGCTCCGGAGCGGCAGGTCCATTCCAGCTCGGCTCGACTGCTGGCAATGACACAGATGCCGCGGCTAGCCGGTACCGTCGTGGCAGCGGCTGCGGCTGATGCTGCAATGCCGCAGAAGCTCTTCGGCAAACGCTTCTTCGGGCCTTACCTCGACACCGATGTGTTTGGCCTATGGGGCGAGGAGTCGAGTATGGCCGGCCTGCGCGTGCGGCCCACTGCCCTGGTCGGAGACTGGTATCTCGAGCTCGGCGCGACCACCTGGAACGACTTTGACGGCAACTGGAATACCTATCTCAGCGAAGGCTTCGCCGCGATCAGACCCAAAGACAGCGAGATAACCATCGGTCGCCAGCACTTCCTCGAGGGCCCGGTCAACAACTCCGGCCTCGGCACTATCATCGGCTTTGATACGGTTGACGCCCTCAGATGGCGGCATCAACTGAATCAGAGCTGGAGCTTGGACGTCGGTCTGGTGCAGGACTACCTGCCCTTCACCAACCGGGACTTGAGCGGCCATTTCATCAGACTCCAGACCAACATGGATGGGGGCATGTTCGGCTTCAACCGGGTCCACGAAAGCGGCAAGACCTCCGCCTACAGCCTTGACATCTCGCTGCCGGCAGTCCCCGGCGCAATTGATCTCTACGGCGAATTCGGCTCCAATACCGAGAGCCGCCACGTCGAGACCTGGGGCGTTTATCTGCCGGCACTCTACCAGCAGCATGACATAGACCTGTTCATCGAGAGAGCCTCCAAGAGTGGTGAGCCAACCCTCCACTCGCTGGTGGCGTATAAGGAGATGCCCGACGACCTCACCGGCGTTCTGCTATTGCAGAAAAGCTCGGGCAGTTCCTTGAGCATCTCTGTGGGTGGCATGTTTGAGTTCTGAGAAGATATTTACCGAGGCGCCTGCCGGCGGCGCACTGAGCGGCTATGACTTAAGCTGAGGTGAACCACGATGCAGAGACATCTGGATTGGGCATTGGCGCTGACCGCGCTGGCCGCGCTCTTGGTCGTGGCAGGTTGCGGCGGCGGAACAGATGAAGCGACCGCAACCGGCGGCCTGGAGTTCACAGTCAATTTCCCACCGCTGCCCGACGCGGCCAAGCTGGCCGTGATCTACGAGGCGACCAACAGCATCACCATTGACATTGCTCACTCCGCCAACGGCCCCAATGTGGTGCCTCGGGTCGTCATCAATCGCCCCTCGCCGCAGGGCGGACAGGTCGTAGTTCTGATCCCACGGCTTCCCGCCGGTCCGTGTTTGGTTAAAGTCCAGGGCTGGGCGCTGGAAGATGGTAAGGGCAACCTACTCAGCCGGGTCTTCGACACGGCCCTGATCGTCGGAGGCCGGACCACAACTAAGGCCATGGTCATGGAGGGCTACCCATATACCATTGACCTGGTCGCTGAGCCTAATCCGGTTCGCGTGGACCTGTGGACAACCGCCTATGCGACCCCCAAAGCGGTCAACGGTGAAACCCTGCTGGGCACATTCGCTTACCAATGGTGGTCCACGGATGAGAGTATTGCATGGCCTGGCGCGCCTGCCTTGGAGGCCGTCAACACCACAGGCGTATTCGGCACCGGAGACCAGGTTTTCTATGCCGCCGCGCGGGGCACCTGCGGCCTGAGATGCAAGCTGATACACCAGGCCCCCGACCGCGATACTGATGTAGAGCAGGCTGATGTCATCGGCGCAGTCGCTTTAGTAGTGCAGCCCAACATTGACGAGGTTACCGTATCCCCGGACACCATCGTGGTTGCCAGCGGCACCAACGCCGATGCTACCGCGACTGCCAAGTATCAAGGGGAAGCCGTCACCGACATCCAGTTCAGCTTTACCAGCGACCACCCGGAGGTCGCGACCGTGACCAAGACGGCGGCCGCTAGCTGCCGCGTGCACGCGGTTAGGGGCGGTACGGCGACCATTACTGCCACTCAGCCTTTCACCAACGCCACCGGCACTATCGCGGTGACGGTGCCCGAGGGCGGCCTGGACGTTATTATCAATGGCGTCTCGGGAAGCTGAAGCGCAGCACGCTAGGCTGGCACTGAGGGTGCTTGCCAAGCCGAGCAGCGTCACATGCTTGCGCGGGCCTCGCTAGTCCAGCCCCGTGGGTCGGGCATCCTCGCGACTCTGTCAGCCTTGGGAGCAGCCATGTCGAAAGCCGGCTTCACTCTCATAGAACTGCTGGTCGTCATCGCGATTATCGCGATCCTGGCGGCGATTCTGTTCCCGGTATTCTCGCGGGCCCGGGAAGCGGCTCGCAAGACCAGTTGCGCCTCGAACCTACGCCAGCTCGGCCTCGCCAGCCACATGTACGCACAGGACCACGACGAGCTGATGCCCTGCGATTACCACGCCTGCAACAGCAGCACCACCCACGCGCGGCTGGTGGGGCAGATTGCGCCATACATCAAGAACCACCAGATCCTGTATTGCCCCTCGGCTCCCCGAATCGGGACCTGGATTCCGGAGATCGTAGGGACGGCAGCCAATATCGCGGCTGGCAACATCGGCTACTACTGCTTCAGCTATGACCAAGCGCCCAGCACGGTAGCCCCGGCCCAGCCCAGCTACAGCACCTGGGTGAGCTGGGGCTTCCTGATCCAGCGGGTCGGGGATACGCCTCGCGTCATGGATGAGCAGTGGGATAGCGACTGCTGGCTGTGGTCGGACGCCTGGTGCAAGCTGACCCGCGTGAATCACGGTGTCACCTTGCACGGCTCTCACACCTGCTCTATCAACATCTGCTACCTCGACGGCCACGTCAAGTTCCAGAGCGCCCCGGCGAAGCTGGTATTCAAGTAGCCGGGCAAGCGGCTCGCCTGTTGCCGGGCAGTTCACTGCTCCAGCAGTTCGGCGAACTCCAGGGCGTTCTGGACCGCCTGGCCCTGGTAGTGGTTATTGAACAGCACGTAGGTGGTTGCGGCGGCCTCGTCCAGCTCTCTGACTTTAGGGAGCCACTCCTTTAGTTCAGCCTCGGAATACAGATAGTCGTACCGCTCCCAAGCCTCATCATGCTGCCACCACTTCTCGTAGTTGCGCCCGTGGAAGCGCACATACGCCAGGTCCGAGGTGGCCACCGCGATCGGCGGGACGAGGCTGTCGAGCTGCGGCTGGTCAACACAGCAGAAGCCCAGCTTATGTTCGCGCAGGAACTCGAAGGTGCGCTCGTCTTCGACCCAACTCCGGTGGCGGAACTCCACTATCAGCGGCAGCATCGGCCACTGCTCGCGGATGAAGGCCAGGTGGTTGACGTTATCCTTGTCCAGCTTGAACGAGTTGGGGAACTGCAGCAGCACGCAGCCGAACTTATCGGCATCAATCAGCGGCGCCAGCGCGTCAACGTATTGACGATAGATGTTCGGCTCCTGCGAGCGCTCCAAGGTCATTTCGCGGGTGGCCTTCAGCGTGAAGACGAAGCTGTCGCCGGTCTTGCGCGCTATTGCGCCGAGAGTTCTCTCCGAGGGCGGGCGGTAGTAGGTGTAATTGACCTCGACGGTGTCGAACTTTTGCGCATAGAAGCTCAGAAAATCGCGCTTGTCAGTGCCCTCCGGATAGACCGGTCCCACCCAGTCCTCATAGGAGTACCCGGACGTCCCGATCCGTATCATCCACGCCACCTCGCGATTGTTGACATTGGCAAACGCGTGGGTCAGCGTTCTCAGCTTCCAGCCCGACTCTTTCCTCGATGGCCTCGCGAAGAGCGGCCACTAGTTCTCCAGCACCCGCCCGGCTCCGGCTCCGGTATGTTCACCCTTCGCGACGGTCAATTGACCATTGACGACCACGTGCACTATCCCCTCGGGGTACTGGTGCGGTTTTGCGAAGGTGGCTTTGTCTATGATGGTATCCGGGTCAAAGACCACAACGTCGGCCTTGTAGTCAGGCTGGAGCAAGCCGCGGTCCTTGAGATTAAGCCGCGAGGCCGCCCGCGCCGTGCACTTGCTGATCGCGGTCGCCATGTCCATAAGGCCCTGGTCGCGCACGTAATGGCCCAAGAAGCGCGGGAAGGTGCCATAGGAGCGCGGATGCGGCTGGCCCCGCGAAAGCGCTCCATAGGGAGCATACGAGAAGCCGTCAGAGCCGATCATGCCCAGCGGGTGCTTGAGGCGTTTCTCGACATCTGCATCATTCATCGAGTACAGCGCCACATTGATATGAGCGTTTTCCTCGATCAGGAAGTCGAACACCGCGTCAATCGGCTCCTGACCGCGCTCTGCGACGATCTCATCCAGGAATCTGCCGATAGTCGGCTGATTCTTTTGGGTTTCGACATCCACCACCATGATCCGGTCCAGCTCGAACTCCAGGGGGTGATGGTCGCTCTTACCGGCCTCCCAGTCGGCCAGTTGCCGGCGGTACTGATCCCGTATTTGCGGATCGGCCAGACGCTGCATCAGCATCTCATTGCCGCCCGAATACATCGAGGAGGGAAACGAGCCGGACAGATGGCGGCTGGCGACGGTGTAGGGATAGACATCGAAAGCGATGTTCAGGCCCTCGGCCTTGGCCTCTTCGACGCTGCGGATCGCTGCATCGGCCAGGTGCCAGTTACGCGGCCCGGCGCACTTGAAGTGGTCAATCTGCAGGCGCAGCAGCAGGCCCTCCTGCTGCAGCGTCCTGGCAATGCCAATCATCTCTGCCAGCGCTTCAAGCAGATTCGGCCCCTCACTGCGGATATGCACGCTGACGTGCTTGCCATTCTGAGCGGCTACCCGACACAGCGCCTCGATTTCACCGCTCTGTGCCGCCGAGCCCAGAGCATAGGCCAAACCGAATGCCAGCCCCACCGCGCCCTCGTCGAAGCTCTGCTGCAGCACCTGGCACATCTGCTCTATCTGCTCCGGCGTGGCGGGATCGGCTTCAAATCCGATCACCTCAGCGCGGATCGGGCTGTGCGCGACCATCGGCGCGACATTCACGCTCGGCCCGGCGGCCCGCAGACAGGCCAGATACTCCGCCGCTGATTGCCACGCCCACTCCACCGGTGCAGTGATTATGAAGGTGCTTGTCTCCTGCAGGCGCTGCTTATTCTCCTCGCGAACCGGGAACACTCCCAGTCCGCACTGGCCGGTGCACTCCGTCGTGACGCCCTGGCGGACCTTACTTTCCGCTTTAGGGTTGTAGAGCAATGTCAGGTCGGAGTGGCTGTGAATGTCAATGAAACCCGGAGCCACCACCAGGCCGGCACAGTCCAGCACCTTCGCCGCCTGCGCGCCGGACATATCGCCGATTGCGGCGATAGCATCACCGGAGATGGCTACGTCTGCCACCTGAGCTTGAGCTCCACTACCGTCATAGACCGCGCCGCCTCGCAGAATCAAATCAAACTCCAATTCATCACCTTCTTCAGTTCCTGCTAACCGTGTGGCGTGTGCTACGGCTACATATTGTCCAGCAGGTGCCAGAACGCCTTAGCCTGGCGGGTGAAATTGTCCGGACTGCGGAGCTCGCCAAGGGCGATAGTGAAGTGCCCGCTGAAGGACCGACAGCGCAGGATTGACATCAGTTCCTTGACCTCGCCCTGGCCCTGCCCGGCCAGGGTGTATTTAGGCCACGGCGGCGCGCACCCGTCATTCACCATCAATTGCGCCATGCGCCGCTTGGCCTGCGCTTGGCGGAAGGTGTACAGGAACGGATGCTCGCCGATCTGGGCGAAATGCGCCGGATTGAAGCTAAAAAACAGCGTTTCCGGTGATGGTGCAGCCTCGGCCCAAAGCCTGTCGCAGCTCTGGGCATCTTGGAAGAATGAGCCTGGCGCATTCTCGATCAGCAGCCTAGTTCCGGTCTCGGCAGCGCGTCCGACAAGCGCCCTCAGCAGGTCCAGAGCCTGACGGTATTGGCCTGCGAGGTCGGCGCGCTCCCACGGCTGGTAAGCCGGCAGCTTGATATATTCAGGCGCGAAATCCGCCGCCGCTGTCAACACCCGCTCGAACTGCTCCATCGTGTCCTGTGCTGAGGTCCCGGACGCTGCGGGCAGATCTGCATAGTAAACCGACACCGCGATGCCCGCCTCGGTCAAAGCCGCGGCCAATTTGTCGGCGAGCTCCCGGTCTTCGGCGATGAGCCGCGCCCAGTGCCGGCCGATCTCGATATGCTCGATGCCCTCGGCGGCGATCAGCCACAACGCCTCATCGGCTCGCTCAGGCCCCAGGCCGACATCATCTATCACGGCACTGAGCGTGAAGTCCTCGCGGCTGAGGCGGTCACGCTTGATCGCGGCCCGCTGGGTAACGCAGTCGCGACAGCGCGGGTTGTCGCACAGTACTGCCGCCGGGTCGCGCCGCAGCGCAGCGATGGTCAGCTCCAGCATCTGCTTGGCCGGTGTCAGCCGACAAACGGCCTGGCCGATCTTGCCGATTCTCATAATGCCGGCGCTCTCGAACAGCGCATCCAGGCCGATGAAGTCACGGTGCGGGCCGGGATACTTCTGCAGGACCTTGGTCTGCAGATTGCCGTCAGCGTCCAGGTACTGGCGGGAGATGGTATTCAGGTACGGCGCATCCACCGCCTCCTCGGCGCAGTGCAGCAGCGTGTTGCGGTCCTGGTCGCAGCCCAGAAAGAGGATATAGCCGTCATCCCGTTGCGCCAGCCGACCCCAGGGTGATTGCGGCCCCAGCGCCGTAGGCTGGTCAATGTGGCCCGCGATCAGCTCCTCGACCAGCGGCCCGATGCCGGACACGGAGTGGGTGGGATGCAGGCTGCGGACCGCGCCGGGATAGCTGCGGAACACCTCGGTAATCAGGCCGACATGGGAGGGCGAGGTCTCGACGCGAAACAGCGAGTCAAAGGACATCGCCGGCATCAGCAGAGTGCCTTGCGGCCCGAGGGCTTCCAGGAGTGCCTCGATGACGGTCTTGGCACCGCCCTCGACCTCCCCGAACGCCGACAGAGCCGAGTGCACCATCACCGCGCAGCCCTCCGGCAGTCCTAGCTCCCTCAGCCCGGTCACGATATCCTGCTTGCTCAAAGCCATCTATACTGCTCCTTCGCGTCTCATGCTTGCGAAGAATCTGCACGGCTACACCAGCGGCTTCACCTGGAGCGTCTCGCCGGTCGTCGCCGCCTGGTAGGCCAGCAGACAGGCCTGAGCGCTCTTGGCACCCTCGGTTGCCGGTACCAGCGGCTCCTTGTCATTAATTATGCAGTCAGCCAGGTGCTCAACCTGGGGCGAGAACGGATGCCCCTGGTAATCATAGGGCATCTCGAGGAATTCCTCCATCCCATCGAGGGCGATCTGGTTGCGGCGGATCGTGCCCTTGGTGCCGTAGATGCTCATATTGCACAGCAGCGGCCTGGCGCCGATGCAGCCGTACAGGGCGGTGACCTTGGCAATCGCGCCGCTGGCGAAGCTGAACAGCGCCACCTGGGTAGTGGGCGTTTGCATTTCCTGATAGGCGATATGGTTCTGCTCGGCCTTAACCGATACGATCTCACCCGCGTACCAGCGCAGCAGGTCGAGCTGGTGAACCCCGCCGCCCACGATCGGGATCTCCTGATCCACCTTCCACTGTTCCATGTACTGCTGACGGCGTAGGTCGTGGATGTAGTCGGCCTCCATGTAGAAGATCTCGCCGACATGGCCGTCGCTGACCAGCTTCTTGAGCATCGCGAAGTGCGGGTTGAAGCGCAGCACCTGTCCGACCATGGTTTTGCACTCCGGGGCCGCCGCTGCCGCCTGCACCATCAATTTGAGGTCCTCGATGCTGTTGGCCATCGGCTTCTCGACGAAAACGTGCTTGCCGGCCTCGAGGGCCTTGATGAACGGCTCGGCGTGCAGATGATCGGGAGTGTGCACGGAGATCGCGTCTATGTCCTCGCGCTCCAGGATTCGGTAGTCGCTATAGCCGTCGGCGCTGGGGAACTGCTCGGTGGCTGCGAGCAGGTGCTGCTCGTCGCGATCACAGAGGGCCACCAGTTCCGTGCTGGCGCTTTCGTCGTAGTTCCGGCACCATGCCGTGCCGTTATGGCCGACCCCGATGACGCCGACTCTAACCTTCTTCATGCAGCACCTCATAGCTAACTTGCTGTTGCCGGTCGGTACGCACCTTCCCCGGTAGCGGCGGCGAATCCTCCCCACCTGCGGCCCAAGGGGAGGGCGCAGGCATCATAGCAGCGAAGTATTCATACAGCGTGGCAGAGCTCGGCGTAGATTCGCGAAATCATGTAGAGCCGGCATCAGCGTGGGGGCCTGGTGCCTATGCTCAGGAGGGGATAACATGCGCATGTTGATCGGCGGCGACTGGGTGGACAAGGACGAGAGGCTGGAGGTGCGGCGGCCCTATGACCAGGGGCTGGTGGATACGGTGCCGGCGGCGGACCGCGATGACGTGCTGGCAGCTATAGATGCCGCCGAAGCCGGCTTTGAGACGATGAAAAGCTTGCACCCCTACCAGCGGGCCGAGATGCTGGCGAAAGCCGCTGAGTTACTCGACGAGGCTCGTGAGGACATAGCTGAGCTGCTGGCCAACGAGGTGGGGAAGACGATCACGGAGGCACGGGTTGAGGCCTCCCGGCCGACGGCGATATTCGAGCTATGCGCCGAGGCCGCGCGCGATCTGGGCGGCAAAGTCATCCCCTACGGTGCGGCTCCGGGCACCGAGAATCGCCGAGGCTACTGGACACGCGTCCCGGCCGGTCTAGTCAGCGCCATCTCGCCCTTCAACTTCCCGGCGGCCCTCAGCGCTCACAAGGTCGGTCCGGCCCTGGCCGCCGGCGATGCGGTGGTACTGAAACCGGCCAGCCAAACCCCTCTGGCGGTATTGCGCATGGCGGAGGCGATAGCGGCCGCAGGCTTCCCCGACGGTGCTCTGAATGTAGTCACCTGCACAGGCGCTGAAGCCGAGCCGCTGCTCACTGATCCGCGCGTCCGCGTCATCAGCTTCACCGGCAGCGCCCAGGTGGGAGAGCAGATCACTCGCCAGGCCGGTATCAAGCGCCTGCATCTCGAGTTGGGCTCGAACGCGGCGGTAACAGTGCTGGCCGATGCCGACCTGGAGGCCGCGATGGACCGCCTGGTCAGTGGGCCGTTTGCCGTGGCCGGCCAGGTCTGCATATCAGTGCAGAAAATACTGGTGGAAGAGCCGCTCTATGAGGAGTTCCTTACTCAGTACCTCCCCCGCGTCGAGGCCCTTAAAGTCGGGGATCCGTTAGCTGAAGACAGCGATGTCGGCCCGATGATTAGTGAGACTGCCGCCGAGCGGATCGCGAGCTGGCTGGAGGAAGCGGTAGAGGCCGGTGCCCAAGCACTGTGCGGCGGCACCCGTGACGGCACGCTGTTTCAGCCGACGGTTGTGAGCCACTGCCCGCGGACCGCGAAGCTGTGGACCGAGGAGGCCTTTGCGCCCGTCGTGCTGGTCTATCCGATCTCCGGCCTCGATGAAGCCATCGAGCTGACCAATGACAGCCAATACGGTCTGCAGGCGGGTATCTACACCAGTGATATCAACAGCGTCCACAAGTTCGCTGATGCGGTGGATTGCGGTGGCATCAATGTCAACGACATCAGCTTCTACCGCGCCGATTTCCAGCCTTACGGGGGACGCAAGCGCTCGGGAATTGGCCGCGAGGGCATCGGCTTCGCCATCGAGGAGATGACCGAGTACAAGGTCGTGACCTTCCGGATGCCCTAGCCGGCCCCGGTATCATTCCGCTGCTGGCAGGCACGAACAAGCTGCACGACCTTCAGCCGTGCAGCTTTGCTCCCGAGAATTGTTGCTGGCTTAGCGGCGCTGCTGGGGATTGATTAGGAACCCGACCAGGGCGGCATTGCTAGCCCTCAGTATGGCTCCAGGCTTAATTCGCCCTCGTAGGTCTCGCCGTCTTTGACGTAGGTGATGGTGCCATCGAGATAGTCCGGGTCCGGCTGGCCATCCTCACCGGTCTGGGCAGTCAGCTCAAAGCTGACGCTATCACCGCCGGCTTGGGCACTGGTCATCTCCGCCGGCACCAGGCCCGTAGCCGTTACGGTGGCGCCAGTTACCTGGAATGTTCCCTCGAAATAGACGAACTCCTCGGTTTCCTGATTAGTGCCCCAGAAGGACACAAAGTCGGCTCCGGCGGTTTTGACACCGCTTGAGTCGCCGCTGCCTTCGCCAAAGTGAACGCCGGTGAACATCAGGATGAATATATCCTCTATGCTGTTGACGTTGCCCAGCACCACGGTCTTCCCGTCACGGCACCCGACTAGCACCAGTTGGCCTGTGAAGGGGTTTATCACTAGACCGTGACATCCGGCAATTAGCGTCACCGTGATTGCAGCAAGAGCCACCAACGCCAGGCCGTACCTCCAAGTTTTCGTCATGATGGTCGCCTCCCATTGGCGCCCCTGAGGGCGCGCAAGTCAGATGATGGGTCCCCATACGCTAGGCGCGTATCTGACACAATTCGCAACAATACAGTCTTTGACCTGCTGGCCGGTGCAGGAATCTCAATGTTTTTCTTGCCTCGAGCAGGGCCAAGGAGCCTCGCGCGTGCGACGTGCCTACTCAGAGAATTTCTCGATGAGACTCTGCATTTCCTTCTCGCCGCCTTGTTTGACTACTTCGTGAAGCAGCGTTGGCGTTGCCAGCACGCTTCTCAGGTACTCCGGCCAGCCGACCATCTTGGCGGTTGCGGCGAAGTCCAAGGCGGCGATATGGCTATCATCCATAGTCTGCCATAGCTGTCGGAATCCTGCTATCATCGCCTGGGTGTACATCTGATAGCTCAAGGTCGGCAGGTGTACTCGCGCCACCCCCATTTCCTCAAGCTCGCGAATATTGAACCTTTCCTTGGTTCTGCCGCCTCTGAGGGCATTGAAAGTACACGGCCCTTCAGTTTCTCGTACCAGTCGCTGTATGCTAGCCAGCTCATCTATGCCGTCGAAGGGGGGCACAGCCTCATAATAGACCGAGTCCGCGCCGGCTTCCAGATAGGCGTTGCCCCTCCGTATCGCATCTTGGATTGCTTCTTCTCCTGCGTTCATGGGGTAGGTCGAGAAGATGTCGGTTCTGGCATTGAGCGCCACATGACCGTATTCCGGCGCGAGCTGATCTCGAACCGCAGCCACTGCCTCGATCTTTTTGAGCATATGCCCAAGCGGCAGGACTATCTTGCCTCCTCCCAGCCGTCCCGGCAGTATCACACTGCTGGACCCGATATGGCCGCACGACTTGAACCAGTGGAATCGGGGATTGGTCTTGGCCTTGAGAAAATAGGCGGCTGCCTCCTCTCCGTACAGCTTGGACAATTCTTGATAGATGTCATCTCCCGGGTCCCACTCGTACTGCTGGTCCTCGAGATTAAAGCCGGCAACCCCCAGTCTGATGACCTGGGCAATGTGTTCTGCGGCTATCCTGGCGTCACCATAGCCATGATCCAGGTCAGCGGTCAGGATGCAGTGTGGGTAGTTCTGTAGCACATTATTGGCTATGTTCCGTATCTCCCAGAAGTACTCGTCCCAGCCGATCTGGCCGGTATCAGGGAGGAGGAATCTTGCGGCGGCCACCCCAAAGCCCGAGACGTGGACCACCCACGGGCTCCTACTGCCCATCACTGCGTAGCCACTCATTGCGGCAGTCATCGCCGAGGTCGGGCCATGGACACCCACCGCCACCACTATCGGCCCCTCGCACTGATAGGCTTTGGTTAGGAACTCGCATAGTTTGTCGGATGGCTTTTCCATCTGTGTTTCATCTCCCAGGCTTTGGTGAAGGCTGTGCGCCAGAAAGAGGTTCACCGCCCGCCGGCCTATCCCTTCCGGAAGGCACTCCGCTCTGTTCTGACGGCGCCATGAAGGATATTCTCTCCTCAGGGTTAATAGTAGATAAGTAACAGACCATGAATGGCGCGCGAATGTCCTAAGCCAAGCAAGGGGATGGCCCAACTGCAGATGGCAATTAGCATGGAGTTACTGACAAGCAATCTGTCAATACTGGTAGTCGGCTTGGCGCTGCTGGCGCTTGGCGGTGTGGTCCTGCAGCGGTTGCTCAAAATGGCGGTGCAGGCCGTTGGCCGGCTTAGCCTGGACGACCAGCGCCGCTTGTTCGGGCCGGAGCGCACCGACGAAATCGTCGCCTATCTCACCCGGCTGGTGTACCTGGTATTCGGCATCACAGCGGTGGCCGCCATCGCCGCCGCCATCTACCTGACCTTCGCCGGCATTAACGTTGCGGAGCAGATTCTCTATCGGCTGCAGGTCCTAACCTGGGCGGACCTTGCGCCGGTCGGAGTTCTGCTGCTGCAGTTCATTGCCCTACTGGTTCTGCTGCGACTTGGCGGGTGGCTGGGGCGACTATTCAGCGAGTGGGTGGTGGTTCGTCTCAAGGCCGCAGCAAAGGTGCGTGTCGAGGACCAACGCATCGAGCGCATTGGCCGTCGGATGGTCGCGGCGTTGCGCGCCTTACTCTGGTATTGCGGTGCGATGGTGGCGATCTACCTGCTTGGCATCCCGGAGACGGGCGCGCACAGCTTGCTGGTAGTATTCGAGATCATCGTGGTCTATTGTCTGGTCAGTCTGATCGCCCTGGCGCTGTCGGTGGCGGTGGACGCCATCTATGAGGGCCTGGTGCAGTACTGGGACGAGCAGAGCGACGCGCTCTGGGAAAGTCGCCATCAGATCAGCAGTCTCAGCGACCGCATCAAGACCGCCCTGCAATGGGCCGTCTATATCGCCGCCCTTACTTATTTGGCCTCGCGAATCACTTTCGGCGGATACACCATCGGCGAGCGCACGCTCGAGGGCATCTTGTACGATCTTGCGGCCGCTGCCGCCAAGGTCATCGCCATCTGGATTGCCGCGATGCTCTTGGTCGAAATCAGCGCGCTGCTGGTCCACCGGCTGTCTCTGAAGCCCGATGCTGACGGCATCGTCCCCAAGCGTCGCCAGACCGTGGTGCCGCTGCTCAGTAGTGTGGTCCGCTATGCGGTATATTTCATCGCCGCGGTCATGGCGCTGAATAGCCTCGGCGTGGACACCACCGCAATCCTGGCCGGTGCAGGCATCGCCGGCTTGGCCATCGGCTTCGGTGCCCAGAACCTCATTCGCGACCTGGTTTCCGGCTTCTTCATTCTCTTCGAGGGCTATTTCTGGGTCGGCGACTGGGTTGATACCGGCCAGCACCGGGGCGTGGTCGAAAGCATCACTCTACGCAGCACCTGGATTCGCGACGTGGACGGAATGCTTCACATCATTCCCAATGGCGAGGTCCAGGCGCTGAGCAACTATTCCCGCGATTTCGTTCGGGCGGTCGTTGATGTCGGCGTCTCCTATGAGGGCGACCTCGAGAAGGCTATCAATGTTTCACGTGAAACATTGAGGAATCTGGAATATGATAGCGATGATGTCACCGGCCCGCCCGACATCCGCGTGATTGATTTCGGCGGCTCGGCGGTCGGCTTACGTCTCTGGCTGAGGGTGAAACCGGGCATGCACCTCAAGGTCGCCTCTGAGATGCGCCGCCGCATCAAGGCCGCCTATCACGAAAACGGCGTCGAAATCCCCTTCGCGCGCCAGGTCGTCATCTTCGAGCAGGCCGACGGCCAGCAAGTCAACGAGATACCCATCAGAATCGTCGGCGACCGACCCGGCCCATCCAACCTAGGCTGATAGTGGGACATCCGCACAATGCCCAACTGCCCGCAGTGCCAAGCTTGGCTGCGCGAAAACACCCGGAGCTGCCCCCATTGTGGGGCGGACGCGTCATGGTGGCTGGCTCGTGAAGACCAGGTTTACGGTCCCTATGACCTCGCCACCGTGCGCTTTATCCTGGCTGATGACCGGGCTACGCCCCAGGACCTGGCGATGATTGGCCGCGAGGGCCAGTGGCAGCCTCTGGGTGAACTCATCGGCGAGCAGGGCTTGGCGACGACTGGGAGGAGCCTGCCGCCTGTTGCAGCTACCGCTAGCACCGAGCAGACCGCTGCACCGGCCAAGGCTCAGGCCAGGTATCGCAACTGCTCGGCCGGCGGGTGGCTGGTGTACGTGATGGGGTTTGTGCTTGTCTGCGCGGCTGCGGGCGGAGGGATAATCTGGCCCGCCTATGCCCGCGTCTCCAGGGAGAGTGCCGCCCAGCAGGCCGAAAGCAATCTGCGGCAGATCGGTTTGGCGTTGCAGCTATATGCGCACGAATCCGGTGGGCGCTTGCCACCGCCGGGCAGGTGGCAAGCAGTGGTGGCACGTTATCTGCCTGACCCGGCGGCATATCACAGTCGCATCCGCGGCCGAGATGAAGGGTACTGGTACAATGAGGCTCTGGCCGCAGGTAATTCGCAGCAGTGGAGCAACAAGGCCAGATTGGTAGTGGCAGCCGAACCGGGCGCTTTAGACCCCACGTCCGGCGCTTCGCCGCGCGCTGAGGGCTTTCTCTATCTCTATGCTGATGGGCAGGTCAAGGCCCATCAGCCGGGCGAACAGATTGGCGACGTGCAGCCAGCGATTACCGGCTTGCCCGCGCGGCGCGAGACCGAGTAATGCAGAAGATGCGTAGCTCGGGCTTCCAGCCCGAGGTCGTTGCTGAGGAATAGTCCAGCCTAGCCAGCGGCCTAGCGCCGATTGTCCCCATGGATCTTGCGCAGCAGGTTGGTGGTAGAGGCCCCCTCCTCGCCCGGTATCAGCACGATCTTGCCGCCGTAGGCCTCCACCAGTCGCCGTTCGGTCTGGTTGATGGTATCTATGGTGTAGTCCCCGCCCTTGACATAGACCTCCGGTTTGAGCGCCTCCAGCAGCGGGCACACATCCTCGGTGCCGAACAGGATTACCGCGTCAATGCAGCCAAGGCCCGACAGTACCATCACCCGCTCCTGCTCATCGAGCACGGGCCGTCCGGGGCCCTTGAGGGCGTGCACGGATTCATCGCTATTCAGCGCCAGGATGAAGCAATCACCGCTGGCGGCGGCCAGGCGCAGGTACTTGACATGGCCGGCGTGGAGCAGATCGAAGCAGCCGTTGGTAAACACGATACTGCCGCCACGATCCCGCACCTGCTGCGCCAGCCAGAGTAGCTCATTGAGTGACTTCAGCTTGCTGCCGTCGCTGGCCGCCGTGACGCTGATCTGATCGGCTTCTACGGTCGCCAGTTTGATGTTACCGGCCTGGGCGAGCTCGCGCACATGGCTGACAAGCGCCTGTACACCGGGTCCTTCGCTCTCGACCGTGACGATGAGCTCAACATCCTGAGCGGCTTGTTCAGCGGCGGCGAGCAACTGGTGTTGGCTGGGCTCGTCCACCGCCTCTTCTGCAGGCGTAACCAGTTGCAGCAGCGGGTGGCGGGCTTTGCTCTGATCTGCCGCCGTGATCTCGGTAACCGTGGTCGTCTCCGCCTGGGGGTCGGATATCACGGCCTGGACATCTATCTCCTCGGCAGCCAGATGGGTCAAGAGAAGTCGGCCCGTATAGTCATCACCGGCTATTCCGGCGAGGCTGACCTCGGCACCGGCGGTCTTGAGCATCCGGGCTACTGCCGCGGCGCCGCCGGGCACGTAGTCATGCCGCAGCACCTGCAGGCGCGGGACCGGGCTATGGTCGGCGATGCCGGCCATGGTGCCATGTACCAGACTCTGCATGAACAGCTCGCCGACTACAAGCACGCGGCGACCTGCGACCTCTTCCAGCAACTGTGCCAGACTCTTGTCTGTGAACAAGCCGCTCACTCCTTCGCCCTGTTGGCCTTGGGCGCTTCTTCGCTGTCGCTATAATGATACCCTACACAGCGGCAAAGGTGAAGCTCTAGATGGGATTTGACAGGATGTCCGGGGTGTGGTAAGATGAAAGAGGCGCGGGTAATGGTGTGACAAAACAAGGGCGCGAGGCAGCGACGAGCTGGCCGCGTCTTTTCTCTTTGCTTGACTCGGCCGCGGTTGTAAGTTCAGTCCCGTGGAGGTACTCGCAATCATGCTTCAGTCGATCACAACCAAAGTAGGGGTTATGGGGTCAGCCGGTGGGCAGTTGTCTCCAGAGGCCCTGGCTAAGGCCGCCAAGCTCGGCGAGGAACTTGCCTCCCATGACTGTGTCGTCATTACCGGTGCTTGTCCTGGGCTTCCTCATGCGGCGGCGGTCGCCGCTCACGAGGCCGGGGCGCTGGTCATCGGCGTGTCGCCGGCCCTGAGTCTGGTTGAGCACATCGAGCGGTACAACTCCCCTTACGAGGAATACGATTGCATCATCTACACCGGCAGCGGCTTGATGGGACGCGAGGTCGCCACCATTCGTAGCTGCGACATCGTGGTGATACTCGGCGGGCGCTCGGGGACCCTCGGCGAATTCGCCATAGCTTTTGATGAGGGCAAGCTGATAGCCGTACTCGAGAGCACCGGTGGCATTGCCGACCACATCCGCAAAGTTGTACAGATGATAGACAAGCAGACCAACGCCGACATCATCTATAGCGAGGACCCCAAGACCTTGCTGGAGCGGGCTATGGCGCTGCATGAGGTGCGGGTTGCCGAGCATCGCGCTTACTGTCCGCCTCCGCCTGACGGCTAGGCCTCCTGCTTACCTCAAAAAAAAAACCCTTGCGTAGCGGGGTAACAGGAGGCGACAAATGGAAGCCGGTATTGATGGCGTGCTGCAGCAGGCCGAGCAACACAATGTTAAGTTCGTCACCTTGTGGTTCACCGATGTCTTAGGTTCCCTCAAAAGCCTGACCATCAGCGCCGACGGGCTTGAGGAGGCCTGTCACCACGGTCGCAACTTTGACGGCTCCTCCATCGAGGGCTTCGCGCGGATTGACGAAAGCGACATGACCGCCATGCCCGACCCCTCTACCTTCACCCTGATGCCCTGGCAGGACAATGGTGAGGCGCGGGTCGCGAAGGTCTTCTGCAACATCTGCAAGCCCAACGGTGAGCCCTCGGGAATGGACTCGCGCGGCGTGCTGCAACGCAATCTGAAGAAAGCTGCCGACTTGGGCTTCACCTATAAAGTCGGCCCAGAGCTGGAGTACTTTTACTTCAAGCAGACCCGCACGCCGCTGGAGGGCCTAGACGATGGCGGTTACTTCGACAACACCCCGCCCGACATCGCCTCCCAGTTGCGCCGCGAGACCGTTCTCGCCCTCGAAGCGATGGGCGTGGTTGTGGACTATTCCCACCATGAAGTCGCCCCCAGTCAGCACGAAATAGATCTGCACTATACCGATGCGCTGAAGATGGCCGACAACACCATGGTGTACCGGCTGGTGGTCAAGGAGATTGCCTTGCGCAACGGCTGCTACGCCACCTTCATGCCCAAGCCGATTGCCGATATCAACGGCAGCGGCATGCACGTACACCAGAGCCTGTGGCAGGAGGGGCAGAACGCCTTCTTCTCGGAGGATGACGAGCACCATCTCTCGCAGGTGGGCAAGCAATTCCTGGCCGGGCTTTTGCGTCATGCTCGCGAGATTACGGCCGTCACCAACCAATGGGTCAACTCGTACAAGCGGCTGATCCCCGGCTACGAGGCGCCCGTCTATGTGTCATGGGCCCAGATCAACCGCTCCGACCTGGTGCGCATCCCCTCATATCGCGAGGGCTCTCCGCAGACGGTGCGGCTGGAGTATCGCGCGCCCGACCCGGCCGCCAACCCCTATTTGGCCTTCGCCGTGATGCTGGCCGCCGGGCTGGCCGGGATCGAGAACGACTACGAGTTGCCGCCGGCGACCGAGCGCAACGTCTATACTATGTCACAGCAGGAGCGCGAAGAGCTTGGCATCAAGACTCTCCCCGGCAGCTTGCACGAAGCCGTAGCTCTGGCCGAAGAAAGCCAGGTAGTCCGCGAAGCTCTCGGTGAGGAGCTCTTTGAGGTCTTGATCGAGAACAAGAAGATCGAGTGGGACCGCTACCGCTCGCAGGTAACCTCCTGGGAACTCGAAACCTACCTACCGGTGTTGTAGCTGGCACCGGCACGCGGAGCAGTAACTAGACCTAGCAGTCAGAGGGCTGGTCTTACCATGCAGTTGGCATTCTACGGGGCGGCCCGGACGGTAACCGGGTCGCAGTACCTACTCACCACCGACTACGGTCGCCTGCTCATTGATTGCGGTATGTTCCAAGGCAGTGGCCACATGCGGGAGCAGAACCGCATGGATTTCCATTTCAATCCTGCGGAAATTGACCACATGCTGTTGACCCATGCCCATATTGACCACTGCGGTCTGCTGCCGAGGCTGGTTGCCAACGGCTTCAATGGCAGGATATTCGTCACCGAGCCGACCGCCGACCTCGCCGAGATAATGCTCCTGGATAGCGCCCATATCCAGGAAGAGGACGCCGAATACGACCGGCGTAAATGGCAGAAGCACGGCCACATCGGGCCGCCCCCGCAGCCGCTTTACACCACTGCTGATGTCCAGCCTGCTCTGAGTCTGATGCGTCCTGTCGCCTACGACGAGATGGTGCAGATTGCCCCCGGCTTGCGCGCGCGTTTCCGTGACGCGGGCCATATCCTCGGGTCGGCCATCATCGAGCTGTGGGTGGGCGAAGGCGACGATCAGACCAAGCTGGTTTTCTCCGGCGATGTCGGCAGGAAGGACCAGCCCCTGCTGCGCGATCCCGCAACCATCGCGGACGCTGACTATCTGGTAATCGAGTCGACCTACGGCAATCGCCTGCATGCACCTATCCAGGAGCAGGAAACCGACTTTGCCCGGATAGTAGAAAACGTCATCCGGCGGCGCGCCCATTTGGTGATCCCTGCTTTTGCTGTAGGCCGCACCCAGGAGGTCCTCTATGAATTGAATCTGCTGGTAGAAGGTGGCCGCATCAGACCAGTGCCGGTCTATCTGGACAGCCCCCTGGCAATCAAGGCCACCGAGATTGTCAGAGACCACCGCGAGTGTTTTGACGCCGAGGCCCTGGTCTTGCTAGCCAAGGGTGATCAGCCGACTGACTTCCCGGGACTGCAGTCCACCCAAAGCGTCGAGGAATCCAAGGCTATCAATACCATGCGGGGCCCCTTCATTGTCATCTCAGCCAGCGGCATGTGCACCGCCGGTCGCATCCGCCATCACCTGCGCAATCATCTGCCGCACCCCGATGATACCGTATTGCTGATCGGCTTCCAGGCAGCCGGGACGCTCGGCCGCCTCCTGCAGGAGGGGATAGAGCGGGTCAAGCTGTTCGGGGAGTGGCATCCGGTCGCAGCGCAGATCAAGACTCTGACCGGCTTCTCCGCCCATGCCGACCTTCCCGAGTTGCTAGAATGGGCAGCCGGCATCAAGGGCGTCAAGGCGGTCTTTGTGACCCATGGTGAGGAAGAGGCCGGCCTCGACTTTGCCGCGACCTTACATCACAAGCTGGGCCTGACCAGTTACGTGCCGGAGGCCGAGTTCGTGGCCGACCTGGGAGCGGAGGAGCCCTTGGCCGAGTATGGTCAGGAACTGGCAGAGACCTGGCAGCGCCCACCCTCCCAGGCCGAACTGACCCTCTGACAGTCCCCCTCACGCACCGCGTGGCTGAATCTTCCCGAGTATCACCTTAGCGCATTCAGCCAATCAACCTCTGTCGCGTAGCGCGGGCTTCCAGCCCGAGTCCCCTCAGGCTCGTCAGTAGGAATCGGCTGCCCCTTGGCGAAATCCCCCATAGACTTGACCGCAAGCGATCTTTTGGAAGAGGAAGAATGAAACGACTAAACTGCGCGGTGGTCGTCGCCTTACTTTGTACCCTAAGCGCGGCCTTGATGGCCCAGGAAGTCTTGTGGCAGGCCGACTTGAGCGCGCCTCGGGGCGGATTTGACACATACCATCAGGACGGTGGCGGGGTCACTATCGAGCAGGTCGAGGTTGACGGCATTCCGGCGGTCATCGCCGAGATGCCCGGCAGGCAGACGCTGGAGAGGATCTGCGCGCGCAATATCACGGGCCTACCGGCCGGCCGGCTCTGCACCTTTGCCGCCGAGGTGCGGGGCCAAGGCGAGGTCTGGCTGATGGCCTATTCCAGTAACGGCTGGCTCTACAGCCCCAACACCGTCGAGCTCACCGACCAGTGGCAGGAGATCGCCCTGACCAAGCCGCTGGGCCTGGATAATGCAGGCGTGTCCGTATGCCTGGTCATCAAAGACATCGCCCCGCTGCATTTGGAGATCAAGTTCTTGCAGGCTCATTCTGAGCCTACGCCGCAGCTATGGGACCGCGAGGTTCCGCCGGTGCGCTTCGAGGCCAAAGAGTTCTCTATGCATGCCGACAAGATTGCCCAGGACGCCGGCGCCGGTGGGGGAGAGGTCGTCAGCGATGCCAGGCACATGTACTTGCGCGGGATTCCCTGTCCGCGCACTAATAAGCCGGTCTATGTCTATCTGCGGGCCAAGATGCCCGAAACCGAGGGCTACTTTTCCGTAATCAGCGCCGCCGGTAGCGCGCCACAACGCCTCAACCGGATGTACGGGGAGTTGACCGGGGATTGGCAGTGGGTCAGCGACAAGCCCTTCACGCCGGCGATGGTGGGTGACACGTTCAGCATCGAGTATTTCGGCCCCAAAGCTGCGCGTCAACCTGCGCGGGTGGACTATCTTGTGCTAACCACCAACCCCGATGCGACAGCCGAACAGCTCAGCAGTGCGCCGCCGGTTCGTGTATCTGACGAAGCGCTGTTTGGTGTCAGCCGCGCCCAGCAGCCGCCTGTGCTCGACGGTAGGGGAGATGATCCGTGCTGGGCGGAGGCACCGGCGCTCAACAATTTCGTGCGCCAGGGCACTTTCCATCCGGCCAAACAGCCCTCCGAGATGCGCTTCTGCTATGATGATGATAACCTCTATTGGTTCTTCCGTGGCCAGGAGGCGGTCCTGCAACCTGCGCTCAATCAGTTGCACGAGTTCAAGCAGAGCGTCACAGGCCGCGACGCGAATGTGTGGAACGACGATTCCATTCTATTGATCGCCGACCCCGACGCGTCCGGTCAACACGCCTTCGACGTTGTGCTAAATGCCTTGGGCACCGTGGCCGATGCGCGGATAGCCGGTGAGGACCTCTGGCGCAGCCGCGAGCCCGATTTCAACGTCGATGTCGAGGCCATTTCCGAGATAGGTGACGGCTATTGGACGGTGGAGGCCCGCATTGGCTTTGCCGGCCTCGGGGTGCAGGCTTTCAAGCCGGGGGATGCTTGGCGGGCGATAGTGGGTCGGATCGAGCAGGCCGAGAAGGAGAACAGCAGTTGGAACCTCTGCACGATCGGCTTCCACGACCCGACGGCTTTTGCTCGCATGGTCTTTCTCGAAGCCGGCGCTGGCGCAAGCGTGAGGATACCCCCGCGTTTGCAGTTGGGGGACAACCCTTTCACAGCCACACTCACCACCGGCAGCGCGCCGGCGGGCTATTATCTCTATTCGCGCCTGGCCCATGAGGCCGGCTTTGCCGACAGTTGGACCTTCGCCGAGAGTGCGGCGGGGTCTGAGCCTGTGGCAGTCCCGCTCCACGTAGCCAGGGAGGGTGATGTCAAGCTCACCTACGGTGTCTTGGATGCCGTCAGCCTCCGGCCCATGCTGGTTTCGCCGGCCTATCCGCGCAGCGTGAAGTCCTCGCTGGCGCAGGTGTGCATTGACAGCTCCGGGCCGTATCGTCTTTACCTCAATAGCATCGAGATAGCCTCTGGCGGCTCCAGCAAGCCTGATACGCCGATTAAGGCCTTCTTGCAGAAGGGTGTCAACACCTTTGGCCTGGCTCTGGAAAGGGGGACGGCGCAGATAGAGGTTAGTGCCGGCGGATTGACGGTAAGCGGGGCTAGAGGCTGGCGCCTGGCCCCGGACGACGTGACAGACTTTTCCGCGCCGACGCTTGACCCCAAAGACTGGCAGCCGGCACCGTTGCACAATGGCAATGGCGGCTCGCGGCTAGGCAATCCGGACGGCCCGTCACGTATGCGGCTTTCGATACTATGGGAAGACACCCGCATCTTCCCGAACCCGACGCCCGCCCTGTATCTCGCCCGGGGCAGCAACCAGCATTTCACCGTCATCGCCCGTGGTCTGCCCGGACACCGTCTTGAGGGCTATTGCTGTCATCTTGCCTTGCCGCCTGAGCTGCAACTCGTCGGCGTCACCGGCTACTATGGGGTGCGGGAGACGCAGCCGAAGTATGCGGTGACGGAAACCGGGGAGGCGGAGTACGACGGCAGCAGATATCGTCACTATGTTATCGCGACGGAGCAACCGATCCCGTACCGCAGCAAGGTGCGCATACTGGAACTCTTCAATGTTCTCATCAAGTATGATGAGGCTGCCGGCGAGCCGCAAGACCGGAATTATCCTATCTACTTCGGTGCGGAGGCGCTGGACGGCAACATCATCGAGGTAATGCGCCCCTTTGCTGTGCGCATTCTGCCGGCGCTGCAGGGCCAGCAGCCCAGCCGGCTGGTCTGGCAGTTATGGGGCGGCTTTTTCGGCAGCATCAACAAGCCGGAGATGAAGCAGGCTACGATGCAGACGATGCAGCAGGCCGGCTTCAACAATCTGGTCTCCGGCGACCGCGAATCCAGCGACTTGGGGGACCCGCTCGCCATTGACAATGTGATGGCTATCAACTTCGAACCGTGGTCTATTAGCATGAAGCCCTGGCTCGAGCAGCATCCGGATGACGCGCTGATTGACAACAAGGGCGAGCAAAGCGACAAGTACGTATGCACCTCGATTCTGCTCGATGCCGCCTCCTCCTACATAAAGAACGATTTGGGGGAAGAGGTCGCGGCGAGTCGTGCGGACTATGTCACCTGGGATTTCGAGTCCGGCGTTACGACCGGCTACCTGTCCTGCTACTGCCCCCGCTGTCTTGCAGCCTTCCGCGAGTTCGCCGAAATCGGCGCCGAGGTCGAGCTTTCCCCCGACACCATTGAGAGCGATTACCTGCCGCAGTGGACCGATTTCATGGACCTGCGGATGGCCAAGCTGGCAAAGGTCTTCAAGGCCGCCGTCAATTCAGCAGACCCACCGGCGCAGTTCATGATCTATAGCGGCTACCATTCGGAGGACACCAAGTGGCGTTACGGGGTTGACTGGAAGCTGATCGGCGACTTGGAGGCTACCGACATCGCTTTGTGCGGCTACGGCCGTGACTATGAATGGGTGCGGGCTACTGTGGAGGCGCTGCAGGGCATCCCGCTGGTGTGCGGCAAGTTGATGCATCCCTATGATCGCGACAGCGACGACATACTGGTGCCGCTGACCAAGGCGGTTCTGCTGCGACGCCTCTTCGACAGCACCGGCGGCATACTCGTCTATGACCGTATGCCGATGGCGGGACGCTCCTGGCAGGCCAGCGCCGAGGCCTCGCGGCTGGCTGCAGCCTACGAAGAGGTCTTCATCAAGGGGGCGTTCGTCGAGGTGCCGGGCGTGCCGGCCAGCGCAGATTGGCTCGGCGCTCGCAAGCACGGAAATACTCTGCTAATCGCGCTGATGAACATAACCAACGAAGAGAAAACCTACAGTTTCGCCTTGCCCGAAGGTTACGCTAACGCCGTCGAGTTCTACACTGGCGACGCGGTCTCCGCCGGCGACAAACTGCAGCTCAAGCTGGCGCCCGGCGCAGCGCTTGTATATGTGCTAACAGAATAGGGGAGTATGCGATGAACTATGAGCGCATCCTGGTTTTCGGAGCCCATCCTGATGATGAGCAGACGATGGCCGGCACTATGGCGAAAATGGCCGACTTGGGCGTGGAGGTGTATGTTGCGATATTCACCGACGGGCGCGAGGGCTATCCGGAGCCGTCGATGAAGGGCCAGATTGTTGCGATGCGCCGGGCCGAGGGCGAAGCCAGCGACCGCGTGCTGGGCGTCAAGGAGCGCATCCGTTTCGAGCGTCCCGACATGGGCTTGGTCAATGATGCGGAGACCTTCAAGGAAACGATTGCGGTAATCCGTCGGATACATCCGCACGCGGTCTTCAATCACGGTCCGCACGACCGCAACCGCGACCACCTCGCCGCCAGCGCGATAGTCCTGGAGGCGACTTGGCAGGCCGGCCAGCCGGTCTGTGCCGAGCTGAGCGAGCCCTGGTACACGCCGCATCTGTTCTACTACAAGGGCATAGCCGACCGCGAGCCGGACCTGCTCTACGACATCACCGGCTATGCCCACAAGCCCCTCGAAAGCCGCGCGACGCAGACGTCACAGCACACGCTATTTGGGAAGACCGCCGAGGAATTCGCCGAGGAGGTGGCTCGCCTCAAGGCCGAGAACCCTGCGGCCCATGACCGCTTCTGGCTCACCGGACGCACTCCGCTGGGCGACTTCCCGGATGTGCAATAGGCCTCGTCTCCGGCCGAGTTCTTACGGTGCGGCAGGGGGTGGTGGCTGTCCTGGAAGGCCTTCGGGTGGCATCATCCCGGGTGGCGGGGGTGGCATGAGATGGACGGCATTGATCTGCTCGAGCGTGTCGGCATCGAGCTTGTATAGAACGTCGCCGGTGAGGATGTACAGGTAGCCCTGGTCAATCAGCATCACCGGTGCGGACTGGGGCATCATGCCCGCCATCGGTTCCATCATTCCACCTGGGCGGTCTGGAAATGGGGGGCGGTCGAGGATTCTGTCTCTGACAATCCCGACCTCAACCGGTTCAGCCTGGCCTTCGCGCACCAGGGTCAACTTGACCTCAGTGCCTTCCTCGCCGCGTATTCGTTCTACGATCTCTCCTAAGGTAAGACCCTCAACCGGTTCGCCGTCAATTTCCAGAACTCGATCGCCGGGCCGGAGCCCCGCCCTATCGGCCGGCGTGCCAGGAATCACCGCACGGATGATGGCCTGTTGCTCGTTGGTCTTCTCGTCAACCTCGAGATCCAACACCGCTCCTATGCCGGCGAAGCCTGGTGGCTGCTGGCCCGCGTTACCGGCGTGGATCTCGACCCTTGGCGGCTGCGCGCCGGCTGCACATGCCCCGATCAGCAGCAGCACGATACAGCCAAGCACAGTCATGCGGATCTCACGAACCCAGATATCCACAGTCATCCCTCCTGACTAGAGGTTGTCGAGCAAACGCCGCAGGTACTCCAGATTAGCGGCGCCCGCCGTCATCGGGTCATCGGTGGCGGGGGTCTCCAGGACCAGGTAGCCGTCATAGCCGATGCGGACCAGAGCCTTCATGCATGCCTCGATGGGAACGATGCCCTCTCCGAGGAAATCGCCTTCGCGATCCTTGACGTGCACGATGCGGATCAGTTCGCTCAATTCCTCGATCTCCGCGACCGGGTCATTCCCGAACGCTACTGCGTTGCCGATATCGTAATAGATGCCGACAGCAGGAGAGTTTATTCCCACAATCAGGCCCAACAGGTCCGTAGCCGACTTCCCGCAGCCACGCCCCACATTCTCCAGGCAGTAGTGTACGCCCAGGTCCTCGGCCACCGGCGCTACCGCAGCTACCTCCTCGATCCAGCGGCGGATGCACTCGTCATGGTCCACGTCATCCCCACCCGGCGTGATCGGCAGCAGCATCCACTGCGCGCCCAGCCCGGCGGCAAAGGCGGTGGCCGCGGTCGTCAGCTCGCTGGCCTCGGCGCGGACGTACTCATCGCGGCTGGCCGGGCTAATCTGCCAAAAGGCGCCCAGGCACAGCGAGGCTATCTCGCAGCCCTTATCTTTGGACGCCTCGTAGAGACTACGCCGGCCCTCAGCTTGCCACAGGATACTCTGGGCATAGTCGGCGCCGATGTCGAGTTCAACACTATCGTAACCCAACTCCGCAGCGGCCTCGACTGCCGCCAGCGGGTCCATCCCCAATGAGCCATTCCTAATGCCGATTTTCATTCTGTATCCTCTCCCTACTGGTTGGACGCATGTGGAGGTGGCTGTTGCCCGAACTCGGCGAGGGTGCCTGGCGAGACGGCGCAAAATGCCGGGCCTGTCACGCCCTGGGCTTGCGGTCTGCAGCCGGCAGCTTCAGGATGTCGGCCATATTCTGCCCCAGCACCTTCTCTTTGTCCTCGTAGGGGATGCGCGCCCAGGCCACCCAGCCGAGCTGGGGTGCGACATCGCGCATCACGCAATCGGTGCCGAACAGAAGCTGCTCGGGACCGGCTGTCTCACAGAAATACTCGACGAAGCCGTATAGGATGTTGGTGTAAGTAATTTCGCCATAGACGTTCTTGAACTCGCTGGCCGCCTCGGCAGTCCCCTCCGCGAGGTCCCAGTTGGACCCGGTGTGGGCGACCAGGAAGCTAGCGCCCGGGTACTTGGCCGCCATCGCCTTTTGCACGTCCGGCTGCATCGCGTGGCACAACACCGGCTTCTCGTTCTCGTCGGCCCATTTCATGATTAGTTCGAGATCGGGATGGTCGAACGGCTTGGCCTGTTGGGGCGGATACGGCTTGTAGCCCACGACCTTATTGGTCAGGAAGATGCGCTCAAACTCGGCCTGGTATTGCTCCGGGTAGTTGGGGTTATTGCAGCCGTAGGCTAGCAGCCGGTCCGGATACTTGGCTACGGCCTCCAGCGCGATGTCGTTGGATTCGGGATCGCCTTCGGTGATGCCGGACCAGGTACTGAACACGCAGATGTCTATCCCCACCCGGTCCATAGTTTTGACCAGATTGTCGGCGTCGTTATAGGCCAGAGCCACCCGCACACCCATGCAGCCGGGGTGCGCAAGATGGCCGTGAGCGTCGAGCACGAATTCCCCGGACAGGGGCTTGCCGGCGCGGACGCACGCGACGATTGGGTCGTCATCAGGATGCTCAGGGGGCGTTTCCAGCTTCGGCAGGGGTCGGCCCGAGGCGCCTTGTACGTTCTGCAGCAGGCGCAGCATGTTGCCGCCGGCGATCTTGTAGCGGTCCTCCTCGCTGATGTCTTCATAGTTGCACATCATCCGCGCCGCTCCGGGGCTGCGCTTGGGCAGATCAGTGCCGAACAGCAGCCGGTCGGAGCCGAACTGCCGGACGAAGATCTCGTATGCGCGGTGCCCCTGGTAGGCCCAGGTCTCCAGGTGTAGATTGGGCGCTTGGGCCAGAGCCGGATACAACGCGCGGCCGCTACCCCAGCTCTCACCGCACATCACTACCGGCAGCAAGGGATGCGCCTGACACAGCCGCACCATCTCCTGCAGCTCGATCTCGGCTTTATCAATGAACAGCGGGATACGGTAGCGCTCCAGCTCGGACAGCAGCGGGCCGATGACGTACTCGCTGGTGCCGAAGCCGTGAGTTTTGGGCATGATCCGCGCGGTCCGTACGCCAAGCGAAAGCATCTCCCGTACCAGTTCGGGAGGCGGCGGCATCTCCTGGGTATGATGGGGCAGTAGCACCCACTGCGGAACCAGTTGCGGATCATCGCCGATCTCCCGCAGCAGACGGCGGTTACCGTAGTCGCAGGAGTACTCGCGAGCCACTGCGTGACTCACCACTGCGGCCATGATGTCGTAGTACTCGAAATCGCGCTTGAAGTCCTCAAGTTTCCAGATGGTGTGGCGCTGGGGATTGGCAGGCATGCCGATCATGCAGTTGCAGTCGAAAAACGGTATGGCGGACATGGTAATCGGGGGACCTCTTTCATTGAGTTTGTGCGGACACACGCTGGCGAAAGCAGCGGCGTCAGAACTTGATGGGGGTTATTTCCGTATGGGGGGAAGATTCCCTCTAGAAGCTGATCACAACAGGGGACGCAGGGCTTCCCAGCAGCCGGCTTCGGTCAGGGCGCGGCGCAGCCGGAGGCAGCTTTCGCATTGCCAGCAGTGCCGAGGGCCGGCTTCGTAGCAGCTATGCAGCGCATCCAGTCTGATCCCGCGCTCCGATGCGAGCTGAACCATCTCGGTCTTCGTCATCTCTAGAGTGGGGGAAACGACGGTCGGGTGATTGGCTGCTGAGTACTCTAGCAGCTTGCCGGCTGCGGCGACGAATTCAGCGCTGTTGTCGGGGAAGGTCAAGGCTTCTTCGGCATTGAAGCCGGCGACGATGGCCTCGGCCTGCAGCGCCTCGGCATAGGCAGCCGCTACCATCACCAGCACGGCGTTGCGGTTGGGCACCCAGACTTGCTGCGCGGTCTCGGCGGTGACGGCCTGGTCGTTGAGTTCGGCCGCTTGCGGATGAGGCATTTGCGCGTCAGGTGTGGTAAGCGCAGCGGGGGAGATCTGCCCGAGCCATGCCAGGTTGACGACCTGCTGGGGGATATTGAGCCGCGCCGCTTGAGTGGCTGCCGCTTCTATCTCGGCAGCCGCAGCGCGCTGGCCGTAATCGCAGGTAATCGCCAAACGCAGGTCATAAGCGTGCGCGGCCAGGTGCGCGGCTATCAGAGAATCGAGGCCGCCGGACAGTAGCACTACTGCTCGCCGGCTTGAAGTGGCTCCGCCGCTCATGCTAGCTTTCCCGATAGATGATCGCCGAATCTTCGGTCTCGTACAGCTTCACCTCGAAGAGCCGCACCTCGAAGTCCGCTAGCAGTTCGGCTACCCTCTCGAAGATAATCGCGCCCAGATTCTCGGAGGTGACATTGGCTTGCGCAAACTCCGGCAGCTCATTTAGGTAGGCGTGGTCATATCGGTCGAGCACCTGGTCGCAGACCGCCTTGAGTTCGCCGAAGTCTATCAACATCCCCACCGCATCGAGCTTATCGCCCTCAACGGTAATCTCGACGTTGTAGTTGTGCCCGTGAAGCTGCGCACACTTGCCTGCATAGTCGCGCAGGTGATGGGCTGCCGAAAAACGCCGTTTGACCGTAAGGCGATACATCGCGCGCCACTGCCTCCGTATTGGTAATCTAGCGGTGCGTCAGCCGGTTCAGTTGAAGTACCAGATGAACAGCACCAGTCCGACCAGGGCGCCGGCCAGACCGCCCAGGAGGGCTTCGGGAAGTGTATGGATCCGCGCCTGCACTCTGCTTTGCAGCACCAGTCCCGCCAGGGCCAGGGCCAGTAGCATGATCGGGAAGCTGTGGGTCAGGAGCATGATGGCAACGGCGCAGAGGAAGCCGAGAGCGGAATGGCCCGAGATCACACCGCCGCGGGCGAACGTTCCGTGGCCGGTAGCGCGCTTCAGCCACGTAATCAGGACGGCTAACAGCACGCAGCCGCTGATCACCAACTGAATGGCATCCAGTTGAGGTACCGGTGGCTGCTCGGGCAGGTTGATGAAAACCGCGGCCACACGTGGGGCGCTGCTGAACACCAGTATCGCTACAGTAATTGCGTACAGCGCCGCGACCAAGACCGCGCCGGCGGCGATATCCTTGGCGACCTTAGCGCGCGGGTCATAGCCGTCAACCGTCAGTTCGGTTGCCGCCTCCAGGGCGGTGTTGAACATCTCTGCGATCAGCACAATCGCCATGGCCGCGACTAGGTGCAAGAACTGCACGCCCTCGATGCCGAGGGTCCAGGCCGCCAGCAGCACCACGATCACGAGGGTGAAATGCACCCGCATGTGCTGCTGAGTCTCGAAGCAGAACATGATCCCTTCCCAGGCATGTTCGAAGCTCACGGCCACAGATTTGCGCTTGCCGACAGCGGGCATACCGGGGTCGGTTTCGTCCTGCTTGTCAATCTTGGACACTCTTGATGCGCTCCTCAAATCGCCTCACCACGGCGGTCTGTTTGTCAAACATCGCCTGCTTATCTTGTGCATCGCGATCGCTATGGCCCAAAGCATGCAGAACGGTATGAGCGGTCAGGAAGGCCAGTTCCCAGTGCAGGCTGTGTCCGTGTTCAGCGGCCTGGATCGCTGCCTGCTCCACGGAGATGTAGGCTTCTGCCTCGCTTTGGCCGTCAGGGCCGACTTCCGCCTCGAAGGCAATTGCATCCGTCGGCCGGTCGGCTCCCAGCAATTCCCGGTTAAGCTCCCGGATTGTATCATTATCAGTCAGCACCAGGCTGAAGGTATCGAGCCTGGCCGCTTCGGCCAGTGCCGCGGCTGCGGCCACCTCCGCCAGCAGCTTCTCGTCAACAGGACGGCTCTGCAGGTCTCTGATCTCAACTTTCAGAGGCGGAGTTCGCTTCCTCGGAGTTGGGGGCCTCGTCCGGTTTCGGCCCGGTCAGTCCCCGCACATTCTCCGGCAAAAAGTTGTCCGGATACCGCGTACGATGGTGGAACATGCGATTCAGCGTATAAATGAAGCTCTGCTTGATGGTGGTGATGTCGTGGAAGGTAAGGGGGGCCTCGTCAAGCTGGCCGTCCTCGATCCTGGCATCCACCAGCCGGTCCACCAGTTCCTCAATGCGCTGTGGCTGCGGGTCTTCCATGGTACGCGCCGCCGCCTCGACGGTATCCGCCAGCATGATTATAGCGGTCTCTCGACTTTGAGGCCGTGGCCCGTCATAGCGGAAATCGGCCTCGCGGACCTCGTCGGGGTCCTCGGCTTCGGCAGCCGCCTTGCGGTAAAGGTACGAAACCAGGCTGGTGCCATGGTGTTCGGGAATCACCGCTGCGATCTCGGCAGGCAGGCCCGCCTCCTCAGCCATCTCCATGCCCTCTTTGACATGCGATATCAGAACCAGCGCCGACAGGTGCGGGGACAGATGGTCATGAGGATTCTCGGTGCCGAATTGGTTCTCCGCAAAGAACAATGGCCGCTTAAGTTTGCCGATGTCATGATACATGCAGCATGTCCGCGTCAGCAACCCGTTAGCCCCGATGGCCTCGGCCGCCGGCTCGGCCAGGTTGGCGACCATTACCGAGCTCTGGTACGATCCCGGTGCCTCCGTGAGCAGCTCCTTCAGCAGCGGCTCGTTGGGGTTCAGCAGCTCGATCAGCCGCATCTCGGTAATCAGCCGCAGGGGCCGCTGAATCACCATAATCAGGCCGAAAGCGAGAATAGCTGAAGCCAGACCGGCAATCGCGGCTACGCCGAGCTGTTGATAGGCGATATTCATACCCAGGACCTTGCTGCTGATGCCCAGAACGGCCGGGTTAATCACGGCCGTTAGCAGCGACGCCCGGGTTACCATCGTTGTTTTGGTGTGGCCGGTCGGCACGGCATAGGCGGCGGCTAGGCCGCAGATCGCGGTCGTGATCAACAGCCGCGTGTCCCCGCCGGCGGTCATTGAGCCGATTACTATGGCGATGAAGATCACCGCCGCAACGGCCACCTCGGAGTTTATCACTACCGACAAAAACATTGCCAGCGTCGTAACCGTGGTCAGCGCCCAGATGGGGTAGAAGGGATTGCCCTCAAGCAACCTGACGATCAGAACCGCCAGCACGATGCTTGCGCACAGCGTGTAGAACAGGCGCTCGTCGCGGTGCGCCTGGGGAGCGAACCTGAATATGTAGATAACGATTGTCAATGTCAAGCTGATGATCAGCAGCAGAGAGGCCAGCGCCTGGGTATAGTCAATCGTCGGCTGGACCAGGCCGAGGGCTTGGAACATTGCCAGATGCCGCTGGGAAACGGTCTCGCCCGGGGAGATCAGGATATCTCCCGGCTGCAATTGACGGCGCTGCTCCTCCACCTGCCTGGCGGCCTGCTCGCGTTTCTCCTCGGTTGCCAGGGGGTCGTAGATCAGATTGTTGCGCAAGGCCAGCTTCGCCAGCTCCGCTTCCATCCGCTTGAACTGAGAAGCGATATGCAGCTTTTCGGCCGCCGCGGCGGCTTTCTGCTGAACATTGGTCAGGTCATCGGTGTTGCTGCGGATCTCCCCGGCCATCTGCTCCCGGACGATCTCGATGATCGAGGCCTTGCGGCGCTCGAAGGCCCCTTCCTGCATCTCAATCAGGAGCCGCAGGGTCTCGGGACTCAGCGAGACGTCTAGCTGCTCCCGCAACCGATCCACTTTATCCAGCGCAGTGGTGAGACTTTCGTCATTGCGCACCGTCTTAGCCGCAGCGAATATGTCCGAAACCGTGCGCTCAGCGACGGCCAGGGCATTGGTATCCCGGTTATAGACCGGACTTACGGAGTTGGCCGCCTCCTGCCGCAATCGCGCTGTTTCCTCAACATCCACATACACCGCCGCGCGATTGGCAGTGATTGTCTGGGTAGCCTCATCCCCAGGGCTCAGCGAGACGCGCTCCGGCTGCAAGCGCCATAGCAACAGCAGAAACACCATCAAGGTGGTCAAGACTGTCGTTATGAACTTGCGGAAGGTGCTGCTCTGGATCTTGCGACCAAACAGCTTGTGCTCGACCTCGTTATGCTTGTTGTTGTGCTTAGGCATCTAGAAAGCCCTCATAGGTCATTAGCGGCCGGATCCGGCTGGGAGTCCGATGGGTGGTATCGCTATGGTGCGTCACTTGCGCTGCCAGGCTGGGGGTTTGCGGGGCTTGTCGGCGTCTGGCCTTTGCCGGTCGCCTCGTAGGCGTCAACGATGCGTTGCACCAGCGGGTGCCGAACGATGTCGTTGCGGTCCAGCTTGCAGATGCCGACCCCCTTGACTTGCGCCAGTACCGACATCGCGTGATTCAGCCCGCCCTGCGCGCCCTGTGGCAGATCGGTCTGCGTAATGTCGCCGGTAACGATCATCTTGGAGCCGAAACCCATACGCGTTAGGAACATCTTCATCTGTCCGGGAGTGGTGTTCTGCCCCTCGTCCAGAACCATGACGGCGTCGTTTATGGTGCGCCCGCGCATGTAGGCAAGCGGCATGACTTCAATAACGCCGCGCCCCAGCAGCCTCTCGAACCGCTGGAACCCGATGATGTCGGTCAGAGCATCGTGCAGGGGGCGCAGGTACGGCTGCACCTTCTCCAGCATATCGCCGGGTAAAAAGCCGAGCTGCTCGCCCGCCTCGACAATCGGCCTGGTCAGCACAATGCGACTAACTTGGCCCGACCTCAGCGCAGCTACTGCGGTTGCCATCGCCAGAAAGGTCTTGCCGGTGCCGGCCGGCCCGATACAGAGAACGAGGTCGTTGTCCGCTATCGTCTGGATATACCTGGCCTGGCCCAGGGTCTTGGGACGCACCGGCTTATTGCGGTAGGTAGTGACGATGGTATTGTTGAGTACCTCTTTGACTTGCCGGCAACTGCCGTTGCTGACCGCCTCCACCACCAGGGCGACATCGCGGCCGGTGACATCGCGCTCGGCGCGGATCAGATGCAGCACGCCGTCGAGGGCCTCGGCAGCCTGCTCGGCCCGCGGCTTGTCTCCATAGACCAGGACGGCACCGTCAGTCGGCACCAAACGCACGCCGAAGCGGTCCTCGATGCTATGAAGATTGCGGTCGCGGCTTCCCACGAGCTGTGGCAATTCGCTGGCAGTCACCTCGATGCTGGTAACTGCAGCTTCTTGGGCCTCGGCTGAGGCCGCGGCATTCGGGTCCTCCAACCTTGTCACCACTGTCTCAAGTGTCAAGCCGGCGGCCATGCCAACGTAACTGTGAAAGTGAAAAGCCGGGACGCCGCCTAGCGAAATCCCGACCTTCGGAGTCTCACCCCAGCCGCCGGTCGTTGTCACGCAAAATCACTCCTACTAGGGTATATCACAGAGCCGCCAAAGTCAACTCAAACTGCAATATTACCCGACGAAACAATACCTCAATGATGCCATAGCTTTGTATCAACGGGAGCCCCAGGCCAGCCGATTTGACATCCGCCGCCGCCTCGCTTACCATACCATGTTTTACCTTGTAGGAGCATCTGTGGCGTCGGAGAGCTGACATTGTCAGACGAATCCAGCAAGCTACCGCCTACAGTCGCAGCGAAAGATGAGAAGCTCAGGCAGCTCCTGGCCGACATGGGGAGCCTGCTGGTGGCTTTCAGCGGCGGAGCCGATAGCAGCTTGCTACTGGCGGTAGCCGCAGAAGTTCTTGGCGACCGGTGCGTTGCCGCCACCGCCGAGTCGCAGGTCTATCCTGCTGACGAGCTGCCCAGGGCTCGGCAAATCGCCGCTGGGCTTGGTGTAGAGCATATCGTGTTCGCTTTTGACCATCTCGGCCTGGAGCAGTTTGTCGTCAATCCGCCGCGACGTTGTTACCACTGCAAGCGCGCCCTGTTCGAGCGCCTCCTTCAGATTGCCGACGAGCGCGGCCTGGCTCATGTCGCCGACGGCAGTGTGCTGGACGATCTCGATGATTTCCGGCCCGGGCTTAAGGCCTCTCAGGAGCTGGGAGTGCGCTCCCCCCTGCTGGAAGCCGAGCTGACCAAGGGCGAAATCAGACAGCTTGCCCGCCAACGCGGGTTGGCGACTGCCGACCTGCCCTCCATGGCCTGTCTGGCAACCCGCATTCCGTACGGCGATGAGATTACCGCCGCCAAGCTCCACCAGATCGCCGAGGCCGAGCAGGTTCTGCTGGACATGGGTCTGAGGCAGGTGCGGGTGCGCCACCACGGCCCCATCGCACGGATAGAGGTATTGCCGGAGCAGATGCCCAAGATTATGTCGGAAGCTGCCAGGCGCACCATTGTTGACAGGTTAGCTGCCTTGGGCTTCAAGTACTGCGCTTTGGATTTGCGCGGCTACCGCTCCGGTAGTATGAACGAGTTGCTGGCAGAGGAAGAAGATGTAGATGAGTAACTGCGAGCAGTTGCAGTACGATTTCATTGTTGTAGGCTCCGGCGTCGCCGGGCTGTGGACCGCGCTCAACCTTGCCGACAGCGGCAAGGTGGCGCTACTGACCAAAGATGAACTGCGCCAGGGCTCGACTGCCTACGCCCAGGGCGGCATCGCCGTGGCGCTGTCGGACGAAGATGACCCGGAGTTGCACCTCCGCGACACTTTGGAGGCCGGTGCCGGGCTGTGCGACGTACCGGCCGCTGAGATCCTCGCCTTTGAGGGGCCGCGAGCGGTGCGCCAACTGATCCGGCAGGGCGCTCAGTTCGACCGGAATAACGGCGAGTTTGCTTTCGGCCGGGAGGCTGCTCATTCGCAGCGCCGCATCATCCATGCTAACGGCGATGCCACCGGCGCGGAGATTGAGAGAGCTCTGGCGGTGGCGATTGACAAGCACGCCGGCATTGACGTCTTCGAGAATACCCAGGCCACGCACATAATTGCGCTGGAGGGGCGCTGTGTCGGCATCCAGGCCCACGATTTCGCCGCTGCCAGGCCGGTACTGTTTGTCGCGAAAGCCACAGCCCTGGCCACTGGCGGTCTTGGGTGCCTGTATCGGGTGACTACCAACCCTCCGGTGGTAACCGGCGACGGCATCGCTCTAGCCTACCGCGCCGGAGTTACGTTGAAGGACATCGAGTTCGTCCAGTTTCATCCTACGGCCCTAGCAGCACCGGGCTTCCCCAAGTTCCTGATGTCGGAGGCTCTGCGCGGAGACGGCGCTGAGCTTATCAATCACCAGGGCGAGCCGTTCATGCAGCGGTATCACCCGATGGGCAACCTGGCGCCCCGCGACCAAGTTGCGCGAGCGGTGATGGAGGAGATGAAAGCGGCCCACCAGCCCTTTGTCTATCTCGACTTGCAGCCGATTGGCAAGCAGCGTTTCGAACAGCGCTTCCCCAACATCCTCGCCGAGTGTCGGGCCAGGGGCTTTGCCGTGCCGGATGAGCCGGTGCCGGTCTCGCCGGCCGCCCACTACTTCATGGGCGGCATTGATACCGATATTGACTGCAGAAGCTCGCTGCCGGGTCTGTTTGCGGTAGGCGAGTGCGCCTGTATCAGCGTACACGGGGCCAACCGGCTGGCCTCCAATTCGCTACTCGAGGGGCTGGTGTTCGGCCGGCGTTGCGCGCTGGCGATGGCCGATGCCGAAGCCCTGAGCGCCGCCACCCTAGCGGAGCTGGCTCGCCGTCAAGCCCGCAAGGTGCTGGTCGCCAGCGCCGTCTATCACGACCTGCGGGACATTATGTGGGATAATCTAGGCGTGGTGCGCTCGGCGGCGACGCTGCGCAACGCCCTGCAGCACGTAGGCCACCTGTCGGCAAGAATCTCCGAGACGGAAGAACCGACGCAGGACGGCATCGAGGCGGCCAATGCGCTGTTACTGGCCAGGTTGATGGCCAAGGCGGCCTTTAGTCGCAGGGAGAGTCGCGGCGCTCACTATCGAGTCGAGCATCAGGATACCTCGCCGAACATGCGTCAGCACACTCTGGTAACACTCGGGGAGACCGGTGAGCCGCAGATTGACTACCGCCCGGTCGAGCTCCAGCGCCTGCGCTAGCCGGGCGCACCTCGGCGCGTCACTCGTCAGTAATGGCGATGAAGGCGCCGTGCAGACCTCCGTTAGGGCCGCTTACCCGGTACGAGAACAGCGGGACCTCGCCGCAGCGGGTGCAGAGCCTGGAGTTCTCTATTGCCTCCTCGCGCAGCCCGCACTCCAGCAGCGTCAGGCGGTTCAGCTCCGCCAGGTCAAGGTGATTGGCTGGGCCGCGAGCTAGCAGTTCGGCTGCACCCGGGAGATTTTTCATAGCCGCGATTACCTCAGGGCCGACCTCATAGCATTTCCCGCAGATCGCAGGCCCGATGACGGCTCTGATGTGCGATGCCCGCGCGCCCAAAGAGCACATCGTTTCGACACCGCGGCCGGCGATCCGCGCCGCGGTGCCGCGCCAGCCGGCGTGCAGCACTCCGACCATCAGCGGCTCGGGGCAGTACAACAGAATCGGTACGCAGTCGGCGAAGGTCAGGTTCAGCACCAGCCGTGGCTCCCGGGTTACCAGGCCGTCGGTTTCTCTACAGCGGAACCCGGCGGGGCAGGGGCTGAGGCTCGGCAAATCCGCTCGCCCCACGACCGCCACGTGGTTGCCGTGGACCTGTTCGGCGCATACCAGGGGCCACTCCTCGGCGCCCATTGAGGCCAGCACCCGCCGGCGGTTGGCTGTGACCCGTCGGGGATCGTCACCCACATGATAGGAGATATTGAGGCCGGAGTGGCTGTCGCGCGGATCGTGCTCGCCGCGACAGTTCACGCCTCCGGTCACCTTGGGCCAAGTGACGCGCACGGCCCATATGCGCTCTTCCATGCGGTACCTTTTCCTCAAATGGCGCTGGTGATGTCAGCGCGTCAGCAAGGGTGCCACGGTTTCGGGTGGGTAGTAGCAGCAGAAGCCGTATGGCCCGGTGCCACACAGCAAACCGAAGCCGGGACTGCCGGCGGACGCGTTGGCCGTTCGCACCGAGGTCATGCTGTAACACGGTGGCATCAGTGCGCGGGGCAGCGCTGCGGGATCGCCGGGCAAAACCAGGGCGGGATAATTCCAGCGCTGATTGGTGCAGTCAAAGCGGAACCAGCCGCGAGCGGTGCCGACCAGAAAGCTCCACTTGGCCCCCTCCAGTACCAGCGGCTCGGCATAGCGCAGACCCAGCAGTCCGGCATGTAAGCGTGCCGAAGTCGCATCTCCATCACCTAGGAACCCCAGCAAGCGTACCCCTTTAGTGAACACGGGCATGCCGCCGCCTTTAGGCGCAAGATTCTCGAAGTATATCAGCCCGCCCTCGGGCATCACAAATTGCGGCAGCGCGCTGTTCGGCTGAGTGGCCGCCTCGCCCGCCGGGACTGGAGCCGTTCCGACGAACAGGTCCGGGTCCCCGTCGCCGTCGTAGTCAAGCAGCTCGATTGCGCTGAGGCCGTTGACCGTTATCGGCGCGCCGGCCATCTTCAGGTACCTGGCATAGTGTAGCCCACCCTGGTTGAGCCACAACTGGATTGTGCCGGCGGCGCTGCCGACTACCAGGTCCAAAGCGCCATCGCCATTGATATCCACCAACCGCGGCCACGCGCATCGGGTTGCCTCGGAGGCATCTCCGGCGCGCACCGGATCGCCATTGGCGTCAGTGACCAGGCACGGGCGCTGATATGTTTCACCGCGCCTGAAGCATACCCAGATATGCCCTGACGCGCCGCCGACCAGCACGTCCGTGGCTCCGTCACCGTCGTAGTCGGCTGCCGTTGCCGCAGCATACTGCCCGACATCGAACGGTACTTGTGCGGCTCGCAGGTATCCTCTGAATTGCAGGTTTTGGCCGGTGAACTGGTGGAGGCTGACGAAGCCGTCCTGGTCGCCGAGCAGGACCTCCGCTGAGCCGTCACCGTCATAGTCCACAATGGTAGGGGAGCAGGCCAGCATGTCAGGAAGCTGGGTACTCAAAGCAATCGGCTCAGCCAGGCCCTTGGGGGTACCTCGGCACAAATGGAGACCGCCGTACCTATCACCGACCAGCAAGTCCAGGAGTCCATCGCCGTCACAGTCACCTGCGGCGGGACGGGCCCGGGCCGCCACGCTAATAGGTGTTGCTGCTGCAGTTGCCAATGGCGCAGCCGCTGCCAGTGCGGGCTTGCCGCTGGAGCTGTTCTCGATCCACCAGACAGAGCCGGCCTCATCACCTACCAGCAGGTCGAGGTCGCCGTCACCGTCCAGGTCAACCGCCTCCGGGGCCAGACCCCGTACTTGCATCTGGCCGAAGAGGGGCTTGTTGTCGGCAGTGAGCAACTGGCGCGCCACGGCCAACTGCTCATACCCCCAGTAGATCAGCAGCCGATTGGCGTGACCCAGTAGCAGGTCGGTCTTGCCGTCGCTGTCGAGGTCACACAGCTTGGGACAGCTCGGAGTGCCGCCATTGACCTCAGTCAGGGTCGCCGCGTGCTTGAGCATGACCTGCGGCGGGCCGAAATTGAGACCACCTTGCCGTTCGTACAGCACCAGGTCGCCATAGTCGGACCCTAGCAGCAGGTCGGGCTTGCCGTCGGCGGTGTAATCCCCCCAAGTCGGGTTGGCATAGTCTCCGGCAGTCACGCGGCCTTCGGCGACGATGATCGGCTCGCCGCGTAAATAGGGGATCGGCCCCCGGCTCATCAGCATGTCAAAGCGTTCGGCGCGGGCGCAGGCGGCGACGACGAGCAGGCTCACCAGCGCGCAGGTGGAGCTGGCAGAGGCTTGGCGGCGGGCGGCTGGGGTATTGGCCTTCATTGAACGGGTATCGCTTCAGTCTGTCTTTACGGGGGTATCAACCGGCTTCGAGCTGGTTTCCGTCCCGGCGATGGCATGTTTCGCGACCCACAAATCGAGTGCCGGGAAGGGGTATAGCCAATCCTGGGGCGGGACCCATCCACAGCAGCCGGCCAGGGGTGCTCGCGTTTGGCCTTCCCAGATCTTGCGGTAGTTAGCCTCAAGCGCCGCCATGAACTCGATGGGACTGGTTTGGCCGACGCGCAGGGCATCTCTGATCTCGAAATTGCTGTAGGTCACCGCATAGGGTGCAAGCTCCTGTAACGCCTTTGCGTCCAATCCCAGTGTGACCAGCGGGCGTACGGGCCGGGAGTACTTCTGCCATAGCGGATTCCTGCGCAGCACAGTACCGCCATTGACGTAATCGAGCGGTGGCCCTTGGAACCATGGCTCCCAGATGGTGCCTACGGTCTGATGCTGGGGAACGTATTCGGTTACCACCCACAGGATCCGGTCCCGGTCATCGGTCTCCCGCAACTCGCGGCCAAGCTGGAGGCTATAGTAGCCACTGGTGCCGATCACCGCTGCCAGGGCCAGAATCGCCGTCAGCTTCCACTCAGCCCGTCCTCGCCAGACAAGTAGCGGGCTGGCAGCCGCGAGTACCGCCAGCACCGGCACCAGGGCTAGCTCGTAGCGCATATAGCGGACCCCCGAGGCACCGATCATCGCCAACCAGATGACGCCGAAGACCACCAGAATGATTGCCGGGCCCCGGTAACGTTGCGTTCGCAGCAAAGCCCAGGCCCCCAGGACCGCTAGGACCGTCGCGCCGGTGGTGGTGATGGTTAGGGTGACGAGGTGGAACCAGTAGCCACAGGGATCGGCCGAGCGGGCCGGCTCCTCGCCGATGCGCATGTGCTGAAGCTCGTAAGCGATGTCTTGGCGGGCCTGCGGCCAGTCCAGCAAGGTATATGGCGAGGTCAACGCAAATGCCACGAGCGCCATCCCCACCAGTGACAACAGATTGCGGCTGCGAACTCCTTCACTCTCTTCCCTCAGCAGGCCTAGAATATGGGCGGTCAGGGGCGCGACGATTACCAGCGCTCCGTTGTACTTGGTGGAAGCCGCCAGGCCCACCGCCAGGCCGGCGAGGACATAGCTGAAGCCCGAGGGGTTCTGGTAGATCCTGACCGCGAAAAGCAAAGCCAGCGTTATGAACAGCACCTGCGTAACATCTACGGTTGCGTAATGCGAGTGCAGGACGTGGATCGGGAAAACCGAGCACAAAACGGCGGCGATCAGGCCGAGGCGATGGTCGCTGATGCGGCGCGCCAGCCAATACACCGCCACCACCGTCAGCAGGGCCGCTGTGATGGTGACCTCGCGCCCGATCAGGGTCCACACTTGCAGCAGTTGCGGTAACTGGTCGGAGGCAACGATCGAGGCCTCGGCTCCGGAGAAGAGCAAACAGCAGAAGCCCACGAGGTACAGATACAGGCTGCCATAGTTGAAAAAGTGGGGGTTGAAGTCACCTGACATTAGCGAGATCGCCCCGCGCAGGGAGTGGAACTCGTCGGGGTGATAGCTGAAGAGGTGCAGTTCATTGGGCAGGCCCCAGGTAATTCCCAGGTAGCGCAGCAGGGCGGCGAGTAGCAGTATGGCAGAGAGACCGGCCCAAACCAGTGCCCGCGATCCGGTGACAGTGTCCTGCGAGTTGGAATCTAAGTTATCCATGATATAGCCGCCGGCAATACTGAAAGGGTACGGGGAAGCATCCTGACGAACACATTCTATCACAAAGCCAGGTTCATCTGAAGGATTTCGGCGGAGAAATTAGGCCAATGGCGCTACCCAAGATAAGAAAAAACGCTCTGAGCAATACCCCGGGCCCAGAGCGCAGAGAACCAACGGCTGCGAATCGCGATTATGCTTTGGTGCGTTCGTTGCTTCTCCGTCTCAGACGCACCGCCAGGCCGGTTAGCCCCATCAGGACAAGCGCTCCGGTCGCGGGTTCAGGAATTGGGTCGCCATAGGTGTCAGGAACCAATATATGACCCAATAGAGAGCCATCGCTGGGCGCGACTAGAGGGTCGCTGTCGGGATCTGTAAATCCGGCATTCCAGGCAGTATTCCACTCCCCGCTGGAATTTCCGTCCTTGGTGTAAAAATCTCCCCAGGTGGGAGCGCGCCAACTGTCAAACTGTATGGCCAGCGGGTCGCCGCTAGTCGAATCGAACTTGATACCATAAAACGGGGAGGGCATGTTGGGGTTGCCGGCCCCGGGAAAGAAGGTCTCAAGCTCAATGGTTTGGTAAGGCCCGGAGGGGTTGAAAAAGTCGTCTGACTCGAAAGTGTCGGAAACCTCAATGATAAAATGGCTGATATCGCCACCCGACACAGTCATTTCGTACTCGTAGTGCCAGGAGTCGTCGGGGTTGCGGCTGATGCTCCAGCTCAGAATCGCGGGATGCCAATCGGGGTCCCCGGTGTCGTATATCCAGCTACCTGTCCCGAGAATGCCTCCGTCTTGGCTGGACAGGCTGCCGCTGTAGTCGGCAGCAAATACCGTAGCCGCTGGTGCTATGACAGCTAGTACCAGAAGCCAAGTATAGTGCCTCATTGAAATCCCCCCAGTTTTGCGCCTTGAAGATACAGACCACAGTTTAACCTCAAGTCAAGTGCGTGTCAAGTTTTATTGAGATAGAATTGCGGCAATACTGTGGCGGCCTTCGCTTGACTCAGGTCTGGTTCACGCCGACATTCCAGCGCTTCTTGAGGTGGCGGCTGCCCTTCCTGATAGCGAGGAGCAGTTGCTCGTACATGATGGATGAAGTCGCGGGGCTAGGGCTTACCGTGCATGATCGGGTGGGTCGCGGTCGGGCCCCAGTTGCCGGCCCCGTCCTGGGCCCGCAGGTGGAAGTACCATACTCCGGGCTTGAGTTGGCCGAACTGCTTGGCGACCGCCAGGCCTTCCGGTTCGGTGTCAGGCGTGCTCAGCGGGTCTTGGTCCAGGCTGTAGCTATAGCCCTGGATGCCGGTGGTATCGGTGGCCTTCCAGCGGATCACCGGCGCTTTCGCTCCGACTTTGCCGATGATGAAGTTGTCGAAATGCGCGACTGCGCCCTGGGCATTGCGGCCCTCGTTGGGGTCGTAGATGATCACATACCGCACGCTCAACGCCCCGCTCCGCTGCTGCTGGCGCAGTGCTGAGCCCAGATCGAAGCCGGCGTGGTGCCATTGGTTATCGGCTTTGACTCCGGAGATCTTCCCGATTGCCTGTCGCCCGCCGCCGGTCAGAGCGACTTGCCACCAGCGGCCGCTCATATAGACCCCGAAGTCGAGGGTGACCGATGAGGCAAGTTTGTAGTCGAAGGAGATGATCGGGTACTCCTCAGCCGAGTAGTTGCCATCGTAGATGAGGGCCGACATCGCCCCGTTGCCGCTTCTGTTGGTCAGTTTGATGCTGCAATTGCCGCTGGCGGCGGTGGTTTTGTCAATACTCACATCCGCGCCCCTTGCACCGCCGCGATTGCGCCAGCCTCCCAGGCCCTCCTCGAAGGTGTCGGCGATTAGGACCGGGTGAGTGGGGGAGTGGATTTCGCGGATCCCCGGGCCTTCTCGGTCCGCCGCATACGACATCGTCCAGGACCATGACGGGAGTGTCGCCACCTCATTGCCGGCGTAATCGGCGGCCCTCAGCAGCTTCACATCAATCTTGGCCTGGTCATCGAACACCACCGGCGCGGGTGTCACATCCTCGCAGTTCCAGACCAACTTGCGCTTCTGGCGATAGTAGCGCAGGCCCGCGTTGGCGATGCTATATTTATGGCCGCCCACTTCCAGAAGCACGCTAGTGGGATCAACATCGGCTTGTCCATCATCGTAGAGGTTGAGCACGGTTTCCGAGGTCGCGGTGGTTGAATCGGCGGCAGGGGCGGAGATCGAGGCCAGCGGCCTGGTCGAATCAACCAGGATCGGCCTGCGCGTGACGGCACTCCAGTTGCCGGCTCGATCCTGCGCCCACAGGCTGATCCACAGCCTCCAGAAATCCGGCAGGGCCATCTTGAAGGTTTTGTCCTTCTCCATCAACTCGCGGGAGGGTGCCGCGCTGGCCTGAGGCTCGGCGACCCAGCTTACTCCCGCCACGCCCGACATATCAGCACTCGTCCAGCTCACGCCAATCGGCTCGGCCCCGGAGACCACGGGAACGATGCGGAAGTTGTCAATATGGTAGTGAGCACCTACGCGGTTGCCTCGGCTGCCCCAGTCGGCCAGCAGGAACTGGCGCACCTCGTAATGAGCCGCCTCCGGATCGGCCTGTTTCAGCATCTCGTACAGATCGAACTCCGCATGGTGCCATTCATTGTCAGTCTGCACGTTCGGGACGCTGCCGATCACGCCGATGTTATTATCGTTGTCGGTGAACTTGATGCCGTGCAGATTCCCGTTGACATACACCGCCAGGTCCGCGCGGATCCGGTTATCCACCTTGTAGTCGAACGAGACGATGCGATGTTTGCCGGCTTCGAAGGCTTGCCGCGTTACATACACGCCGAACCTGCCGCCGTAGCTTGAGTTATACACTTTCAGGCTATAGCGCCCGTCGGCTGCCGTGCTGTCATCCCGCTGCAGCCTGACCTCAGTGCTCTCGCCATAAGGCTCCCAGCCGCCCAGGTCCTGCTCGAAGGTATCGTCAACCAGGTAGGCGTCGGCAATCTTGATGGTCGGCGGCATAGGCGGCGTCCGGTCGTGCTTGTAGTCCACGGCGAAGGTGAACTGCCGTGGCTTCGCCGTGTTGCCGGCGCGGTCGCCAAGACTTGCCAGCTCGAGCGCCGCCGACTGGCCGTCTTCGATGCCGATGCCGGCGCCGGCGGGATCCAACTCAAGAGTACTGGAGGCCGGGTCCCAGCTTAGTCCCTCACTCCCCAGTGAAAGCTGCTGGTCGTTGAAGCGAACCGCCAGCTTAGTCAGGTCAACGCCGCTGCCCCCGGGGTCCTGGAGTGCGACCCGAATCAGACTGTCCCCGATTGTACTGCCCGGCTCCGGCTCGACGGACTTGACTACCGGCGGCTGGGTATCTACTGCGGCGCGGTAATTGACCGTCGGTCCCCACTGCCCATCTCCCAGCAGCGGCTTGACATGGGCATACCAGATACCTTGCCCTTGCAGTTGCAGGTCCAGGGTCCGCTCCTGGGTTGTGGCTTTCTCTGCAGGCTGTCCGTGGGCGTCCCGGTCCACCGACACCGCATAGCCCTTGATCCCGCTGGTGGTTGGTGTAATCGCCAGCTTAAGTTCTCCGCCTTGGGGCTGACCCAAACAGAAGTTGTCCATGTACCAAGTAGCGCCGATATGGTTCCCGCCGAAGCCGGCCAGCAGATACCCCACATTACTGCCATTGCCGACCCATAGGTCGCTGCATCTCAGGCTTTTCTGCTTCGGCAGCAGGGCCTGCAGATGGCCTAGGAGGTCGAACTCAGCATGATGCCACTGTCCGTCGCTCTGGACCTCTGGGATACGGCCGAGCAGTGTGCGGCCCGGAGCCGGCTCGCTAGGACCGGTGAACACGATCTCGTACGGCTCACCGTTGCAGGTCAGGTAGAAGTTGACCTTTGAGTGCTCCGTAATTCGGTAGTCGAACTCCAGCTTCGACAGTTCAGCGGCATTGAATTGCTGGCCGGGCAAGCCTGCACCGAAGCTGCCGCCGGCTGCGCTATTCACCAGTCGCAGGCAGTGGCCGCCGTCTTTGCCGGCGGCGACGATGCTCAGTTCTGCGCCTTGGTCGTCGCCGTGCGTCTTGAACGTGCCGATCCCGTTCTCGAAATCGTTCTGCAGCGAGGCATGGCTCTGACTGGTGATCCTCAAATCAGCGGGCGCAAGTTCCACGGTCCGCTGGGCGGGAACAGCATCATCGGGCAGCGGATTGCGCACGCACTTCTCATCCTCATAGTAAATCTTAATGCGGGGGGTGATAATGTCGTTGCACAGGGTCCAGATGCCGACGCGGCCGCTCTCCAGAGGCTTTTCGTCCTTGGCCTGCAGTACCAGCTTGTTGTCCAGATACAGCTCCAGCGCGCTGCCGCACTTGCGCACGCGAATACCCCACCATTTACGGTGCCATTCGTAGGTCGGCGGCATGCCGTCCTCGGTAATCGGCCACAGCGCCGCCGGGTCGCTAGTTTCCGCCAGCACCTTCGTCCCCCGCATGATGCGCGTTACGCGGTTGTCATTGCCGCCTATGATGAAGCTGTAACCACTCTCGGGATTAGCGCCGTCGCCGCAGATGGTAAAATTCATATCATTGGGCGGAAGATAAGTCGGTGAGCGATTCAGCCGCATCTTGAAGCCGAAGTACATCTCGACCACGATATCGCCGACGAACTCCCGCTTGTTCCACATCGCGGCAATCCCGTCAGGCGAATAGCCGCCGTACCAGGACCACTGCGGCGAGCAGGTCCAGCGGCTGGTGGCGTTCCATTCACCGCTGCGGATCAACCAGTCAGTCGGGGCCTTGCTGAAGGTGTAGTCGTACACATTGCTGGATAGTAGCTCGGCCGAGGTCCCGTCCAAATCCAGCGTCGGGGCCGAGAACCCGCTGCGCCCGCCGTGCTCAAAGCGCTCGACATTCGGTGGCAGATTCTTCAGCCGCGCCAGGGCGTGCCGGGCGGCATCGTGGCCCGGGTCCCGCTCCACCACGGCCTTGAACACGGCGATAGCCTCTTGCTCGCGCCACTGTGCCGCCAGAGCCTCGCCTAACCAATACCGCGACTCGATCGATTCCGGCTTGTTGGCGATGATCTCACGCAGATGCTCCTCCGCCCCGATGAAGTTGCCGGTCGCGATCTCGCAGCGCGCCAGCCAGTAAATCGCCTCCAGATTGTTGGCATCAGCGGCCAGCACCGCCTTGAACTCCCGCGCTGCCAGCTCGTAGTAGCCGGCCCGGAAAGGCATCAGGGCCTCCTCCAGCGAGGTCGCCTGCACGCTACCGACCATCAGCGCCAGCACAGCTAGCACCAGACCCAATCTGGCGACCATTTTACCCGAGCGCTTAACCATCATATGCAATGGCACCTGCCTGCAGTCTTGATCCTTAGCAACTGCCCATAGGTGTTAGGCTGAGTTATTCGCCCTTCACTGCGCCGGCTTCGGTAAAGACGCCATATCCGCCTGCAGGACGAAATCCTCGTTCACCAGCACCACCAGCCAGTGGCCGCGGCGCTCCAAGCTGAGCTTGGCCTCAGCGCCCTCGACTTGGGTTTTCGCCTCGGCCAGGAGTTGGTCGCCCGCCCGCAGAGCCAGCGCCACCTCCTTGGAGCCGGAACTCAGCCCCACCGTCAGATTACAGGCGTCCTTGTCATCGGGACCGCCGGCGCCGACCAGTAGCTTGATGTCCCCACTCTTAGCGCCGACATTAGGTATCGTCAGAACCAGCGCATGCTCGCCGAAGTAATCACCTTTGGTCCACCACGTCGAGCCGACCTCGGGCTTGACCCAGGGGGCTTGCGTGCTGGCCCATTCCGCCATCTCCGGGTGTCGGGAGGTGTCCGCGAACTCTTGGGTAATCCGGCTGGTCTGCTTCGGTGGGATGATTTGTAGAAGTGCATTGTCGAACTGTGTGCCTGCGGCTCCCGCGGCGAATAGACCTACCGCTCCGCCGGTTAGGTCCGGGCTGAAGGCTTGCACCTGTGACCGTCCTGCAACGGCGAGGGCGATCAGCCCATCCGTCAGGGTGGCTTCCGCCCGATACCAGCTCTTGGAGGGAATCGCGATCGGCGCTTCAGCCAGGACCTGCTCTTCGCCCGCCTTGACCCGCACCACCTGGGCCTTCCCGGCATAGGGCGTGCCCTTCTCAGCCCAGCGCAGCACGCAGTAGTTGTGCGGGTCCTGGTAGCCGACTACTAGCCCGCATGCCCCGCTCTTGGCCGGCTGGACCGTAATCGAGTACTCGTAGTGCTCCCAGGCGCACCGCCCGGTCACAGCCAGCGCCCGATCATTGGTACTGGGACGCAGCGAGCCGTCGCTCTGTTGCCAGCCGCCCTGCAGCGTCTGCCATTTGTCTGGCGCGGCCTCGCTGAAGTTATCCGTGAAAAGCTCCCACGGCCCACACACCACATCATCGAAGAAGGCGCCCTGCTTGCTTTCACAGTAAAGCCCCACCTGGCCCTGGCCGAAGGCATCGGTCTCCGTGGCCAGCCGCAGTTCGTCATCAACCCAGACGTGGATAACGCCTGCGGAGACCGCACAGCGCAGGCAGTACCATTGCTGGGCACGGAAGCCGCCTGCCGCCTCGGCGACGACTTCACTCTGACCGTTTTGCACCGCGACGACCTGGAGGCGACCGCCGGCGGGGTGATGCCGACCCAGCCAGCGGATGGCCAGGTAATTGTCGGCGTCCTGGAAATAGATCACCAGGCCGACAGCTTCGTCGTCGGCGGGCTTGATCGCCGTCTGCATGCTGTAGATGTCCCAGAACCAGTACCCGGTCACGCTAATCGCCGGCTGGTCATCCGCGCGCTGGCCGAGGTAGGAGAAAGCGTTAGCCGACTTATCCGCCTCCTGACGCTCGGCCTGGTCGTCCTCCCGCAGCGTCCGCTGTTGCCACTTGCCGGTAATGACCTCCCAGGCGCTTTGGCCGCCTGCCTCGCGCACGAAGTCATCGGCCACGAAGATGTCACCGACCGGCTGGACCATCATCTCCTCGAAGGTTGCTGCGCCGACCACTAGCGTCCCAGCCTTGCCGTCATGCAGCGAGCTGTCGTAAGCCCGAGCGATCACCCGACCGTCCCACACTAGCGCCATTCGCCAGTCGCGCCGCTGCACTGTGAAGGCCACGGTCTCGGCTCCCTCGGTGGGCGGCGTCAAGGCACCGATAGTGCCGATATGGCTAGTGGTCCCGCCTACCACCCGGTAGAACTTGGCCCTACCGCCGGCCAGAGCCACCGCGTAGTGGTCGCCGCTTGCCTCCTGATAGTTCACGACCACGCGCGCATCCAGGTCGGCCAGGGAAACAAACCGCAGTTCGCCCACCACGTTGAAGTCGCCGCTGGCCTCATCTTCCAGGAAACTGATTTCACCGGCGACGACGGGGTGAACTGCTACACACAGCGCCACGGTCGGTACTGCCAGCAGCACTGGAAGATGGCCCTTCGCTAACTTGAGCAACTACCCACTCTCCGCAGATTAGTTCCGCGACATCCCGCAACCGGATGTGCGGCTATTCCGGCATGATCACGTATTGCTTGGTCTCCTTCTCGGCTCGTACCGGCACATAGCGCGTGTCGGTAGTCAGCAAGAACTGGTCCAGCTTGGCCCCGTCCTCGCGGTTCTGGAAGCGGATGGTATGTACGCCCTCGGCGAGATAGATACGCAGCCCGCGCACCCAGTGCCAGTGCTGGTAGCTGCCGTCATTGCCGAACACCATCTGCGGCTTGTCGTCGATCTTCAGGAAGAACGAGTTGCCACAGCCGTCGTACCAATGCGCGCGCCCCCACAGGTTGTAGGTGCCGGACTGCGGGATCTTCACCTTGAACAGGGCATAGCCGTTATCCGATGGCGCGCCCTCGGTGGTCCCATGCGGCCGCTGCAGTGGTATGTGGATATAGGCGTTGCCGGAGGCCACCTGGCTTGCGGCCTTGGCCATGGAGGGTGTGATGGTATAGTGATGCTCCGCCTCGACCACGACCTTGGCCGCGTCGGCCATGCCCGCGCTCACCAGCAGCACGCTCAAAACCAAAGCGAATACCCAACTGTTGCCCAGAGCGCCCTGCCCTCGGTACACCGCGATCGGCAGCATATCGTTACGGGTCTTCATTTGTCATTCCTCCAGACTACGAATTGGAAGTAATAGTGCGTTTCGGCCCGTGATCAGTGAGGCCTCATCGCCCCTTGACTCATCGCTGCGATCATCGCGAATACCAGCGCCCATACCAGCCCAGTTCCTCTGACGAACACCGAGGTGAATATGTTTGCCAGCGTTATTGCTGCCACCGAGCCGACCAGACCCATCGCCAGGCCTCGCGCCCAGCCATTCTCTACATGCAGCCACAAGACGCTGGCCTTGCGCCAGAAATGCCACAGGTACGCAATCAGGCATACCAACCCCGCAAACCCCATCGTGCAGCCCACCACGAGGTACAGGTTATTGCTATCAGGCTCCGACTTCTTGACATTGGGCAGGAATCCGTAATACTCCGAGCGCCCGATATTGAGCTGGAAATTACCGGCCCCGACGCCCAGCATGAAGTTCTCCGCTATCATATTCAAGGCCGGCTGCCACTCCAGCCAGCGCTTCTTGACTATGTATGACTCCTGGTCGCCCGCTTCCATTCCCTCTGCCAGCTTATACAGCGGGCCTTCTTCACGCGGCTCGAGCAGCTCCCGCACCGCGGCGTCGTGATTGCGCGGCAGCAAGGTCACCAGCGCCGTCACCAGCACTATTAGAGCCAGACCGTAGGTGCGTACCTGCCGCTGTATTGACATGGTCACGCCCAGAGCCACCAGCAGCGCCACCCATACCAGCGGGGGTGACAGCATGGTCAGGATGCCGGCCGCGATACCGAGCCCCAATACCCAGCGCAGCCCTCCGGCCTCCAGCCACAGCATGATGCCGAAGCCGAGCGGCACCACCATTGCCAGATACGCGCTATAGACATTGCGGTTAGACAGCAGGGCGCCGACCGCGAAGGCCTCATCGGCGGTGAAGTATTGGTAAATCGCGATGACGATATTCACAGCCGTCGGTATGGCTAAGGCCATAAGCGCGCCCTTGATGCGTCGGCGGCTGGTCAGAATGTCGGCAAATAACATATAGACAGCCACGAAGTAGAGCGTGATCTGCGCGACCTCGACGGCTACTGCCTTGAGGCTCTCGGCCATTCCGGCGGACAGCAGTGCGGTGAGCAGCAGGCCTGCTACGGCCATCGGCGGCCAGGTCAAGCCGGCGGTGCCTTGGCGCAATCGCCAGATTATCCACAGGCCCACAACGACGGCGGCGAGCAGATCCCCATAGGCGATGAACGGGCCGTGTTTGGGGTCAATTGCCAGGGCCAACTGCGTAGGCGCAAGTAGTATCAGCACCAGTGCGGCCCGGTAGAGCCATTCCGGGGCCTGTGGCCGGATCTCGCCATCTGCTGCGTTTGCTTCGGTCTCAACCAATCCCAGCATGATTTCCGGTGATCTCGCCCTTAGGCTCTTCCACTTTGTCGCTTGAGCCAGACCAATAATCTGCATAACTACAATGGAAGCCCGACTCGATTGCCGTTGCCCTTGCCGTATGGAGGGGCGGGCTGAGCGCGGCTTCTGCTACACCATCCCGATGCCGAGAATATGGCGAAGCGCCGCGACCAGTAGAGCGGCGGCCATGTACCAGATCGGGGCTGTGGCGATCCCCGGCCCACCTGTCACCCGTAGGACTGCGAGGACTAGCAGGCCATACTCAAAGCCCCGCGCCACCAGCAGCCTGGTGTACATGCCCCCCTGCAGGTTATACACGGGTGCCAGGGCGATATACATGATGATGCCAAGGGTCAAAACCAGGCCGGCGGCGAGCATAACCGCAAGCGAGAACGGCTCGTTGGCCGGCCGCCGGTCGCAACCCCCAAGGAGGTACAGCGCCGCCCCAAGTAGCGCCACCAGCAGCCCGATCGTACCCAGGCTTGGCGCAAATTCAGCGATAGCCGGAAGCAGCTCTCGGTCGCAGGATGACAGCAGTTCGGCGACTTGCGGCTGATAAGCCAGGCTATAGGCTATCCCTGCCATCAGCGCTGTCAGGGCTCTGCCGGCGGAAGTCTGGGCCAAGCGGCTGCCGACGACCAGTAGCCCTATGATCACGCCGACGGCCAGAGCTGCGATCGTGACGAAGTACAGTTTGGTATAGTTCGGCGGCTGTAGGGTGTAGGCGCATGAGAACGCAACCGCCAGCATACCGACATGGAATAGGCCTGCGAATATGTTCATGGATGCTTGGTTGTTCCCGGCTGCCACTTGCGGCACGCTCTCGGCTTGCCTTTGCACTTCTACCACCGCATGTAGTAGATAATACCTTAGATGCTTGGTTTTGTAAAGAGTTTCGCTCTCTCAAGCCGGACAATTTTGCGCTGGAATACCTCGGCACAGCTTGCGACCAGGGCGGCGCGCAGACCGTCCTCCGCGACATTGTATCCCAGGCTCTTCAGGCTCCCGATCTCTTGCGGGGCCAGACCGCACGGTGAGAAGGTCGCAAACCGCGTCAGATCAGCGTTGACATTGAGCGCGAAGCCATGATAGGTGACCCAGGAGCGCACTGCAACGCCGATGGCCGCGACCTTTTTGCCTTGCACCCACACACCGGTTTTGCCCGGTACGCCTGCGGCTTCGATTTCGTACCGCCCCAGCGCCGCTATGATTACGGTCTCTAGGTTGCGCAGGTAGCGGTGCAGGTCCCGCTGCGGCCCGCTCAGGCGCATTATCGGATAGCCGACGATCTGGCCCGGGCCGTGGTAGGTCAGGCGCCCGCCCCGCCGCGCCCTGACTACCTGTATCCCAGCGGCGGCCAGGCTTGCAGCCGTCATTTCGTCCTGGCGGTTGGCGGATCGGCCTATGGTGATAACCGGCGGGTGGGTGACCAGAAGCAGGTAGTCCTCGGCAGCACCGGCCAGCTTCTTTGCCACCAGTTGCTGCTGCAGCCGCAGGCACTCGCTGTACTCCTGGTGGCCGCCCTCTATGACCACCAACCGGCCTGTCATGACGCCCGTCTCATTCACGGTACTTGCCGCCTGCTTCGGCATAGACGTTCACGTATCCGGCTATCATTTTCTCCAGGGTATAATTGCTTTCCACCAGCCGGCGCGCGGCGCTGGCCCGCTTCTGAGCTTCCGCGGTATCTGCCAGAACCTCGCCGATTACCCTAGCCAGCGCCTCTGCATCAGCGGGTGGCACCAGCCAGCCGGTTGTCCGGCCGTCTATCAGATCGGCATTGCCGGCAATGTTGGTGGTCACCACCGGGACGCCGGCGGCCATCGCCTCCAGCAGCCCATAGGGGAGACCCTCCCACAGCGACGGCAAGAGGAACAGATCCACGGCTCTCAGCAGCTCGGGAATATCATCTCGATGCCCGAGGAACCTCACGCGGTCCTGGAGGCCCAGTTTTTGCGCCTGTGCCACCAGCGCCGCCTCCTGGTCGCCCGTACCGGCCAGCAGCAGTACTGCATCAGTCGCCGGGTCTAGCCGCGCCATAGCTTCCAACAGGCAGCGCAGCCCCTTTTGTCGCCTGAGCGCGGCCACGGTCCCGAGGACAGCCCCGCAGCCGCTTACGCCCAACTTCTCGCGCAGTTGTTCACGGTCTGCCTGGGATTGGTAATCGCTGGGGCGGATGCCTGTGGGTACGATGGCCGTCTTATCCGCCGGGACGATGTGCTGTTTGAGGGCAACTTGACGCTGGCTCTCGCAGGCAAGCACCAGGGCATCCGTATAGCGTCCAGCGAAACGCTCAAGGTGCGTGTAAAGCAGGCGTTGGGCTCGCTCGACGCCCATCTGGAAGGCAAAACAGTGCGGGCTATAGAGACTGGCGCAGGGCAGGCCTCGGGCCGCGATGCGCGCCAGGAATCCGGCCTTCGAGCTATGGCTGTGGACCACGTGTGGCCGCCATGCCGCGATTATGCGCCGGAGCTTGCGGTAAGCTCCCCAGTCCGAGGCCGGGCTGATACTGCGCCGCATCGGCACTTCGCTCACCTGCAGGCCGGCTGCGGTCAATTGTTGGATATCTTCGGCAAAGCCGGGGTCGCGTAGCGTGGAGACGACCAGGTGTTGGTCAAACTGGGCCGCGGGCAGGTTGTAGGCCAGGTCGAGCAGGTAATGCCGCGTCCCGCCGACCGTGGCCTCTAGTACCTGCATTACCCGCAGCCTATCCGCGCCCAAGACGCTTCTTCACCTTGCCTATGAGATGTGCCCAGACTACGCTGAACTCCTCGATCCTGAGGGCGGCGGCGGTACCCAGATAAGTCACGGTTCCGGCCCCGCCGACGACCCCGAACAGCAGCAGCATCTGGATTTTCTTGCCCCCGAACGGCGGCTCCCAGGCCATGATCGGCTCCCGCACCAACTCCAGCAGCAGCCACATTACTACTCCCATCACCGCCGTGCTCAAGGTCAGCTTGACGACAAACACGGCGACTCTCTGCGTATCTATGCGGCCGATCCGCTTCAGCAGCAAGCCGTAGAGTATCACCACTTTAGCGGTCTTGCTGATCGTCAAAGCCAGGGCGATGGCGGCGATGCCGATCCCGACCGCTCCCAGATTTACCATTTCTCCCGCCCCACCGGCCCTGGAGACGATGAACACACCGATATAGCCGATGATGATATGTACGATGGCCATTGCCGCGCCAATGTAGTTGGGCGTCCCGGTATCTCCCAGCGCGAAATACCACTTGTTGATCGAGCCCTCGACGGAGAAGGCGAGCACTCCCAAGGCATAGCAAAACAGCCCGATCGCGGCCATTCGGGTATCTTCCGGCCCGAACTTGCCGTGCTCGAACATAACCGCAATAATCACATTCGACAGTAGCATTATCGCAACCGCAGCCGGCACGAAAAGAAACGCCATCGCCCGGGTCATCGCGACCAGAGCATCGGCCAGCTTATCCTTGGCGTCCTCCAGGACCCATTGTGACAGATACGGATAGACTACGAAGCTGACTGCCAGCGGTAGTATCTGCATCGGCGCATCGAGCATCTTGCGGCCGAAGCGCAGGCACGTGAAGATTCCCTCCCCGACCTGGTCGGCGTAGATGCTGTCGGCGAAGTCCCGGGCCCACGAAAAGGCAAGGCCCAAGATCACCGGCGGCATCAGCGCGAAGATGGTTTTGACACCCGGAGTGGACAGGTCCAGGGACAGCACATAACTCTTCAGCTTCGGCCACAGGCTGGGAAGCTGCGCCAAAAAGCGTAGCGGGTATGCCAGCAGTAGCCCCAGGCCGGCGGCATAGATCGCGTTCGGGTGCTGCGGATGCCACAGGTATTCCACGGCGACAAACAGGACCACAAACATGCCGATGCGGGAGACGCATTCAGCCACTGCCGGCGCTGTGAACCGCTTGTAGGAATGCAAAGTCAGCTCGGGCATCACCGAGAGGCTGAACAGCAGCAGCGCCGGGGCCATGATCCGCACCAGGGTGACGGTCAGCCTGAAGGCGTGCGGGTCGGAGGCGTGTTCCCGCCACAATGTCCTGACCAGGGGGCCGGCGAAAACCTCGAGCAGTACCACAATGGCCACCAGCGCCAGGAACTGCAGGTTCGTTATCACGCTGGCAATTCGCCAGGCGGCCTTCTCATCGGTTTGCAGCTTCTTGACGAACTGCGGCAGATAGGTGGGCCGTAGCAACTTCTCGATCTTGGCGTAGATTTCGATAATGATGGTGTAGTAGGGAAAGTAGAAGGCATCGCTGGTGCGAGTGCCGCCGAAGTAGCCGGAGATCACCATATCCTTGGCATAGCCGGCGATCTTGCCGGCAAAGAGGAACACGGATATGACGATTGCCGCGACTGTCATTTGGGTGCCGGCACTGCTATCGGGGTCTGGCGGCTTTGGGGGATGCGCTTCTTGGTTCATTTCTGCCTTTCGGTTCCTAGCTCCGGTCTTATCTGGCTCTCAGCCTCGCGGATTGGGGGTCCATACACTCTCATCGCGTAGGCCGACTCCCCATCTTCTCAGGCCGTGGGGTAGGCATCCTGCCTGCCGCCGTCCAACGAGACCTTATGCCTTCACTCCAACTCCACATCTCCGTGCCGGCGGGATGGCATGGTGCCGCGCGAGCTTGCTGCTGGCGGCCACTGGCGCAGCTTGAGTATTTCGGCAAAGAGCGCTCCCAGCTCGCGGCTGTTCCTGTTCACATCATAATCCCGCTCGACGCGCCTGAGGGCGGATGCCGCTATATGCTCGCGTAGCGGCTGGTCAATCAGCGCCCGCTCCAGGTATCTAGCAATTTCGGCGACATCACCGGGCTGAGCCAGCAGGCCGGTCTCCTCATGGATGACTAGCTCCCCCACCGCTCCGACATCGCTAGCCACTACGGGTATGCCGGCTGCCATCGCCTCGATGATGGCGTTGGGCAGGCCGTCGCGGTCGCCGTCGGCGGCGACGATCGGGGTGAGGGCGAACACATCGGCGCGGCGGTACACGGCCATCAGTTCCTGCTCCGGCAGGTAGCCTGGCAGATGCACCCGCTTGGCCAGCGCCAGTCCGTTGATGAGTTGCTCAAGCTCTTCCCGCTGCGGTCCTTCGCCCACAATCGCCAGCTCGAAGTCTATGCCTTCAGCGGCCAGCATCGCGGCTGCCCGCAGCAGGATCGGGAAGCCTTTCTTCTCAACCAAACGTCCTACCGACACGATCAGCGGCACATGGTGGTCCTGGTGCGGGCCGACTCTGAAGTCAGCAAAGTCCAGACCGTGCCGGATCACGTGGAGCTTCTCGGAATTGAGTGGCGAGTACTTACGCTGCAGGCGCTCGGCTCCGTACTCGGTGCACACGGTCACGAACTCCGCCTCCGAGATCTTCAAGGCCAGTAGCTTGGCCGTGTCAGTGAAGATGTCGCGGGCGTGGCAGCTCATACTGAAGCCCACGCCCAGAATCTCGGCAAGCAGCAGGCCGACTGTAGCCGGGTAGGTGGCGAAATGGGCGTGGATATGGCGCATCTGTCCGGGCGGGATGCTCGCCACGAAGTAGCAAGCGGCGGAGTAGGCCGAGAGCAGCTCCTTGCTAGCACCGGGATTCCGCAGCCCGTGGCTCAGCACCAGCCGCAGCGCCGATACGCAGCCGAACGGCTTGAGCAGGAAGGCCGCAAACAGACTCGCCAGCGCCGGCCATGACAGGGGGCTGGGCCGATACACCGTGCGCTCGGCCAAGGCCCGGGCCGACCGATGCACCGGTTCCGCGCCCGCCTCCATCGAGAGCGGTGTTATATCGAAGCCGAGATTCTGCACCGCTCGCATCTCTCGCAGGATGAACGTTTCCGACACCGACGGAAACTGTCCGAGCACGTACGCCAATCTCGCGCGCGGCTCGACTACCTGCTCAGGCACCCGCTACCTCCCTGTACAGCGCCGCTACTTGTCGCGCATGGTCCCGCCAGGTCCACTGCCTAGCCAGGTTGCGACCGTTCTCGACGATCTGCTCGCAGCGGTCCTTGTCATCCAGCAGTCGGACAATGGCCTCGGCCAGTTGCTCGGGTGGCCCCAACTCCACCACCTCAGCGGCTTGTCCGGCCAGCTCTTTCAAGGCCCCGCCGTCGGACACCAAAGCCGGCGTTCCGCACGCCATTGCCTCCAACGGAGGCAGACCCACGCCTTCATACAACGACCATTGTATCAGAAGCTCGGCGCTGCTGTACAGAGGCGCCAGATCGGTGCCAGCTATCGGCCCGGTGCGCACGATTCTCGCCCGCACCCGACTGCCCTCGATCCGCCTCAGCACCCCTGCGCATTTCCAGCCCTTGGCTCCGGCGATCACCAGATCAACCTCCACATCCTCGGCGATCTGCTCGTAGGCGGCGACCACCGCCTCCAGGTTCTTCTTCGGCTCGAGGTTCCCGAGGCACAGGATGAACCGCTCCGGCAGCCGGTATTTCTGCCGCACGTGCGCGATCAGCCGCTGGTCGGTGACGGGCCGGAACTGCTCCCCGATTCCCAGAAAGATTACGCGCAGCTTGTCGGTGGCCTGCGGGAATCTCTGCCGCACCGCCTCCGCAGTCGTTTCACTTGGCACTATGATGGCATGAGCTTTGGCGATGCTGGCCGGCACCATCATGCGGTAGTGCATGACATTACTGGGCTTGCACCATTGCGGGTACTGCAGGGCGATCAGGTCATAGACGGTGACCACGCACGGGCCGGTCCAGTTGCGCGGCAGCACGTACCCGGGCCCGTGCAGCAGCCCCCAGCCGCTGCTACTCAGCCGCCGGCTCATCAGCAACTGCTCGAACAGTATCCTCCCGCTGCGGTACTTGGTCAGCCAGGGCGCAACCAGGGGCTCCACGCCCAATTTCGCCGCGCGCAGCGAGTACTCGGGCCGACACACCAGCCCGATTTCACAGTCGAGGTCGAGCCGGCCCAAAGCCCCGGCTAACTCCTCGATGCAGAGCTCCACTCCGCTATGCTGTCCACCCAGCAGCAGCCCGTCAATGGCCACCCTCAAATCGGCCACCTCCGCGACAGCTTCTGCCCTTGCACCCTCCGGTAGAACTGCTCGGTGCGCGGCGCCATCTGCTCGGCACTGAATTCCTCAGCTATCCGCGTCTGGCCACCTTCGGCTAATGCTTGTGCCAGGCGCGGTTTGCTCAGCACCGTCACCGCGGCCTCAGCCAGCGCTTGCCCGTCGGCCTCCGCCAGCACGCCACTCTCCAGATTCTCGATGATCTCAGCCGGCCCGTTGGCATTGACCGCGACACACGGGGTTCCGACGCAGAGGGCCTCCAGTATCACCCGTCCGAGCGGCTCGGCCTCGGCGGTGTGCACCATCACATCCATTGCGCTCATCAGATTTGCCACATCATCGCGGTAGCCGGCCCAGATGACGGCCCGGCCCAGCCCGAGTTGATGCGCCTGCGCCCGCAGGCCGGCAACGTATTCGGGGTGCTCGCCGAACATATCCGCGCCCACGATGATGAACCTGGCCTGGGGCAATCGGGTGGTGATGGCTGCGGCGGCCTCCAGGAACATATCCTGTCGCTTCCAGGGCACAAGCTGGCCGACGTTGCCCACCAGCAGCGCATCTTCTCCAAGCCCCAGCATCTGGCGCACCTCGGCCCGTGTCCTATCCGGCCGGAACTCCTCGCGGTCAATACCGTTATAGATGATCTCGGTCTTGTCCGCGGCCTCCGGCGCTGCTTCAACGATTGCCTGCTTGACGCATTCGGAGATGGCGATGATCCCCGCAGCGCCGCTACTGGTCCACTGCATAGCGCGTCGGGGAAAGTTGAGGTCGCGGATGTGCAGAACCACCGGCGGCATCCCGTATGACCATGTCGTCGCCGCAATCGCCGCCGTCAGGCTGTTGGCATGGAGGAGATCCGGCTGGGTCCGCTGGATGATGCTACCGAGCTGAATGCGGCGGGTCAGCACAGCCGCGGCCTGACGCGCCATTCTCAGCGGATTGCGCGTGCGGTGCAGACGCAGCGGCGGTATATGCTCGGCGGTGATGTTGATTCCGTCCAGCAGAGCGTGGAGTCGCCCCTGGCGCGGCGCTGCTACAGTCGCCTCAAACTCATCGCTCTGTAGATGCCTCAGCAGTGTCAGCAGGCTCATCTCAGCGCCGGCAACCTCGCCGACGTGATTGACATAGAGCACCCGGAATGGTATGTCAGCTTCGCGCGGCTGCATCAAGCTGGGCCTCCACCTTGCGGCCCTGGTCTCTCAGCCAATCCAGCGTGACCGTCATCACCTCTTCCTCCCAGCTCACCGAGTAGAATGCGTGGTTCGAGCCGGGGACGATGTGGCTGCTGAACGCCCGCTGCGCCTGCCTGCTTAGAGACTTGTAGTAGCTGATGCACTCCTTGGCCGTCGGGTCATTGCCGCCGTATATGAACAGCACCTCGCCGGGGAAGCGCACGAAGCGCTGCACCCAGTCAATCTGCTCGTCCTCTTCAGCGCCCTCTTCGCCTGCGCCCTTGCCGCCGCTGACTAGGGCTTTCTTGATCATGCCGAACCGCAGTCGCCGCGTGAACAGCTTTGCCCAGGTCGCCCGCAGAAACAGCTTGCGCAGGTACTGCTTGACAATATACCACTTCTTGGCCCGGTCACTCTCCGTCCGATCAGCGCCCACCATCGGGGCCGACCACAGCACCAGGCTCTCGATTTGCGGCCGCAGCGGCCCGGCACCGATTGCTACCTCCGCGCCCGAGCAGTCGCCCACTAAGGCGATCCGTTCGAGCCCGGTCGTGGCAACCAGCCAATCAACTGCCGCCACCGTATCGGAGATCATGGTGCTGAGGGTGGTAGCGGCGGCCTCACCCTCCGAGTCGCCACGCCCGCGGAAGTCGAAACGCAGGCAGAAGAAACCGGCCGCTTCTGCCGTTCGCGCCAGTTTGGTGAACATCTGGTGCGCCCCGATGCGGTAGCCCGCCCACCCGTGCAGCATGATGATGCCGATCGGCTGGCGCTTCGCCTCATCGGCCGGCCGGTGGTAAGCGCCCAGCAGCCGGCAGCCCTCGTTACTGAAGTATATGTGCTGAAGCATTATCCTATCGCGTCCTGTGAAGCGGAGGCCTGTTGCACTGCAGCAAGTCGTTCACTTGTGCGTATCATTGTTCGATCCTGCCGGGCCCGCCGCCATCTCGGCTTGGAGTTCCGCCAGCCACAGTGCCGTCGCCTCTACTACCGCGTCGCTTGAAACCAGCCCGATCCGGTTCCAGAACGGCTCCTGCACCACACCGACGGCCTCGGCGTTAGGCATCTGCTCCGCCAGCTCCCGGTACTCGTTAGCCACCTGCTCGCGGCTGCTCAGATTGAGTATCAGCGTCGGGCCGGGGAACTGCGGCCGATTCTCCATCAGGTCTGTCGCTGCGATCTGCTCTCTGGTTACCTGCGTCACCGGATAGCCGTCAAAGTCCACGACCTCGGCCTCGTTGTGCTGCTGGCGGACCTCTTCGCTGGCAAACTCATCCCCCTCGGTCATCATCGCCTTGATCAGCGAACGCCGCAGGTTCAGCTTCAGGTAGTGCTGCCCGTTGACGACCGGCTCCCAGAGCAGGGCGAAGTCGAATAGCCTGTCCACTTCGGCGGCTTGCAGAGCTAGAGTGGCGCCTAGGCGCAGCCCTAGCGCCCCGACTGTGCGGACCCCTACCTGCTGGCGCATATAGTGGGCGGCGGCTGTAATATCCTCGACCCATTCAGTCGGCCCATAATCTTCGAATCGCCCCGGGCTATCCCCGCAGCCTCGGTAGTCGAAGCGCAGGCAGCCGAACTTGGCGGCCGCCAGCGTCCGGGCCGTCTCCACCAGCACCCGGTGCGCGCACTTCTTCTCCTCCGCAAACGGCTCGCAGAACACCATGCCCCATTCGCTATCCGCGCCGCCGTCGTGATATACGGCGTGCAGCGCACTACCGCCGACCGCTATCTCCACCACGCGCTCCTTGACACGCGCCATCGGCCTAACCCCGTTTCTTGGCCAGATACTCAGCGATGTTGGTCACTGTGGAGAACGTCTCGACTGTGAAATCAGCGTCCTCCAGCGACACTTCGAAGACCTCTTCCAGACCGACTACCAGCTCGAAGAGGTTAACGGAGTCGATGTTGTAGGCCTCCATCAGATTCTCATCATCGGCGATTTGGTCTGGCTCTACTTCGAGAAACAGCCTTTCGACGATCAGCTCTTTGATTTGTGCTTTCAGTTGTTCTGCGTCGGACATTCAGCACCTCCGGATATGATTCTATGGCATTATTGCGCAACTCAAGCCTTCCCGAGTACCATCGCGTGGGTCGGGCTTTCCGGCCCGCCCCCCCCTGTTGTTGGCGTTGCCTTTCGGAGGGGCCGCATGGGCTGAACTTTGCGCAGCAAAGTCAGAGCATCCGGCCCAAAACCTGTCACGGCACCCTCGCCCACGATCATAGATGCGCGGAGCAGACACCCGCAATCTGTGTAACTGGCATCGCGGCTGGGGTTATTCACACCATCGGCGGCGTGCCAATCTCCTCGATGCTCGTTGCGGGGATCTCGGCCCACTTACACTCCGCGTCCGGCGGGCCATTCTCGCTCGCGAACATATGGCGCCAGCGCGCCTTGAAGATCTTCCCATGCTTGATCGTGATATACCTGAAATTGAAGTCCTGGGAGCCATCGGTAGTGACATTCTCAAAGTGATACATTTCCGCTGCCGGCTGATACATGACTTCCCATCCCGCCTCGCGCGCTCGGTAGCAGTAGTCGAAGTCCTCGAACTGGGCCGGGTTGAACACCTCATCCAGCTCGCCGATTTCCTCATAGAGCTTGCGCCGCATCAGCCAGCACGCGCTGGTCAGGCATTGCACGGTCGTGGCCTTGGCGAATTGGGAACTATCCTTGGGCTGGCCGCGGCCTCGGTATTGTATCCGCCCGTTGGGGGATATCCCCACACCGGCGCATTCGATGTCATGGGGCGGCTGCGGGAACACCAGCTTCGGCCCGACGATGCCCACTTGCGGCCGTTGCTGCAGCGTATCGGCCAGTATCGCCAGCCAGTTGCGGCTGCGCACGGCCAGGTCGTTATCACAGAAGGCGATATAGTCGCTGCTGGCAACCTTGAGCGCCTGGTTGCGGGCCGTGCAGGCTCCCAGGTTATCGGGATTAACGATCAGGACATATTCGGCTTCATGGGCGCGGCACTGCTCGGCGAAATCGTTTTGCAGGAAGGCCAGGCTGGCGTCGCTGGAGCCGTTATCAACCACCACTAGCTGGTGCGGTGGGGGAGTGGCCTGCAGCATCCCGTGCAGGCACAGCTCGGTATAGGGTCGCTTGTTGTAGCTGACGACGATTACTGTTGTGCGCTGGTTCATCGCCTCTGACTCCACGACGATTCATCGGCCAGCTAGTAATCCGCCACTAGTTCGGCCGCGGCTCTGGCGATAGCTTCGAAATCTGGCGTCGCGGCCCGTTCGAGTACCCGGCTGGCGGGCACAGGCACATCTGCAGCGGCGACGCGGCGCGGCGGGGCCAGCAGTGTCTCGAAACATTGCTCGGTGATTCGTGCGACGATCTCGGCGCCGACGCCCCCGGTCAGCCAGCCCTCTTCTATGACTACGACCCGGCCGGTCTTATTCACACTTTGTCTCACCGTATCCATATCCAGCGGGGCCAGGCTGCGCAGGTCAATCACCTCGGCGCTGACCTCGTGGGCCGCCAGGGCCTGGGCGGCCTTGACCGCTTCTCCGACCATACGGCTGTAGGCCACTAGGGTGACGGTGTCGCCCTCGGGGCAGATGGTGGCCTCCCCGATGGGGGTTGTGTAGTCGCCTTCGGGCACCGGCCCCATCGTCGAGTAGAGGACCTTACTTTCTATGAAGATCACCGGGTCATCGCAGCGGATGGCACTCTTGAGCAGGCCTTTGGCATCTGCCGGATTGGCCGGCGCGAGCACCACCAGGCCCGGCGTAGCCACGAAGTAGCGTTCCAGGCTTTGGGAGTGGGTCGGCCCATAGCCGCGGCCCGCTCCGGCGGGGCAGCGCACCACCAGCGGCACTCGGCACTGCTTCCCGAACTGATAGCGGAACTTAGCAGCATGGTTGACGATCTGGTCCATTGCCAGAGTGATAAAGTCCATGAACATTATTTCGACGACCGGTCTCAGTCCGGTCATAGCTGCGCCGATGGCCACACCGACGAAGCCACCTTCGGAGATCGGGGTATTGCGCACGCGCTCTTTGCCGAATCTCTCGGCGATGCCGGCGGTGAGTTTGAAGGCGCCGCCATACTCGGCGATATCCTCACCGAGCAGGATCACGCTCTCATCCCGCGCCAGTTCCTGCTCCAGAGCCTCTCTGATTGCGTGCGAGTAATAGATTTCGCGTGCCATTATCTCTGAACTCTCATATCCACAATCTATGGTCAAAGTGCCTCAAGTCGTTTAGCCCTCTCCTTGTGGGAGATGGCGGCAGACGCGGAGGGTTTGCCGGGTGAGGGGCACAGCGTCCTATATCTCGATACTCACGACCTTATGCTCTGTCATCGCGTCCATGGCGTACTTGATACCTTCGCGCCCGACCCCGCTGCTCTTGACGCCGCCGTAAGGCATCATATCCGCGCGCCAGGCCGAGATTTCGTTGACGAACACGGAGCCATGATGCACACCGCGAATGAATGCCACCGCCTCATCGAGCTGGTTGGTGAATATGCCGGTATTGAGGCCGTAGCGGGTCGCGTTGGTCAGCTCGATGGCCTCCGCGACCTCACCAATCCGCATCACCGACACCACCGGCCCGAAGACTTCATCCTTGAACAGTCTCATTTCCGGGGTTACGCCGGTCACCACCGTTGGGGCGAACAGGTTGCCTTGGCGGGTGCCGCCGCAGACCAGCTCGGCGCCTTGTTCCTGAGCCTCGGCTAGCCAACTGTCCAGCCGCGCGGCCGCAGCCTCATCTATCACCGGTCCCATATCGGTGGTTTCCTTGCGCGGGTCGCCGACCTCCAAGTCTCTAGCTCGCTCCACAAACTCCGCCAGGAAGCGCTCATGGACATCACTTTGCACCAACACCTTCTGGATGCTGATGCACATCTGCCCGGCCACACCATAGCCGCCGCGTACACATCCCGCCAGGGCCGCCTCCATATTAGCGCTGGGCATGACCGTGACTGCGGAGGCGCTGCCACATTCCAGCAGCAGCTTCTTCATTCCGGCGGCTTGGGCGACGATTGCGCCGGTGCGGTCGCTGCCGCCGAAAGCGACCACTCTGACCCGTTGGTCTCGTACCAGGGCGTCACCCACTTCCGCACCGCCTGGCACTATATTCACCGCTCCTGCCGGGAAGCCGGCCTCCTGCAGCAGTTGCCCGAAGTTGCACGCGGCCAGGGGCGCTTGGTGCGGCGGTTTTAGCACCACCGTATTGCCGGCTGCCAGGGCCGGGCAGAGCTTATGGGCGCTCAGCACTATCGGGAAGTTGAACGGCACGATTGCAGCTACTACGCCCGCCGGCACCCGCAGCGTGAAGCCGAGCTTGCCGGCACCATTGGAGGCGCCGTCCAGAGGCAACTGCTCGCCGCCGAAGCGCTTAGCCTCTTCCGATGAGAGGCGTACTACCTCTAAGGCCCGGCTGACTTCGCCACGGGCCTCGCGGATGGTCTTGCCGACCTCCTGGCAGATCGCGGTGGCAAACTCCTCCGCCCGCTGCCCCAGGGCTTGATAGGCCGCAAAGAGCAGTTCACTGCGCTGGTACGCCGTCAGCTCTGCCATCGGTCCCAACGCACGGTAGGCCGCCTCTACCGCCGCCTCCACGTGCTCGGGTTGGCCCTCCACGACGGTATCAATGACGCTCCCATCGTAGGGGTTGATGACTTCGCCCAAGGCTCCGTCTGCTACTGCCTTGCCGTTAATCAGCATCACTACAACTCCAAATCAAATGTCAGGACCGGTTTGCGTGGGTCCGGTTCGGGCACATCAGGCCGCCTACTATATACTTCACGACGGCTTGTTGGGGACCTTCCGAACGCCCAGGCTCTAGCTTGCAGGCGGTTTGCATTATAGCCCATAATTTGCTATATTTACAGCCCACATTTCCGTCGCTCGATAGCCGCTAGCCGTCCGAACGCACAGGCGATTCTCGTGGAATCGGTCTTTAGAAACGAGGAGGATACAGCCCATGGCAACTGACAAGATCTACGGATTTGGCGTTGTCGGATGCGGTGTCATCTCCGACACCCATCTCGACGCAATCGAGGCGCTGCCCAACGGCGAGGTCACCGCAGTTTGCGATAAGGTCGAGGCCGCCGCCAAGGCCAAGGCCGAGCAGTATGACTGTGATTACTACACCGACCTCGCCGAGATGCTCGAGGATGACAGCATAGATGTCTGCAATATCGTGGTGCCCAGCGGCCTTCATGCCGAACTCGGCATCCAGTGCGCCGAGGCCGGCAAGCATGTCATCTGCACCAAGCCGATTGATGTCACGCTGGAGAAGATTGACGCCCTGATTGCGGCCTGCGATGAGAATGGCGTCAAGCTCGGCGCGACTCACCAATTTCGCGGCTACAGCGTTTACCGGCGCATCAAGCAAGCCGCCGAGAGTGGCCGTCTGGGTAAGCTGCTCTACGGCAATGCCATCGTCCCCTGGTATCGCACCGACGAGTATTACAGCGACGGGTGGCATGGCACCAAAGCGCTTGATGGCGGCGGCGCGCTGATGAACCAGTCGGTGCACTATGTGGATTTACTGCTCTGGATCATGGGCGATGTGGCGAGGCTTGGCGCTTTTGCCGACGCCTTAGCGCACGATACTATTGAGGTCGAGGACTGCGCAACGGCGGCCTTGCAGTTCACTTCCGGCGCTCAGGGCATAATTCAGGGCACCACCTGCACCTACCAGGGCCATCCTGCGGTGCTTGAGATCCATGGCACCAAGGGCAATGTGGTTGTTGTCGGCGAGGACCTGAAGCTGTGGGAGGTGGCGGGCGACGAGACCGAGTTCAATGCCGAGGCCGGGCAGACCGGTGGCGCGGCTGATCCCAAGCTCGGCATGTTGGGGGAGGCGGTCCAGGCCCATACCGAGCAGATTGGCGATTTGTTGGCGGCGGTGGAGGAGGACCGCGAACCGCAGCTATCAGGGCGGGAGGCCCGGCGCGCCGTCGAGGTCATTCTGAGCATCTACGAGTCTGCCGCAACCGGCAAGATGGTGCAGCTCTAGACGCGGTCTCAGGACCTAACTTTTCTGGCATCACGGACCGGTAAGACGCTGCTACTGGGACCCAGGGGACAGTCCCTGGAGGGACAGTCCCCCATTCCAACCGGCAAAATGGTGCAGCTCCGGAAGCTGGCCGAACGTCATCTTAGGAGAGTTTTTGGCACGGTAATGATAGCAGCCGGACACTACGGCCGGTTCGTTCCCCGCCTTGGCCCTTCTTTGTTCGCGCGGGCCTTCTAGTACGTTGTTGCTAGTGCGGTCCCTGATGCCGTTGTAGGAGCGCATTGAATGCGCCTGTAAGGCGTTGTCGTTCTGGTTTCTCGCCTTTGGAGAGGGCTAGGGTGAGGGCCGCCGTTTTCGCCTGTCTGGCAGGTCTGCAGGGGCACAATGGTGAAATCCCCCAGGGCAACGCGATTGCGACAACCTACTGACGCTACTGATAGCCGGGCAAGGACCGATAGGAATGATCGGCATGGGCAAAGCCAAGATCTGGCAGAAGATGACGGTTAAGCAGATTCGGGAGGCATTGCAGGACACGCCGACGGTGCTGATACCGATCGGCTGCACGGAGCAGCACGGCTATCACCTCACCACTGACACCGACAACCACAACGCCTGGCAGATTGCGGTGCGGGCCGCTGATGAGACCGGCGCTTTCGTCGCCCCGCTGCTACCGTACAATTTCTCCGGCGGCGAGCTGCCGGGCACCATCAACATCAACCTCAATGTGGTATCCATGCTGGTGACGGAGATACTCCGCGCCTTTGCCTTCCACGGGCTGGAGAATCTGATAGTCGTTCTGGGCCACGGTGGCAGCGAGAGCGTGGCGGCGATCCGGCTGGGCGCGACTCATTTCGTGCGCGATTTCCCCGGCTATGCTGACCGGCGGGTGGCGGTGCACTGTTTCTTCGAGGTTTCGCCTACTTTCCGGCGCTCTTACGAACAGGAGCAAGATTACCATTCCGGCAATTTCGAGACCTCACTGATGCTCTACTGGGCCCCGGACGAGGTCTTGGCCGACGAAATGGTCACCGACCGGCAGGATATTCTGGAGATGATGCTGGACAATCCGGATGCCTACCAGGTCTTTTGCAAGCCGCTTGAACATCCCAGTGTCACGGCTCGGGTGGCTCAACACCCGGAGATTGAGGTGGGAGTGATGGGCGATCCCTTCCAGGCCACTGCGGAGTTCGGACAGGAGCTTTGCGAGGAGGCGGTCGCGGGGTTGGTGGAGCTAATCAACGCTCTGGAAGCCGCGTCCTGAGTCGTAGGAGGGGCCGAAGGGGGGATGTTGGAAGCCCCATCCGGCCCAGCCGTTGCCTAGGTCGGGCCTGCTGCCCGACACCATCAGAAAAGGAGTCAATAACCGTGCAAGCCAAACAGCTACGCATCTTAGTTTTCGGCGCCCATCCGGACGATTGCGATGTCCGCTTCGGGGGCATGGCGCTTAAGTACCGCGCCTTGGGCCATCAGGTCAAGTTCATCTCCATGACCAATGGGGACACGGGGCATTACTCGATGGGCGGCGGACCGCTGGCCCGGCGCCGCTACCAAGAAGCCCAGGCTGCCGCGGCTATCGGCGACATTGAGTATGAGATATACGACATCCACAATGGCGAGCTACAGGCGGACATGTCCACCCGCAAGCGGGTTATTTGCAGTATTCGCGAGTACCAGCCGGACCTGGTGGCCTGTCATCGCGCGAATGATTACCATCCCGACCATCGCGCGGTGGGGCAGTTGGTCCAGGACGCCATTCACGGCGTGCGCGTGCCCAATGTGGCAGCCCTGACCGAGCCGCTGACATACTCACCGGTGATGGCCTATCTGCAGGACAGGTTTACCGAGCCAGCGTCTTATCGGGTTGACATCGCGGTTGACATTGACGACGTGGTTGAGCGGCTGATTGACATGTTGGCGTGTCATGTCTCGCAGTGCTGCGAGTGGTTGCCGTATGATCGTGGTGGGCTTGAGGAGGTCGAGAAGGTTCCGCAGGATGAGGCGCAGCGGCGCGAGTGGCTGGCCGAGCAGTTCCGGGCCAGGTTCGCCGGTGTAGCCGACCAGGGCCGTGAGAAGCTGATCGAGGCCTATGGCGAGGCGCACGGTCAAGCGGTCGAGTGCGCGGAGGTGCTGATGGTCTCCGAGTACGGCGGCAGGCTCGAACCCGACCGGATTCCCGTGCTCTTCCCGTTCCTACCGAGCGAATAGGATTGTGTGAGCAGACCTTGTAGGCTGCCCGGCTCCATCAGTCCCGGACGAGCTTATGCAGACCCCGCAGTGGTGGCAGATCCGCCAGCACAAACATATTTGCGTGGGTCGGGCTTCCCGCAGGCCCTGAGCTTGCCGAAGGGCAGCCCGACACCCGTTGCCGCTGTAGGGGCGCATGGCATGCGCCCGCGGTCTTGGTCGTTGCCGTTGTTGTTGACCCCTCTCCCGCGTGTGGGAGAAGGCTCGGGGTGAGGGTGCCTTTAGCGGCACACTGCCTTGGTCTCTACGCTTGAGAGAGGGATGGCCCCACGCGGCGGCGAACCATCTTGCCTACGCGCACAATCTCTGGAAAGAAGGCACAATCATGAAGCTTTCGCTATTGACTTACCAACTGGGCAAGGATTTCACGCTCGACGAGCTGCTGGAGGTTACCGGCAAGTACGGCTACAAGGGCGTCGAGTGCCGGGCCGAGCTGGGCCACGGCCACGGCGTCGAGCTTGACACCAGCGCCGAGCAGCGGGCCGAGATCAAGGCCAAGTTCGAGGCGAGTCCGGTCGAGCTGGCGGGCATCTCCACCAGTTGCCGTTTCGAGTCGCTGGACCCGGCTGAGCGCCAGGAGCATGTTGAGACCGCCAAGCGCTTTATAGACCTGGCCGCTGACGTCGGCGCGCCGCGGGTGCGGGTATTCGGCAATGCTTTCCCGGAGGGCTCGGACAAGGACGAGGTTGTTGAGAATGTCGGCAACTGTCTGCGCCAGATCGGCGACCATGCCGAGGGCAGCGGCGTTGACTGCAATCTGGAGATGCACGGCGACTTCTATTACTGGAAATATACGCTGCGCGCGGTTGAGATCGCCGCTCACGACCGCATTGGCATCGTCTATAACTGCGATGCTCGCGAGACCAAATGGGGACCTATCGGCGAATTTCTTTATCCGGTGGCACCGTATCTGCGCCATATCCATCTGCACAATCTCGAGGACCCCAAGTACCCCTATGGCGAGCTCTTCCGCATCCTCAAGAACATGGGCTATCACGAGTTCGTGTCCTTGGAGGCGAGTGGCAGTGAGGACCCAGAGCGCGTGATTGCCCTCTACGCCCGTCTCTTCCAGTGGATGTATTGGAATTGCTGATCGTGTCGCGGACTTTGTCGAACGATCGCCTCGGGCTGGAACTGTAGTTATGCAGATTTTGCTCAGAGGCATCCAGCGACCTTGAAGGCCGCCTCATAGTCATTGGTCTCTTTCCATACTTTGATGATAGCTCGCGTCTTCTCGCGCTCTGC